>JAABUP010001100.1_pt1 | contig 57453 bp, 83 predicted proteins | sample 5559201 | NCBI WGS metagenome assembly JAABUP01 (sample SAMN10711887, study PRJNA513373) | rock metagenome | isolation source: Antarctica rocks | place: Antarctica | reverse complement strand
AGAAGACAAGGAGTTTGCTTGTTGAGCAAGCTTTGCTGTCAGTTGAAGCAAAGCTTGTGCAGCCAGCAAGCCCCTGTTTTCAGTGCAATCACTTGCAGCTGCCAGAAAAATTGCCAGAGTGGTTGCTGTTTGACTTTTTGACTTAGACAAAGACAAAGACAATCCACACCTCCGCTTACCTGCGCCTTCGGCTGCGCCGAGGCAAAGCAAGTTGCTATACCCCTCGCTGACAGCTGAACTCTAAAGCTATTCCTTTCAAACTTGATCACGTAATCCCAGTGATGAAGGGGACTCATGATACCATTGGCAGTTGGGGATGCAGGGAAATGCTGCAATGTACAGCAATGCACATGTTTGGATGCAGACTTTTGACTGCTGCTGTACAAGCCCTTTGCTCAATCTGCCCAATAGTCACGTATCTTAGCCAAGCGTTCAGCAAGCTGTGACGTTGCCTGTGAGTAAGGACGGAATCTGGTCCGAGGCACAATTGATCACCATATTCATTGCACCGCTATAGCTAGTGCTAGCAAAGCACTTAAGCGTGCGAAGCTGATAACTGCTTTGCCTCATGCAACCGCCAACTTACTGCGGTTCTGTACCAGAGGATAAACGACCGCCTGCATGAACTCGATTTTGAAGAGCATGTATCACATTCAAGCAACATGAATAAATGAAACGCTCTCGGCCGGCCGGCGTAACGCATAGTCCTTGGAGGATCGTCGTCCTTGGACGGAACAAATGAGAGGTAAACCTTCGCCGCCTGTCGGTGCACCCATCTGATTGTAAATTTCACCAGGCTCAACTCTTGACCATGTCATCGTCACTCAGTGCCGAGCTGGAGCCTGCGCTGTACTACGAGCTGCTCAGTGGGCAAGTTCTGCCCGAGAACAACAGACTGGGTTGTACTTTGGTATTCCCTGGACCCAATACAGAAGCAAACGTCAAAGCCGAGTCTGAAAAGTTTTTGACATTGCGCGCAGCGACGCCTGCTCTGGGAGGTATTGTCAGTTTACAGATCAAAGGCGAATCGAAGGCCCCCACTTTTAGCCCGCCCGAGAGGGTGAGATACACCAAAAACTCATACCATGGCGGAGATATCACATTTCTGCCTGCTGAGTATCCTGTGATTGGCAAGACCAGCTGCACCCTGACACGTGAGTGTCAGAGCTTGGAAGGGGAGTGGCACTTAGACTGGAAGGATTTGCACGGCTGCCATACATTTTAAACACAGCTTGGTAAAATGCTGCATGCTCTCCTTGCCCTTTATCTATTTGGCATTCATAGTCAAAAGTCCTACAAGGCTTTGTTGTACCAGCAGTTCAGTGACTATGCTTCACACGTCGCAGCTGCAAAGCAACAGAGTATTTAGAGTCTTGCGTGGAGGATCAAGACCACCCTCAGCCAGGCTGACATCCCTCCGACATGCAGCCCCAAAGAGGCCGTCTGGCAAAAGCTTCATACTGCAAGTGACAGGCACTTTCAAATTCACAGCCAGGCGGTGCTGTGGTGAACTGTGTAGTACAGCATCAACAGGTTTTGGACCTCTCACACCCTTTGATGGCAAAGCTCTGAGGCTCGCCAGAACAGCTATCATGAACAATGGCCTGGGGCAGGAATTGGAGATGACAACAGCCCAAAAGCTGGATGTTGATGTCGACAGGGCAAATGCTCTTCTTGCATCCGGAGAGCTGCTCATAGACTTCAGGTATAAGCACCCTGGCACAATGCAGAGCTCCCTGCAACACATGCAGATTCTAGCAAAACAAGTACAGCACATGGTGCACCATCTTCTGTCGGACTGCACAAAGCTGCTCCCGGCTTCTATCAGATTGTGAACTGTCATGGTTCCTTTGTCTACTTCAATGGCTGCTGCTCATTTGCAAAATGCCCTCAGCATCGCATCCTCATTTGGTCCCCTCTGAGCTGCACTGACAAGCGAGCTGTGTGCCTGCCTCTGCAATGGCATTACGTTGCATCATCAAATGCATCTCTGCAGGGAATCTTTTCATTTGCACACAGAGAAGAATGAGCAGTTCCTGGTTCACACACTTCCTCAACCTGGCTTCAGTCAACCTTCAAGGCGTGTACATGTTGATGACCAAGTTGCTGGGCCTTCTGCCCTCCGAACAAGCACTTTATCAGGTGTGTAACTGCATCACTGGTCACCTGAAGGTGTTGCAAGCCTGCTGCAGCTATACCATGCACAATGACACTTGTGTCAGCCTGTGTAAGCACTGGAGCTACACACGGAACGGTCATTGCTGTTGGGAATCATTGTCTGGGCTTGGCAGCTACTGGTTCAAGCACGTCTTTGCTTACACTGCTCAATGCCTCAGCACAATACAGCTTGCAAGCAAAGCTGAGGTTGCACAAAAATCTGCAGGCCCATTGGTGCAACACCCTCCATCGCCATCACCACTCCTGCATTCAGAGCTACTGCCAGAAGCTGGAAACTCTTCTGCACTTTGGGACCAGGACATGATGGATGACTTTTGTGCAACTTTTGCTCCAGAGCCGGCACAGGTGTGTATTGCAATAATGGCAATGCCCAAACCAGATTATCTAGATCTGTCTATCGACTGTGTTGCTATTGCCATCTTTGTCAACTGCAACATCGAATACGCATGCTGTATTTGCCTGCCATTGATGTCATGACCAACAAGAATTAGCACAGCATTTGCCCCCATGACTGCTTCCAAACTGACATTGCCCAATCTGTGCAACCAGGATGCTATTGAAGGCTGGATCAACCAAGACATTGACATGACTGAAAACATACCCAATGAGCCTGACTCTTCCAGATTGCAAGTCTCTTCAAGCCCAAGACCAGCTGCAGCACCAACACACTTCCCCTATCTGTCAGTGGGAGATGCGCGCCTTGACACCTCTCCCAAAGTTTTGACAGTGCAAGGGAGTGCTGCCGTCTCTGGAGATGTCACAACAACCAGCCTTCATCAGACCTCAGATCAGAGGGCAAAGTGCAACATCCTCCCAGCAAATCACTGCGCGCTCAGCATCATTCAGCAGATACAGATCTATCAGTACAACCTCAAGCAGAACCCAAGTGGTCAGAAACAGCTTGGGGTGCTTGCCCACGAAGTGCGCCACTTGTTTCCAGACGCTGTCAAGACTGACGATAGCAGTGGAATGGAGCAGGTCAACAGCCACAGTATGCTGTACCTGGCAATCAAAGCCATCCAGCAGCTCAGTTGTCAGCTGAGTGTCCACAGGGCTTGCACAAATGGCAGGCTTGGCTTGTCACTGCTTGCGGCCGGTGGCATGAGTGAGCAATCCGCATTTGCAGATGCTTCTTCACTTGGTCAGCGCTCGACACAGCAGCAGGATTCTGAAGGTGGACAATGCAATCCCTGGCATGAGGATGAGACAGACTGCTGGGAATGGGCCAGAGACCCTAGCGAGGAATGTGAATCCAACTGGGAAGAGCCAAACATCCAGCAAGAGATGTGGGGACAGGCAACTGCAGCTGAACTGCCTGAGCAAGGTAGGTGCACTTTGCATGCTATCCTTTGACACCTGTGTGCGCACTTCTGGTGCACGTCCTTTGTGACAAATGGCCTTCAGACGTTTACAAGCAGCTTCTGGGTTTGTTTGCTGAGGCAGCTTGTTGGCTTCAGGCAGTCCTCACTCTGGGCAAGCATCGTTCCAGATGCCTTCTCAGTGGCCAAAGCTGCCCAGCTTGATCAAGAGGGTCAGCAAGCTGCTTGCCATTGTTGACCCAGAAAGCAAAGCAGCGTTGGTTGCTGCTGACTTTGCCAAGCTAGAGAGCAAGTCACTTGCTGCTGCCAACTCCAAACCCACTCCAACGACAGCAACTGCTGCCTTGTCCAGAAGGAAGCGCAATCCGCTTGCCATTGTCGACCCCAAGAGCAAGGAAGCTGTGCCAGTACACAGTTCAAAACCTATAAGCCTTGCTGTTGTGACGCTTAGCGCTTCTGCTAGCATCCCGGTAGCAGCAGCTGATCAGCTAGCTTCTGCACAAAGCAGAAGGACCTTTGTGGCATGCCGCATACCCCGCAGGCATGCCATTGCTGTTGTGGATCCTGACACAAAGCAGCAGCTGACTCATCCTGGCAATGCAGCATACAGTGGTTGCACAGGTGCTCAGATCAGCAGCATTGCTGGCATGAATGGTCACAAACAAGGCAAGAAGGTGATGACTATTGTCGATCCTGCTAGCAAGCTGGCAGTGTTGCCGCCGGTCAAGGGATTAGCCACCAGCAGCCTTCTCAGGACGTCTGGCCTCAATTTAGGCTCTTCCCATCCCCGGCGCTCAATCAGACGGGCGGTCACCATTGTTAACCCTCATAGCAAACAGCCTGTGGTGCTGCCTGAGGTCACTCGTCTTGCATGGCAGCCCAGTTCTACAACCGCAATCAGACCAATACAACATGGGTGGTGAATGTGCTAGCTTAGATTGTGCAATGTGTTGTTGGTGTGAGGAGGGTCATTGCCAGCTGCTGATGTGCATGGTCATCAATGGTGTGCTGCTCAGCTGGGCAAAAAGGACACATGCCCTGTGCATGGCATAATTGTGAGGACATCTTTGCACAAATGCCCTGGGCAAATCAGCTTTACAATGCCACTTGTATGCGCATCGCAAGCAGTCAATGCTACTGTATGTTGCATGTCAATGAACCATTATGTGAGTTACTATGCAGCTGTCTGCTTGCTGAATGCATTGTTGCTGCTTCTGAACATGCGCAGTGATGTGGCTCTTGACTTCACAGCTTGTCCAGCAGTCAGTTCTGGGTGAGTCATTATAAGATATTCTTTTCAGTGTGAAATATTGGCTTGCAGAACCTGCCACTAACAGCTTGAATGTATGTTGTGCAGGACTTGAAGCTTGGCGACTGTATTGCAAGCAACACTGCAGTCAGTTGTGCATGCTTTTCAGCACATGGAACAAATCTTGTTGGACATGGAAGGTCAGGGAGTCACAGCTTGCTAGGTGAAGCTGAAGCTTCAAAACAAGCAAAGCTGTCCTCTTTTTGTCACCATGGCTGCAACAAACAAGAAGACGTGCTGCTTGTTCACGGAGTGTCAGCCTGACTCTGCAGTGACATTGTGTTGTGCTGTTTGTCCTGTGCATCCTACATAGCACATGTGCACGATAGTGCAGCTGCTGACACTCTTGTAGTCACACTTACAATCACAAGACAAATTACAATATACGCAATCATGTTGTTGGTATATACCCATACATGGTGGACCTCCTCGGCAGTATTTGCCAACATTTCCTTTGCGCCCTCCACACCGTCGTTGACCACCTCTGCAAGAAAGAGCCTTGAGCGCAGGCCCGGGGTTATTCCCCCTGTCGTACAAAATCCGTGATCGTTGTTGCTACGGATTGCTGCGCGTTGTTGTGTAACGCTCGTGTTGAACACGGCCTGCAGCTTTAGCAAACACGGGATCAAGTGCTTGACCGTGTGCGTCACGGCATGCACGTTGCAAACTGTGCGACGGCCTAAGATGGCGTCATCCAGCTCTGCACAGGCTCTGGCTACGGACTCGAGCCTGGATTTGAGCAAAGATTTAGCGCCAGCGCAATATGCAGATCTCTTATGGCGTTACGCTTCACGCGAAAACGCAGCTAGCTTCGGATCAAACGTTAGCAGCTTGCCTAATGGGTCGCAGCTGAATGCCAAATATGAGTGTGAGCGCCTGCTAAGAGTAAGGGAGAACCGGTCCAACGTCAAGGGCGTAATAGCTGTTGCAGTCGGAAGCGGGGACTCTGGAAAATTTGCTGCGCCTGAAGGGGTTGAGTATCCGCCTGCCAAGGGCTGTAGCAACGTCTCAGGTCATTCAGGCCAAATGACCTTGCTTCCAGCGGAACGTCCTGTCATCGCTCAACAAAAGGCCAAGTTTGCACGTTATCTTAGAGACCCAGGCTCAGAGCTTCAGCTGGACGATCAGGTGCGCGGTGATGTCTAGCTTTGTCGCAGCTCGACACATACTGTATCCTGTGCGTGTCACATCATGTTGGAGGTAGCGGGGTCTCTCTTGTTGTTGTCGCATGACAAGCAAACTTGCGCTTGCAAATGGCTTGACGCTTGAGCATGCTATGCAGTTCCTCAGCATCCGAGTGTTCAGCCTCACTCATGATCAGACAGCAGCAGATTCTGCAAGGCTCTTGTCTATCAACTATGGAACTATCAAGAAACCCTCGGGCAAAACATTTTTTTTGCAGACAGATGGAGCACATCTGTTCACAGCCAGAACGTGTGGCGCTTGTGAACTATGCCCTTTGGACCCATCTGTCAACCTCGGGGTCCTGTCAGGATTTGCTGGTACACCACTGCGAGTTATACATGCTGACAAGAATTATCTTGGACAGCTGTTAACAGTCAGTAGGGCAGAGAAGAGTTCCTGTGACATTGTGGAGGCCAACAATCAGCTTGTCCGTGGTGTGCTGCAAGTTACCTTCAGGTGACCTCTGCGCTTTGGGGCATTGCCTGTGATGCAGTGCAAACTTGATGCATGCGCAGTGCTTTGCATGTGGATCATAAGATCAAGCATGCTTGAGTTGAGCCTACTGTTGCTGCAGCAGACGTCATTTTGACCAGATCTGTGCGTGCATCTCACAAAGAAATTCCTGCTTGATGGCTTCAGAGCAGTCACCACAGAATAGCCTTGCATATGCTAGGATGTGGCACATCCTGCAGAGGTCATGCTGATATTTGCTTTCAGTCCTATTGCCTGTCTTGAATGCTTGCAGGGAGACATATCCAATCAGCTCAAAAGGTGTGTTATATCACACGATTCTGGTCAGGGGTCAGGTTGAGGACCAAAATGATGAGGCTGAGAATACAGGTCCAAGCGACTTTGCTGCAGAAGCTGATGATGTGATGCGCATGATCATGGAAGAAGACACATTGCCACCTTTGCCAACTCACTTCTCTCAGCTAACAGTAGGGGACAATGCGTCCAGCAGTGACTCCTCTCCCAGTCTCGTTGTACACGGGGATGCCCTTGTCCTTGGATCTTTGACAGCCAACAGCTGGCAGCTGTCAGACGAGCGAGCAAAGACCAACATTACCCCAGCAAATCATGATGCACTTGGCATCATTCAATCTCTGGAAGTATATCACTACTACCTCAAGCACAGCGTCAGTGGCAGGCGGATGATTGGTGTGCTTGCTCAGCAAGTGCGTCCACTCTATCCTGATGCTGTTGAGACGGATCCAACCACTGGTTTACTGCGGGTCAGTTCCAGCAGCCTGAACTACCTTATGGTACAGGCGCTTCAGCAACTCAGCAAACAGTTTGAAGATTTCAGGGATGAGACAAATGGGCGCTTGGGCCTGGTGATGCTCTGGGCTGTCAGCTGGGTTCAGTCTGCCAAGTCGGAAGCACGTGAGTTGGTCTCAAGGACGACAGCCTCATCAAGTCCACCAAACGTCACCAACCCCTCGTTATCAGCAGACCTTGGCAACAGCGCTGAGGCTGGTGCTGACACCACTACTCCCACATCAGGCATTCAGCATGGCCCGTCACCTGATGTTTGTGTGGTGGTGCAACCAAAGAGCACTGGTCAGCACACAGGTCAAGTCATTCACGCAGATCATGCATCATCCTCAGAGCCAGGCTCTACTCAAGTGTCAGCACCATCTTTTGAGTTTGAAAGTGAGGAGGCCATGATCTCACACATGATAGCAGCTCTTGGGGAGGACAATGCCGGCGTACCTGGTATGTGCAAGCACCGCATTGCGCAGCTTGGACGGCCCTCAGTGTGGCAATCTTTTCAGCAGGCACAAGCAGAACGAAGTTGCAATGGGGGCCCTACTGCTGGAAGCAGGTTTATCAGGCTGCTGGACAAGAAGCGACATGATGGCAAGATGAGGTACTTGTTCTCATTAATCAAAAATAAAGCTGCTCTGCCATTCCTGGGTGTGCATCTGCATCTTCTGCCTGCAGTGACTCCAAGTTGAAGAATTTGGCTGTGCTGTTGCTGCCACCAAATCGTCGAACAGACTCAAGCGCAAGTGGTGAAGTCTTGTCAATGATGCAAGAATGCCTGTGCCACTCTACACAAGGCTCACAGGACAGCCCCAATATTGTTATATCAATGCTTTTTTTCTGCTGTCTCGCAGAGCTGCAGCACTAAAGTCTTGCAACACTCAAGCTCTGCGGCCCTTGCAAGCCCAGCTGCTAGATCGTTTGAAGCAGGGAGGCAACAGAATCCTAGTTGCAAAGACTGGCTTTGGCAAGACGCGGGTGGCCGAAGAGCTGATCAAAGCATTGCTCTCGTCCGGGACGCAAGAGGCGCGCACGTGTCCTGTTCTTGACCGACAAAGTCATGCTTGCAATGCAACAAGCAGGCAAGGCTGCCTGTGCACAATAGCGGATTTGTCAATTGTAGTAGCAGCCTCTCTGTACAGCATGCCTTTTGATGCATTGGCAAATACTATGTTATTCAACTGGGCAGTTAAGATCTGTTTAGCAGTTTTGTTTTTTTGCCTACCTGCCTGCCTGCGCGCCTGCCTGCCTTTTCCCCCCCGTTTTGTCTGCAAAGTAAATGTACAATCCCAACAGCTCAATGCCTACATCTAGTGTACAATCGCTGAATGAGCACGTTCAATCCACCCAGAGATGTGTTTTCTGCAGCTGTTTTGACTCAGTCAGCACGAGTTGAATGCTTCACCAATCTGAACCCCATGACTGCACAGATATGGCCCTCTGCAATCCAGGTCAATGACGTGCTTGTCATGACCGCACAGATGTTCGTGAACATGCTCACATCAGGCGTTGCACGAGTCAGCGAGTTTGATTTGATGGTGAGTGCTTTTGGCTTGCAAGGCTGTCGCAGATCTGCATTCAGCAACAGGCAATCATCGAGCTGCTCAAGCTGCATTCAGTATTTAAACTGCAGGCTTTGTTGGCAAGCTTGCGCTTGTGTCCATGTCAGTGTAAATACTGTATGGGTTTTGCAGATGAGACTGTGCTATACATGTGATCAATGCTTCCATCTTGGCAGGCGTGTGCCTTTTGTGCCATCTATGTCCATCAAGCACATGGAACATGCATGCAGGTGATAGATGAATGTCACCATGCTGACAACATGCATCCTTACAACGAGATTTTGGAGCACTACCGGCAACAGCCTGTTCAGCAACAAGCTGGAACACAGGTGATGCATAGACGTGCCATGTGGAATGCAGCAACAGAAGTAGTAAGCATGAAGCAAGTTGTGTTTCAGACATAACTGCGTGTCGATGTGTATGCAGCAGGCAGCAATGCTTTTGCTGTGCTGTGTGCAGTGGGCAACAAGCATACAAATGTGGCTTGCTTACAGCCTAATGCTGACAGGACTTGCTAAAGATGACATCTGAGACAGTGTTGATGGGTTGTGCATGTGTTCACAGGTCTTAGGCTTGACTGGGTCTCCTGGTGGGGACAACAGCTTGGTACAGCACTTACTGCTGCATCTGCACCTGCTTGTCATTTGTGCATGTCATGATTGCCTATCAGCAAGGACCATCCCCAATGCTGGTCCTCTGCATGGACATCTGAGACGTTTGCTGAATATTCATGCAACTGTAGGTGATTGCAATTGTGTAAACGAGCTGTTCCTGACTGCAGCAAGTAAGGTCATTGAGTCTGTGGCAATGGATGCATACTCATCAACATACTGGATACATCTGATGGGGTCATGCTGATGCGCGTACGACTGCATAAGTGAACTGTACTGCGCTGACGCATTGCGCTTTGCTACAAAGAGAGCTGTCTGCAATGCTTGTGCAGACAACAACCCTGAATAAACAGCAGCGGCTGTGTTGGAACATGCGGGCAGAGTTCCTGTTTGTGCCTTTTGATTCTGATGAGGTTAGGCAGATAGCTCCGCCCCCAGAGGAAGTCCTCCTCTGGGTCGATCCCAGACATGAAGACAAGACCTTTGCTTTAGAACTGGCAGCAGTACTTTTGCAACATGTGGAAGTATTGGCCACAGCCCTGCCAGGTGGGTCAATCTTTTCCAATCCACGTTGATAGCTTGCACTTGTCAACCTTGCAGCCCTTCTTACTCCCGATGCCACTGTAATGTATTGCCAGCAGGTGTGGCTGTCCTGCAACCAAATCTTAATTGCTGAAACAGAGGATAACCCACCTGAATGTGTAACCTGCGGTCTTGTGCCACCTGCTACATCATGGCTGCTTGAACATTTGATGACATACACTGCCTGAACATGCAATCTGCAGTCATGTGTCACCTGAGCTTGACACATGGTGTGCAACAAGGTTGCTCATTCATTGACATGACCAGATTACTCCCGTGTGCTACAGGGACTAGGCTGCCCACAGACATTGCTGCCAATCTGAAGTCGGGCAAGTGCTCAGAATCGCTTGATGGCTGGCTGTCCGGCATGCTGCATTCCAACGGCAATCCTGATCATTTACTGGCAGTGCACATCAACCTGCTTCTAGCTTGCAACAATGCGTTGGAGCTTGTCAAGGTCATTGGCTGTGAGGCAACTCTGCATTCCCTCGCCAGCAGCTGGCTTGCAGCAAGTGATGGTATAAATGCAGGCACAGCTGCAGGCTCTTCAGATGCGGCTGCAGCAGCAGCACCTTTTGATCAGCAGACAGACGCTGCACAAAACACTGCCGCATGGCACGATCTCAGCGCAAACTTACTGGCAGATCTCGCTGAGACGACTTGTCAGCTGCCGTTGGCGGCATCAAGCAGTGCTGAGATAGGGTTTCCCAAGTTTCAGAAGCTTATCGGCTTTCTCAAAGGCATGATACAGGAGAAGAATGCATGGCATGGCATGATCTTTGTCAAGACAAGGCAGGGCGTACATGAGCTGATCTCACTGCTGCGGAAGACGCCTGATGTTGCAGATCATGTTGCATTTCATGCTTTCACCGGTCATGCGGCTGGCAAGAGCAATTCAGGCATTCCAGCTCGGACTAGCCAGCTCAGCACAGTTCACGGCATGAAGGTCAAAGACCAAACAGCTGTCCTGCATAACTTCAAGACTGGGCAAGGCCGCCAAGTTCTGGTTGCAACAGCAGCAGCAGAAGAGGGTCTGGACATTCCCACATGCGAGTTCGTGCTGTGCTACACTGCTGTGGAAACTGGCCGGGAGTGGACGCAGCGTCAAGGCAGAGCCCGCATGCTCAAGAGTCAGTTTGTGCACCTGCTGGAGCAAGGGACTCCTGATGAGGCGCAGCTGTTCAAGTCAAAACAACAAGCAGAGAATGAGCATGCTGCCATGTTGCACTCCCAAAGCACTGTCAACTAGGTGCGCCACGAAACTCTGCACGGCTGTACAACTGTAAATGGGTCAGCATGATGGTAATATGCTGTGCTTGACTTGATACCTTTTGTGGGAGAAAGTGTAGATGCACTTGAAACAGCATGTTCTCAGCAGTACTCTGTGGACATGCATATGAGCTGGTGCTAGCTTCTTGTGTGGGCATGCTGAATGTCAGTACAGGAAATGTGCTTTGCAGAGATGTGTTCTATGCTACGTTGCTGTGCCTTTTTGCAGGGGCACTTGCGCTGGCACTTCCGTCAGCGTGAACCTGAATGTTATTGCACATGATGCGACACTCAATTCACATACTAATCAGCCAACAAGACGTTCATCAATGGGCCACAAAAGTGCAAATCGCTTGCAGGCATGTACCCTGCATATGCATCTTGTTCAAATTAAATGCTGATGACCTACAATATAGTGAAGAGATACTTGAACAGTTCCTGCTGCACATGTACTGAGCTTGAAACTTACAATCTCAGTTTGGGATGCTGCTATGGTGTAAACAGTGGCCAAGTCATCAGCATATGAGACAACAACGAACCATTTGATGGTACAGTAATTGAGCACAATGCTGTTTATAATGTTGCGGGGCATAATTATTACATGCATGTGCACAGAGCAGAAATAATAAGCTGCAGCAGTCTGACCGATGGTTGCGTACTGGCAATGCCTTTCAAGCAAATGCTGCTGTAAACAATGTGGAACCCCAAGAAACAGGTCTGCCATCTAATTTCCTTACATTGACGATGGAAAAGGCCAAACACACAAGGCTACAGCCTGAACGAAAGCAAAAGGCATGCTTGGGATTGAGCCCTTGATCAATGCTCAAGAAAGTGTGGATAGATCGCCCTGAGCTCGCTCTGAGACCTGTGCTCTTCTTCTTGATTTAGAGAGGCTGTGCACAACGGACAATGTTTCAAACAAGGCTGGGCTTTGACGGATGTCGGCTGCTTGGCCTTGCGTGATGTTTCTGTCATAAATTCCTGCAGCACGCCATGCGTCCCTTGTAGCTAAGTTGCGTTGTGTTTCACGGCCGCTCGGCTGTGAAGAGTAAGAGCGGGTGATGGACCGGCTCAAGAAGCTTGCTGAGTTGCCTCGGGCCTGGATATGGGGCGCTGCAGGTGCTGTATGAGCTTCTGCAACGACGAAAACGTTTTTTGAGTGATAACCCCGCCTATCTAGACATAAACAGTAAAGGCTGCTGATCTGAGGTTTCTCTTCTCCTGCAAGGTGCTCAGCAAAAGCAGCAAGAACCCGCGGAGACTGCAACGTAAGTTTCTGTTGCACTGTCCACGAGTTGCAGCACAGCCTGCAACTTGGTTGTCTTGCTCTGCCTTAGCTGCTCTGATGGATGTTCTGCAGGTTGGGAAAGCGCAAAGCCAGTGAGCGCACAGATGAAGCATCCCAGCAGCCAAGGCGCAGTAAGAGGGCAGCTGTGGACGCCACTGTCCCTGGTTACACAGCTGCGACAGCAGCAGAGCGTCCTGAAGCTCAAACTACTGGCAGCCTTCAGGATGCAACCATCAGAGGTCAGGGTGTCGACACTCGCGGACATAAGCGCGCTGCTGAAACACAGAGCGCCTCTGACTACCAAGGCGTAGCAACACATTCAGGCATAAGGCAGCCAGAAGCCAAGCGGCCGGCCCCTAGCTTTCATGAGCAGAGTGGTGAGTGACATATTGGCTTGGCCTTACTGTGCCATTTCCAGGTGCAATCAAGCAGCGAGTCCAATGACCATGCTTGCACTGATACAAACCTTACTCTGCTCTTTGTTCAGGTGCTGCAAAGCCTATTGTGAGCAAGCGGTATCGAGTTGTCAGGGAGCCTTTCACAGCACCCCTGACTCCTGTAGAGCAGGCAAACCTGAATGCACAGCAAAACAAGAAGAGGAGGCGGCACCGTGTGCAGTTTGCAGGTACAAAGTCAGCGTCAAGTTTAGACGCAGCATCAACATATGCTGTCAATTGCAATATTCAGGCTGCACAGATCAGGGGCGCTCTGCATGAGTTCCAAATCAGCATGAGTAGCTTGCTGTCACGTCCATATGTTATGCAACTTTACAAGCCTGTGCTCAGATAGTACACATGTCAAGGTCAAACTTGAACGTGCATCAGTTTAGTCTCCTGTCGTCTGCTTACTCATCGATCTGTCCCTGATCCACATCAGTCAAGACAGGGACAGATCCCTAATTCACATGAGTCTCAAGTAGATTTGCTTCTTGCAGCTTACCCCACTGCAGCTGGCAGCCACAGGCTGCGGTACATTCCTGGCAGCTACAAGGCCTGGAATCCCAATGATGAGCTGGAGGACATGACCCCTCAGGAGCTGGCAGTTCACCAGCCTGCCGGTCAGGCCTATCTTTGCTTCCTTTCACTGCTGCTATGGGCCTGGATTTGGCATTGAGTGTCCATGAATGCAATCACACTTGCACATTGTGGAACAGTTCTGTGTACAGTGCTGCTGCCCTAAGTTTGTCTTCAGCTACTTGCAATGCTGCCTGCTGCATATGCTGTTCATTGATGTGCTGAGTGCAACTACATGCTCTTGAAAATGTGCATCACTAGCTTCACCCAGCTATGTGTGCCGTACGGTTGTTTGCTTGATTTTCAGGACCTCCAAGAGTTGCCAGCTTGGCCGGATTGCCAAATCAGGCGCCTGCCCTGGGTGCACCTGCAGCAGCACCTGCCGCTTCTGGCAATTCAGATCCTTTCTCCTTCTCTACTGTGGTTGGCCCATCTGCATCTACACAGGCAACACAGCCTGCCCAAGCTGCAGCCAGCAGCGGCCCTCCACCCTCTTCCTCCACCCCCACTGGCGCTGCCCCCTTCCCTGGAGGCGCAAGTTTGCAGCTGAATGCACCTTCAACAACTGCAGGTGTGTTGAAAGCAGTTCACTGTTGAGTCATTGTGCATTGCTGCAGCACATACATCCCTCTATGGGTGCTCATCTTATCATGTTCAGGCTGCATCTTGTGTTGTTTGGTTGCATACACTCAATTGTCTCTCTTCAAGGTTTGCTGCATGCTCATGTAGAGTGATGAGGAGCTCGAGTGCATGCATGTACAACAGCAATACCTGTCAGCTATTGTCAGCTATGAGCTCATGCCATTGCAAAGGTTGTGCTTCTGTACGCAAAGAGGAAGTCGAATAATCTGCGCCGCAGGAGCTTCTCAGTCAAGTGGGCAGGCAATTTCTGCACCCCTGGGAGGCTTCAGCTTTGGTGCGCCAGGATCTGCTGCGCCACCCACCCCTTCTCTGCCCACCCCTGCATCGGGACCATCTCCAGCTTTCGACTCTGGCAGTGCATCAGCTGATCCTGGCGGTGCTGGGCCAGCGGCTGTGCTTTCCACTACTGATACTGCGCCGGCCCCAACATCTGCTGCTGCTGGCTTTGGGTCCAAGGCTACAGACACTGACACAGCTGCAGCATCCAGTGCCCCTGTAGCATCTGTACCGACCCCCACCTTCTCCTTTGGTGGTGCTAGTAATACAGCAGCAGCACCAGCTGCTGGCGGTGTGGCAGCATTCAGTGGTTTCAGTGGTCAGGTGACAGGTTCTGCACCGGCTGCTAGCTCAGCAAGTCCTGCTTCAGCAGCCTTTCCACCATCAGCTGCGGCTCCTGCTGCCACAGCTGGGGCAGCTGCCGTCCCTGGTGCCTTCAGCTTTGGTGCTTCAGCTCCAGCCAGCGCCACCTCTGGTCCTGCTGCATCCTCAGCTGCACCCGCACCTCCTACTGTTGGCTTTGGGCAGCAGCCACCAGCCAGCACTGCTGCAGCAGCCAGCAGCCAGCCAGGTTTCTCCTTTGGTGCGACTCCCTCACAGCAAACGACTGCTCCTTCACCTGCTGGCGGGGCAGGCTTTGCCTTTGGGGCACAGCAGTCCAGCGCGGCTACCTCTGCTGCCACCTCTGCTGGCGCGCCGAGCTTTGCATTTGGCTCTCAGCCACAGCAGGCCTCAACTGCACCAGCAACTGCCACATCAGCTGCCTCTGCAGCATCACCTGCTCAGTTCGCGTTTGGGCAGTCTGCAGCTGGAGCTGGGTCTGCTCCAGTTGTCAGTGCTGCACCCTCAGTGCCAATATCCTTTAGTGCCAGCCAACCAGCTGCTGTCAGTGCTGCACCGAGCTCTACTTTTGCATTTGGTGGTCAGCAGCCACAGCTAAGCAGCACACCCACTGCGCCAGCTACCACACCGTCCTTCTCCTTCGGTCAGTCCCCTTCACAGCAGGGCACAGCAGCAGCAGCGTCCAGCACACCTGCAAGCACGTCAAGCTTTGCCTTTGGTGCCTCACAGCCCGCCACTGCAGGTGCACCTTCCTTTGGACAGATGTTCCCAGCATCTGCGCCCCTGTTTGGGGCGCAATCAAGCCCATCATCTGCGCCTGCTTTTGGCCAGTCAGGTTCAGCTGCATCCTTTGGGTCAGCAGCAACAGCGTCCACACCCTCCTTTGGAATGCCAGGCTCAGCACCAGCAGCATCGCCACCCTTATTTGGACAAACAGGAGGGGCCTCTGCACCGGCTTTTGGGCAGTCTGGCATGGCACAAGCAGCAGCAGCACCAACACCTGCCTTTGGGCAGTCTGGCATGGCACAAACAGCAGCATCACCTGCACCTGCCTTTGGGCAGTCAGGAGCGGCGCCTGGTGGGTTTGGTGGTGCATTTGGAGGTAGTGGTACGGCAGGTGGCGCCAGCTCAACACCTGCTGTGGGCCAATCCTCTGCTCCCAACTTCGCCTTTGGGCAGTCCAGTGCTGCAGGTAGATTGATGCCTCGCCCATGTGTGATGCACAGTCCTGTCATAGCTTGTTAAAAAAGTGGCTGGCACAGCATAGAAGCCACGTTTCCTTATAGCTCACATGCGTGCCAGCATTCTTTTGCTGACAAGGGCTGATCCCCTTTCTGGCAAAACAGACAGTTGCCATTTAAGGTGGCAAAGTGGACTCAACTCCACAGCAACGTGACTAGTCAGCAGTCTTGCACTCGCCTGATCATGGCATGGCAGATTTGACAGGTGAGACATGCTCGACACCTTTTTTTTGTATGTCCTGCAGGCACAAGCAACTTCTCCTTCGGTGGGGCTTCTGCCGCAGCAGGTCCTGGGCCAGCTATGTTTGGTGCTAATGCCAACTCTGCGCCAGCCTTTGGTGCAAACATAGGTGACTGTCCTTTCATAGTATTGCAAACTCAGCAGTTAGCAGGCCCAACCTAGCTTAGAGCAAGTTTACCAATGTCTGCATCTCACACCTGAGGAATTGGGCTTTTTGCTGCTGTGGCCACAGAGAACATCTTGTGCAAGCCCAAGCCCAAGCACTGCCCTAGCAACTTTGCTGATCATGCTTCACATAAAGGTGGGCATAGACGAACTATATATACCAGTACTTCCCTCCCCAGAAGAGCCAGATTGGCTTATGCAGCTGACGCAGACTACAAATCAAGAAATGTGGTGAGTCTGCTGTATTGCAAAGCTTACAAATTGCTGCAGGGAATAACCCCTCTTTTGGCTCAGGCCCCTCTTCGGGACCCACCTTTGGCGGCGGGGCTTTTGGAGCAGGCAGCAGCGTTCCTGGTCAGGCCCCCGGACCCTTTCAGCCTGCTCCCTTCTCTGCAGCAGGCTTTGGTCAACAGCAGCCTCAGCCGGCATCCACAGGCTTCGGTGCCACTAACACAGCAGGTATGCCTCATAACTACAGTGCCAGTAGACTGCCTGCTTTGGGTGTAGCATGGTTGTGGTTGCATAATCTTGCGTTGATGGGAGGCCATCATGCTGCATGTACAGAGGAGCTGCACATGTGTGTTTGTCACACGACAACTAAAATTGTATCGTATGGTGCAGGCAACATGGGCTTTGGAGCAAGCCCAAGCTTTGGGCAACAGCAAAATCCCAGCCATCAGGTATGATGGTTCATGCAGCTTTCACCATGCTTTTGTGATGTCACTCAGGCTGCTTAGAACCTGTCATTGGTCAACAACAAAATTGATTTTGCAAATGATCCTTGTCCAGCCCTGTCACACCCTGTGGCATTTGCCTCTGTGTGCACATGCTACAGCTTGCCACCACAGCGGTTTGCCCTGAACCAGTCTTGTGTTGTGCAGCCTGCAATGTTTGGGGCAGGGCAGCAGCAGTCTGGCGCAGCATTTGGCGCCCCAGCTGCCTCTGCGCCCTCTTTTGCCTTTGGTCAGCAGCCAAGCAATGGTTCTGCTCCCACCTTTGGTCAGCCTGCACCAGCACCTGCCTTTGGGCAGGCTCCTGCTGGCATGGCTCCTTCATTCAGTGGTGCATTTGGGGGTGCTTCAGGTGCTGGCACATTTGCAGCAGGTTCTTCGGGCAATGCACCAGCTAGAAGGAAGGTGAACGTGAGGCGAAGAAAATGAAGCATCGTTTGCTAAAAACACAAGCTGTGTTCTGGTCCCAGGTAGTGAGCTGAGCATAGGCACATGACCTGCATGTAGCCTTTTCTTGTGGCCATGCAGCACAACCCTGCCAGCAATACAAGTTGAACAGACGCTCGGAATGAATGTGAATGTCAGCAAAGCCTTCAGTCTGTGCAAGAAGAGCCAAGCGCACAATTGACACAAGTTGCTTTTGTGAGTTTTGCAGTTTGGGCCAAGCCATGCTAATGCAGAGCTTTCGGTCCTGACCACGACTGGTGATGGCTTTGAACTCCAACATTCCGAAATGTTACACAACTGTCACACTGCTTTACAAATGCAATTGCATGTAAATGTCCTGTGCACTAGCCTCCTGACCTGCAGGACTACTTGGGCGAAGAGCCATGACTACTAAACCTAAAGCTATGTGACAAACGCTGCGCAACAAAGACACAGCATTGAGTCATAAAGATGAGCAAGGACCAACACCACAAGAAGGGTCAGGCTTGCTCAAAGATCATCAACGCTAAAATGCTCCGCCAAGCGCCTTGATTGCCAATCAGGAATACTACAATGCTAGCAACAGGCGGGATTGGAATCAGAAAACGTGGATAGTTGCCACGGTAGACTTCATCATGCATCCCAGTAACACAAGCTTGTCACTGCAGCAGCTTACGTCATGCATTTCAGCATGAGAAGGTGCGCCATGCACCATGACTGGCTACAAGGCAAGAACATCACCACTCTCCGTGCGCTTGATTATCAGCTGACACAATTGCATGCATGGCCACAGCAGCCATGAACGCGTTAGCATTGGCATCATTTCCAGAACCATTATCCTGTGAAGCTGCTGCATGAACTGCAGCATGGCCACCAGAACTGTCTCCAAAAGCATGACCAAAGTGCTGGTTTGTCAGTGAAGTCAGCTCCCAATCAACTGCATCCTCCTCAGCTGTGTTCTTCTTCACTGGCACAAACTTGGGCGCTGTTTGCTTCCTAATGTTCTCCCAATCAATCTCTGCATGATGCAACTCAGGATGTTGGCAAGAAAACAAGCCAGTGCAGTGAAGGCAGCCCACTGCTCTTGCAACAGGTGTTCAAACACTTCATCGCTTGCAATTGCAGGCTTAATAATCTGCTGAGTGTTGCACAGCAACAACACTCATCATTGGCATCCACCCACCAGCTGCATGCAAAGCTATGACATTCATACATTGTTGAGCACTTTGTGCCAAAATGACAAAAGAAACTCTAAACAAAATTTTAAGAAGTCTAGCTTACTCTCAAAGAATGGATGCTTCATGACATCCTGGAGGTTCTCTGCACCTGAAGGAACCACAAATGCCCTGTTCAGACAATCATGTGCCGTACAAGAAACTCAATGCATGGCAGAGTGACTTGAGATTCTGGTCTGACCTAATCGTTTGCTGGCATCGGGCAGTAGCAGCCGCCGCAGCAGGTCCTGTGCATGAGATGGCAGTGACGGCGGCATGTCCACCTGTCCAGCAGATATGAGCTGGAAGGTCAAGTACTCAGTGCCGGCCTTAAAGGGGGGCTTGCCCACCAGCATCTGGTAGACCACACACCCTAGAGCCCACAGATCTGTTGCGTACGTGACTGGCTGATTGTTCAGAGTCTGCAACAAGGAAAGAATGTTGTTCACCCAGTGCTGACTGACACTCATGATTCAACATAGACCATTTGCTTGTGTTTCGAGATTACCTGGCAGCATGCAACATGGCACGCAAGCCTGTGGCTGATGCTCTGTAAGCAGGGACGGACACAACAAATGTTTTGTGACAAAGTTATGCCGAGCTGTGAACAGTCTTCATGCCGATAGCAACAGCTGTACCACCACATTGCGAAGGGCATTGCTGTCACAAGATTTTGCTGCTGATTTTCCCTACCCTCATCCAGATCACATCTGCTCACATGCACGCAAATGGTTGTGGACATCCAGAGACAGCTGGACATTGCACTCAGCACCTGACACCCATGGTACTGCCTACCTCAGTGGCACTCGCCTTGACGCATGCTCACTACAAGCATGGCAGTCGGACACACATAGACGTATCATGTGCTGAGTACAATGTCAAAGTGCCACAGGGCATGTCCATGTCTGTCAGACTGCCATGAATTGTATTCAGCACTTTGACATCGTTGGGTTTGAAATTGTCTATACGTGTTATAGAAGGTACCTCAGGAGCCACATAGTCAGCAGTGCCCACAAAGGAGGTGGCCCTCTGGGAGGTGGACCTCTGAGCGACGCCACTGGCTGCTTCTGCTTGTGCCTGTGAAGCGCCCAGCTCTCCAGAGGCACCCAAGCTCTTGCTGGGCAGTGCACCCAATGGCACAGCTGCACTGGTGCCGGTCATGTGCACACTGCTTGGCTGTGCTGCTGCGCTGCTTGCATCTGCAACGTCAGCATTTTGTCAGGAGGAGGATGCTGCCATGGTTCATTGGAAGTTGCAACCTGGGGCTGGAAAGCAAAGTGGAGACATTTTGAGATACGAACAGCAGAAGCTGCCGCTCAAGTGCTGAAGCCAGCACAGCTCTAGACACTGCATTGCTTCTTGTTTTTGTGCAAAGCAAGCCATATTTGCGACACAAGCCTGTTGGCTAATGTGCTGTGGCTATCTGCAGGTATGCTGGGACAATAAATTTGCTTTACAATGTGACAGGTAGGAGACCAGTGTGTAAAAGAGGACATTACTACCCACCAGACGCAGCACGAGCAGGTGCAGCCTTCTCAGCATCGCCAGATCTGCTGTTGCTGAGGATCTGTCCATCTGGGACTGCTGAGTTTGCCTTGGAGGCACTCTTGACCGGCTGCTCTAACTCAACAGCAGGCAGCAGGTTGGCACCACTTGGCAGCTCACCCAGATACTTGGCACTACCAAAGTCGATGAGCTTAAGGTGTCCTTTAGCATCAAGCATGAGGTTTTCTGGCTTTAGATCCCGGTGAATCACCTGCATACTCAGGGCAAAGCTGCTGATGGTTGTCAAGCTGATGCACAAGTCAAACTGCACGTGAGTGTGGTTGGAGAATTTGCTGGTTGTGGTCATGCACTGCTCTGGGTGAAGATCTGCTCAGGAACAAGCAGACAGTGATTAGTGCTGTTGAAGTTGCAATGATGGCCTGTGTGGTCATGGAAATGGGCCGAAACATAGCAGATCGGAACATTCAGCCAGATTAAAAACATTCAAAGCTTGCCTTTTCTTGTCGCAATCGCTGCAGCATGAGCACAATCTCGGCAGCGTAGAATCGTGCATCCTGCACATCAATCTGCTTGCGCTTGTGTATCTGATCATAAAGTTCACCTGCAGCCACAAATTTGTCAGCAAATCCTGCTGCCACAGCGGACAACATCATCTGTTGCAACAAGATGTCAGATGCCAGGCATGCTTGTGTCAGGGCAAATGTTGTACCATTTTGACATAGTTCCAGACCCAGGTACAATGAGTTTTGGTCCTGAAAAGTGAAGCGGAGATCGCAGATGCCTTCGTAGTTGATTTTGTCCAACAGGTACCGTTCATTCTTGATATACTTTGTCTGTTTGTGGCGTAAAATAAGATGCTTGTCAATGATCTTGATAGCATACTGCTTCTTGCTGTGCTTGTGGCGAGCCAGAACGACTTGAGCAAAACTTCCATCACCAAGCCTTCTGACAAGTTCAAAGTCTGCCAAGGTGAACGCTACCCTGCACCATAAGCAGTACAACTGTCAGAGTGCTACAAGCCTAGTCAACAAGTTCAAGACAAAGTCTACACCTGGGAGCATTGAACCTTGAATCACCCTCTCGATCTTCAAACGGAACTGATGCAGGTATGGAAGCTGGGGTGCTAGCGTGAGGCTCGGTCACGGGTGCACTGTTCATATTTCAACAGAGGTTGCGTGTACGCAGGCCCGTGCTATGTCAGAGGTATGTCATCACTTGCTGAGCGGGATGACCGTCTGGAATCTTTTGCCCGCTCGAAGCAACTGCTTTTTCGCAGACAAGTAATTGATTCAAGAGCAGGACCGACTGGCCTGTCTTCACTTTATTGAAGGTGACTCTGACAAGCTTACATGCAGTTTGACTTTCCCGAATGCAGCCTCATACTCCCCAGCACGTCACTGGGTCATCACCGTCATACGGGGCTCGGCTCGACTGCCTTTTGGAGCTATCGACTGCGATCAGACGCGAAGCAACACAACACAAAGCATGTGCCAACTCATATGCTCAACTATTCGCACAGCGTCTTTCCACGGACTGTGCATAAGGGCTTTAAGGAAATAGAAATGTGCGGGAAGATGAGATGGAAGATCTCAAGCAATACCCAATCGCTTTCCTATCAAGGCAGCAAGCTGTAGCTCCGCATTCCTGGAGCACCCTGCTACACCAGGGATCTGCGGTATCGAAATATAGGCTGCAGTCATGGTGTCCACTTTGATGTTGCAGGGCGCAGCTCACGTACAGGTACAGCCTGTGATGGCTGCAGTCGCTATTGTCGGAACTCAGCTTGCACTAGCAAACGACTTGAAACATCTCTGACCTTGCAGGTCAAGGCCGCATTCGGCCCTAAGCCTGTGTCTCACGCACGCTTAGGACAAAGGCTCATCAGTCGCGCAGACCCGTCTGGGAAAAAGGCCTCGCAGGGCGAGGAGCCAACCAAGAGCGAGAACAAGGGCAAAGTCGAGAAGGCTGAGAAGGGTGGCGACAAGGGCAGCCAAGTCGTTGAGAAGGTGAACGTGCATCTGATCGACCAGCAGCAGCTGCTGGCGTCGGCTGCGCGAGTGGTCAGGTCGTGACCGTCGATTGTGAACCTGCAGACAGATCGCAAGGAAGACCTGCTGTTTTTCGCCTCCGACCAATCTTTGTCATACCTTGACGGCACCTTGCCAGCAGACTATGGGTTTGACCCGTTGGGTCTGTCAGACCCCGAGGGTGCTGGTGGCTTCATTAACCCCGACTGGCTCAGATACAGCGAGGTCATTCACTGCAGATGGTGAGCAAATGTTACTGCTGCAGTTGAAGATCAGGCAGCTTCTTATAGCTATCTGCCTCAAGAGGAGTAGCACTTACTAAACTAGTGACAGTAGCTCCCCACAAACTCATTGCACATGAAATTTGCCCTGCCAATCTTGCAGGGCCATGCTTGGAGCAGCAGGCATGATTATTCCAGAAATTCTAGCAGCAGGTGGACTGATCCCTCAGACATCTGATGAAGTTGCCTGGTTCAAGACTGGTGTCATCCCCCCAGCAGGCAACTATGGCCGTTTCTGGTGTGACCCATATGCCCTGTTCTTCATTGAGGTTATTGCCTTCCAGTTTGCTGAACTGCGAAGATGGCAAGATTACAAGAAGCCTGGCTCCATGGGCAAGCAGTATTTCTTGGGCTTTGAAAAGGTTCTGGGAGGCTCAGGCAACCCATCCTACCCAGGTAAACAGTCCAGCCTGATTTGGCATGTGCGGTGTAGGTTCACTCTTGACTAGCACAAAAAAGTCTTCTATGTGCTTCACAGCAGAATGGATTATTAGATTGCTGTCATGCCCATTTGACATGCTGCATGTGTATGTTTGCATTTTCGAGACTGCATCTTCAGGGTTGTACATGTGTATATGCAATGAGGTTGGAAACTTTCTCACTGCATGTGCACATGTCAAGATGCTCGCTTCAACCAACATGTTTTCTGTTATGAAGTTGAGGACCTTGTGATGCATGACATGTCAATGCAGTGCATGTTGCACTGCACCATTGACATTGTGCACTGTGACTGCAGGTGGCGCTGCATTTAACTTCTTGGGCTTTGGACGATCAGAGAACAACCTAAGGGATCTGCAGATCAAGGAAGTAAAGAATGGCAGACTAGCTATGATTGCAGTTCTTGGCTTTGGTGCACAGGCGGTACTCACACGACAGGGGCCTTTCCAGAACCTCATTGACCACCTGTCAAACCCCTTTGGCAGCAACATCCTCACCAACTTTGGCAACATTTACAACATGTGATTTGTTTGCTGAGGACAAACGTCCTTACCTGTATGAGTATTGCCAGTGCAAAATTGCACTGGGTTTTTGACAAGTACAAACAGTGTTGATAGATGTGCCAGGTCGAACGCCACTAGCAGATTATCATCAGCTGCTAGACAGGTGTGCCTGGCCTTAGACATCATACTCCTGTTCAGAGAAGACTATTGTCGGTGCTTTCCTTAGCTGGTGAAGCCTTACAGCTGTATGCACCATGCAGTATGGCCCTGTAATTTAAATCGTGTTTCGTTGCAGCAGGAGTTTACTTGCACACTTGCTGAGTATCTGCTGATAAATTTACTCCTTCACCACAGTGCAATTGCTCACCTGGGCAGCAGATAATGCATGATATGCTTTTTGATCAGGTATGCATTAGTGAGAGCATAACTGTGTGCTGTAGGTTCTGTTCACAAGACAGGCAAATGTGGCTGCACATTGCAGAACAGCCAGTGCTGGAAGATGCAATACAACAAATGCTAGTTGCATTGCTCACAGCAAATCAATCCATCAATTGACTTTTCCTGTCTTTGGAACTCATCAGGGGAGTCAGCAGATAATGACTGCAATGACTGCAATGACAGATAATGACTGCAATGACAGATAATGACTGCAACTGTCCCGGACCACAAAAAGGTCCAAGTTCGATAGATGAATGAGACATGCACCTGCACAAAGAAAAAGATCGACAAAGAATGTCTAACAAGGATGATCAGATGACCAAATGGGTGTGACAGTGGTCCAGGACTTGCATTGTGATGTCCCTATGGCTGTGACAGTGCTCTCAGTCTGTGTTTGTGTCATGAAATAATCTCCCCTGATCAAGTCATGGCCTGAAAGAAAAGGTAAGAAATCTGTCAATGCAGGGAAAAGCCTAGTCAGAAGTATTGAGTAAGCAAATGACACATCAAGTGCATAATGCTTGCAGTCAGAAACAGATGAAATCAGACAGATGTTTGAAGTCAACATAGCAGTTGGCGTCCTACACAGCAGGTGGAAATGTGTCTGCTTTACCTTTCTTGCAAACACATTAAATTTCAAACTTTGAAGGCAAAGGGCTTCAAGCCCTTTTTCAGAGGTTCACAGCTGATGCATAGCCACAACATCACGGCTTCTTTTCGCAATACAACAGCTGTGAACCTCTGATAAAGGGCTTATAGCCCTTTGCCTTCAGAGTTTGAGACTCAGTGTTGAGAGTGCTACAGCAATCAATGGCTGTCAAGCATGCAGATGTGAGCCCTCCTACAGTCAGGACATTACAGTAGACCATGGCTGTTAGGATTTGCACCGTACTGCTGGCCTTGCCAGCCTTGTTGATCCTGACTGGTTGACTGCAAGGTGACCCAATGCCAAGTGCAGGGTGCATTGATGTGCGTCGATGTGACAAAACAAACTTCAACCAGCTTGTCTGATTTCCCAGCGGCCTGCTAGTAGCACATAGCATGCCAGCAACCAATGCCATTGACTGCTTGGAGTTGGCTGGTGATTGTCCAGCATGATGCAGCTAAGCTTTCCACTGCCAGCTGCCAAATAGTCTGCCGTCCGCTTGTTGAGTGATGGCAGGAATCCTGTTGAAGTGCAGCACCTTTTCCAGCAGCTGCTTCTCTATGCCATACCTGAAGGTACATGAGCTTGATACCTGATAGGCCTTTGCTTACTTATCATGGAACAGCTGCATCCCTTTGCGCACAGACCAGATGGAGCAACATATGTGAAATAGCGTCAAGTTAGCATGACAATCAAATCAGGTGTTCATCAACCAGACACATAACCATTATCACTGTTCAAGCATTCAAGTTTGACAATATGATCAGTAGAGCCTGCCCAGTGTTTACATGCTGCATATGTCGCTTGCGGCACGTGCTCTGTTGTTACCTGTTAGCCAAAGCTGCTAGGTCCACTTGCTTCTGGTTCTGTTCCATACGGTGTACATCTTGAAAGAGGTTGCGCAGTGCTGCTGTGCTCAGTCTGCCTTCTTCTTTTCGATGATGCAAAAGACTCTTGTTTTGTCCATGCTGGACAATACATACGGCACAATGTCAGCGTGTCAGCATTGCAGTGTCCTGCAATTTGTCATAGAAGCAAACATGGAAGGAAACCCACCTTGATGTCAAGAGTTGAAACCTGTTTTCCGGCTATTGCTCCCCCTAGCTTGTCCAAGAAAGAACCCAGGTCAGCATCTTTCACCCCTTCTTGCTTGAGGTGCAGCAGAAAATCCTGCTCTTGGTCTACAGGAGTTTCCTGATCTGCGTCAAGTGATTGTTCAAATTACGCCAGCAAACAGTGCGAAGGGCTTGTGCTGGGATTTTTACACACACCCGCTGTCTGCTGTTGCTGCGCTTGAACAGGCTGCGCAAGCCTGTGAGGGACTGTTTGTGCTGTTGTTTGATTCGTAGGAGTTTCAGATCGCTGAATAGGCTGATATTTTGGAAATGCCCGTTTCGGGGCTTTGCTTGCTGCGGAGCCCATTTACAGTATAACGCGCGGGCAAGGTGGCTAATGGCAGAAAGTTCACAAAGTCAGTGGCAAGCGTGCAAAATCACACAGGTCAAAGCTGTATATGCCTGGACTGCAACGGAAGCTTTTACAACCAACCTGGTATACAAGAGCTATCCGCCACTCTGATGCCAACTTCGGGTCTAGGCAGTCGAGTTTAATGCAGGCGCGTCGTGTGACAAGGGGAGAAAAACCAATGTACCAGTATCAGTCATTGACATCTGGTTACACATGCATGGAACCTTATGCAGTAAATGCCATGCATCCTGATGGTTGTGGTATGGTCACACCCGGCACTTGATCATCCAATTTGCATTTGGCAGTGTGCAGCCACCCTACACAATTAAAGGCATCAGTGCAGACAAGCAGACCGACTGTTGAGCCAGTCGACTAATCCTACCACTATTGCTCTGACCACTCTTATAGCATGTATGAGCCTGAAAACAAACATAATTGGGGACGTATATCTGAGATCCAATCTATCAAGGAAACATAATTGAGAGCGTGTGTCTGAAATCAAAGCTGTCAAGGAAATTTACCAAATTGAGCATTTATGAAACTGGGTACTGAGTTCGGCATTGTTCTTCTTCAGCTATCTGCTTCTGCCGATTTGTGCAGCTGCAAGCTTGCACTGAACTGTCACAAAATCAGCGCTGGGACGGCAATTAGCCGTACAGACTGCGCAATCTCGTTTCGTCTTGCCCGCGTCGAGATCAAATAAGTCGCGCAGTATATTCCACACCTGAGCAGAAACAAAGAATGCATTATAGCCAGCAGAAGTGGATTAGAAGTGGTCCGCGCATCGTCGCACATGTTGGTCATTCGCATTTGCCGCAGAAGCGTAGAGGGTTAGTGCGAAGTAGGTCGTACAAGAGACTTTGGCATTCAAGTCAAGGTCTTCGCAACCGCTCGGGAGGTCCGAGCAGACGTACAGTGACTCTATGCTACTCAGTCACTGCAGCAGGAAGCTCAGGCGGTCGCGAAGGAGCCGGTGCTACCACACAGGTTTCTGGCATCTCAGCAGCAGCCAGCACAAATAGGCTTGCATGCAAAGCTCTTTCTAAGCCAAGGCTGCCCTCTGCAGGAGCTGGACAGGAGACGTTTCCTGCTGAGATATGTGCAGGCCATCCAGCCAGAGGTTATGGAAGACTTTGTACAGCATGCCCCTGCTCATGTGAGACTGCAGTATACCTCTTTTGTATATATGCACCGCCTTTAAGTATTCAGCCATAGCCTGGCTTCCATGGTCTGAGTCCTAGTGATCTTGTCTGACTTGGGCAGCATATGATAAGCAACGTTCCTTGTCTTTGCCTTATGCGCCAGCTCTCTGCAATGCCCCATCTCAAACAGAATGCTTTCAGTGTCACACTGGTGTCATGCTTGTGTTCAGGTCGTAGACGCCATGAGCCAAACAATCAGAAATTACCTCGGTACTCTTTTGCCGCAATTCTTTCAAGTCAGCATTTCAGCCAAGGGGGAAGACCTTGCACAGCTTATGTACACTATGATGATGTCTGGTTACATGTTCAGAAATGCGCACTACCGACTGGAGCTGCGAGACAGCATGTTGCCCTCAGGTGCAGAACACACACCCATCCATGGTGCATCTCACTTGATTGCGTTTGATCTTGGTTGGCTGCTTTCAGGGTGATCACAGCGCATTATTGCTATGTTTGTGCCTGATGAGTGCACGAGCACTGCTGAGGCTTTTTAATGTGCCTGTCTAGGACACCAAAGCTTTGATGAGTATGATTTGCCTCCTGCCCTGCCAATCATGGGGATGCTGGATCATAGTCAAGATGGCAAGTATGCCCCAGGTTCACAAACGACACGTGTGTCTGGTGAAGTACCGAGGTGGCACCGTGAAAACGGCACTGAGTCTGTCCCTGCGTCTGAATACATCGAAAAGTTAGAGAGCGAGAACAGAATCCTGAAGCAACAGGTATGATGGATGCTTTGCCAAGTTGCAGTTTACAGCAGATGTACTGCATTTATGTTGTGCTTACATGTGCAGCTGTCCTCCGAGTTCTGGTTGCGATGCAAGTGACCATACAGCAGCAGCCAATTTGCATGCTAAGCCATCAGTGCATTTGCTGTGAGCAGATCCCCTTGGGCTGCAACCCTGGTCCCAGGCTGGGCTGGATCACATGAGTTGCTTCTGCTTTGCAGGTGTCAACTCAATTGTATGTGCATGCTGCTGGAAACGAGCTGCTGAACTTCCTCAAAGGTCTAGAGGCAGATCAGGTCAAGTCATTGACCCTTGTCAGTGAAGACGGCGTGGAGGCAATGAACACCTTTATTCACCGCCTGCTGGGTATGTTTGTTTGCAACCAGTGCATTGTACACAGCCTGCTTGACTAATTCTGTGCAAGCAAGACACGGATGTCATATTTTTGATGTGACTGTCTGTCGGACAAGATGAATTTGTCTTAGTCAGACTTAAAGCTTGGCACCATGCATACTGATTGTGCTAGCTGGATACTTGTTACAGCTGGCACAATGCTATATACCCCATTGTATCATGGTGCAATGCTGCCGTGCCTTGCAGTGCAGCTGGCATCTATTTTTTTACGGTATCAGCAGCCTATATTGCAGTTCTAGTCCTAAGAGTCTGACGTAGTCCTTCCTTCCAAGCTTCTGGCAAGATCATTCTGACAATGCAATGTATTGTCAAGCACCTGAAGCCTTGTCGCATGGTAAAGGGCTCAACTGAGGCCGCTGTTCAGGAACGGATGACTTGAGCAGTGAAGATATGGAGCATCCCACTCAAGCCTCACAGGTTGAGTTGGCACGCCTGATGTTCTGGCTCATGGTGGTTGGGTACAATCTGCGCACCTTGGAAGTAAGATTTGACATGGAGCAAACTATGCTGCTACCACCTGGTGTATGAAGAGGGGGTCAGAGCCTTGTACCAATATGCTAGTCAGCCATGCACACATATTTGTGTATAGTTGCAAGTGGCAAATGTGTAATTTTTTGTCTTCGTGGGTCTTATGATGAAAGTGCAGAATCAATTTTGCAGTATACAGTATATACATGTGAGACGTGCGTTGTCTTTGTGGTAGGTTCACATTCCTCAATGCAAGCATTTATCAATTTGCACGCAGGGGCAGTCTTGCAGAGATGTTATCAAAATTTGTTATAGTGTACATTGAAGAAACTGATTACTCTTTGCTGAAGTGAGGCACACTCACATGCATGGCAGCTCAGTGTCGGAAAGCATTATGCTAGACATTGAATGTAAGTGCAAGCTGTGTTTATATTTGAACTGGCGACAATTGATCAAGTGTCAAGGGATTGTTGCAAGGTGAATTGGCAAAAGTTCAAGCTGTAGCCTATCCAGTAACTGGGTCATAGTCATGCGCAGAGTGTCACCATCCTTGTTGTGCATACGCATCTGCATAGTATACGCACCTTGTACATTACATACACACGAGATGCTCCAAAAATGTCCTGACACAGTTACGGTGCAACGCAAACCACAACAAGGCCCGTTACACTACAGCACCGGGGTGCTAGATGCCATGACACGCTGAGCATTTTATCAAAACTCTTGATATCAAGTGATGACTTTTGACACTGGTACTTCAAGCAGTGTTAACCCTCTTCAACTCACATGCCACATCCTGCAAACCTGTACTGCCTAGTTCTGATGAGATGCCATTCATAACACTACTACATTTATGCAACAAATTCTGAAATAACCAGAGGCTGATGGGCAACAAAGCAGCCAGTGGCTGAAATGCTGTCTTACTGCACCTAATTTGACCAGATATGAAAAGATTGGGGGCAGAGATCATCTAATTTTGGTTGAACATCTACGGAAGGATAATCTCCTCTGTACCCTGGTCTTTGAAGCCTTCATCTTCTTCATCATCGCTTTCATCTTCTGCCAGCACTGTGATCTTGTCCCCTGAACAGCAAGCCAAGTTGTCACCGCAATTCTTTCCTATGGCAAATTGTTGCCGCAATTGTTTCTTGTGCAAACTTGTGCTGTAAACTGTAACTGCAGCAGTTTCACTATCATCTGCTGGTCCTGTCGCTTCTTGCTCAGGACACATTTGCACAGTCAGATGCCAGCACATGCACACTCTAGCTAATTTGCCATGTCAGAGCAATTGTGAGACCCTAAAGCAGCCTGTGGTCATGACACACAACATGGGCTGCAACAGCGGCAGATCAAAATTGGGCTCTCCTGCAAAATCACAGCAGAGAGCATGCCTGTTTTTTGTACAGAAGCAGACCCACCTTCTGATTCCCAACACAGCAGGGTCATCTTGAAAGCAGCCATCTTCACATCAAAGACCCTCAACAGCGCTGCCTGCCCAGGAGAAAGAGTCTCCCCTTGCTTGCATACCACATGGTCTGCAATCAATTCCACCACACCCTTGTTCAGCTTTGTGGGCATCCCATACCTCCTCAATAGGGGCTCTAGGGTGTGGACTAATGGCCCTGTGGGACCTTGGACTGGCCCTTCTGGAAGTTCAAAGTCCTCTGTGGCCTTTGAGCCAGTTCTTGCATAGTCAAGCACTTCAAATTGCTCAAACATTTGCAACACCTGCAGCAACAGAAGGGCAGCTGAGCTATGCAGTGATATAGAACAGAGTGATGCAGCAGTTTGCTGGTGCCCTGGCAGATGCAATGCCTGTAGCCGCACTTTGGCAGTTGCACATGGCATAGCATGGGCGGTCAGCTGGTTGCATTAAGTCAAGCGACTGAAGCAAGAAAGAAACAGGACAGCACAGATTTACCCAATCAGTGGCATGACAGCCATCGTTAAATCTTCTTTTGCGCTGCACTGTGCCAAATACAGGACCCTTGAGGTGATCTACTTTGTGATACAAAAATGGTTTGAAGCAGGTCAGATAGCAGCAGGACATAACTAAATGAGCAAAGGCATGCAACATTGGCTTCTGCACATGCGCAAAAACGATGACCTTCATGCTCTTGACACTTGTGCTGGTAGTGCAGTGGCCCATTTAACAACAAAGAAGCCAGGATGGGCTGTATTCCAAAGTGGTCTACCTCGTGTTGTGGCAACTTAGTGAAGAAGAGGCCAATTTTCCCTCGTATTCTGTTTGACAGCTCTGATATGTTTTGTTTGTATTCATCTGACTCCTCCCGCCCTAAAGCCACTTTTAGCACCTTGTTTGATCCCATGCAAAATCTGCAGGGTCATGTATGCATGTCAAACATGCATACATGCATCTTCTTCACAAGGGATTGTGGTACATCTTGTTGAAACGAAGCTGAACACCTGTGCTGTACAATGATGTGGGCGCACCTGCTTGTCTCAACATGGTCTTCTCTGAACTGTTTGAAGCTTTCATTCCTCATATTCTGATACTTGAACAAGTATACGACTGGATACCTGGACAATGGAGCTGGGGTAAAAAAGGCAAAAAGTGCAAAGCTGCCTTCAGATCTGCGGAGGCATGTGCTCATTCTGAATAAGGGCTTGGCTTACTCGTCACATAGCTTCCTCACAGTTGTTATTGCCCCTTCCTTCCACTCTTTCGTTTTCTTCTTTGTCTTTGTGAGGGGGACTGCATTTGCAGATGCCACATGAGACTCCGGAGCAGTCACGCAGCTGATATATGACCTAACAAGTCGGATGCAGGATTGCACAACTTCGTGGCGGCAAGCGTACCGACTTTGTTTCGTTTGCTCTTCGGCATAACGCCTGCTTAGCAGCTATTCGCCTGTCTGATCAGTTACAAGAAGACAGCGAAGCCGTTCAAGTCCTTGTCCCAAGACAGGCTTGCGACCGCAGAGACGGGTAAGCAGACCGAAAAATAGTGATGTCTAGGGATAGCAGCTGTCGTCTTAGTCACCACGAAATCGCACAGTATACTTTCGCTGATCTGAGCAGGGTGTACTATGCTTCAGTTGCGCCTGGAGTGCACAGTCAATGAAGGCTGACTGTCGTTTACGTGCTCGCAATATGGCGTTGCAGAGTCTTGGCTGCTTTGTTTGACGCACGTGGGCAACTGCATAGCAGTGCCATTAGTAATCGTCCACACTTGACAACGTTTGACCAAGCGAATTCGGACTCAGCGACATGCTCTGAATCCGATGCCAGGCAGCACGCTGGAACAATCGGTACGCCAAGATTGGCATAAGAAGATCGGTATGGCAGGATCGGTATGGCAGGAAGTGCTCGGTGGCACTGCTTGATGGCTTGACGTGGTGAGGCCCCGAAAGTGGCCACCAAACCTACAGCACTGATGTCTGACGATGCTTTGGGGACTGTGCTGCTGTTGAGAAATGCAGCAGCACATGCTGGCCAAATCAAGAGAGAGCTGGCAGCCATCATACAGGTGTGCCAGTCATACCTCAAGAATGCCTTACAACTTGACGTGCAGCGCTTCCTCCCTACCAACATTTGCATGTCTATCCGTGCAGTCCAGTGGAAGTTTTCAACGCGAGTGGGTTCCACAGATTTGCGGTCTCTCAGACCCTGCCGCTAGGGTATGTTCTGTCAAAGCAGTTTTGCTGTATTCGCTGCAACGACAAATCATGCAAAATTGAAGAGCAAGCTGCAGATGCTGCAAGGAGGTTTGCCACAGGAGTATGGGGAGCTGCGAGAGCCCAGTGTCCCAGATCTGTCTGAGGTCTTTGGTCAGGTATGGATAAGCGCAACTTCTTCTGCCAAAATAAGCCTGCCTTGCTGTTGACTTGTTTTGCACATGCACCTTGAGCCACATTTGCATGTGCATCACCACCCCTGCTGGAAAATCGCCAGCTCAAATGCAGATTCATGTCCGGCATGCTTGTGCAAAGCCTACCAATCTGAACTGATCTAAAACAAGTAGTGCTTGCTGACTGATAAGGCAAAGTCGCGAGCAGGGTCTGGGAGCTAGTGCCAGAGGTGAGGGGGTAGCCCCAGGGGAGCAGCAGGCACCCCCCAAGGCAGATGATGGCCACCTGGATACCCCGCTGCCGCGCCCTGCTCTTTCCAGGTATTGAAGCAACTCCTGAAACCATGAAAAAGCCAGTAAGTGGCGCTGCAGCTTCTGCACTGAACATGTGCACATACTGCAATATGGTACACATGCATGGACCTGTGGTTTCTGGAATTTCTTTGCAGCTAGCCTGGTCCCACTGGTCTGTGTTTCCAGCCTTGGGCATTCATGCTGCATAGGCTTGCTAGGCTCTGCAGTATGCTCACCTAGTTGCAATACAGAGGCAATACTTTGATGTTTGCTCGAGCCCTGTGAGAATTTGGGCGTCCCAAACGTCGTGCAAGAATGCGTATTGGTTGGTAGCCTATGTGGTGACAACAGTGGGACATTCCCAGCCCAATCACCGGCTGTGACCTGCAATCTCTTTGACTGTTTCACTGCTGTATTTCCATAGAGCCCAGCAAGCATGTCAATGTCAAACTGCCTGCTTTGAGCAGCCTGGAGCTCAGGAAGGACATGCAAAGCTGCTCAGCATGAGAATGGCTTATGCAGGGGTCCTCAGAGCTATCCCATCTTCTCAGCCATGCATTCTGATGATGAGGCCTCCCTGTCATCAGAGCCCTCACACAACCACATCCACAAGGTGCCATGCACGCTTCCTTATACTGCACAGATAGTTTTGTTTACTACCTGTCCATATGTGCTGTGGTGCTGCCAATCACGCGAAAAAGTGAAACTTGATGCAGGCTCTGCATTACAGCAGTCCTATTGTGGGGTGGATTCAAATGCTCTGCTGATTGGCACTGTCACACCTAGCAAGACAGTTGAAAACACACAAAGACTTGACCGCACCTCAGGGGCCCTGCCCTTCAAGCCATATGTTTGGCACTTGTTTGGCAAATGTTGCTGTCACAAGCTCAACTCTTGGTCATTGCCTTCTTCTCAGGTGAAATCAATGCCTTTGGGCACAAGCCAGCAGCAGCTTCAACAGCAGTTGCAGCTGAGGCCGATGCGCACATACAGCCTGGCTAGCAGGCAAGCCTCAGGGGGGAGCCGACCCCCACAGCAGGCAAGGGCCTTGGCACCCTGGCAACCCTGGCGCATGCACCAGACTAGAGGTCTGTTCAATCAAGTCTAAAATCAATTGTACGACACAGCTACATCAGGAAGTACGTGACATGAAGCTGCTTACATGTGATGCATTAAGGGGGACCATTGTCTGCAAGCATGCACCTGTGTTGTATGCGTTACTCTATGCAGTGATCATATGCATTGCTAGCACAGCTCTGTCAACAAAACCAGTTCCTGTGACACTACCATCAACGACATTTGACATCATTGAATGTGACTGTGCGATTCTGGTGCAAAAGCAATAAGGCCATCAAGCTTTCAGGACCTGCTTACCCTACATGGATGAGGGGACCCATGGTCTCCCGGCCTGGGCCCACTCAGGCCAACCCATGCTTTTGATTGGCTCCTAATCACTTCCACCCTTGGCCTCATTGGGGTGCTGGCAGACCCCTGTAGCCACAATTCACATGAGCTTGGCCAGCGCGAGGTTTTGCAAGCTCACATCAGTATCCACATTGTTGGGAGCTCACTCTAGCACCAAGCTCGTCGCTATCTCTCAGGTGGTGAAATGTATGCGCACCCTCCTGCAAGAGTGGGGTCCGCACCCCCATACCCCTACCCTGCCCATGCAACAGATGCCAGCACCCCAACAGCCAGGTCTCTCAGCCCAGATCTGAGTGCCATGTTTGACAAGTGCTTTCTCAAGACCCCAAGGGCAGCTGCCAGAAGCCCTAGGCCCAAGCGCAGAGCACGGCCAGCGCAGGTTGACCACACAGCATCTACCATGATAGCTAACTTTGCTGCGTTCAAGCATTGCATTGCATGCGTTGCAATGCCTGTTGGCTTTTGTCCTGTTCCCACCTGATTGTGTGTCTGTTTTGCATCAGTGTTGTATTTCTGCATTGTCTTTCAACTCTACCTGCATTTTCCTCTGCAGTTTTCTCAGGAACATCCATTTTCCCCATTATTTGCATAATTTCTCCTTCTTTTCTGGTAGGAGCCTCCAGCATGGGACAAGTCCCACAAAGGAGCTGTTGTCAGGGGCGGAGCTGGGCTGCAGAGGGGTGACAGGGGGGTGAACCAGCAGGAGAGCCTGCAGGAAATGAAGCAGCGCTTCATGGCTCGCTTGCAACAGGTGGGTAACCCTTCTAGACCCCTAGACCCTACAGTTCATCCACCAGCCCTCAACCCTCAGCGTATCTGCCTGTCGTTACATCTGCAGCATTAAGGACTTTTTCGCTATGTCTCAAGCACGCAATACCCGTCTTGCAGCTTGGTTGCCATATTATGATGACCTAGTTGTTGATACTTCTTTTTCAATCCCAGGCTGTGGGTGCCATGACCCATACTTTGCACCATGCTAGCATCCTGCCACCTTGTTGCCTGGCAGTGTGCAATAATCTGTGCTTTGCATGGCGCTGTAAGCTATTAATCAATGAGCTCTTGTCTACATGGCTGTCATCCTGGACAGACTTGTCATATAATTCATAAATCTGGGGATTCGTGTGCATCCGACTGTTGTATGATGTAATGTCCACATGGTGTCCATGCAAGGCATTGCTATCAGCCCGTTCATTCATTCAAACATCATTCATGTACTTGTTTGTTTATTCGTTCGTTCACTCACTCACTACTCACTCACTCACTCACTCACTCACTCACTCACTCACTCACTCACTCACTCACTCACTCACTCACTCACTCACTCACTCACACACTCACTCATTTAACAGGTGCCTTCCCCTAGGGTCAACTACGTACAGCTCCGAGTAGCGCCCTGTACAAGGTCCTGGTTTTGCAGTAAGCACACCAGCAAGAGCATGTGTGGAGGTGGTCTAAACTAGCTGATGCATGCTTTGCTACTCTCTTGAGCAACCATCAAGGCATGCTTAAAGTCCACATCCTATTGGTATGCACAGGCAATGCCTAGCTCTCAGGAATTGCCCAATATCATAATTGGCACCAAGCCTGTTGCAATATGGCTTGACAGGCTTTGCGCCGAGACTGCCCATGCAATCAACGAAGATAAACATTATGTGACGTCTGACCATGTATCTCTTAAAGTTTGCACTCTGTGTAACAATGTCCCTTTGATCATGCAAGAGTGGTCTGTGCAGGCCAATGATGGAATGTATGTCAACAAGATCAGGCGGCAGCAGCAAGCCAGTAGCACAGCAGGTGCAAAGCGCCACTCTCACAGCCAGGAGAATGCGCTCATATCAAGTAGTAGACTTGCGCACGTGCCGACAGTAAGTGGAGCGACAGCTTGTGTGCAACATGTCATGCAGCGTCTGATGCTGCTGCCATAGACTGTGAGAAGTTCAAACAGCAATGCATGCAATCTGCTGCAAACTGGCGCTAGCTACTTTGCTGTGAACAGGCATGTATGCTTGCCACCTGATCGTCATCAAGCTCACAGCTCCCTGTTTCCGCCTTGTGTCTGTGGCATTACCTGCCGCCCTTGGTAGACTTGGTGCTGCCCTTGATAGACATACTGCTGCCCTGCCCTTGGTAGACATACTGCTGCCCTGCCCTTGGTAGATGTAGTGCTGCCACTGGTAGACGTAGTGCTGCCACTGGTAGACGTAGTGCTGCCCTTGGTGGACTTAGTGCTGCCCTTGGTAGACTTAGTGCTGCCCTTGGTAGACGCAGTGCTGCCCCGGCTCATAAACTAGAAAGGTATGACATAGCACGCATTCAGGACTTTGGGAATAGTGAAAACAGATTCAAAAGTGCTGTGAAAATCTTTGGAGGATTATACTTGGTGGACTTAGTGCTGCCCTTGGTGGACTTAGGGTCTGTAGCATGAGCTTTCCACCATATCAGTTGGATGTATGCTTTGACGCAGGTAGAAAAGCGACTTCCCTATCAGGCGCTGCTGAGAAGGCGTCCCTCCTCTACTTCCTCATCCGTGCCTGTCACCCCCTTAAAGACCCGCCCAGGCTGGGCAACTGGTGGACCCAAGCCACTTTCTGACACCTGGCAGGCTTCTGCATCCCTTCAGAACAGCCCTGTCAAAGCAGTCCTGCCCCAGCACAGTCAGGCGGAAGAAGAGGAGGACTGGCCCGATCTGAGCCACCTCAAATGGGAGGAAGCGGCGACTGGGGTTGTCAGTGGCCGCCCAAATGTGTTTGCTAGGGTTGGAGCTTCCACCCAAATGGGTGTCCAGACCACATACCCTGAAGGAGAAGCTGAAATGGACATGGATGTAATGGGGCCAACTGGTGATATGGCAGGGCGCAGTAAGCAGGGGAAGATGAACAGTCATTTTGCTGACCACAATCTGATGAAGCGGCCGCGTTGGGGAAGCCCCAATGCCCTGCCCTCCTGCCCTCACTCCAGGCCGCTTTCCAGCGGTCTTGCCAGCAGGAGGCAGAACCTGCAGTCCAGCCACCTGCTCCAGGCAACTCATCACTCAAGACTCAACTCAGCTGCCATTGATGCGCAGTCATCGCATCATTCAGGCAACCTATCCATGACTCATCCCAGCAAGCCGTTGCACACTCATATCTCTCTGAACACCTTGGTGAGTCATGCAGACAGGGCATCGCCAGCACAGCCCTGGTCCAGGGGCACTTCAGAGCTGCACCTGCCTGTCCAGCAACCTGCGCGCTTCCACACCTCTCTGCATGATCTCATGGCTCAGGGGATCATCCCCGATGATCAGAACCCCCCAGTGCCAGAACAACCAGCTGGAAAATCCAGGCAACTGAGCCACAGCAGATCTTCACAGATACAGCAAGGGTCTGCTGCCAGGTACGCCAGGCAGCTTTCAGCTCCTCCACAGCGTCATGGATTGCATGCACCAGATGATTGGGAGTCAGCATCAGCCAAACAAGGTGAAGGAGAAGATGGCAGGGCTTCCACAGCAGGGCGCTCTATGCCTAGCTTTGCTTCCCCTACCAGGTCATCCGCAGCTAAGCAGCAGCAGCAGCGCAGCCTGCACGACACGTCTTCGAGAAGCAGGCGGGGCGCAAGCTCCACTGCTCTTGCCGGTGCTGCATCACCAGCTGTGGGCTCAAGTCAGGCTGGTGACCCACCTGCTCCCTTGATGTCCACTTTCAGGTCAGCAGCTTGTGAACCCAGCTTCATCCCCTGAGGTGCATGGCACCTGAAGTGGGATGTTTGATGAACCTGGGGATTCTGCATGGACATGTCGACAACTTCCTGAGGGGGTTTGTCATAAGGCTGTTGTAGGTACAAGCCAGAGGCGCAAGCATGATGAGAGTGAGCCAACATCGGACAAGTATACACTTGAACAGACTTTGCTTTCAGATAGCATGCTTGCTGGCATTGGACGTATGGGCATTCAGCATGTGTGTGATGAACCCAAATGTGTTCAACTAATGTCTCAAATACACCTCAACCTTCGTAATCATTTGGGTGTCTCAACCTGTTCAATCAGACCCCCAAACCTAGTTGGCCAGATTTGTAGTTTCTGTGCGCTGACTATCATCAAATCCAGTGACATCCAGAGCATTAAGAACCCTCTTGATCATGTTGTTGCATGTGTACACCTGGCAGTGTGGACTTCATGGTACCTTCAACAGCCTGTCGTCCAGTTGCACACACCCCACAATCACCAGCGTACCATATGTCCTTCAGATGGTTCAAGAGAGATTGATCTACCAAAAAGCTGCAATCAACACTTACCCTTTTTGCTGGCAGTGTCATGCATCTGCATTGCGCTCAAGAGGATGCTGGTGTGGCGCAGGACTTGACAGCGCACCTGTGGTGTTGCATATGCTCAAACAGCAATCCCTGACAAGTCTGTATCTATGCAGGCTGGCTGACCTGACTGCCCACAGTGATGAGCAAGACAGTGAAAGCCACCGTGACCCTGAACTTCCCATTCAGCAGCCTGAGGCGCTTCACCAGCAGCAGGCACAGCAGCAGAAAGCCCACTGGCAGCAGGCTCAGCGTGCACAGCATGCACAGCAAGCCCAGCCAGAGGAGGTCCAGAGGCAGCAGCAGGCACAGCATGCACAGCAACAGGTACAGCATGCACAGCAGCAACAGACACAGAGGGAGATGTCAGGAGCAGAATTGATGGCAGAGGCTCTGGGGCGGCTGTGTCAGGCTGCCACCAAATCCAACAAGCGCTCCAGAGCAGCTTCTCCTGCTGGCAGCTCCACCAGCCATACAAGTCATACCAGCCGCCATCCACACCCGGCTCCTAATGCTGCTGCTGCTGCTGTTCAGTCATCTCTGACAACTGCTGTAGCCAGCACCAATAGCAGCCCATCCAGAGCGGCATCTCCTACTGGCACCTCCATTACTCGATCCAGTGTCAGCTGCCATGCACGCCATGCTCATGCTGCTGATGCATGTTCATCGGTGGCTGCTGCTACAGCAAGCAGCAGACAGCATGAGGGTTCAGCACGTATTGATGCAGACTCAGCAGACGCTGCATCCACCACTGGCAAACCTGCACAGGAACAGTCAGGTGGTCAGAGCTCACATGCTGTTCCAGGTGGACATTCTGCACAGGCTCCGCCAAGAGGCCAGGCAATAGAGCCCATAGGCAGCAGTGGCCACAGCCCTGATGGTGAAGCCAGCAGTGGCCACAGTCCTGGCCATGGTGAAGCCAGCAGTGGTCATGCAGAAGAGGAAGTGCAGGCAGGAGGTACAGCAGGCATGCTGGCTGCTTTGCAGAGACTGGATGCACAGCCTCGTGCACAGCACAGTGGCACAATTTCTGGCAGCGATGAGGTTGCAAGTGAGCAGGCCTCAGACGCACAGCCGTTCCCCGCCTTGTTCAGCACGTTAACCTCACAGACCGGCACTGGGGACTTGCAACATCCAGGGTGCAATCAAGATGGGCCCACAGCTGGGTCTGAGGATACCACAGCTGTGGACGATGCGGCTGCATCTTCCTGGCCTGCTTCCACGGCTGTAGCAAATGACTCAGATGCTGAGAATAGATCACCGCCAGGCCCTAACAGCAAAGCTGGTACTAGTCAGCAGGATGACTCATATTCAGGTGCTGTTGCTAGTCCACAGACTGCATCCAGTAGTGGGAGTCCTGTCACTCCAGCAGCCGCATTCAGCTTCAGATCCACAATGGGGCGGCTGCGAGGTCTGGATGCAGCCGAGCTGCAGTCGCCAAACAGGAGCAGGTATGAGAGGAGTGAGAGCAGGCTTCCTGGGGTCAGGATCAGGGATCATCCTCTTGGTAAGCCTCACAACTGCAAAACAATTCTTGCGTTCACATGTATTTGGCCTGTCTTGATATAGTGGTCGTTGTGAGCTAGAGCTTTTTCTTTTGCAAAAAAAAGCTTGACTTTGAAGTCAGTGATTGTGATAGCGCAGAACATGGGTGCTGTATATGCCAGTCTTGGCTGCGACATCACCAACACTGCCTTGTTTAGAAACCAATTCAAGCTTGCGCAGTGGTTAACAACTACAGCCCTTGCCAAAGAGGTTGAATCACAGACTCAGCGGAAATGCTTTGCACCGTCCAACAGCAACAGCTCAAATTGGCTAATGCGGGTCATGAAGTTGCATTAGTCTAAGGGCTTTGTAGTGTGCAGGCAGCGTGCTGCTTGAAGCAGCCCCAGCTGTTGGCAGCATGACAGGGGCTGACTTGCTGGCAGCCCTTAGCAAGGGCAGCGAGATGAGGAAGGCTTGGGAGGGGGGGTCAGGGGGGTCAAACAGGCTGGTGCAGTGCTTTGTGAATGAGGGGCAGGCTTGCATTGCCTACGGCCATGGCTGGCTGCGCAAATCTGTGCAATATCCGCTGGACAGGTGAGAACACAGGCTGTTCAAAGCGAGCGTGTTAGTGTCATGTCAGGCTTAAAAGAGCAGTTATTGCAGCTTTGGCTGGCACATGCCAATTCAAACCATGCGTAGAGTGATGGTGTTCCCTCACAGTCTGTTGTTGTAGCTCAAGCTGGAGTGTGCCGCATTCTTAGACAGTAAATTCAGTATCTGTTCCGTTCAGAGCTGCAGTCTAGATCTGTATTGCAGAGTACACGTACCGGTCACAGCATGGCGCCCTTCTCAAGCAGTGACTGTGGATACAACTAAAGGCGCCATGGATCTGGAGCCAGTCACAGAAGCTGACTACACCATTTGGGTGTTGGGTCTGAATGCTGCATTGACAGTGGCCCAGAATCCCCAGACGCTGGCAGAGGTGCCAGGGGCACAGATGCTGTGGCACCCTGACCTGTTTGTCATGAGCAACTGAGCAGCAAGATGATATTTGCTGCCATGCTTTGCCTCAGGCATTGGCACACAAGTGATGCCTGTTGCTAGTTGAGTTCGCACCCCAATGCCTGAAAGCGCACACGGTGCACAACAATACCTTAATGCGGCGGATTAAATGTGCAAGTGGTCCACACCCATGTGTTGATTTTGATACCAATCTGTTGCTACCTGCTGTGCTCTGCCGTTCACGACTATGAGTCTGTAGCTGCTATGAATCTTTCACGTAAATGCATCCGTGGCTGACAACCATCACCAAGGTTTATGGCTTAGTCAAATGTCGACTTGTCAGAGGCTGGTTTGACCCTTGTCAGCTGCGCTAACGAGTAGTCATAATACTGAAACACAGCAGCAGCAACTGATCAAATACATTGCAAAGTCCGACAAGGGGATGTGGTCAACCTGATTGTGTCAACACATGTCAAAGGAATGTTTGTGTCGGGCATACAGCTTGATACAGTTTGACGAGGTATGAGCAAAGCGGTCTCCTCCTGCCTTCTTCCCGCTGTGGCCAGTAAAGGCATTGTTGCAGGTGTAGCACAAGATAACACATATGTCTGATGTATAGCTGAACAGACATTCCAGCTGAATACAGGCTACTGGTCGCTACTTCATCAATGCTACATTATACAAAGGGACAGGCCAACAGAAATGCAGATTCTAAGCTATCATTGCAACCAGCACAGGCATTTTTAAAGGCCACTATGCTTTTGAGACAGTGAGCACAGTGTCTGCTACATCTGCTGCTTGCAATGTCTGAGACAAGTCTGAAAGCTCTTTCCTTGGGTAGCTTGTGGTCAGCTTGTAGTTACCCCCTTGAGAAGAAGATGCATCTATGAACCTGTAGACCAAATAGACATACCGTTCAGGCTCTGTTTGCAGTCTGTTGTGCATGCTAAATGCAGGTTGTCAAAGGGCTGTGCAGTGCTGACTAAGCAATGTTTGCAATGCAAACAGCCATGGAACTGCTTCGTGCAGCCATTTAGACGGTTTCAACATCTGTTGTCGGGCACGACTCACTTTTGGACATCTTGAACCGTCTGTGTCAAGTTAAAGCGGCCAGTCAGCTTGCTTCCATCTGCCAATCGTATCTGCAGTGTGGTGGCAGGCTGGGACTCATTGATGCCTGTCGAAGCCTGCTTTGCAGGAGCAGCTTGGCTGGATGATGGCGCAGAACCTCCGCCTGAGCCTGTGATACGCCCATACGCATCAGCAAATTTGGAACTCTGATTGCGGACTACATGTGACATGTAAGCATGGACCATTGTTGTTGACAATTTGCAGAGGTGTGTTGCATGCATGCAATGCCTTGCAGCACCTTAGTGCACAGAAAGTTTGTCGCTTGTCAATGCAGTGCAAAATGAAAGGCAGTGTTCAATAACAGGGAGATGCAAAATATGTCAGCTGGTAGAGTGCCTGACCTGACAGGGTGTGGCCTGTCCCTTGAAACGTGGACGAGGCTTTGTCATACTTCTCACAGGCTGCTTTAAGGGCATTCAGGTTGGCACCAACTATTTCTTCCACCTTTTGACCACCAAGCAGAAATGCCATGTGCAATGGCATCAAATGTACCAACAAAATGCCTTAGGAATTGCTGTGATTGCAGCACCTGATTGTTCAGTACGTCCCAAATCAGACAGTCAAACTTTTCATTGTGGTGGCGCCACTTGTTTCCCCTTTTATGGGCTAAACGCATGCAGTATTGCAGTACGTAGAACCCATAGCCCACGGCGTGCTTCTGTATCCCGTAAAGAAGTGATTACCTGATCATTCAGCATACTGTACAGCAAGAGGTTGGGGGTGGAAGAAATATTGAGTTCATATGTTACACTGCCATTCAGACTGTCAGCCAATGCTGGATCATCCTTCATGACATGTGGAGTTGCGCTTGCCGCCAGCTGAGCCTGCACATCTGCTGGAGAAGCTCCCTGCAGCAGGCGTTAGTCATATGTGAAGCTGCTCATGCAGCTGCAGCCTCAGCTGCGGAATGCCACCCACTTCCTATGCATTACTGCCACAGCCTTGTTGCTTGAATGTAGAGTGGGTGCAACATGCAGAAGACATTCTTAGGGTGACAACAAAGTAGATCTCTCACAAGTCTAAATCATCTGGCACACTGATGAACTGTACAATACAATGATTGGACAATACAATCTTTGTCTGCATTCACACACGCAATTAGAAAACTATTGTATGCATCGTTGTCTCAGGGACAAAATGCCTGAATATTGTACTACAGTATGTAATACGGCATGGTAAGACGGTAACATGGTATGCACTGTCCCTGGCACGCACCGGATTGTTCTGCATGTACAGCGCTGCAACTCCGGCTGCATGCGGTGCTGACATGGACGTGCCAGTCATAACAGCTGATGCTGTGTCTGAAGCCAGGCCAGCACTCAAGATGTCCACGCCAGGTGCATGCAGTGTGGTGCAGTTGCCCCTGCACATGCACATGCAGTGTTTGACGCATGTGTGTATACATGCTCCACAGCAAGCACTAGATGACAGCAGAAATGCGTATAAGCGAGGTCGATGGCTCAAGATGTGGATGCCAGGCAAATGCAGCGCCGACTGATATTTGCAGCAGCAATAGCAGCAACAGCAGCGGCAGCAGCAGCAGCAGCATTAGCAGTGGCAGCAACAGTAGCAGTGACAGCAGCAGCATCAACATCAGCAGCAGCAGCAGCAGCAGCAGTGGTGACAGTCACAGGTTCATTGACCAATAGGCAACAGTGGCAGTGCGCCCTTCAAAGCACATTCTCTACAAGCAGATTAAGTTATTATTGTTGGCACTGCATGGCTTTAAGAGTACCAATCACATGCATTGGATGTCCATCACCACAGCATCAGTGATGTAAGCTGAGCTAGACAGAAAGCTACAGTGTGGTCAGAAAGCAAAACAGTGCAGCATGTGGCGTCACAACGAAGCAGAATATGGAACATTGATGAAGTATGGAACAATCACAGGAAGCTATGCTGAATGCTCACCAGAACTCATGGGCTAAGCTACACACATACTCACACCACAACCTGGTCACAGTGGGGAAGCAATGAGGCTGATCAGAGAAAGCTGTGCTGAATGCTGACCAGAATTCATGAGCTGAGCTACACACACACACGCGCAACAGTGTGGTCACAAAAAGGAAGCAATGGAGCGCAGCACAGCCAGTTTCTGCTGGGAGCTCACCAGTTGCTGGAGTACCAGCGCCGCATCTGACTGTCCACTGCACCGACAGCAATGACCCCGGGGGCCCCAGCTGGGGACCACCCACAGGTGTCCTCATTGCTGTTGCCTGTACAGGCAATCACATCAGTCACTGTCACATGTACAGGCAACCGCATCAACTGCTGTAGCCTGTATGGGCCTCCTCAATACTGCTGTAGCCTTTATAGGCATTCACAGTAGTCGAATATGGCCTTGCTGCCTGTATATGCAGTCGAAGTGACAGGTGTTGCCTGTATAGGCAATCCCATTAGTTGATGCTGCCTGTATAGCCAATAGTATAAGTTGCTGTTGCCTGTGCAGGGAAGCATAATAACTGCTGTTCTCTATGTTGCCCATTGTGCCATTCACTGTTGCAAGTGTGGGTCAGCACAACGACCCTTGTGGCCTCCAAGGAATCCACACAAGCATGAACCCACAAGTCAACCAACCACACCCATTATTGCTTCCTACACAAAGAAGGATGAATTGCCAAAGCAGCTGAGATGACCAGAACATGGAGACATCTGCCAAGTTCATGTCTGGTAGGTTGCAACCTGCCAGTGTTTTCTTCTTGCCCTGCTGCGTTGACATTCACAAGACAGACCATTTTGGTGACAATCACCAGCAGTCAAGGTGCAGCAATGCAACACACATGCTACAGCATTCAGCATACACGACCCACACAAGCATGCGGTGCACAAACAATGGTCAGCTCTGCATTCACTACAGCTTCACTCAATATCAGCACTATTATCATCGTTACTGTTATTATCATTGTTATCATTATTATTGTTGGATAAATATCATGTGCACAGTCAGCAGTGATAGTCATACAGCCCGGGTGACTGTACCTGCTGCAGCAACGACAGTGATGCCAAAGTCGTTCATGAGGGACGTGACAGCCTGATTCACTGCTGCGCTGTACTCCCCGGCAATAGACGCACTGACAATAGCTGGGTACTGCACGTTGTCAGCTATCCACTGCATTGCCTGCACCACGTAACAGCATGTGACAGCACGTAACAGCATGGCACAGCACATAACCGCATGTGACAGCATATGACTGCATGTGGCTGCATGTTACAGCACATAACAGCATTTAACACAGGCTACAGCAGGCAACAGCATGTGACAGGGTGTGAAAGCATGTGGCAGCGTGTGATGCTTGACGTGAACACAAAGCAAAAGACAAGACTACAGTGTGAAACATGACTGCAGCGCAAAGTCCTGTGAGTGCGTGCAGTTGAAGGCAAGTTAGGATGCAGGTAGGATGCAGTTAAAATGAAGTTAAAATGCAAATAGGATGCATGTAGGATGCAGTTAGGATGAAGTTAGGATGCAACTGAAGTTGAGATGCATGGCTGTCTGATGCACAGGGACAATTGGATAGTTCTTGCAAATGTTTTTATGCAGAGATTGAGTATTGTGGCAAATGATGGGGCCTGCTACACATCTGACCAGCATCACTTCTGGCTGCAGTAGATAAACTCATGCACCAATTCAACTGCTGTGCTACTAATGCCATATTTGATACTGATATCACTACTACAACTAATCTTGTTACTATTTTTAATAACAACTCTGATTGTTACTGTTCATTCAATGCACAGATGTTTGCATGCAGGAGATCTGGCTGACTGTATCCAGCCTGGAATGACACAGCTCGCAGCGCCCTGCTGCATGCAGAACACCTTGTTTACTAAACAGTTATTTTGACTGATTCAGGTAGCCAAAAAGGCCTGATGTCACCATAACATCGAGTGGCTCACTGGTCACAGCCTCATGCAAGAAGCACACATGTTGGCCAAGGTTGCGGCATGGCAATACATTGCAGACGAGCAGCAGAGAGGGGCTCACTGTGATGACATCCGAGTAGCTGGCTTGCCCCATGCAGTTTAGAGCACGCACAGCAATGAGGGTCACATTCTTGGCCACCCCAAACGTCAGTCCTGCACATCACCACACTCGACTTCAGCCTTCTGCCAGGCTGTATGTCTGCCTCTATGTCTGTATGTATGTCTATCTGTACGGCTGTCTGTCCGTCCACCCATCCATCCATCTTTCTGTCTGTCTGTCCGGTTGTCTGTATGTGCCGAGGACAGAGCTGTCTGAGTCATGTGAGAGATGCATGGAATAGTCTGCGCAAGCAAATCTGACACTGTGCAATGTTGTCTGTGAGGCCTGCGCAGCTGTAGTTGTGCTGCCTGCATGTGTCAGGTGACTAAGCACAGCAGGGCACGGCAGCCAAATGCTATGTAGCGAGTACAGGACACCTTTCTTGGACAGTGGGTTTTCCCCCATGTCAATTCATGGGTTGACATTGTGCAAGTGTCAATAGTTGCACTGCTGCCACATATAGTGCAGCTCATACATGCATGACTTTTGACCTAGCAAAATTAACACAGTCATGTGCAGCCAGCAAGTTTGTGCATGCATGGTTTTGAGCTGGCCAGGTCCTCACACAGTAAGTGTACCAGGCAGCAAGGATTTGCAGCTGCATGTTGTGTGAGGCTATATGAGGACAGGCTCGTCTGTGCATGCATATAAGAATATAGCGTGGCTCGACTTGCTGGGTCATCCTGGTACTCTTGCAGTTACCATCATCGTAATGGATCATCATGGTTACAATTACCATCATGGTGATGACAGCTTTATGGTAATGACAGCATACCTCCAGCTGTAGCAGCTGTATGTGTGCCGTGACCAAAGCAGTCAGAGCTGTTGTTGTCCCCAAACACAGAGAAGCCTGGGACTGCGCGAGATCCCGGGGAGCCATCCATGTGCCCAAACTCTGTGTGCGTGAACCTGATACCCGTATCAATCATGTATACATTGACCCCAGAGCCTGTGAAATAAGTGCACCATCAGCATGAATTCATCCATGCATTCATGCATTCATTCACTCATCTCTTCACTAGGGTCTGGTATGCGGTGAGCTTTGACATTGGCAGCAACCCACGTCAAGCATGGCTAACTGCACATGTGTTAATCCTGATACGATGGTCTGGCTTGTATGCTGCAGGGAAAGTGCTGAGCTGCGATGCGACTAAAGCATGTACCACTGAAGCACATGCCAGTGCTCCAGTAGCAGCTATACATCGGCATATATGCTGCATGGTACAACCAGTGATTGGGTGTTGCTGAAAATAATGCTGACAAGAAACATAAAGCTGCATGCTAACTCACCAAGGGAGTTATAGTGATATAGGCCGTCCAGAGGCAGGGAACGCTGGTCTATCATGTCTAGACCCCAGGGGGGGGTCGCTGACCCCAAGCTGCTGGTCTCCACTGCTGAGCTGCTTGCTGCCTGTGCTTCCTCTTCAGGCTTGGAGGGAGACGAGGAGGAAGAAGAGGAACTGCTTGGTGAGGATGGAATTGAAGGTGAAGAAGTGGTAGAAGGTGAGGATGATCCTTGGTCAACCTAATGTGCCACGACCAGTGAAATGATAATCAAGCCTCCTTGTTTCAGTTGGTTGGTGACCAACACCTTACCCATTGCCAAACAATATGCAGCACATGCTGCTAAACATACAACAAGCGTCATCATGTGTGAATGTAGTAGCATGCACAAGCAAAGGTGTAGACGCTGTTTGATGCAAAGCATTATGATTGTCTGCCTGTTCTGCCTCTGACCAGTGTGATGCAGCAACCAATAACACTTTCCGTCAAAGTGCATTGTTTGTGCAGCTTTTACTGATTTGTGGTATCCATTTGAACCAGACAGTGTAAATTGCAGAAATAGGGCTGCTCACCTGCATGATGCCATCCTTCTCAACGATAAGGAGAGTATCACTGAAAGCTGTCTGTATGCGGTGCACATCAGCTGCAGTAAAAGTGCCTGCACAATCAGAAGTACCACCGTTCTATACCACACATGCCAATCCTGTCAAAGGCCTATGAGAAACTAAAAGCAGAAGCATGTGAGAATTGGATAGGGCTTGATTGTTTGACTGGTCACACGCACCTGAGATACCCTTTAGGAGACTACCTGTGTGCAGCCTGCGGCAACTACCGCTGAAGCGCCCTTGAGATAGAGCTTCGGCTTCGACACAAACAGACTGAATAGCTTGCACATCCACATCCTGCTTAAAGATCAGCACCCACTTGTCAGCCACCTGAAAAGGCGTTTGGCCGCTGCTGTGGCTGGCAGAACTTGACCTGCACAATGCTACGCAAATCGTGTGTAGTTTTCATTGGAGAACACAAACGGAAAGATGCACGACAGTTTGCAAGATCTGCAACGTCCAGACACGAACAAAGCCACCCTGACCAAAGTGCTTGACCTATCAGCAGGTAACCGGGCAGCATCCACGGCGATGTCTTGAAACGCGTGTATCATGGCAAGTGTGCTTTTTGCACAAGATGCATGAGCTTCTGTTGCGGGGATACTCGTCAATCGTACTAGCCAGCCACGGGATCAGAGAGTAGATTTACCTGCTCGAGCCGAAAGCATGATTCGCACTGCCCTGAGCGTCCGCCAGCAACAGGCGACTGCTGGCGTTTGCAATCAAAACATCTTGTCGGCTCGTGCCGTACGATAGCGTAGGCATGAAGGCAGCAATCACCAACAGCGACCACATGCCGAAAATAAGCATCTCCTGCCGAACTTGCGGAAACTTGCGCTGGCAAAAGGGGTCAGTATATCGGTAGACTGTGCAATGCAAATGAATAGGCTGAGGTCTGGTGTGTTGAGAAACAGCGCGCGGCCGTGGACCAGTCGCAGCGCCCAGGTGTTGCTGTGCAGGAAGTGCAGACGACGCATTGGCTATGGCAGAGCAATTGCCGAATTTTGGTGAGCGCGCATGACAGATGTGTCAATGATGTGTTCCCATGCAAGAAGGCCACCTGGCTGTTTCAATGTCAGACAGAGAACACTGTTCTGCACCTGAAGAACTGTATGTGCTTTCGATCTATCATCGATGAAAGATCGAAACTTAGATACACCAAGAATACACGTTCCCAAGGATGCACTGATTTGCACAGCCTGGTGGAATCCCTGGATCGTAGTGATACTGTGTCAAATACAGTATGCAGTCAGTGCAAAGCCGTGTCAGGCTGCGCGATACATTCAATTGCATCTCGCAGGCTGTTTTTTCAGTTCAGGTGGGTGGAACCGCTGACTCTGAAAGCTGCTGAGAAACACTTGCAGCGTCTGCTGCTGACAATTAGTTTCAGGCTGACAGTCCTGACGGCCAACCAGGGGCGCAAGCACAACGTATGCAGAGCCGAGATTAGAGTTGTGTCAGTGAGTATACGTGTGTCAACAGAGGCAGAAATGTATGCTTGGTGTTGCATGAAACTGGTTGCAACAGTCATGACTTCATTATTCTACTATAAGCATCAATGCTGCAGCTGCGCAATCACGTCTTGACATTGCAGCATACAGATCTGCAGGCACTCAGATAAAATGGCAAAGCTGTACTTCAAGTTGACATTTGGCTCTTACGCCTCTGAGTTCAGATCCTACTGACAATGATGAATTTGGAAATTCTTCTGGCATCAATAGAAAGGGCGGAACAAGCAATGTACATGACAAATCTGAATACAGGAATTGAGACAAGTTTTAGCGTTGGGTGTATCACGACAAGACTAGCATTCATCACCTGCACTTTCTACTTCCTACCAGCACTGTACTCTTGATTTCAGCGCCACAAGCTGAGCATGCAGGCATTAGGTTGCATGCAGGCCTATATGGTACAAGGCATATGCTGTTTGGCTGTCAATGATGACCTGCTGCTAAAGCCTCAAGCTGAGCTAGATCAGCAGCCATCATGGCCAAATGATCATCCACCCATTCTGGAGCAAACAGATGGGCTGGGCCAATTCCATTCTCATATGGCTGTCCAGTGTTGAAGTCAAAATTGCAGCCGCAGTGACAGGCCATGAAAGCGCACCCCTGCATAAAGTAGAGGCCAAAGCTCCATCAAACAGCTTTGCATGATCTTGTTTTTGGGGTTGAAGTGGTTTGTAGACTTCAACCCAAACACATTTGGTGCAGGCATGGCAGCAGCAACTTGCAAAGATGAAATCTGCCAAGAGGCAGCAGAGTATACTGCACTATTGCTTGAACTTGCTCTGTCAAAGCATTTGCAGAATAGTGACAGCAGCCAAATGCAACCCAATGAAAGGACAACGGCTGTACCTCTAAGCGTTCTACAAAATATCGGCAGGATGGGCACCTCTTCCAGTTCTCTGTTTTGGCCAAGGCATGAATCTGCAGAAGAGAAACACCACGCGCTTTGTGCCATGTTTGTTGATCAGACTGTGTTTCAACAATGAGAGCAAGCAAAGACGACAGCCTGAGGCCAGCTGTGTAGCTGTGGCCCATAGTTATGCATTGTTTTGATTGCAATCCAGTCAGCGCAGAGCTGCAAAGCACAGGCAGGCATGTCAAGCAATGAAGAGTACAGAGCGCGTCTTGACTTCACTGCATTCTTGCATATGTCCTGTCAGGCATATCTCCATGGACATTACACTCATGCGCTGCCTGAGTGTGACATCCTGTATGCACTCCAAGATTGTTGCGTCTGGGAATACAAATGGGAACCCCTGACCCACATTAAAGTAGCTCGCACCGCACCTGGATGTCTGCACTGCTGCTTCGCTCCTCTGCAGGCAGGGCCTGGAAGGCAGTGCAGGAGAGGCTGTCATGCCAGGGCGCTTGGCAGCGCAGGCAGAACTTGTGGTTGCAGCTGTGGCAGGCTCTGCTCACATCCTGACACCGGGAAGGTACCCTACATTTGAGAAGTTCCAGTTAAAGCAATGCAACATGTTTAGCTGCATTGCAGGCCGGTATGACTGACTGCAACTCCTTGCTTTGGCATGCTGCTGTGATCAGTGGTGCAAAACAGAACTGTCAATAGCTTGATGATGCCAGATACTCAGCAGCTGCTGCACATCCACATCTGCTGCATGTTCATGTCCAGGCGTGCAGTCACATGGTGTGCACGTTGAGCCACAACAGACTCACTTATGGTCAGTGAAGTCATACAGCGCTGAGCAAGCTGGGTTTGGACAATAGAAGCGGTCTTTCTCAGGAATGCAGCTGACGGCAGCCACGTCAAGTAGTTCCCCATACTCCTTTGCCTCCTTCTTGGTCGTAAAGACAGGTTTGATGTCTGCCTCTGGATCAAGGGAGCAGCCACAGCCGATCTCAGGACAGCTGATGGGCAAGGTCTTGTCCTTCAGACTGGTTCTGCGTATGCAGGTACAGCCTTCAGGAGGGTGCATACAAAGCAGTGAGTTGGCGTTGATGTCAATGCGGTCACATGCGGGTCCCTAGCCACAAAAGTTATCATGTACTGACAGCAGGCAGATGATATGCGGATTTTACCTGACAAGCTGCTTGAAACATCTCTTGCACAAAGCGTGGCAGCAGCCAGAGATGCTAGCCATTTTGTTGTTTGCCACGGTGTCCAAGCATATGTTGCATGTCTGCTGGGCATTTGACCTTCCCTGAGACCTGGTAGCAAGACACCATCCGTTTTGGAAGACAGAGCTCGACGTTCAAAGAGCATTTGCGTCTAATAGCAAGCTGTGATTGATCATGCTTGCTCACCTAGAAGCTCGCTTGGATAGGTCAGCTCCCTGAGCGTCTTGAACGGCCGTGTTAACGGTCTGCACACGCTTAGCATTGATCTGTGAGCCGGCATCCCTTGTGTTAGCTTTTCGTTTCTTGGGCAGCTCAGCAAGGTTGATATTGTCGTCACGAGCTTGACCCTTGCTCCTTGTCAGCATCGGCTGAGAGGCCCGTGTAAATACGATACCAGCTCAACTGCTGAACTTTGAAGAAATTACAACAGAGTATGCTGCGTTGAAAGCAAAAGTACTGTTGCCGTTCGGGCAGATCTCTTCCAAAAGGGGCAAAGATGCCGACACAGCCCTAAAGCAAGCAGCAGCACAATTGTTGGTCATCGGGCCCCGCGAACACGGATGCATGCCCGCAGCGAGCTTTCAACACATGTAAGGAGGCCAGCCGTGATCAAAGCGGCAGCTGGTCGCAGTTCCTGACACCGCTTAAAGAGGGTGTGCTGTGGTTGCGTCATACAACAGCCACATCAAGTGCGATGCTGTAGCAGCAGCCTACCTGATCCTGCTCCTTTCAATGATAGGCGCAGTGCCGAGCTGCTAAGTCCCTGTCCAACAAGCTCACGGGACAGCAGCAGCAGGAAACAGCGAATGATGGGAGACGTGAGAGTTCATAGCAACGTCGTCGGGCCTGCCGAAAGCTAAAGCACCCTGTAGCAGAAGGTATACACCAGGCACCAAGCCGCAAGAATGCAGCTGCTCGAATGCCTCAGCTCTGCGGAATTTTTGAGCTTCGACTACGGGAGTTACAACTTTCAGCTCTCGAGGAACTTATTTATATAATTATCATTGTCACGTAACGCTCGCAGCTTGGTTCAAGTTTCCTCAGTGATAAGTACTTGATAGCCTTACATAGCAAGCGTTTGAATCAATTTTCATTGCTGTAGCATGTCACAGTCAACACAATATCATACGTCAAAAGGGCGGAAAAGGAGGAGGGTACAAGGGGGGTGGTGGAGGAACACCTGAAGATGTGTCTGTCATGTTTGCTGATGCGCTTTGTGCATGCTGATATGGAGCAGCATACTGGAAAGTATATGGGTGTGGCAAGGGCGCAGCAGCCTCTTCTGGCCTGCTGACAGCCTGGTCTGCAGCTGCCAGTCTTGCTACATTGGCATGCACAGACTGAGCAGCAAATGCAGCATATGAAGGGTGCATGCCAGAGTGTGGCATGGGAGGGTATGTCCCATACTCTGATGCAGCGCTCGCTGGAGGCTGATACATCCCAGACAAATATGCAGGTGCTGGCTGTGAGCTGGAGGCAACCTGTGGTGCTGGAGTGGCATGCTGTGGCAGCGCAGGATATGATGGGATTGCAAACCCAAAATAGGAGGGTGGAGGGGCCGGCATGCTGCTGGAGGGGTAGCTGTGGATGCTGCTGGGTCCCTGACCAGACGCACCTTCCCTGTTGGGGATGCTGCCTGACAGGCCGGGATCAAGGCCTGAAGATGTGTGCCAGTGCTGGGGCAAGCTCTGCACCCTTGCTGGGTTATGGGAGAGGTGAGCATAGGTGTTGAGGAAGGGTGCACTGTAGGAAGTGGCGGCTGCTGAGAAGCTAAAGGGGTTGTGTGGCTGGCTGACAGCCAGACTGGCATAGGGGTTGGGAAAAGATGCTGAAGGTGGCGGCAAACCCTTAGGAGGTGAAGCTACATGTTGCTGGGCGTGAGCATGTGGGTTCTTACGGCTCTGCCATGACTGCTGCCCTAGGGTCTGCGCCATGCCTGCATTTGGCCCTAGGGTATGACTCTGCCCCGTGTCCAGCTTGAGGGTTGAGGTGCCAGCACTGAAGATGAATGGAGCTTGGTCGGCAGCACCTCCATCGGAGTTAGTTGCTGCTGAAGCATGCCCTGGCTGTTGGAAGTTGAAAGCAAAAGGTTGAGAGGGTGCATCCTCTGCCCTGATGCGTTTCATGGGGGGCTGCGCTACATCTTGCTGTGTGGGATGTTCAGGCTGGTTTCGCTTGGAGCCAGCCGCTGAAGGAAGATGAGGAAGGGGTTCCCCCTGCAGAATTGATGAATGAATGAGTGAATGAATGCACGAAAGATTTCATTCAAAATTTCAAAACTGTTGTGTTAGTAGGCCTTACAGGGATGCACAAGACAGGCCGCTCTTGAGAGACAAGACTTGTCCTCCACGTACCTAGCGCATTATGAGCTGGAATGCATATCATTACTATAAAAGTTATTTTTATTTTTATTATTGTTTTTATTATGATTATCCTGAAAGAGTGGATGAATGAGTGCACTACTGAATGGAGGAATGGATGCAACATGAATGTATAAGTGAGGAATGTATGAATGAGCGACAGCAGAAATTGCCAGCTTGTTTGTCAACGCACTGACAGCAAAGCTAAGCAAGCTGTAAGCAGCACATTGTTGTAGCAGGCATGGTCAGATGCAACTGCAACAACCAGCAATGCCAATGCATGATGCAGCATTGACTCCTGTAGCTGGCACACAATATTGTGACAAACGACTTGATGCTGCTGCTGCTGCTGATGATGGCAGTATGCATTCCTCCTAGTAAGATATGGACATGCACAAGCTCCATGTCTAGCTTTTAGTGTTGTTCAGCAGGTTACACTTACCCAGAGAGCGTAATCTGCTCCAGCCGGCATTGGTGCATTGACCCCTGGAAACATGACTGTCTCCTGGCCATGCTCAAAGGGTGGCTTCTCTGGTGCTACAGGTGTCCCTTTTGCTGCAGCCTTGGGGGCTGCGCTGCCTGTCTGATCGTCAAAGATGAATAGCTCTGCGTCTGTGCGTTTGTCATATCTGCAAGTGGCATGCCAAGATGCTTCAGTAGGCATTGATACAGAATTGGCAACAGCAGGATGACAAGTGTGCTCATAGACCACAGAGTGACATCATACAGCGTGCACAACACAGAGTGGTAGGTGCCCAGACCCATTGGCATCACACTACACACTTGTGCTGAAACCCCTTTGAGGTTGTCCACCCTTGCAAGGACTTGAGAACATAGAAGCTTCCAGAAAGAGGCAGTTTCACAGGCACAACAAAGTTGATGAGTGACGCGGAATGCAGAGATACCCATAAACTTACTTGTACATAGGAGGGTAACCCAGCTGTCTCATCCTGTCAAGCCAGGGGGGTGGGTCCAAGGGCCCCAGCCCTAGGGCTGCCCTAGTTTCAGAAGACAGTTGACCTGGCTTCAAGTCAGCTAGCTCGCTGTCTGTGTTGCCTGCTGCACTGTTCATCGTGACGGCAGGGTCATCATAGTACCTGAACAGACAGCGTAGAAACAGGTACAGCGTGCAGCACTTGCGTGCAAAGTCATCAGACAGAATGAAGATCAGTTCTTGACATGACTTTCTGTTGCCTCTGCAAGTCGCTTCATCTCTGTGGCTAGAGTTGCCCTTGGTGCTGGTGTTGAGCAATATGCACTCAGTGCCAGCATGCGTGACAAGACACAACATATGCACAGCTCTGGGCTGAAGCTTTGTGCTGATGTTCTTTCTGGGCACCATTGCATGCAACAAGCATGGCCTGTCTGACAAAGTCAAGTCAGGCACAACACCAAAAGAGCATCTGGCGGCGCAAACATGGCTACAACCCCGACATCTGAAACGAGACGGTGTTGTGCAGCCTGTCCCAAAGGCTTCCAGTCTGCTTGTGGGCAAAGCAAAGCTTGCTATGATGTTTGGCATCAAAGTTCTAACTTGCGATACAGCTGGTTACTTGGTACTATTATTGCCATATGGACTCAAGTCAACAAGACATGCCGTGGCAAAGCTGCACCTGGTTGAACAGCCAGACTCTATTTGCGCATTATCAGTAGAGTCTGCTCGCAAGCTCAACAATCTGTGAGTTGATGATTGAAGTGTCATTGACTGCAAGCATTCGTACCTCTTAGGGGTCTGAGATGATGTTTGGCATGTCAATTACATGGTTGACAAGTCAGGAACAGAAAGTGTCACCTGGCAGTGTTTGGCTTTGTAGATCTGCCCCCGCTGCCCCTCTCTCTGGCACGCTCTCTTATCTCATTGGGATTCTTCTCGTGAGGGCAGCCCTGCAGACCAAGCTGACACAGCTACATAACACTCTCACAGCCATGAAATGATGACGAACAAAGAGCTGCACTGATGTAAGGCTGTTTGCAGAAAGGCAGGGGTGTGACCACACTTATGGTATGCCATCTCATGCCAGAGAGATACATGGGATGTGCTGTGCATGCTATTTTATGCCAAAGATATGCACGAGACGTGCTGTGCATGCTATGTTATGCCAGAAAGGTACATGAGATGTGCTGTGTGTGCTATTTTGTGCAGGACCTATGTGAGACAAAAGCAATGACAGGACTACCTGAACAGTGTGAGCATAGCTGCCGCAGTTGTGACAGCGTCTTTCTGCCTTTGGAAACAAATCTGGTTTCTTGAGCTCTCCTGCCCTGTCAAACCTGACTGGGAGCAAGACTGTATCAGTAGCTCGGTCATACTTTGGGACTTCGTTTGCCTACAGCATGACAGATGATGTGAAGTTGCTAACTTGCAGCATGGGCCGCAAACAAGGAGGCCAGCAGGTGGCAGTGGCCGTGTACAGCGTATTGACGCAAGGGACGTACTGTTTCATACTGCAGGTTAAAGTTGGCAGCAATCTTTGCTTGTACTTTCTGAAGCTCTGGCTTGTCCACAATGACTGTGATGTCTTCAGCAGCAATGGTAGCAGGCGCATACTCGTAACTGCCACTCTCAAAATGACCATCATTTGCAAACTGCACAGGAAGCAGGCTGAGGTGCTTTATTTTACGTTGCACAACTGCAGAGCAAACATACCTCAGTCTGATAGGTTGTTGCATGCCATTTGGCCCAGTCTTGCAGCACTTTGTCCAGGAACTTTTTGCTCTGCCTGCAACGGATATGCTAGTTGCATGGATGTTGCAATCTGCAGGCATGCGTTGATCAAACATATGCACTCAAGATTCAGTCGGTATTGGCTGGATCAGCCACCTTGGTAGACCTTCGTATGTCAAGACAATGCGGGCAGCAGGTTTATCGCCAGCGCGTTGCGCTTCCGAAACAGCCTTGGCTTCAGATTGCACGCCTGCCATCGTTCATCAAAGGGCAAACACCACAGTGTCTGATTCACGCACTCTCTACCGGTATAAAGTCAGTGAGACACACATTGTGAGCTTTGCAAACTTACTTCTGCTGCGCAGTCTGTGAATGAATGAAATTCAGCGAAATTCCATGTAGCGCAACGACCTAAACACATGTATCTAAAGTACTCAATCAATGTTACATTTAGGTTCTCACAGTGCGACAAACCACTTTGAAAGCGTCTGTTCGCAGCACTTTGCGAAATTACAGTA
>JAABUP010001099.1_pt1 | contig 57463 bp, 56 predicted proteins | sample 5559201 | NCBI WGS metagenome assembly JAABUP01 (sample SAMN10711887, study PRJNA513373) | rock metagenome | isolation source: Antarctica rocks | place: Antarctica | reverse complement strand
CGCCGCCTGGTGCGAAGTGCACCACCTCACCTCATGGCAACACGGCGGCCCCACCAACATCACCAACCTCGCCCTGGTCTGCCCCTACGACCACGGGCTCATCACCACCGAGAACTACACCGTGCACCTCGGCACCACCGGGCACGTGGAATGGACCGCCCCCACCTACCTCGACCCCACCCGAACACCACACACCAACCCCCTACACCACCCACCCACCCTCACCGCCCAACCCCGAGCCGGATAAGAACCGGCAGCGAGCGCGGCGGCCCGGACCGCACGCGGTGACACCCGCCCGTAACCCGGCCGCGGTGCGGGCGCTTCCGTGGCGCTGCCACCTGGCCGGCCGCGGCACGTTGCGCACTCAACTGGGCGACCGACTCCACCCGCCACGGCCGCGATCGGGTGGTATCGACGCGGGCACCACCGATCGGGCGATCAGGCCTGCAGTACTGCCTCGATGTCCAGGGTGATGGTGATCTTCTCGCCGATCACCACGCCGCCGCCTTCCAGGGGCATCTGGATCGTAATACCGAAGTCGCCGCGGTTGATGCTGGTGCTGGCCTCGAAGCCCGCCACCTGACCCGCGCCCATTCCGGGGTTCACGCCGCTGTACTCGACGGTGAGCTCGACGGGCTTGGTGACGCCGTGCAGGGTCAGCTCGCCCTCCACCACGAGGTCGCTGCCGGACCCACGCAGGCCGGTCGAGCGGTAGGTCATGGTCGGGAACTTCTCGACCTCGAGGAAGTCGGCGGAGCGGACGTGGCCGTCGCGCTGCTCGTTCTTGGTGTCGAAGGAGTCCAGCCCGATCTCAGCGGTGACGACGGGGGTGCCATCCGCGGGGACTTCGATCTGGCCGGAGAAGGTGTTGAAGGTGCCGCGGACCTTGCTCACCATGAGGTGGCGCACGGAGAAGGCGACGGTCGAGTGGGTGGGGTCGATGGCCCAGGTGCCGGTGCTCAGACCGGGCAGTGCGACGGCGGTGGTCATGGGGAGTCCTCCAGTGGTTGAAATGTTGACGTCTACGATAGACGCTAACGGTTGCCGGGTCGCACGCATTCCCGCGCCGCAGCGCCGCACCTAGTAGTCAACCGCGCACGTGGTCGTCGAGGAAGGCGAAGATGCGCTGCCAGGCCGGCACCGCGGCGTCGGCCACGTACTGCGTGCCGGGAACCGGTAGGACGCCGAACACCTTGACGTCGGAGGTGAGGAACGCGTGCGCGGCGCCGTCGTAAGTGTTCACTTGGTTCGGGACCCCGGCGGCGTCCAGTCGGGCGCGCAGCGCGTCGCCGGCGCCGGCGAGCATGCGGTCCGCGGCACCGAACGATGCGATCACCGGCGGGCAGGCCGAGAGGTCGGTATCCGGCGCGGGGAGCAGGCCGTAGTTGTCGCTCACCGCCCGCAACCCGTCCGGGCCTAGGGTGCCCAGCAGCAGTGCGAACGCCCCACCGATACAGAAGCCGATGCTTGCGCAGCGCCCCGCGTCGACGTCCTCCCGGTTCTGCAACCAGGTCAGCGCCTGCTGCAGGTCGGCCGTGACCGCCCCGGCCCGACCGGCACGGATCTCCCGGATACTGCGCACCAGGCAGCCCAGCCGGTTCCCGGCGGAGAACAGGTCGGGCACCGCTGCCGCCCAGCCGCGCGAGGCGAAGACGTCGGCGACGTCGCGGATCGACGGGGTGAGCGAGGGCAACTCGTGCACCACGAGGACGCCGGGCCAGCCACCGTCGGGAGCCACACCGGTGGGCAGTGCCAGCGCTGCGGTCATCCGGCGGCCGTCCGGCAAGGCGATGGTGTGGTCGGTCTGCATCAAGAGGCTCCCTGGCCGCTGGCGGACGGTGCGGTGGCCGCGTCGGCGACGTCGTCGGGGTGATCGTGGTTGTTCGCCCGGAACAGGATCGCGAAGACCGTCCAGCCGACCACCGCCACGAGCAAGAAGCTGACCAGCCGGTACACCAGCACACCGGGCAGTGCCTCGCCCGCGGAGAGCCCGCCGGCCACCAGAGCAGCGGTCAGCGCGCCCTCCACCATGCCCACCCCACCGGGCAGCAGCGGAACGGTGGCGACCGCCTTGCCCGCTGCGTAGGCGATGACCAGCCCGCTGATGCTCGGTTGCGCCCCCGCCGCCAGGATCGCGAAGCCCAGGCAGGCGACGTCAGCTACCCAGTTCAACGCCGCCCAGCACAGGGCGACGGCGGTCTCCCGACGCCGCAGCGCGACCGTCTCCAACTGATCCAGGGTCTCCAACCAGCGGTCCAACCCCTCGTTGGCCGGGCGGCGGCGCAACTGGTTGACCCGATGCAGCACCGATTGGCCGACGGCATGCAGGCAATCGGGGTGGCGAACGACGAAGCGCACCCCGTAGACCAGCGCGAACGCCAGCAGCACGGCGACGACGAGCCCGACCGGGTTGGCGGTGCCACCCACCGCCAGCGCGGCCACCACCCCGAGCAGAGCGAAGGTCCCGGTGGAGAGCACCCCGCTCATCGCCAACTGCCAAGACGCTACGACCCGGCTGGCCCCCCAGTGCCGGCTCTGCCGGAAGGTGAACGTGGTGGAGAACAGCGGCCCACCGGGCAGCGACACGCTCATCGCGTTCGACGCATAGACCACTGCCAACGACTGGGACTGTCGGACGGGCACCTCGGCGGCGTTGAGCAGACGCTTCTGCAACCGGGCGAAGGCACTCATCGACGCGGCCTCGGCAGCCAGCGCGGCCACCAGCCACCACCACTGAATGTTGCCCAATCGTCGGGCGGCGTCGGTCAGGGAGGGCCCGAGGAAGAAGAGTTCCACACCGAGCACCCCCACCAGGACAGCGACGGCGAACCACTGCAACTGGCGTCGCCGGGTGTTGCGGGTCGTGGGGGAGCCACCCGCGGCGCGGTCGTCGGGCGTGGACACCAGATAAGCGTAGCGACCTGGGCGCAATCACCGGAGCAACGGCCTGGGCGGCGCCCGTGCTGGTGTGAGACGCTCGGCGACGCCCGGGCGCTCGGACCCGCCCTCGCCGCTCGCTATCGCCCCGCTGCTCGCTATCGCCCCGCTGCTCGCTATCGCCCCGCTGCTCGCAACGCCTGGGAGGCTCACCGTGTCGACCCCCGCACCTGAGGTGCCGCTGCACGTCCCGGCGTTCGCCACCTGGGACGCCGTGCTCACCGCGTCGACGGCGCTGGCCCCGTCGGCGTTCGACGGCAACCGGATGCGCAACCTGCACGAAGGCCGGTGGCAGGCCACCGGTACACCGACCACGGTGACCAGCCCGGTGGACGGCGCCGTGCTCGCTCAACTGCCCAAGCTCGACGCCCAGGTGGCCCTCTCGGCGGTGCACGCCGCGGCCCTCGAGCATGCGGAGTGGGGAGAGGTACCGCTGGGCGAGCGCTCCGCGCGGGTGGACGCGGCGGTGGCGGCGATGGGCGCCGCGCGCGACACGCTCGCGCTGCTGCTGTGCTGGGAGATCGGCAAACCATGGGCGCTGGCCTGCGCCGACGTGGACCGGGCGTTGGACGGGGTGCGGTGGTACCTCGGCGAAATCGAGGGGATGCTCCGGCGCGGTGTGGACGGCTCGGCCGCCGCGCGCACTCCGTTGCCGGGGCCGGTCAGCAATATCGCCAGCTGGAACTACCCGATGAGCGTGCTGGTGCACTCCGAGCTAGTGCAACTGCTGGCGGGTAACGCCGTCATCGCCAAGACCCCCACCCAGGGCGGCGCGGTGTGCCTCACCGTGGCGCACGCGATCATGCGGGAGGCCGGGTTACCGGTCACCCTGGTCTCCGGTGACGGCGGGGAGCTGTCCGACGCGCTGGTGCGCAGCCCCGAGTTGGGCGCGCTGGCGTTCGTCGGTGGGCGCTCCAACGGCGGGAAGATCGCCGCCAAGCTGGTGGACACCGGCAAGCGGCACATGCTGGAGCAGGAGGGGCTGAACACCTGGGGCATCTGGGAGTACAGCGACTGGGCGGGTCTGGCCGGGCACATCCGTAAGGGCTTCGAGTACGGCAAGCAGCGCTGCACCGCCTACCCACGTTTCGTGGTTCAGCGCGAGTTGGTGGACTCCTTCCTCAGTGCTTACCTGCCGGTGGTGCAGGGGTTGCGTTTCGGCCACCCCCTCGCCGTCGCCGCCGACGTGGCGAATCCGAGCACCGAGGACCTGCCGGCGCTGGAGTTCGGCCCGTTGATCACCGCGGCCAAGGCCACCGAGCTGCGGGAGAAGGTGGACTCCGCGCTGCGGTACGGCGCGGTCCCGCTGTACCGGGGTTCGGTGTCGTCGGGGCGGTACCTGGATGGGCAGGACACCTCCGCCTATGCCGCGCCGGTGACCCTGCTGGCCCCACCGGGGGCGTCACGGCTCATGCACGAGGAGCCGTTCGGTCCGGTAGACACCATCGTGGTCGTGGACACCGAAGCCGAGCTGCTGGCGCAGATGAACGCCTCCAACGGGGCACTGGTCGCGTCGATCGCCTGCGACGAGGGGACCAAGGCCGCCGAACTCGCCGAGCACGTGCAGGCGTTCAAGGTGGGGGTGAACAAGCCGCGCAGCCGCGGTGACCGGGACGAGCCGTTCGGCGGGCGCGGCGCGTCCTGGAAGGGTGCGTTCGTGGGTGGTGAACTGCTGGTGCACGCGGTGACGATCGGTGGACCCGGGGAGGAGTTGTACGGCAACTTTCCCGGCCACCACCGCTACCCCCCGGTGTGAGGCCCCCAGACCCCCCGAACCACCCAGCGGGGGCAGCGGGGGCAAATAGCGGGCAATTTGCCGTCCTAGGCCCGCCTTACCCGCAAATAGCCCGCTATCCGCGCGATGGTGGGAAGGACATGAGCACGTGAATGACCTGGTGGCAGTGATCGGCGGAAGCGGGCTCTATGCGTTCTTCGACGACGCCGACGAGCACGTGGTGGAAACTCCCTTCGGTGCGCCCAGCGCTGCGATCACGGTCGGAAAGGTCGCGGGACGTGCAGTGGCATTTCTGCCCCGCCATGGCCGTCAGCACGAGTTCCCGCCGCACCGGGTCAACCACCGGGCCAATCTGTGGGCGTTGCGCAGCCTTGGGGTGCGGCAAGTGCTGGCCCCTTGCGCGGTGGGCAGCCTGCGACCCGAGCTCGGCGCGGGCACGGTGGTGATCCCTGACCAGCTGGTGGACCGCACCTCCTCGGGCCGGGTGCAGACATTTTTCGACTCCGGCGCTGTGCACGTGGAGTTCGCTGATCCCTACTGCCCGGACCTTCGGGCGGCAGCGTCGCAGCCCGGGACGGTGGACGGCGGCACCATGGTCGTCGTCGAGGGCCCGCGGTTCTCCACCCGCGCCGAAAGCCAGTGGTTCGCCGCCCAGGGTTGGGATCTGGTGAACATGACCGGGCATCCTGAAGCAGTGCTAGCCCGCGAACTCCAGATGTGTTATGCCGCAATCGCACTGGTGACGGACCTGGACGCCGGGGTGGAGGCAGGCGCAGGGGTCCGCGCGGTGGACGTCTTCGCCGAGTTCGCCCGCAACATCGAGCGGTTGAAGCAGATAGTGCGCACCGCGATCGCCGCCGCCCCGACCGAGCGGGACTGCATCTGCGCGCACGTGCACGATGGGGTGGTGCTGCCGATCACTCTGCCCTGAGCGCAGCTGCCCCTGAGCGCTGCTGCCCTGAGTCCAGCTGCCCTGAGTCCAGCTGCCCCGACCGCGGCTGCGGGGCCGCGCACTAGGCCGAGGTTTCGTGACCTTGAGACCCGGATTTCCTGGCGCTCGTTCGGCAAGCCCGATGGCCGGGTGGGCAAGCAGACCCCGGTGAACCCCTCGGTGCTGCCTGTGGCTGCGGTCGACGCCATCGACACGGTCCTCAAGGGCAAGTCGCTGGTCGACGCCGACGTGGCGCTGCAGGTGACCAGGTCGCTGCCCCATGGGCATGTCGCGCTGGTCCTTGCGCAGGCCGGCGGTTGGGGTTGAGAAGATTCTGGGTCCGACGTGCCGGGAACGGGATCTGGCGTTCGCGCTGATCGTGTCGCAGGTGGCGCGGCCCAAGCCCAAGTCGGCGACCCTGGCCTGGTGGGATGACGTCACTCTGGGCCCAGATCTGGGGGTGGCTGGGGCGAGTCGCGATGGGGTGTACGCCGCGATGGACTGGCTCTACGGCCGCCAGGACCACCTCGAGGCTGAGCTCGCTCGCCGGCATCTGCACGCCGGCGGGATCGCAATACTCGACCTGTGCTCCTCCTGGATGGAGGGCAGCTGCTGCGAGCTGGCAGCCCGCGGCTGCTCCCGCGACGGGCGCAAGGGCAAGCTTCAGATCGAGTACGGGCTACTCACCGACACCGCGGCTCGCCCGGTCGCGATCCGGGTGTTTCCCGGTCGGGGACCGCGGCATGATTAACTCGGCGCGAATCGGGCGCTCAAAGACCTGGGTGGGCTGTCCTGGATCACCTGCGTGCAGGCCCCGGCGATCAAAACGTTGGCCGCGGATGACGGGCCGCTGCAGATGAGCCTGTTCGACGACCACGACCTGGCCGAGATCACCCACCCCGACTACGCCGGGCAACGGCTGATCGCCTGTCGCAACCCCGCCCTGGCCACGCTGCGAGTGGGCAAACGCGAGTCCAGGATCGCCGCCACCGAAGCGCTGCTCGCCACGATCGAACCCGAGCCCAAAAGGGGAACCGCACAGGCGCCGACGCGATAGGGGTGGCGGTGGGCAAGGTAATCGGCAAGTACAAGATGGCCAAACACCTCAGCTACCAGATCACCGACACCGCCCTGACCTACGGGTGCAACCAGGTCGGCATCGCCGCCGAGGCCGCCGACGGATCTACGTGATCCGCACCAGCGCGCCCACCGGTCAGCTCGACACCGCCGCGACAGTCGGCGCCTACAAGAACCTCGCCCGGGTCGAACGCCACTTCCGCAACATCAAGACCGACGACCTGGACCTGCGCCCGGTCCACCACTACCTGTCCGACGAGGTCCGCGCCCACGTGCTGATCTGCATGCTCGCCCAGTACCTGACGTGGCACCTGCGCGCCACCCTGGCCCCGCCGACCTACATCGACCAGCACCCAGCCCAGCGGGAGAACCCCGCTCAGGTAGCCAGAACCCCAGCCCGTTCACCGACAACTCCCTGGTCAAAACCGGGGTCCCACGCCCAAGATCACGAAACTCCGGACTAGCACTCGGCGAGCATTGCCGCGTACTCGGCCAGGGCGATCACGGTGGCGTGTGGGCCGCGTGAGGGCACCACCGGGATGACCGAGGCGTCCACCACCTGCAGCCCCCGCACTCCGTGCACGCGGAATCGCTCGTCCACCACCGGACCCAGTGCACACGTACCCACCAGGTGCTGTGAAGTTCCCAGGTTCGCGCGCACCCAGGCGTGCAGGTCCGGCTGGTCGGGCAGCCGCAGCAGCTCTCGGGCCAGCCGCACGCCGTCGGAGAGCTCGTCCCGGTCGCCGGCGGTGGCGAGGTAGCGATGTGCGATCAACGGCGCCGCGGCGGGCTCTGCCGAACGCAGCCGCAGCTCGCCGCGACTGTCGGGTTGCATCAGCGCGACCCCGACGTACGTCTCGGCACCGGCACGGCTGCCCGGTACCAGCTGGTCGAATGCTGCGGTGTAGGGCCGCAGCTCCACCGTCGCAGTGTTCAGCGTCACCTCCAGTCCGGGCGGGCGCCGCGCGCCAGGCTTTACCACGCCTGGGCGGGCGACAGCGACGTCGGGATGGTCGGAGAATCCCACGCCCACGGGTAGGTCGGCATGTATTAGTAGCCCTAGCCTGCGCAGCTCACCGGCGGGCCCCACCCCGGACAGCATCAACAGCTGGGCGCTGGCGATCGCACCGGCGCAGAGCACCACCCGCCCGGCCCGCAGCACAGCACCATCGGCCAACTCCGCCCCGGAGGCGCGGCCCTGTTCGATGAGCACTCGCACGACCGGGGTGCCGGCTCGCACCTGCAGGTTCTTCCGGCTCAGCACGGGGATGAGGTACGCCAGCGCGGTATTGACCCGCACGCCGTCGCGGATGTTCAGCGGCAGCGGCCCCACGCCGGGCGGGCCTGCTGCGTTCTTGTCCGGTTCGTCGGGCACGCCGGCGTCGCGGCAGGCGTCCAAGAATGCGGCCGACGACGGCTGCATATCGATGGGTCGACGAACCGGCAGCGGACCCGCCTGTCCGTGCAGCGGGCCGCCGAAGTCCAAGTCCGTTTCCGAGCGCACGAATGCCGGCAGCAGCATCGAGTACGACAGCGTCCCCCAGCCGTCGACGTCGGCCGGGGTGGCCCGGACGAAGTACCCGCCGTTGACGACCCCTGACCCGCCGACCACCCGGCCGCGGTGCAGGTACCCGGTGCGGCCGGTGGTCAGGGCGCTGGAGTACTGCCAGGTCTCGGGGTGAGCAGCGGGGATCAGCCCGGCATCGAGCAGCTCGGGTGGCCAGTCGTCGACGTGCAACGCTCCGGCCTCCACCAGCGTCACCTGACGCGACGGGTCCGCGCTGAGCCGGGCCGCCAGGACGCAGCCCGCCGAGCCACCCCCCACGATCAGCACTTCCGGGTCGGTGGCGGCCACCTGCCCATCGTGCCTGCCCGTCATGACCGCTGCTGCGGCTGCTCGGCCCGTCGGTTCACTTCAGAAGTGATCGCAGGGCATGCAAGTGCGGGGGTATGGACGCAGTGTCGTAGCGGAATGACTCCGGGACGGCTGGGGCGAGGGGTGCGCGACCCGGGAGGCGGCCGCACGCTGCTCAGCGGTCGGTGCGTCGCTCGTAGACGCCGACCACCTCCCCGGTCCAGTACTCCCCGATGCCATCGAAAGCCGCGAGCACCTTCGGGTGGTCCCAGTCGTCCACGACGTGCACCTCGTGCTCGTTGTGCTCCAGTGCGCCCTGCGGGTAACGGACGATGGGGATGGACAGGTACACCGCGCGCCGGGCGGCCATCGCTGCCCGCACCCAGAGGTCCTGCGCCTCGGCGCGTTCCATGTGCTCGGCCACATCCCCGAGGATCACGACGTCGGCTGCAGGCAGATCGGTGCTGCGGGCGTCGCCGATCACCACCTCGTCGTAGAGCTCACGCAGGCCGTACGTCGCCACGTAGGGTTCGAACACCTCAAGCGCGGTCAGCCGAATGGTGGGCAGGTCGGCGAGCAGCTTGGCGTAGGTGCCGGCGCCTGCGCCCACGTCGAGCACGCTGACGGCCCCCAGTCCCCGGATACGCTCGCGGGTCCAGGACTTTCCCTCGGTGGAGCTGATCGGCATGGACGTGACCGTGCCAGCCGGGGTCCTGCAGCGCCGATCGAGCCCGGTTGGTAGCGGTTGCAGACGCCGTCCGGGGTAGTTGGTGGTACTTGCAGACACCCCAACTCGGCGTCGGGCGGACGTCCACTGCGCGGCGGCCCGACTCGTAGCACGATGACGTCCATGACTACCGCAACCTGGAACGGCTCCGTCATCGCACGCAGCGACAGCACCGAGGTGGTGGAGGGCAACCACTACTTCCCGATATCCGCGGTAGAGGCTGGGTTGCTGACCCCCTCGGGCACCACCTCGGTGTGCCCGTGGAAGGGCACCGCCAGCTACTACACGATCACCGTGGACGGGGTGGAGAACCCCGACGCTGCCTGGTACTACCCAACCCCCAAGGACGCGGCTGCCAACATCACCGACCACGTCGCGTTCTGGAAGGGCGTCGAGATCACCGACTGACGGGTGAGTGGGTGCGCTCGGCGGAGACTGCCGGGTCCGGCGACGGTCGCCCGATCCGCTGTCCGTCGGGGAGGATGATGGCGTGCGCCTGGCAACGTGGAACGTGAACTCCGTGACCGCCCGCCTGCCCCGGTTACTGGACTGGCTGGGCACCGCGGGTCCGGACGTGCTGTGCCTGCAGGAGACCAAGACCTCCGTCGAGGACTTCCCCGCCGCGCAGCTGCGGGCGCTGGGCTATGAGTCCGCCATCGCCGGGCAGGGTCGGTGGAACGGGGTGGCTGTGCTGTCCCGCGTCGGGCTCGACGACATCGTGACCTCCTTCGCGGGCCAGCCGTCGTGGGACGCCAGCAGCCCCCAACACGCCGACAAACCCCAGGACGGTGGCACCGCCCCTCAGGCCCTGTTCGCGTCCGCAACGGGGATCGTCGAGGCCAGGGCGGTGGGTGCGACGTGCGCAGGGCTGCGGGTGTGGTCGTTGTACGTGCCCAACGGCCGCGAACCGTCGCACCCGCACTACGCCTACAAGCTGGCCTGGTTGACGGCCTACCGCGCCGCGATCGCCGACGAGGTGGCTGCCGGCGGCGCGTTCGTGACCTGCGGGGACTTCAACATCGCGCCGACTGACGCCGACGTCTGGGACATTGGGGACTTCGCTGGGTCCACCCACGTGACCGAGCGGGAGCGCGCGGCCCTGGCGGCACTGCGCGACCTTGGGTTGAACGACGTAGTGCCCCGGCCGCTCAAGCACGACACCCCCTTCACGTACTGGGATTACCGCGGGGGCATGTTCCACCAGAACAAGGGCATGCGAATCGACCTGGTGTACGCAAACGACGCGGTGGCCGGGGTCGTGCGCGACGCCTACGTGGACCGCGACGCCCGCAAAGGCACCGGGCCATCTGATCATGCACCGGTGGTCGTCGACCTCGACCTGTGAGCAGCGGCCGCGCCGGGCTGTGCCCGTCGGAGCAGGGTCGTAGCGTTCGGTCATGGCACATGACATTCAGGTGACGGTCGACTGCGCCGACCCCCACTCGCTGGCCAACTGGTGGTCGGAAGCCCTCGGTTGGGGGGTGGAGCCCAGCGACGAGGCGTTCATCCGGCGGATGGTGGCGGCCGGGGCGACCCGGCTGCACGCTGGCCGGCAGGGTCCGCACACGTGGGTCACGCTGGCCGACCCAGAGGGCAACGAACTCTGCGTCTCGGAGTAGGCATCGGGACAGCCAGAACCGTCACGCGACGGTTCGAACGGCATCATGATGCAGAATCGGATACTGCGGCATCAAGGTGTTAGCGGGTTCTCGTGCGCACCACCGTGAATCTGCCCGAGAATCTGCACCGCGTCGCCTCGGCTACTGCGCATGACTCCGGCACGGCCCTGAGCGAGACAATCAGCCGGTTGCTGGCCGGCGCTTTGGAAGCTCCTGGCCCGGTCCGCGTATCGACCAGCAGCGTCACCGGCCTGCGAGTCGCGACGCTGGGGCGGCCCGTCACCAGCGACGACGTCCGGTCGCTGGGCGACGCCGAGTGACGGACCTGCTCGACGCCAACGTCCTCGTCGCGCTCACCGTCTCCGATCACGTTCACACGGCGTCCTCGAGAGCTGGTCGCGCCTCGTCGAGGCGGCTATCCGCGCCCAGCGGACGGCATCCACCGCAAATAGCCCGCTATCCGCGCTCAAGGGGCCCCTTCTCCCGCGAATAGCCCGCTCTCTGCGGGGGGATAGCGTCAGGGCATGACAGTCCTGCTCACCGGAGCCGCCGGGTTCATCGCCGGCCACATCCACACCGCGCTGCGCCAGGCGGGCCATGATGTGGTCGCCATCGACGCAATGCTGCCGCTGGCGCACGGCCCCGACGCCGCGCTGCCCCCGGCCGTGCACCGCTGCGACGTGCGTGATGCCGATGCACTGGCCGATGTATTGGCTGGGGTTGACGTGGTCTGCCACCAGGCCGCCATGGTGGGGGCCGGGGTGGATGCCGCGGACGCCCCCAGCTTCGCCAGCCACAATGATCTGGGCACCGCGGTGCTGCTCGCGGCGATGACCCAGGCCGGGGCGGGGCGGCTGGTGCTGGCCAGCTCCATGGTGGTCTACGGCTCCGGTCGCTACACCTGCGCCGAGCACGGCGTCGTCGACCCGGCGCCGCGGACCACGAGCGACCTCGACGCCGGAGTGTTCGACAGCACCTGCCCGCGCTGCGATCGCCGGGTGGACTGGGCGCTGGTCGACGAGGACGCCCCGCTTCGCCCCCGCAGCACCTATGCGGCCAGCAAGCTCGCGCAGGAGAACTACGCCCTGGCCTGGAGCCTGGCCACCGGTGGCTCGGTCACAGCGTTGCGCTACCACAACGTCTACGGCGAACACATGCCGCGAGACACCCCCTACTCCGGGGTGGCGGCCATCTTCCGGTCGTCGTTGGAAGCCGGGCAGCCCCCACAGGTGTTCGAGGACGGCGGCCAGGTTCGAGACTTCGTGCACGTTTCCGATGTTGCCAGCGCCAACCTGGCCGCCATACAAACCGATCTGGGCGGCTTCACCCCGCTCAACGTGTGCTCGGGCGTCCCGGTGCGCATCGGTGAGGTAGCCGCCACGTTGGCCCGCGCACACGGGGGCTCCGAACCCCAGGTGACGGGCCAGTACCGCCCCGGGGACGTACGCCATGTCGTCGCCGACCCGGCTCGCGCCGAGCAACTGCTGGGCTTCCGGGCGAGCATCGGTCCTGCGCAGGGCATCACGGAGTTCGCGCATGCTCCGTTGCGAGCGGTTCCGCAACCATGACAGCGGGTGTGGTCCGTGCGTCGATTCGCTCGTTGACATAGCGAGCCACCTCGGCCGCCGTCGCCGCGACCGGTACGGCAAGGAAGGCGCCGATGACACCGAACATCGACCCACCACCGGTCACGGCCAGCAGCACGACTGCGGGGTGTAAGTGCAGAGTGCGGCTCTGCAGAATCGGTCCCGACGGGCACGCCACGCCACTTGAGATCTGTGGTGGCGCTGCCGATACCGTTGGCGTGACACTTAACAACCCGAAAGTTCTCCGCCGCAGCACGCTGGTGCGGATCGGCGCGCTGAGCTCCGTGGCGGCGCTAGTGGCGTTGCTGGGCCCGTCGTTGCCCGCGGCGGCGCAGGCCGGTCAACCAGGCACCCGAGTGGTGGTGCGGCTCATTTCGGACGCCAACTCCACGGTCAAGGCCCAGGATTCGGAGCAGTCCGGCAGCCAGGTCAGCCAGGTGTACAGCGGGGCGATCACCGGCTACGCCGCGACGGTCCCTGCCGCCGAGCTGGGCCGCCTGGCCCGCGACCCCGCAGTGCTGTCGATCGAGCCGGACACCACGCTGCGCACCAGCGACACCCAGACCCCGGCGCCGTGGCCTCTGGACCGGATCGATCAGGCGGCGCTGCCTCTGGACAGCTCCTACACCTACCCGATCGCCGGCCAAGGGGTCAGTGCATACGTCATCGACACCGGCCTGAACGCCACCCACACCGAGTTCACCGGCCGGGTGCGGCCCGGCTTCGGCTCCGTCTCCACCTTCGACGCCAACGGCACCGTCACAGCCACCGACACCAGCACCGGTGACTGCGAGGGGCACGGCACCCACGTTGCCGGTGAGCTGGGCGGGCGCACCTACGGGGTGGCGAAGGCCGTCACCCTGGTCCCCGTGCGGGTGCTCGACTGCGCTGGCGGGGGCGCCCTGTCCGATGTGCTGGCCGGCATCGACTGGATCATCACCGATCACCAGGCGGGCCAACCGGCGGTGGCGAACCTGAGCCTGGGCGGTCCGGTCAGCCCGGCCCTCGACGCCGCCGTACAGGCCATGGTCAACGACGGCGTCAGCGTCGCGGTCGCTGCGGGAAACTCAGCAGTCGACGCCTGCAGCCAGTCACCCTCGCGTGCCCCAGCGGCGCTCACTGTGGCGGCCGCCGACATCACCGACACCAAGGCCCCGTTCTCCAACGACGGAACGTGCGTGGACCTGTTCGCCCCCGGGGTGAACGCCGTCTCCGCCTGGATCGGCAGCAACACCGCCACCAGTGCGCTCTCCGGCACCTCCATGGCGGCACCCCTGGTCGCCGGGACAGCGGCTGTAGTGCTGGCGCAGGACTTCACCCTGACCCCGGACCAGGTGGCCGCCCGAATCGTCGCTGGCGCCACCCCCAACGGGATTCGCGGGTCGATGCGAGCGGGCACCCCGAACCGTGAGCTGCGCATGGTGGCCCTGCCTAGAGCACCGGCACCGGCTGGGGTGGACGTGTTCTATGCGCTGGTGCTGCGCCGCTGAGGTTGCTCAGGCGAGCACCGGCAGCCGCACCTCGAACTGGCAGCCCGCATCGACGTTGTGCACGGTGAGGCGCCCGTCGTGGGCTTGCACCAGCCCCGCAGCGATGGCCAACCCGAGCCCCGACCCGCCCGGCTGACCAGCGGGTGCGGGGCTGCGGGCTGAGCTGCCCCGAAAAGCCAGGTCGAACACCCTGGCCAGCTCCTCCTCCGGGATGCCACCGCAACTGTCCTGCACCCGAACCCAAGCATGTCCGGCGTCGGCACCGCAGGTGACGTGCACGCTGCCGTCGGGCGGGGTATGCCGGATGGCGTTGCTGAGCAGGTTCACCAGCACCCGGGTCAGCTCCGGGTCGCTGCCCAGCACCCGGATACCGCTCGCGGCGTCGGAGTGCAACCGCACCCTTTTGCGTTGCGCCTGGGGTCGGATAGCGGCCACTGCCTGCTCCGCCACATCCGACAGCGCCACCGTTCGCATCGTCAGGCTCAGCGCGCCGGCGCTGATCCTGGACATCTCGAACAGGTCGTCCACCATCGCCGACAACCGAACCGACTCGTTCTCGATCAACCGGGCGTACTCGGCCACCTCGTCCGGTCTGGTGACCACGCCGTCGGACAGCGCCTCGGTCATGGCCCGAATCCCGGCCAGCGGGGTCCGCAGGTCGTGGCTGACCCAGGCCACCAGCTCGCGCCGGGATCGTTCGGCGGAGCGTTCCTGATCCCTGGCTTCGCGCTCCCACACGGTGCGGCGGGCCTGGAATCGGCCCAGCGCAACCGCAGCGGGAACCGTGATCACCGCGACCACCGCGCCAACCAGCAGGGTCCGGTACAGGTCCTGGGAGAACATGAACCCGGTCGCCCCGGTGATCCCCGCCAAAGTCGCCAGAGTGGGGATGAGCACCAGCACACCCATGCTGGCGGTGAGCGAGGTGCTGCGCAGTCGCCGTAGCAGCAGCCAGCCCACCGCGACCACCGGCACCGCGCACAGCAGCACCCACGGCAGGGTGGACAGCGCGTCGCTCAGCACGGTGTCACCCTGGCAGGGAACACGCCGGGCTCCCACCGGTAGCCCACCCCCCATACCGTGACCACTGGGTCGCCGGCCGCGGCCCCGGCCACGGCGGCGAGCTTCGCGCGGAGCCGCTTGACATGCACGGTCACCGTCGACAGATCGCCGAAGCTCCAACCCCAGACACGCTCGAGTAGCTGCTCACGGGAGTACACCTCGTCGGGGTGGGCGAGGAAGAAGCTGAGCAACCCGAACTCCCTGGTGGTCAGGGCGATCTCGGCTGCACCGAGCAGCACCCGGCGCGCACCGGGCTGCACCTCCAGATCGCCATCGCGGAGCACCCCGTCCACCGAGGACCCGACCGGCCCGCTGCGCCGGAGCACCGACGCCACCCGCAGGGCCAGCTCGCGCGGGCTGAATGGCTTGGTGACGTAGTCGTCGGCGCCCATCTCCAGGCCGAGCACTCGATCGTCCTCCTCGCCGAGGGCCGTCAGCATGATCACCGGGACGTCCGGCGCCACCCCGGCCCGCAACCGCCGGCAGACCTCGATCCCGTCGACGCCCGGCATCATCACGTCCAGCATCACCAGATCCACCCTGGTAGCGGCCGCCAGTGCCAGCGCCCCGGCACCGTCGGCGCACACGCTGACCCGGAGACCGTCCCGCTCCAGGTAGCGCCGCACCACGTCGCGGACCAGCGGGTCGTCGTCAGCCACCAGCACGTGCGGCACGGGGTGGCTCACCGCAGGGGAGGTCACGGCCGGCTCACCAGGCCGTGAGTAGCAGGTGGTTAATGGCCAGCGCGGTAACCGCGCCGGAGGCCAACCACCATCGCTGGTAGCGGGGGGGCAGCAGCGCCGTGGCCGCAAGCAACCACACCCCGAACGGCAGCCAGATGCGTTCGGTCTCGGACTTGCTCAGACCGCTGACGTCGGCGAAGGCCACCGCCGCCAACGCACCGAGCACCAGCAGGGTGAGCCCCTCGCGCAGCCGCAACCGCGACGGGGCGAGCGCACGCCGGACTCCGGCGGGGGTGGCGATCCCGACTGCGCAGACGAGTGCGGCGACGTTCCCCCAGACCCAGTAGGAGAGCGGGCGTCGGGCGGCGATGCCCTGGTAGTAGCGCTGCACCACCAGCTGGTAACCCTCCAACCACCAGAATCCCAGCGCGGTGAACACCGCCACCACGGCCAGCGCGGCCACCGCCGCCGGCAGCAGTGGCCGGACAGTGCGGGCAGCCACCAGCACGGCGATCGCGGGAAGACCCATCAGCACCAACCCGTAGGACAGGTAGATGCCGAACCCGAGCAGTACTCCGGCGCCCACCGCAGCCCACAGCGGGCGGGATGTGGTGCGGGTCGCTGCCGACGCCAGCAGGGCGATGCCCCAGGCCGTGACCCCGGCAAACATCCCGTCTGCCGACACCGCAACCCAGATCGCGGCCGGAGCCAGCGCTAGGAACGGCGCTGCCCGGCGCGCGAGGTCCTCGCCGGTGAGCGCACCGCCCCCGGCAAGCGCACCGCCCCCGGCAAGCGCACCGCCGCCGGCGAGCGCCCGCACCGCCACCAGGACTGCTACCGGCGCTGAGCACCCGATCAGCACGGTGACTGCCGACGCCCAGGTGCCGCCCCCGAGGCCGACCCGGTCCAGGCCGAGGTACACCAGGAACGCACCAGGCGGGTGGGCCGAGACATGCGTGGTCCAGCGACCGGGCTGGTAGTCGATGATGCGACTGGTGAACTCGTGCAGCATCTGGGGAATGTCGCGAACCCCTGGCACCTCCGCCAGGTATTCGTCGTCGCTGGTCAAGTTGCCGGTGAATCCCCTGGTCAACCCGTCCGCCAGGGCCAGTGACATCGACCAGGCCAGGTTCAGCGCGTAGGTGGCGCCCAGCAGCCGCCGCCATGGCAGGCGCGCCGCTACCAGCGGACCCCACATCACCGTGGCGATGGCGAGGAGTACCGCGAACGGCGTCCCGGGACCCACGTGCGGCGCGAAGTTGGCCAGCAACGGTGCCACGGTCTGATCCAGCTCGGCCCGCGGGTCGTAGCTCAGCAGGTACGGAGCCACCCCCGCGGCCAGCACCAGCACGACCGCCCCGGCCGCCACCCCGAGGTCGATCCGGTGCCCGCGGCGCTGCGCCGGATCCGCCACGGGCACCGGGGTGTGTGTCGGCGGTTCGGGGCTGGTACGCACGGCCGTGACGATAGTTGTCACACCGCAGTGCAACCGGAGCGCGCCACCAGCGTCACCATCCCGTCACCGCACCACCGCTAACGCGCCATGCCTGCCCACCTATGGTCACCACCATGACCCCTGAGGTGGCACCCCCTGAGGCGGCGGTGGACGTGGTGATCCCCTGTCGCAACGAGGCGGGATCGCTGGCCGGGGTGCTGGCTGCCCTGCCGCCGGGTTACCGCGCGCTGGTGGTGGACAACGGCTGCACCGACGACACTGCCGCGGTGGCCCGGGCGGGCGGGGCAGTGGTGATCACCGAGCCGGTGCCTGGGTACGGCGCAGCGGTGCACGCCGGGGTCCAAGCTTGTACCGCTGAGGTGGTCTGCGTGCTGGACGGTGACGGATCGATGGACCCCGGTCAGCTTCCGCTGCTGGTGGAGCTGCTGATCGGCGGCGCTGACCTGGCCGTGGGCCGTCGGCGGCCGACTCGGCGCGGCGTCTGGCCCTGGCACGCCCGGCTGGGCAACGTGGCGATCTCGGTCCTGCTGAGGCGGCGGTTCGGTCTGCCGGTGCACGATATTGGAGCGGTGCGCGCGGTGCGCCGCAAGGCCCTGCTGGACCTGCAGGTCAGCGATCGCCGTTCCGGCTACCCGCTGGAGCTGCTGGTGCGCGCCGGACGGGCCGGTTGGACGGTGGCCGAATGCGACATCACCTACGCACCGCGCACCGCCGGGCGCTCCAAGGTCTCCGGGTCGATCACCGGCACGCTGCACGCGGTGCGGGATTTCCGGACGGCACTGGCGTGAGCGTTGCGGTGCCGGGGATACTCACCGTGCTCGTAGTGGCGAAGGCGCCGGTACCCGGGCTGGCCAAGACCCGCCTCATGCCGGTGCTCACCGCTGAGCAGGCGGCGACCGTGGCTGCCGCCGCGCTGCTGGACACCCTCGACGCGGTGGCCGCGGTGCCGGAGGTCAACCGGGTGGTGGCCCTCACCGGTGACCTGGCCGCAGCCACCGACGCCGACGAGCTGCGTCGCTCGCTGCGGCGTTTTGCTGTGGTGCCCCAGCGCGGTGACGGCCTCGGCGAACGGCTGGCCGCGGCGCATCACGATGCCGCCCTGGCCACCGGCGGCCCGGTGCTGCAGATCGGGATGGACACCCCGCAAGTCAGCGCCGAGCTGTTGGCGCAGTGTGCGGATCGGTTGCTGGGCCCCGATGTCGACGCCGTCCTGGGGCTTGCCCACGACGGGGGATGGTGGGCGCTGGGGGTGCGCTCGGCCGAGCTGGCCAGCGTGCTCCCCGAGGTGCCGATGTCGCGCGCCGACACCGCCGCCAGGACCATCCGGGCGCTGCGGAGTCGGGCAGCGCGGGTCGGTCTGCTGGCGGAGCTGGGTGACGTGGACGAGGTGGGTGACGCAGCGACAGTGGCGATGCTGGTGCCGGGCTCGCGCTTTCACCGGGCGGTGGCCGCGGTAGGCCTGCTGGACGTCGCTGACGGGCAGTTGACGCGATGACCTGATGGGGTGGGCGCGCCAGCGGTTCGGGGCTGGGTTACCTGGTTAGGCTCACCGGGTTGCTCATGGGCACCATCCGATACCCGAGGGCGGCGTAACCATGTCGAGAAGACCGTTGGTAGGCCGTATGCGGGAAAGCCGCACGGACGGATTGAAAGGAGGATGGGGAAACAGGGCCGCTCCGCGGTTCCTGCGCCCCTGACTACCAATGACCAGCCCGAAGCCCGCTGCGGTCGGCCCCGAGCGGCGCAGCAGCACCGACACCGTGACCTGGGGTCTGCAGGTTGCGGCGTCCTGGTCGTGGCGGATCCTCGTCGTCGTCGGGGCCTTGTACGTTGTCGGCACCGTGCTGGGCCGGCTCAGCGAGGTGGTCATCCCGGTGGGGGTGGCGTTGCTCATCGCCGCGCTGCTGTCGCCGGCCGTGGGTTGGGCGCAGCGCCGCGGGGTGCCGCGTGGGCCGGCCACCGCCGTGGTGCTGGTGGGGGGCATCGCGCTGCTGGTGGCGGTGCTGACCTTCGTGGTGCAGGCCTTCGTCAACGGCCTGCCCGACCTGGAACGGCAGGTGGCGGCCAGTGTCACCTCCATTCAGCAGTGGCTGGTGAACGGTCCGCTGGGATTGCGGCAGGCTCAGATTGATCAGGCCGCCAGCACCATCACCGGTTCCCTCAGCTCCAATCAGCAGGCCATCACCTCCGGTGCACTGAGCACTGCAAGCACGCTGGGCCAGCTCGCGTCCGGCGCGGCCATCACCTTCTTCACCACCATCTTCTTGGTCTATGACGGGCGATCGGTCTGGCGTTTCGTGCTCGGTGTGGTGCCGGCAACGGCCCGCGGGCGGGTCGACCTTGCTGGTCAGCGGGGGTTTGCCGCCCTGGTCGGGTACGTCCGGGCGACGGTGGCGGTCGCGGCGGTGGACGCGCTCGGCATCGGCATCGGCCTCGCGGTCCTTCGGGTGCCATTGCCGTTGCCGCTGGCGGCGCTGGTGTTCCTCGGGGCCTTCGTGCCGATCATCGGCGCCTTCCTGACCGGGTTCGTTGCGGTGCTCATCGCGTTGGTCACCCAGGGCTACGTGGTCGCCCTGATCGTGCTGGGGTTGATCATCGCCGTGCAGCAGTTGGAAGCGCACGTACTGCAGCCGGTGATGCTGGGCCGGGCGGTGGCGCTGCACCCGCTGGCGGTGGTGCTTTCCCTCGCGGTGGGTCTGGTGATGGCTGGCGTGGTGGGTGCGTTGCTGGTGGTCCCGATGGTGGCGATCGGTAACGCGGCGGTGCGCTCGCTGTTCGAGGAGTACCCACCGCCCAGCGAGGCGGTCGATGCTACCGACCCCGACGAAGCGCAGGGCCCGTCCAGCGATCCAGCCGATCCCGGTCCGCCGTCGGCCGAGTGGGCGCCGAGCGCGGGCTGAACTGGAGCACTCAGGCGGTGCACACCCGGTTGCGTCCGGTGCGTTTGGCCTGTAGTAGCGCACCGTCGGCGGCCAGCAGCAGATCCGGCAGCTCGAAGCCGTTCTCGTCCGTGCCGGCCACCCCCACGCTGACGGTGAGGCCGTCGACGCGCAGGGCCGACCCGTCGACGCTGCGCGTCATAACCTGCAGGTCGCTGACGGCACTGCGCATCCGGTCACCGACCACCCCCGCTTGCTCGGTTGTCGCGCTGACCAGCAGGGCGACTATTTCGTCGCCACCGAACCGTCCGATGACGTCACCGCTGCGCAGCTGGCCGGCCGAGGCCTGCGCGACCGCGGCGAGCACCGCGTCCCCGGCCACGTGCCCGACGGAGTCGTTAACCGTCTTGAACCGGTCCACGTCCAGCAAGACCAGCGCGGCCGACCTGCTGTGCTGGCGGGCTGTGGCCAGACGTTCGGCGGCCTGGTTCTGCCAATGCAGGGTGCTCTGCAGTCCGGTCTTGGCGTCCAACTGCGCCGAGCGCCGCAGCAGCGGCACGTGCGAGCTGCCCTCGATGAGCAGCAGCACCGGGACGGCCAACACGGCGAAGGATGCATCCGCGGCGATGGCCACGCTGAGCAGTGCGCCCAATGCCAGAGCGCTGGCCTCGGCGAGCAAGCCGGCGGGTTCGCCGACCGCAGTAGCCCACGACCTGGTGATGAGCACCATCCGGCTCAATGCGAGCACCACCGCGCCTTGGACCACCAGGAGGGCGGCGGCCGCGCCCAGTACGCGAAGCACGGTGAGCTCAGGGGCAACCCACCCGCCGACCGCGCGGGCGGCCAGCATGGCAAGGACGGCGCCCCCCCAGTACAGACCGGCCCGCGCGGTCGGCACCCGGCGTACCCACAGCGCCTGTACCAGCAGCAGCAGCGACATCAATAGCGCGACCCGGATCGGCAGCAGCAGCACCGCGGTCAGCAGCCACACCGAGTGAACGTCCCAGCTGGGACCCGACAGCAGCTGCCCGCGGCGACGCTCGGAGACCGCACTCAGCGCCAGTGAGCCCATTGCCAGGGCAACGACCACCACCAGGTGCGCAGTCGGTATCGCCGTCGGAGTCGCCTGCACGGCGGCCAGCGCCCCGGCGGCCAAACCGAGGACGAACACTGCGAGGCAGTAGGCAAGCACGAACCCACGCCCGACACTCGCGTAGCGCAGGGTGCTGGCCGACGCCGGGCTCAGCTCGGCAATCCGGGCGCGTTCAGTGCCGACGCTGGAGGAGGGCCCGATAGTAGGCAGGGCAGGGCTGCGGCGTACCACCTGGCCTGGCCCCTTCCGTCCACACTCGACCCACGTTGACGCACAGTGACGAGTTGGGCGCAGAACTGCCCCCCCGCTGCCGCAGGTGGAGCTTACGACGCCGGATGCTCCCTGCACGTGGCAGCATTGCGGCCTCTCGATCACTGGGCGTGATCGCTATACGGTACCCGCGGAAACGACACCTGCGGGCTGGGCGGTAGGCAAGGATGGGGTGATGACCGGGCCGCCGACACATATCCGGCGCTCGCTCGACGCGGCGGTGGACCCGTTGACGCCGATGTGGCGGGGCGCGGCGGTGTTCCGGGTACTCACCTTTGCCTTCGTGCTCGGTGTCCAGCTGACATTCTCCGCCGGCTATGCCCGCCCGGTCCTCAGCTGGGTATTGGTGGGCCTGATCGGGGTATGGACGGTGGTCACGGTGTGGGCGTTCAGCGTGGCCGACGGGCGCCGGGTGTGGCTGGCGGTCGCCGATGTTGCCGTCGTGGCGGCGCTGATGGCGTCCACCCTGCTGGTTCAGACGCCGGAGCAGGTGGCCGATCCCACTCCCACTATCACCACGCTGTGGTCGGCCAACCCGGTGGTGACCGCCGCGGTGCTGGCCGGCGCCCGGGTGGGGACAGCGGTGGGTGCGCTGGTCGCGGCGGTATCACTGCTGGTCAACGGTCACATCACCACCAGCCTGGCCAGGGATTCCGTCATCCTGCTGCTGTTGGGCGCGGTGCTGGGCGTGGTGGCCGACACCGCACGCCGCTCGCACGCCGCACTGGCACAGGCGCTGCGCGCGGAGGCCGCCTTGGTCGAGCGCGAACATCTGGCCCGCGCCGTGCACGACAGCGTGCTGCAGGTGTTGGCCTTCGTTCGCCGGGAGGGGGCGACGCTGGGCGGACCGGGAGCCGAGCTGGCCCGCTTAGCCGGTGACCAGGAGATCGCCCTACGCGCGTTGGTGGCGACGCCGGCGCGCGAGGGCGCCCACGGCGAGGTGGACGTGCGGGCGCTGTTGCAGGAGCACGCCAACCCGGTGGTCTCGGTGTCAGTTCCGGGCACCCCCGTGCCGCTGCCGGCGGCGGTCGCCGAAGAGTTGGCCGCGGTGGCCGGGGCGGCGCTGAGCAACACCGCGTTGCACGCCGGGGAGCAGGCCCGGGCGTTCGTGCTCCTGGAGGACCTCGGCGACGAGGTCGTGCTCAGCATCCGCGACGACGGGGTCGGCATCGCCCCCGGCCGGCTGGCCCAGGCGCAAGCGCAGGGCAGGATCGGGGTGGCCCGCTCGATTCGGGGTCGGGTCCGCGACCTCGGTGGGCGCGTGCAGGTGGAGTCCGCCCCCGGCGCCGGAACCGAGTGGGAGGTCCGGCTGCCGCGGACAAGCGCCGCCGCCGGCTCGCGTGCCTGCCGGAGTGATCGTGGCTGAGCCGGGCGCGCCTCGGGTCAGCGTGATGATTGTCGACGACCACCCCATGTGGCGTGACGGCGTGGCCCGCGACCTGGCCGCCCACGGGTTCGACGTGCTGGCCACCGCCGACGGGGTGGACTCCGCCGAGCGCATCGCCGGTGCCGTCACCCCGGACGTGGTGCTGATGGACCTGCGGCTGGGCAGTGGTTCCGGAGTGGACGCCACCGCCCGGGTGCTGGCCGTCTCGCCGTCCAGCCGGGTACTGGTGCTGTCGGCCTCCGGTGAGCAAGGTGACGTACTCGACGCGGTGAAGGCCGGGGCGTCGGGCTATCTGGTGAAGAGCGCCTCGGTGACGGAGCTGGTGGCCGCGGTGCGGGCCACCGCTGGCGGGCACGCGGTGTTCACCCCGGGTCTGGCCGGTTTGGTGTTGGGGGAGTACCGGCGGATGGCAGCGGCCCCGGCTGTGGCGGCCGGGCAGCAGTCCCCACGGCTGAGTGAGCGTGAGACGGAGGTGCTGCGCCTGGTGGCCAAGGGCCTCAGCTCCCGGCAGGTCGCGGCGCGGTTGATGATCAGCCACCGCACCGTGGAGAACCACGTGCAGTCCACGCTGGGCAAACTCCAGCTGGCAAACCGGGTCGAACTCGCCAGGTACGCCATCGAGCACGGACTGGACTGACCGATGCCAGCACCGCGGGTCGGTGCAATGGCCGGGTGGGCGGGGCCGGCGCAGGCGCAGGATGCGCGGTATGCAGCTGATGTTGCGGGCCGCCGGACCGGCTGACCCGGACCTGGTGTGGCAGCGCTACCTGCGTCCCGCGCTGTGGTCGCAGTTCTCACCGCAGATTCGGCGGGTCGATTGCGCGGACCCCGAGCTGCGGGTCGGCAGCCGCGGCCGGGTGCACGGTCCGCCGCCCGGGGTGGCGGTGGATTTCCTCGTCTCAGAGGTGGACGTCGAGGCCCGCACCCGCACCTGGGCGTGGCAGGTGCGGGTGCTGCTGCTCGGGGTGCGTCTGCACCTGCGGCATGGGGTGCTCGACGCCCGGCCAGGCACCAGCACGTGGTTGCTGGTGAGCGGCCCGGCGCCGGTCGTGCTGGCCTACGCGCCGCTGGCGCGGTGGGCGCTGGGCCGACTGGTGCGACGCTAGCCCGGGGCGGGTAGCGCTCACCGCCCCAGCAGCGCCGACAGCGGCCGGAAGGGCTGCAGCCAGGCCCCGTCGTCGGGCAGGTTGTCCAGGTTGATGCGCGGCAACGGCTCACGGAACACCCCGGGGATGTCCTCCAGGTCGAGGAATTCCACCAGCTGCGAGGCGACCGCCCATGCCGCGTGTTCGCGGAATCCCAGCACCTGGACGGGAATGCCCGCCGCTGCCACCTCCTCCAACGGCTCCCGGAAGGCCTGCCCGTCGGCGGAGGCGACGACCACCCCGGCGAGCCCAGCGGTGTGCTGGCGCAGCGCGATGTGGTTGAGCATGTCCTCGTCGACGTCGGAATCTTCGGTGCTCTTGGGCTTGGCGAAGACGGCGAAGCCCACGTTGCGCAGCGCCTCCACCCAGGGGCGCACATTGTCGGCGCTGCCTTGGGCGATATTGGTGAAGACGGTGGCCTCGGGTTCGAGTTCCCGGCCGCCACCGTGGGTCAGTTTCAGCTCCGCGGTGCGATGCAGCAGCCAGCGACCCAACGCGTCGAAGCGCGGCCGGAAGGCGGCAGTGGGCCGACCACCGAGGATCGAACCCAGCCCCATGTCCAGGTTCGGCGCGTCCCACACCAGCAGCACCCGCTCGCTCGGGGAGTCGGCGTTCATGCCGGTGTCGGTGTCGGTGCTGGTGCCGGTGTCGGTGTCGGTGCTGGTGCTGGTGCTGGTGCTGGTGCTGGTGCTGGTGCCGGTGCCGGTGCTGGTGTTGGTGTTGGGGCTGGCGGTCATGGGGGGAGTCTGCCCCACACCAGGTCGGTGACGGCCATCTCGGCCGCCACCGCGCGGTTCTCGAACTTGGTCACCGGGCGGTGCAAAGACACCGGGGCCGGGCCTCGTAACGCTGCCAGCGCCGGGTCGGCGTCCCCGGTGCGCCTGATCTGCCCGGCGTAATCGGCGACGTCGGTGGCCACGTGCAACACCCCGCCCTGACGCAGCCGGGAGGCGATCAACGACACCATGTCTGGTTGCAACAGTCGGCGGCCCCGGTGCTTGCGCTTGGGCCAGGGATCGGGGAAGTACACCCGGACCGCGGTCAGCGAGCCCGGGCCCAGCAGATGCCGCAGCACCGTCACCGCGTCCCCGTGCAGCGCCCGCACCCAGGTCACGTTTGCCCGCTCGCAGTGGCCGAAGAGCTGGGCGATGCCGGGGCGGTAGACCTCGACCGCCAGCACGTCGACGTCCGGTTCGGCAGCAGCCATCGCGGCGGTGGCCGTACCGGTTCCGAACCCGATCTCCAGCACCAGCGGTGCGTGCCGACCGAACCACGCGGCCGTGTCCAGCCGGGGTGGTACTTGCTGGCCGGGAGGCGGTGCGCTGCTGCCGATCCCACCGCCACCATGGTCGAACGGCGGGACCTCGGCACCCCACCGCGGCCAGCAGTCGTCCCAGGTACGTTGCTGGTTGACGGTCAGCGCCTGCCGACGGGGCCGGAAGCTGACGACCCTGGCCATCGGGAAGGTGTCGCTCACCCGTCCCATGCTTGCAGCCACGGTGGCAGCATTGCGCCATGCCCTCGTTCGGACGGCGCCTGATCAGCGGGGAGGTGGTCCGCCGTGTCGCAGCCGCGCCGACCACGCCCGCTGTGCGAGGCAGTGGACGCGCTGTGTCGGGCGTTGCTGCCACACACCGGGTCAGCGCTGGCAACCGAGGTGCACCAGGTGCGCGCCCGATTGCAGGAACCGTTGGAGGTCGCCGTCACCGGTCGGGTGTCGGTGGGCAAGTCGACGCTGGTCAACGCGCTGATTGGTCGGGCAGTCGCGCCCACCTCCGCCGGCGAGTGCACCCGGCTGGTCACCCGGTTCGGCTACGGCAGCGTGGACCGCGTGGACGTCGTGCTGTGCGCAGGCGGCAGTGTCGCACTCGGCCTCGACTCCGACGCGGCGGTGCCATCGGATGTCGCGACCCGGGCGGGTGTCGCGGTATCGGAGGTGTCGCACCTGCAGGTCAGCCTGAGCAGCGCCCTGCTGGTCGATCTCGCCGTGATCGACACCCCCGGTCTGGGCGCGTTGGAACGCGCCCCGCTGGCCGGTGCGCAACACGCTGCGGTCGCGGGGGCCGACGCCGTGCTGCACGTGCTCACCCACCGCGCGCGCACCGAGGACACCGCTGCACTGACCGCGTTCACCGGCACCGACGCACGCGCGGCGTTCCGTGCCGACACCGCCGATCGCCCGCCAGGACCGGCCACGGTGCTGGCCGTGCTCAACAAGGTCGACACCGCCGCGGCGGAGTCTGTGCTCGGCGGGGACACGACGGTGTGGGGGGCCGCACAGCGCCTCGCCGCCGAGCAGTCCGCCGTCCTCGGCTCGTTGGTCGTCGACGTGCTGCCCGCGGTCGGGCTGCTCGCGCAGACCTGCGAGACCGGATCCTTGAGCGCCGCAGATGTCGCCACCCTGCGGGCGCTGGCAACCGGCGACGACGCGACTCGGTCGGTGATGTTGGCGTCGACGGAGCTGTTCACCAGCCTGGAGTGCGCGGTGGCACCCGGTGAGCGAGCGCGGCTGTTGGACAAGCTCGACCTGTACGGCGTGCAGTGCGCGGTGCGGTTGCTGCAGGCCGATCCGGCGGTCTCCGCAGGCCGCCTACGGGCCGCGCTTTACGACGCGTCTGGGATGGCGGCGCTTCGCCGGCGACTGGACACCGTGCTCACTGCTCGGGCGGACGTGATCAAGGCAGCTGCCGCACTGGCCACCCTGGACGGATTGGCCCGGCGCAGCCCGGTCCCGGCGGAGCAGTCCGCGGTCCGCGAAGGGGTCGAGGGCTTGCTGGCGCTGCCCCAGGCACACGAGCTGCGGGTGGCCGAGGTACTGAGCCTGCTCACCTCCGGTGCGGTCACATTGCCCGCGGACCTGTTGACCGAGGTGCTGGCGTTGGCCTCGGAGCGCGAGCCCGCCGCTCGGCTGGCGATGGCGGGGGACGACCGAGCGGAGATGACGGCGCGGGCGTTGGACCGCGCCGGGTGGTGGCGGTCGTTCGCATCCTTCGGGGCAAGCCCGCCGCAGGCCCGGGTGGCGCACGTGGTGCACCGTGCCTATTACTTGCTCTGGCAGCAACTCACCGCGCACGGGCAGCGGTGAACTCCGTGCTGTTCGCCGAGGTGCGTACCGCCTGCGCCGAGCTCACCGCGGTGCTGGCCCGCGCCGACCCGGCTGCCGCGCAACGCCTGCCAACCGCTGCGTCGGAACCTGCGACGATGCCGCCCATCGTGCTGGTGGCCGGTGCCCCGGGCGTCGGCAAGAGTTCGCTGGTGAACGCGCTGATCGACCTGCCGGGGTTGTCGCCGCCGGGTACCGCCGTCCCCCTGCTGCTGTGCCACGGTCCCCAGCTCGCGGTGGCCGCGCACTGGGCCGACGGACGTGCCGCGGCGTCGCTGCCAGTGCAGGCGCTGCGGGACTGGCCCAGCCTGCTAGCCGCCGTGGCGGCGGATGCACCCCCACCCAGCTACGTCACGGTCAACGCGCCCGTGCCGTTGCTGGCCCGGCTGAACCTGGTGGACACCCCGGGAGTAGCCGGTTTCGACACCGCACTGGGCGCGGCGGTGACAGCGGTGCTGTTGGTACGCGACGCCGGCGCCCCGCTGAGCCATTCCGAGTTGGACTTCCTGCATCGGACGGCCAGCGACGTGGACACCGTGCTGATCGCCCTGACCCGGGTCGACGCCCACCGGGGCTGGCGGCAGGTACTCGACGCCGACCGCGCCCAACTCGCCGAACATGCACCCCGCTTCGCCGACGCGCCGCTGCACCCGGTGTCTCCGCGGTTGGCTGCGATGGCAGCCACCGCGCCGACCGAGGAGCTGGCCGCCCAGCTGCGCCTGCGCTCGGGAATCGCGCTGCTACAGGCCGACCTGCAGCATGCGGTCACCCATCGCAGTGAGCTGCTAGCGGCCGCGAACTCCCTGCGCGCGGTGCATTCGGCATTGACCGCGGCGACGCTCACCGAGCACCTACTCATTCAATCCCTACAGGGTGAACCCAGCGCAGCTGCGGTGTTGCGCGCTCGCCGCGAGGGGCTGGCGCAACAGCGGCGGGTGGGTTCCCGTGGGGCAGCTATGCGGCTGCGCACCGAGCTGCAGCGCGCCAGGGTGGAGTCCAGCCACGAGGTGGCCAAGGGGGTCCGCGACACCCAGGCCAGGTTCAGGGCTGCCGCCGATGCTGCCGATCGAGCCACCTTGGCTACCCTGCCCGCCCAGTTGGACGCCGCATTGGGCCAGCTGGGTCGCCAGGTCAGCCGGGCACTGGCCGACCGGGTCGTCCACGTGGCGCAAGTGGTGCTCGCGGAGATGTTCAGCACCGAGGAGATAGCGCGGCTGGCGGCGGACACGGTTCACCCCGACCCGGTGGACCGGGTGCCCCGGCCGGTGCGGCGGCGGGCCCCCGCGGCGGAGGACAGGCTCGTGGTGGTGGCCGGTGCATCCGGCGGAGTGGGTCTGGGAAAGCTGGCGCTCGCACCGGTTGCCATGGTGCCCGGGCTGAACGTCGTGGTCCTTCCGCTCACCCTGGGCCTCGGCGCTGGTGCCGCGTGGTGGCTGGCCAGGACACGCGCCCACCAGGCCGAACGGGCGCACGTCAAGGCGTGGTCGGCGGAGCTGCTCGCCGAGGCCAGGGCGGGCCTAGATCAGTTGGTCGCCGAGCAGCTCATCGATGTCGAGCACCAGATCGGGGCGGCACTGGACGACGCGCTGGCCAGGCGAGCGGCCCAGATCGACCGCGAGCTGCGCGAGCTCGACGTGGCGCTGCGTCAGGGCGCCGACGAGCGGGCTCGCTCGTGCCGGGACGCGGTGCTCCGCCACGGTGAGCTGACCGTGGGGCTGCGGCGGGCGGAGCTGCTGCTGGCGGGTCTGCATGAACTGCGTCGGTCGAACTGACACCGACGCGCCGGGTGCGGGAACCATCGGCCGCCCGGTTGCGTCACACTCGGTAGCAGCGCCACCGCCAGCCGCCGCCCGCCCCCCAGCCGCCGCCCGCCCCCCAGCCGCCGCCCGCCCCTCAGCCGCCGCCCGCCCCTCAGCCGCCACCATGGAGGACCTTCGATGACGTTCCCCGACCCGGTGGACCCCTCCGTCGGCCAGCCCACCGATGAGCTCACCGACGAACTCAGGATTCACGTCGACGGCCACGACGAGGTGTACACCGCGACGGACCTCGACGGTGACGGCGTGCGCGAATCCGTGTACGTCGGGCCCACCGAGGAGAGCACCGCCGGTGGTTACGCGTACACCGACACCACCGGTGACGGGGTCGCCGACAGCCTGACCCAGTTCGACGCCGGCGGCGGCGTGCTCAGCCACGCGGTGTTCGACGAGGCCACCGGGCAATGGCGGCAGGAGCCCGGTGGCGAGCCGGGCCAGCCGATGATCACCATCGACACCCCGGACGGGCCGCGGAGCGCCGGACCGGCGACCTATGACACCGACGGGGACGGGGTCAAGGACACCTCGGTCGCGGCCACCGTGGACGGCACCACACTGGTGATCACCGACACCGACGGCGACGGCGCCGCCGACGTCGTCACCGAGGTGGCCTCCGACGGCAGTTTCACCTCGTTGCACCACATCGGCGACGGCGCGTGGACCGCAGTGGACCAGGGCAACCTGGCTGACGGTCTCGACGACGGCGCACCCGCGGCGGGGCCGGTCACCACCGATCCGGGCACCGGGCGCTGGACCAACACCTAAGCGGCGCTGTTGGTCGACGCCCCTGGTTCTTGATCGGTCACGAGACCGTTCGTGTGAGCGAACAGACCAGCTTCGATTGGTTGTCCACAGGCCCGCGCGGTTAGCCTCGCTGCACTACACCCGGCGCTCCGGGCCACCACGACGGTGGCCCACCGAGCAGCGACCCGTCAGGGACGCAGCCGGGCCTGTTCGTTATCCACGAGCAGGTGGCGAGGTGAGAACCAGGAGAGTCCGATGAGCACAGCGACCATCCCCGGGCTCGGGGACACGGAGACACCGCCCACCCAACACGCCGAACTGCTTGCCTGGGTTCGCGAGGTTGCCGATCTGACCACCCCGGACCGTGTGGTGTTCGCCGACGGTTCGGACGCCGAATGGGACCGGCTCACCACCGCGCTGGTGGCGGCAGGGACGTTCACCCGGCTCAACGAAGCGAAGAAGCCGAACTCGTTCCTGGGCAACTCCGACCCCTCCGACGTCGCCAGGGTGGAGTCGCGGACGTTCATCTGCTCGCGTGACGAAGCCGACGCCGGGGTGACGAACAACTGGATGGACCCGACCGAGATGCGGGCCATCATGACCGAGCTGTACCGGGGCTGCATGCGCGGACGCACCATGTACGTGGTGCCGTTCTGCATGGGCCCGCTGGGCGCGGAGAATCCCAAGCTGGGAGTGGAGATCACCGACTCTGAGTACGTCGTGGTCAGCATGAACGTGATGACCCGGATGGGCACCGCGGCGCTGGAGAAGCTCGGTACCGACGCGCCGTTCGTCAAGGCACTGCACTCCATCGGCGCCCCACTGCAGCCCGGTCAGGCCGACGTGTCGTGGCCGTGCAACGAGACCAAGTACATCACCCAGTTCCCCGAGGACCGCGAGATCTGGAGCTTCGGGTCCGGGTACGGCGGCAACGCGTTGCTGGGCAAGAAGTGTTACTCGCTGCGTATCGCCTCGGCGATGGCGCGCGACGAGGGCTGGCTCGCCGAGCACATGCTCATCCTCAAGCTGATCTCCCCCGAGCAGCAGGTGCACTACGTCGCGGCGGCGTTCCCCAGCGCCTGCGGCAAGACCAACCTGGCCATGCTGGCGCCTACCATCCCCGGCTGGCGGGTGGAGACCCTCGGCGACGACATCGCCTGGATGACCTTCGGCGAGGACGGCCGGCTCTACGCCGTCAACCCCGAGGCTGGGTTCTTCGGTGTGGCGCCGGGCACCAACTGGAAGACCAACCCCAACGCCATGCGCACCATCGACCGGGGCAACTCGCTGTTCACCAACGTCGGGCTCACCGACGACGGCGACGTGTGGTGGGAGGGCATGGAAGGCGACCCGCAGCACCTGATCGACTGGAAGGGCAACGACTGGACCCCGGAGTCCGAGGAGCCGTCCAGCCACCCCAACTCCCGCTACTGCACCCCCATGGCGCAGTGCCCGATCCTGGCCCCGGAATGGGACGACCCCAAGGGGGTTCCCATCTCGGCCATCCTGTTCGGCGGCCGCCGCGCCTCCACGGTGCCGCTGATCAACGAGGCACGAGACTGGCAGCACGGGGTGTTCCTGGGCGCGACGTTGTCCAGCGAGCAGACCGCCGCCGCCGAAGGCGAGGTCGGGTCGGTGCGACGGGACCCGATGGCGATGATCCCGTTCATCGGTTACAACGTCGGCGACTACTTCCAGCACTGGATCGATATCGGCAAGGGCGCCGACGAGTCCAAGCTGCCGAAGATCTTCTACGTCAACTGGTTTCGGCGCGGCCCGGAGAACAACTTCCTGTGGCCGGGGTTCGGGGAGAACTCCCGGGTGCTGAAGTGGGTGATCGGACGCCTGCAGGGCACCGCCGCCGCCACCGAGACCGCGATCGGTCACGTGCCCACCGCCGCCGACCTCGACTTGGATGGGCTCAGCGAACCAGTCGCGGATATCGAGGCGGCGCTGGTGGTGGACCGTGCGGAGTGGCAGGCGGAGATGCCACTCATCGAGGAGTGGTTCGACAAGATCGGCGACAAGCTGCCCACTGGGTTGCGCGACGAGTTCGACACGCTGAAGCAGCGCCTGGCCTGAGCCGGCTGCCTGGGCTGAGCGTCTGGGCTGAGCAGGGGAAGAGTGGACACGAGTTGGTCACGCCCTACCGGCGCGGCAGGTGTCGGGGCTAGAGTCCGCCGGACTGCAACGCAGTCGATGACGCAGCGCACCCGATAAAGGACTGGCCAACGATGTCTAGTACCGCACCGCCGCCCCCCCGGCGTGAGCACCGCCCTGCCGATGGCGCACCGATGCTGAAGATGAACGCCTGGAACCTGTTGCTGCTCATCCCGCTGCTGATGCTGGTGACCCCGGTGTTCAACAGTGATTCCCCGCGGCTGTTTGGGTTGCCATTCTTCTACTGGTACCAGTTTCTGTGGGTGCCGATCGTGGTGGTGTGCGTGGGCACCGTCTACCTCAAGACCAGGGACCTGTGATGAGCGGGGTGAAGCTCACCGAGTTGGTGGTGTTCGGGGCGTTGTTCCTGCTGATCACTGTCATGGGGTTCATGGCCTCGCGCTGGCAGTCCAGCTCGGATATGGAAAGCCTGGACGAGTGGGGCCTGGGCGGGCGCAAGTTCGGCTCCTGGATCACCTGGTTCCTGGTCGGCGGTGACCTGTACACCGCGTACACGTTCGTCGCGGTGCCGGCGTTGATCTTCGGTGCCGGGGCGATCGGGTTCTTCGCGCTGCCGTACACGATCGTGCTGTACCCCATCGTGTTCCTGCCGCTGGTCCGGATGTGGTCGGTGTCGCGGTCCAAGGGTTACGTCACCCCGGCGGACTTCGTCCGCGGCCGCTACGACTCACCCACCCTCGCGTTGATCATCGCGATCACCGGCATCGTCGCCACCATGCCCTACATCGCACTGCAACTTGTCGGCCTCGAGGCGGTGCTGCGCACTATGGGCCTGAACGCCGGTGGACTGGGCGGGCACCTGCCCTTGTTCGTGGCGTTCCTGGTGCTGGCCATCTACACCTATCAGTCCGGGCTGCGGGCGCCGGCGCTGATCGCGTTCGTCAAGGACGCACTGATCTACGTCGTCATCATCGTCGCCGTCATCTACCTGCCATCCAAGCTGGGCGGTTGGGGTTCGATCATCGACGACGCCAACCAGAAGTTCACCAAGACTCCTTCGTCGGCGGACGGGATCCTGCTCAACGCCAACAACCAGCTGCAGTACGCCACCTTGGCGCTGGGCTCCGCGCTGGCGCTGTTCCTCTACCCGCACTCGCTGACCGGCATCCTCGCCTCCCGCGGGCGCAATGTGATCAAACGGAACATGGTCGCGCTGCCCGCGTACTCGTTGCTGCTGGGCCTGCTCGCACTGCTCGGCTACGCGGCGATCGCTGCGGGCGTCACCCCGCTGACCAACCAGGCCACCGGCCGCCCGGATGCCAACACCATCATCCCGATGCTCTTCGACAACCAGTTCCCGGCCTGGTTCGCCGGTATCGCCTACGCCGCCATCGGGATCGGGGCACTGGTACCCGCGGCCATCATGAGTATCGCGGCGGCCAACCTGTGGACCCGCAATATTTACCGGGAGTACCTGAAGAAGGACGCCACCCCCAAGCAGGAGGCCCAGCAGGCGAAGCTGGCGTCGCTGTCGTGAAGTTCGGTGCGGTGCTGTTCATCGTGGCCATCGACCCGCAGTTCTCCATCGACCTACAACTCATCGGCGGGGTGATCATCCTGCAGACGCTGCCCGCGGTGGGCATCGCGCTCTACACCCGGTGGTTCCACCGCTGGGCGCTGATCGCTGGGTGGGCGGCGGGCATGGCTTACGGGCTGCTGTTGCTCTACGGCATCCCGAACCCGGTGGCAGGTAAGGCGCACTTCGGCGGCTCGGCGCTGGCGCTCAGCAAGATCAATGTGCTCGGCTGGCAGCCTTTCGGCGCCGCCACGGCTACGATCTACGTGGGATTCGTGGCGTTGACGCTGAACCTCGTGGTGTGCGTCCTGGCCACATTCGCCTTCCGCGCCATGGGCATGTCCAACGGGGTGGACGACACCGCAGCCGCGCACTACCACGCCGACGACGGCCCGGGCACCGTCCCTGCCGAGGTGCTCACACCCGCGCCGACCACCCCCGGCACCGCGCTGTGAGCCCACCGTCGATGGCAATCAGCCGGTTCCCGGTGGTCGAACTCGACGCCATGCCACCGGACCTGCAGGCCCGTATCGGGGTGATCGCGGAGAAGTCCGGCTTCGTGCCGAACATCTTCCTGGCGCTGGGGCACCGACCCGCCGAGCTGCGGGCCTTCCTCGACCAGCACGACGCGCTGATGGACCGCGCCGCGGCGCCGGGTGAGCCGGGCCTGACCAAGGCTGAACGCGAGTTGGTGGTGGTCGCCACCTCCGGTGCTAACCACTGCACCTACTGTGTGGTGGCGCACGGGGCGATCCTGCGGGTGCGCGACCGCGACCCCTACGCTGATCAGGTCGCCCTCAGCCCGTGGTCTGCCCCGCTGAGCCCACGGCGACGGGCCATCATCGACCTAGCGCTTGCCCTGGCCCGCGAGCCCGAACGGTTTACTCAGCAGCACCTGGACACCGCTGCCGGCGCCGGGCTGAGCACCGACGAGCTGTGGGATGTCGCGGCCATCACCGCGTTTTTCGCGATGAGCAACCGGCTGGCCGCGCTGATGGCCCTGGAAGCGAATCCGGAGTTCCACGCGATGGCCCGCGGCTGAGCTGAGCCGCCCCCTCGCGTTTTCTGTACACAACGCCGCCTGAGCGGCCGCGTATGCCGCGCTATCTGTACACAACGCTGTGCGGGTGGGTGGAGCGGGTGAGGTGGGCGCAGGCCCGCGGGGCGGCGATGATCACGCCCCGCGGGCCTGCAGTACAGCGACGACGACGAAGATCGGCTGCGACGACCCCTCTTGCGTCGCGGCCGGTGATCCCGGTGCGGCTCCTCCTCTCAACTCGGCGCGCGACGGTCGGACCCTCCAGCCCATCCGCCCCGCTGTCGTCTCGCGTGCAGTCATGAGACGGCGAGCGGGGGGTTTTTCGGCGCGGGGTAACTACCTGACTCGGTAGGTACTTCTACCCAGATCGGCTGTGGGTCGGTGGAACTGCAGGGGTGGTGGTGAGCTGAGCACCGTCCATGCTTCACTGCCAGCCATGGCACCAGCGTCCGTGATCATGTCCCGTCGCGACCTGCAGTTCCTGCTCTACGAATGGTTGGACGTGTGCACCCTGAGCACCCGAGAGCGCTTCGCCGAGCATTCCCGCGAGACCTTCGACGCGGTGCTGGAGCTTGGTGCGGATATCGCCACCGAGCATTTCGCCACCCACAACAAGAAGGCCGACCAGAACGAGCCCTACCTGGACTCCGACGGCAAGGTGGTGCTCATCGACGAGGTGAAGCAGGCGCTGGAGGTGTTCGTCGAGGCCGGTCTGATGGCCGGTCAGCTCGACGCGTCGTTAGGTGGAATGCAGCTGCCCAACGTGGTGGCCAAGGCGCTGCAGATGTGGTTCCACGCCGCCAACGTCGGGACCACCGTCTACCCGTTCCTCACCATGGCCAACGCGCACCTGCTCATCGCGTACGGCAGCCCTGAGCAGGTGCGCACCTTCGTGGAGCCGATGATCGCCGGGCGCTTCTTCGGCACGATGTGCCTATCCGAACCACAGGCCGGGTCATCGTTGGCCGACATCACCACCCGGGCGGTGCCGCAGGACGACGGCACCTACCGGCTCACTGGAACGAAGATGTGGATCTCGGCCGGTGACCATGAGCTGACCGAGAACATCGTGCACCTGGTGCTGGCCAAGATCCCCGGTGGCCCGGCGGGGGTCAAAGGCATCTCGCTGTTCATCGTGCCGAAGTTCCTGGTGGAACCCGACGGCAACCTGGGCGAGCGCAACGACGTGAGCCTGGTAGGGCTGAACCACAAGATGGGTTACCGCGGTGGCACGAATACGTTGCTGAATTTCGGCGAGGGCGCACACACCCCGGGTGGGCGCGCCGGGGCGGTGGGGCACCTGCTCGGCGAGAAGCACCACGGGCTGGCTTACATGTTCCACATGATGAACGAGGCCAGGGTGGGGGTCGGGCTGGGGGCCACCGCGCTCGGCTACACCGGGTACCTGCATGCGCTGGACTACGCCCGCACCCGCACCCAAGGCCGGCTGCCCGGCGACAAAGACCCTTCGACGCCCGCCGTGCCGATCATCGAGCACGCCGACGTGCGGCGCATGCTGCTCGCCCAGAAGTCCTATGTGGAGGGTGGCTTGGCGCTAGGACTGTATTGCTCGCTGCTGGTGGATGAGCAGGACACCGCTGTGGATGTGGCCGACCGCGAGCGGGCTGCGCTGCTGCTGGACGTGCTCACCCCGATCGCGAAGAGCTGGCCCTCCCAGTGGTGCCTGGAGGCCAACAACCTGGCCATCCAGGTGCACGGCGGCTACGGCTACACCCGCGACTACGACGTGGAGCAGTTCTACCGGGACAACCGACTCAACCCGATCCACGAGGGCACCCACGGCATCCACGGACTGGACCTGCTGGGACGCAAGGTCACCATGCGCGGTGGTGCCGGGCTTTCCCTGCTGCTGGACACCGCGGAGACGACAGTGCACCGCGCGGCGCAGGTAGGTGGGGAACTGGCGCAGTTGGGTGCGCAGCTGCACGCGGTGCTGGAGCGCATCGCCAAGACCACCGCCACCCTGCACGGGGTGGGTGAGCCGAACGCCGCACTCGCCAACGCCACGGTGTACCTGGAGGCCGTCGGTCACGCGGTGGTGGCGTGGATGTGGCTGGAACAGCTGCTCGCGGCGGAGGGCAAGAGCGGGGACTTCTACGATGGCAAGCGTCAGGCGGGGCGCTACTTCTTCCGCTGGGAGCTACCCAGGACCGGGCCGCAGCTGGACTTGCTGGGCTCCGTGGACACCACCCTGTTGGACACCGACCCGGACTGGCTGTGATGAGCCGGGCAGCGGAGGAATCGAACCGGCGGATGCTGCGTACCCGCGACGTGATGGACCGCGACTACGCTGCGGCGCTGGACATCGCGCATCTCGCCCGCGTCGCGCATGTGTCGGCGGCGCACTTCATCCGTACCTTCAAGGCGACCTTCGGCGAGACTCCGCACCGTTACCTGCAGCGTCGTCGCGTCGAGCGGGCGATGTTGCTGCTGCGCAACACCGACAGCAGCGTCACCGACGTGTGCCTGCAAGTCGGGTTCACCAGCCTGGGCACGTTCAGCCGGACGTTCCGCGACATCGTCGGTGAGCCGCCCTCGGCATACCGCGACCGGGGTATCGCACCCGACGTGCCAGGTTGCTTCGGCTTGCGCTGGGCTACACCGAGCAGTTTCGGAGAAGCGCCGCCCCGTCGCCCTGGCCTAACGTCGGCGGCATGCTGACTGCACTGAGGATCACCGGGATTTACGTGCTCGACCAGGACGAGGCCCTCGACTTCTACGTCGGCAAGCTCGGGTTGGAGGTAAACACCGACCAAGACCTGGGATTCATGCGCTGGCTCACCGTCAGCGTTGCCGGGGAACCCGGGCGGGAGATCCTGCTGGAAAAGCCCGGCCCACCCTCGATGAGCGACGCCGTGGCCGAGCGGGTCCGCGAGCACGTCACCCTGGGGGTCGCCGGTGGGCACCTGTTCTTCACGACCGACGACGCGTACCGGGTGCACGCCGAACTCCAAGCCAAGGGTGTCGAGCTCACGGAGGAGCCCACCCAGCGCCCGTACGGGATCGACTTCGGCCTGCGCGACCCGTTCGGCAACCACGTCCGCATCTCCCAGCCGGTGCAGCCCCCGGCCTGAGCTGGCTGTACACCCCACCTGGCCGGGGCCATTCACAACACCAGCGCCGCAGCGCCCACCAGCCCGGCCTGCGCCCCCAACTCGGCGGGAATCAGCCGCAGCCCCCGCACAAAGGACATCCTGGCGTGGGTAGCGATAGCGGCCCTGGCCGCTGCCCACAACGACGCCCCGACGGCCGCGAACCCCCCGCCGAGCACCACCAGGTCGACGTCGGCGAGGGCAGCCGCCGACGCCAGGGCCACCCCCAGGGCGGTGCCCGCGCGTTGCACCGCCGCGAGCGCCACCGGGTCACCATCGCGCACGGACACCGCTAGTGCCTGGCCATCGGCACCGGCCCAGCCGTGCGCTTGTGCCCACCGCACCGCCGACGGCCCGCTGGACACCGTCTCCACGCAGCCGCGGCCCCCGCACGGGCACGGCTCACCCTGCGGGTCGGCGACCATGTGCCCCAGGTGCGCGGCGTTGCCGGTGCGCCCGGTAATCAGCTGGCCGCCGAGCACCAGCCCACCCCCGACGCCGCTGGAGACCACCACCCCCAGCATGTTCGGAACCCCCCGGCCGGCGCCGAAGCGTTGCTCGCCCAGCGCCATGCACGAGCCGTCACCCGCCAGCGTTACGGGGACCCCCCCGAAGGCAGCAACGATGGCGTCCACCAGCCGTACCCCGCGCAGCTGCGGGATATTCACCGGATCCACCGCGCCCGATGCCGCGTCGACGGGTCCCGCGCTGCCGATGCCCACCGCCCGGACTGGCTCGTCTCCGGCGACCTCGCGGAGCACCGTGACGCATTCCGCGACCACGTCCGTCCCCGGGGTAAGTCTGCGCGCGGTACGCAGCACGCGGCCGTCGTCGGCGACCAATGCAGCGGCCAGCTTCGTCGCACCCAGGTCGAGCGCCAGCACGGTCACCGGTGCAGTGTGGCAAGCCGCGCGGCGGTCACCGGACGGTAGGTAAAGCCCAGCGTGGCGTACACCGCGATGGCCGCGGCGTTGGCGGCGTCCACCATGAGTGCGACCGTGCCTCGGTTGCGTCTGCCTTCGTCGCGAAGGAGCGCGCATACCGCGGTGGACAGACCACGGCCCCGATGCGCCGGGTGGGTGGCGACCCCGGCGAGGAACGCGACGTCCCGGGCGCAGTGAGCCAGCGCGCCGACCGAGACCAACCGTGCAGGCTGGTGCGGCTGAGGTGCGTGGCGCTGCGGCTGTGTTGGCGTCCTCACCCCCGCCCACGCCAACACGGCCGGATCACCCGGGTGAACCCACGAGTGGGGGTTGGCCACCGCCAGCAGCTCCGCTACAGCATCGTCGTCGTGCAGCCATCGCGCGCGCGACGAGTCGACCGTCGGCGCTTTTTGGCCGGGTAGCAGCTCCATCCAGCCGAACTCCGCGATCGGAACGACACCGATGAGCTGCGTGATGAGACCGGTGTCGCCGAGCACCACCCGGTCGGGGAACTGGGCCAGCGCGGCGTCGAGCAACGGTTGGGCCGCGTCCGTCACCCCTGCTACCACGATGCGATCCCGGCGGTTCAGGCTGGTGGCGGCGACCACGCTGGCGCTGTCGTTGTCGAACCGGACGCCGCGGTCAGGCACCGCCTGGGCAGCCCACCGGATCAGGGTGTGTTCTCGGGCGTGCACGTCGCGCACGCTAACTCCCGCCCGTGGTGCACGATCGCGGCTATGGCCCTGTCAATCCCCACCCCCCGTGACCTTGTCTGCGCGATCGCGTCGACCGTAACCTGGACCACGGAATCAGTGGTCTTGGTCGCCGGGTTGCCCCTGCGGGTCGCCGATGCGCTCACCGACGTCGAGGTGCTGATCATCCGGGTGGGCGCCGTGGTGGACGAGGCGACGGTCGCGATCAACGAGGCGAGACAAGTCGTGCTGGCGGCCGCCGGGGTGATTGCGGGTGCGGAGTCGACGGTGGCGGGTGCGGGCCGGGTGATTGCGGGTGCGGAGTCGACGGTGGCGGGTGCGGGCCGGGTGATTGCGGGTGCGGAGTCCACGGTGGCGGGTGCGGGCCGGGTGACGCAGGGCACTGAGGCGGTCGTGGCAGAGACAACCGCGATCGTCAGAGATGCGGGCCAGGCGAGCGCTACGGCGTTGGAGCTGGTCAAGACGTGGCAACCGATCGCCAACCAAGCGGCCCCGTTGGCCAGCAGATTCGTCAGCAGTATCTCAGAGGAGGAGCTGCAAGCTGCGATCCACGTGATCGACCAGCTGCCTAAGCTCACCCACCACCTACAGACAGACGTGATGCCGCTGTTGGCCACCCTGGACCGCGCTGGCCCCGACATCCACGAACTGCTCGACGTCGCCAAGGACGTGCGCGAGGCGATCGCGGGGATCCCGGGCTTCACCTTCTTCCGCAAGCGCGGTGAGCACAAACTGGAGTGAGCCCGCGTCATTCGCGTTATCTGTCCATAACGCAGGCGGGCGACGCGGGCGCGCGAGGCGCTGCGGTGAGAGGATCCGGGTCATGCACCTCGGACTACAAGTACCCAGCTTCACCTGGCCCGGGTCTCCGCAGACCTTGGGCACCACCCTGACCACCATTGCCCGGTCCGCGGAGTCTGCCGGGATGGCCAGCCTGTGGATGATGGACCACTTCTTCCAGATCGAGATGGTCGGTCCGCCGGAGAACGAGATGCTGGAGGGGTACACAGCGCTGGCGTTCTGCGCCGGGGTCACCGACCGGATCCGGCTGGGCACCATGGTCACCGGAGTGACCTATCGGCACCCGGGTCTGTTGGTCAAGACGGTGACCACGCTGGACGTGCTGTCTGGGGGACGGGCCTACCTGGGCATTGGGGCGGCGTGGAACGAGCAGGAGCACCGCGGGCTCGGAGTCCCCTACCCGGCGATCAAGGAACGCTTCGAGCGGCTGGAGGAGACGCTGCAGGTAGCCAGGCAGATGTGGTCCGGGGATGAGTCGGCGTTCATGGGAACGCATTACCAGCTCGAGCGGCCGTTGAACTCCCCGCCGGCGCTACAGAGCCCCAGGCCGCCGATTCTCATTGGGGGCACAGGGGAAAAGAAGACGCTGAGCTTCGTGGCGCGTTACGGCGACGCCTGCAACATCTTCGAAATGGGAGTGGACGGAGTGCGGCACAAGCTCGACGTGCTTGCGCAGCACTGCGTCACCGAAGGCCGTGCCTACACCGACATCGAGAAGACCACCCTGGGGCAGCTGCAGTTGTCCGACGACGGGCGCGAGGGCAGCCTCACCGTCGACCAGGCAGTGCAACGCTTCGGCGAGCTGGCCGAGATCGGTGTGGACCAGGCCATCGTCAGCCTGTCCGACGTGCACGAGCCGGGAGCGTTCGAGCTGATGCCAGAGCTAGTTGCCCAGCTCGCCGTGATCACACCCGCCGGTCGCTGAGCCGCCGCCCGTCGCCCACCCCCGTCATCACGCACCCCGCGTTTTCTGTACACAACGCTGGCGGGAGCACCGGATCACGGCGTTATCTGTACACAACGCGGGCGGTAGGGCCGGCGGTGCAAAGATCGGCCGCATGGACGTCTTGAGCACCTACACCCCGGCTGATGATCGCTACGACCGCATGCACTACCGCCGGACCGGGCGCAGCGGCCTGCTGCTGCCGGCTGTCTCGCTAGGCCTGTGGCACAACTTCGGTGACGACACCCCAGCGGCTAACCAGCGCGCAATCCTGCGCAGGGCGTTCGACCTGGGCATCACCCACTTCGACCTGGCCAACAACTACGGGCCGCCCTACGGCAGCGCGGAGACCAACTTCGGCAGGATCTTCGCCGAGGACTTCACCCGCCACCGCGACGAGCTGGTCATCTCCACCAAAGCTGGCTACGACATGTGGCCCGGCCCCTACGGCGACCGGGGCAGCCGCAAATACCTACTCGGGTCGTTGGAGCAGTCGCTGACCCGAATGCGGCTGGACCACGTGGACATCTTCTACAGCCATCGGGCCGACCCGGACACTCCCCTAGAGGAGACCGTCGGTGCCCTGGTGAGCGCGGTGACGCAGGGCAAGGCGCGCTACGCGGGGATCAGCTCCTACTCCCCGGAGCGCACCCGCCACGCCGCCGCGTTGTTGGCCGAGGCGAAGGTGCCGCTGCTCATCCACCAACCCAGCTACTCCATGCTCAACCGCTGGATTGAGGACGAGCTACTCGACACCTTGACCGAGGTGGGTGCGGGCACCATCGCGTTCTCCCCGCTGGCGCAGGGAATGCTCACCGACAAGTACCTCGACGGGGTGCCCGCGGGCTCCCGCGCTGCCCAGGGCAAATCGCTGGACCCCGAGTTGCTGACCGAGGAGTCATTGAGACATGTGCGGGCGCTCAACGAGATGGCTGCGGCACGCGGGCAGAGCCTGGCCCAGCTGGCGCTGGCGTGGGCGCTGCGCGACGAGCGGGTCACCTCGGTGCTGATCGGGGCCTCCAGCGTCAGCCAGCTGGAGGACAACGTGGCTGCCCTGGACCACCTGGAGTTCAGTGCGCAGGAGCTCACCGACATCGACGGCCACGCCCGCGACGCCGATATCAACCTCTGGGCCGCCTCGAGCGCGGTGTGAGCACCACGGTCGCGGTGATCGGCTCGGGTGCCGTGGCCGGGTTGGTGGTGGGCTGGCTTGACCTGGCCGGTGCTCCGCCGGTGGGGCTGTGCGCGCGCACTCCTGTCGCGGGGTTCACGATCACCGGGGACGGCGCCGGGGGCGGCGGGGTGCGCACCGTGGCAGTGCACCCCGCCCCGACGCAGCCGGTGGACTGGGTGTTGCTCACCGTCAAGGCCCAAGACACCGCCGCGACCCGGCCCTGGTTGGACACCCTGCTCGGCCCCGACACCGTGGTGGTGGTGCTGCAGAATGGGGTGGATCACCTCGAGCGGGTGCAGCCGCTGGTCGGTGACGTCGCGATGCTGCCTGCGCTGGTATTCGCCGCGGCCGAGCGCACTTCCCCAGGGGCGATCACCCACCACCTAGGCAACCAGCTGGTGGTGCCACAGTGCCCGGTGGCGGGGTGCTTCGCTGACCTGCTCGCCGGCGGGGTGAGCGTGCACCAGGACCCCGACTTCACCACTGCGGCATGGCGCAAGCTGATGATGAACGTTGCGGCCAACACCATCACCGCCCTCACCCAGCGCCGCGCGGAGGTGTTGCGCAGCCCCGAGATGCGTCAGCTGTGCCGCACCCTGCTGGAGGAGGCCGTGCTCGCCGGGCAGTCCACGGGTGCGCGGCTCGGACCGGCCGATGTCGACTTCGTTCTCGGCGTGTACGACAGCTACCCCGAGGACAACGGCAGCTCGATGTACTACGACCGGTTAGCTGGCCGTCCGCTGGAGCACGAGCTCATCCCCGGGGCAGTGGTGCGGGCCGCCGAGCGGGCTGGGGTCGCGGTGCCGGTGACCCATGCGATCTGGGCGCTGACCAAAGCCGTCAGCGGGACCTGACCGACCCCGCGTCGACGCCCTGCGGCATAACCCCTCCGTCGAAAGGGTTCCGAATCGCCGGTGGGAACCCCCCCGCGACGAGAAGGTTCCGAATCGCCAGGGGGCCGACGAGTGAGCGCCGGGGTGTGACCCGGGACGCACCGGGAAGGCGCGTGGTCACCCGCCGGTTGTTGGATGAGCAACCAGCCGTCGTCCCCGGAGGTACCTGTGTCCGCTCTCGGATCCGATTCGCCCCTGCTCAAGCCGATCACCCTGGGGAGCATCACCGCCGCCAATCGGGTGTTCATGGCGCCGCTCACCCGTAGCCGTGCCCAGCACGACGGCACCCCCACAGACCTGCAGGTCGAGTACTACCGCCAGCGTGCCCGGGCGGGCCTCATCGTCACCGAGGGCACCCAGCCCTCCGCCGTCGGCAAGGGCTATACCAACACCCCCGGCTTGCACACCGACGCCCAACAGGCGGGGTGGGCGAAGATCGCCGACGCTGTACGCGCCGAGGGCGGCAAGATCGTGGTGCAGTTGATGCACGCGGGTCGGATGTCGCACCCGGACAACTCCGGTCAGGAGTCGGTGGCCCCCTCCGCCATCGCCCCCCAGGGCCAGCAAATGTTCACCGGTGCCGGGATGCAGGACATCCCGACCCCCCGCGCGCTGAAGACTGCTGAACTGGCCGGGATCGTCGCGGAGTTTGTGGCCGCCAGCACCCGCGCCATCGCCGCCGGGCTGGACGGGGTGGAGTTGCACGCCGCCAACGGTTACCTGCTGCACGAGTTCCTCTCCGACGGGGAGAACATTCGCACCGACGCCTACGGCGGCAGCCCGGACAACCGGGCACGCTTCGTCGTCGACGTGGTCACAGCAGTTGCGGAGGCCATCGGTGCCGACCGCGTCGGCATCCGGATCTCCCCCGGACACGGAGCTTCAGGCATGACCGAGCAGGACTATTCGGCGACGTACCAGACGCTACTCCGCCAGATCGACGGGCTGGGTCTGGCGTACCTGCACGTGCTGATCGAGCCCACCGACCCCGAGCTGGCCCGGCTGCGGCAGGCATGGACCGGCGCTCTGGTGCTGAACACCGGTTTCAGTGTGGCCAGTGAGCGCGACGAGATGGCTGCCGTGCTCACCGAGGGGGTCGCGGACGCCGTCGCCGTCGGGCGGCCCTACATCGCCAACCCGGACCTGATCGAGCGCTGGACCCGGGGTGTCGAGGTCGCTGAGCCCGACGCCGCGTCGTTCTACAGCGGTGGCGCGCAGGGCTACACCGACTACCCCCGGTGGGACGAGGCGGCGGCCTGATTCGCTCCCGCCGACCGTGGCGGAAAGGTTCCGAATCGCCCGGGGGAGGGCAGGATGGGCGCCCGTGGCCTACGACGTCGACCGAGTGCGCTCCCAGTTCCCCTCCCTCGCCCAGGGCGTGGCCTACTTCGACGGTCCCGGTGGCTCGCAAACACCCCGGCGGGTCGCCGAGGCCGTCGCGGACACAATGTGCGCGGGGTTGTCCAACCGCGGCACGGTGACCGCCGGGGAACGGCGCGCCGACCAGGTCGTGCTGGACGCTGTCGGCGCGGTCGCCGACTTGACCGGTGCCGACCCCGGCGGGGTGGTGTTCGGCCGGAGCATGACGCAGCTGACCTACGACATGGCCAGGACCCTGGCCCAGCAGTGGGGTCCGGGTGACGAGGTGGTGGTGACGCGCCTGGACCACGACGCGAACATCCGCCCCTGGGTACAGGCCGCCGAGGCGGTGGGCGCCACCGTGCGGTGGGCCGACTTCGACGCCGACACCGGGGAGCTGGCGGTGGAGGCGGTGACAGCCCTATTGACGCGGCGGACTCGACTGGTCGCGGTCACCGCGGCATCAAACCTGCTGGGAACCCGCCCCGACGTCGCCGCCATCGCCGAGGCTGCGCACTCCGTCGGAGCGCTGGTGTACGTCGACGGCGTGCACCTCACCCCGCACGCCGGGGTGGACGTGACCGCGCTGGGCGCGGACTTCTTCGCCTGCTCACCATACAAATTCTTCGGCCCGCACCTGGGTGTATTGGTGGCCCATCCCGAACTGCTGGCGAGTCTGCACCCGGCCAAACTACTGCCCTCCAGCGACACCGTGCCCGAACGGTTTGAGCTGGGCACCCTGCCTTACGAGTTGCTGGCCGGCACTACCGCCGCCGTCGACGCCTTGGCGGACCTGCTGCCCGGCGTCGGCAACCGACGCGACCGGCTGGTCGCATCGATGAGTGCTGCGCAACGTCACGAGGAGGTGCTGTTCACCCGGCTCACCGAAGACCTGGCGCAGATCGCGGGGGTGAGCAGGCACGGGCGGCCGACCCGGCACACCCCCACTGTGCTGTTCTCGGTTGCCGGGCGCACTCCCCGGATGGTGCACGAACTGCTCGCCGCGCAGCAGGTGAACGCCCCGGCCGGGAACTTCTACGCGATCGAGGCATCGCGCCGACTGGGTTTGGGTGACGCGGGCGCGGTGCGGGTGGGACTCGCGCCCTACACGGACCCGCACGACGTGGACCGGCTGCTCACCGCGGTGGCCGGGGCGCGGGTGTGAGCGGGCGCCGGGTGCTGGTCACCGGTGGTTCGCGCGGCATCGGAGCGGCAGTGGCACGGGTGTTCGCCGAGGACGGTGACCGGGTGGCGGTGCACTACGGGCGCAACCGGCAGGCGGCGCAGCAAACAGCCGACGAGCTGCCCGGCGGGGTGCACCTGGTGGTGCAGGCCGAACTCGCCGACGCCGAGGCGGTGCGGGCCATGGTGGACCACGCCGCCGACGGCCTGGGTGGGCTCGACGTGCTGGTGAACAATGCCGGGATCTTCACCGCGCACCCTCCGCTGACCACGTCCTACGAGCACTGGCAACAGGCCTGGGCGCGGACCCTCGGGGTGAACCTGGTGGGAGCGGCGAACACCACGTTCTGCGCGGTGCCGCATCTGCTCGCCGTGGGCGGCGGGGCGATCGTGAACGTGTCCAGTCGCGGCGCGTTCCGGGGGGAGCCCGACAACCCGGCCTACGGGGCTTCCAAGGCGGGGCTGAACGCATTCGGTCAGTCGATGGCCCTGGCGCTCGCGCCGCACGGCATCTCGGTAGGCACGGTGGCCCCGGGGTTCGTGCAGACGGAGATGGCCAAAGAGGTCCTCGACGGCGCCCAGGGTGACGCGGTACGGGCCCAGTCGCCGTTTGGGCGGGTGGCTCGCCCGGAGGAGGTGGCGGCCGCGGTGTGGTGGCTCGCCTCCCCGCAGGCCCGCTTCGCCAGCGGGACGATCATCGACGTGAACGGGGCTTCCTACCTAAGAAGCTGAGGAGGTCGTCCGCTTCCAGCGGAGCAGCCCAGAGGTGGCCCTGAGCCATCGGGCAGCGCATGTCGGTCAACGCGGTCAGCTGGGCGGCGTCCTCCACGCCGACCGCCACCGCCACGATGCCCAACGACCGGGCGACCGAGGTGATCGCCCGCACGACGGTGGCGTCGTCGGGGTGGCGGGTAATTTCGCCGATGAACGCCGGGTGGATCTTCACCGCATCGACCGGGAAACCCCGCAGGTGCGCCAGCGAAGAGTGTCCGGCGCCGAAGTCACCGATTGCGGTGCGGGCACCCACCGCCCGCAGCCGGTCTATCGCCGCGCGGGCGCCGAGCGGGTCCGAGGTGAGGGCGAGTTCGGGCACCTCCAGGATCAGCCGGTGCGCTGCGAGGCCATGCTCCTGCAGCAACTGCACGACCACCTGAGGCAGCGCCGGGTCGAGGAGCTGGCGGGCAGAAAGGTTCACCGAGACCCGCAACGCGGGCAATCCCAGGGCGGTGTCCCACTCGGCGAGTTGACGCACCGCCTCCCGCAGCGTCCACCTGCCGATGGAGAGCGCCGCCGTCGAACGCTCGGCCTCGGCCAGGAACGCCGCGGGCCCCAGCATCCCCATCCGGGGGTGCGCCCAGCGCAGCAGTGCCTCCACCGCCACCACCTCCCCGGTGCGCAGCGACAGCACCGGTTGATAGCGCAGCCGCAGCTGTCCGTCGGCCGCGGCGAGGTGCAGGCCCGAGCGGAGTTCGGCGGTGCGCCGCGCCTCGATGCGCATCTGCACGTCGAACACGTCGTAACCGCCCTGGCCGCGGCGCTTTGCCCGGTACATGGCGGTGTCGGCGTCGCTAAGCAAGCTCAACGCGGTTTCGCCTGGTGTTCCGGTGACGAAGGCGATACCGATGCTCAGGCCCACGTGGTGTTCGGTGCCGTCCACCACCACCGGGGCCGACACCGCCGCGATCAGCCGTTCCGCTACCTGCACGGCGTCGTCGGCGCTGGTCAACCCTTCGCAGCAGATCGCGAACTCGTCCCCGCCGATTCGAGCGGCGGTGTCACCGTCCCGCAGCGCCTCGGCGAACACCCCGGCAACCGCGCGTAGTACTTCGTCGCCGGCCCGGTGACCCGCGGTGTCGTTGACCGGCTTGAAATCGTCCAGGTCGGCGAAGAGCACCGCGGCCAGGCCCTGGTCGCGTCGCAGCAGGATGCGCTCCACCCGGTCGAGGAACAACACCCGGTTGGGCAGCCCCGTCAGCGGGTCGTGCATGCCCGCGTACTCGGCGGCTACCCGCGCGCGGGACCGTTGCGCGACGGTAGCGGTGACGTCCACCGACACGCAGACGACCCCGGCCACGGCACCCCCGATGTCACGGACCGCTTGGAACGTGAAGTCGAAGGGCACTTCGCGGGTGGCGCCGTCCTGACTGATGTCCGAGCGGAACTCGTGGCCGACGACCGTCTCCCCGGTGCGGTACACCCGGTCCAGAAGGTCGACGAAGCCCTGCTCACGCATCGCCGGAATGGCCTGCTCGACGGTGGCACCCTCGATACCTCGGCCTCCCACTACTAGGTCACGAAATCCGACGTTGGCGTAGTCGAGGACGTGATGGGGGCCACGCAGGACCGCCACCAGCGCCGGGATCTGGTCCAGTACCTGCCGCATTCGGTGCAGGGATTCAAAATCCCATGCCACATTCGGATCGAGGAGGGCGACGTCCACCGCTGGTGCCACCGCGGTCACCTCCCCCACCTTGCGTGCAGCATGCGGCACGATGATGCCTAAGGCAACAGGGAGGTACGAGGCCCGACAAGGTAGGCGACGGCGCGCGATCGGGCTAGCGCATCGCCCCGGTGTGGCCCAGGGGATGCGTCCTGGTTGCGGCCAGTACGTCAGGCCGTGCGGGGCCGGGCCGGAGGGGATGCGCGCCAACTCGGCACCGGTGGTGGTGTCGATCACGTACACCTCGTTGTCGTAGCGTCCCGACAGCCACAGCTGTTTGCCGTCCGGTGACAGGTTGCCCATGTCGGGGCTACCGCCACCGGGGATCGGCCAGTTCGCGGTGACGGTGCGGGTGGCCCAGTTGACCACGCTGATACTCCCGGGCCCGTTCGGTCGCCCGTAAACCTTGGTGTTGCCCCGGTTGATCACGAACATCCGCTCCGCGGCACGGTCGAAGTACAACGCGTGCGTGCCGACTCCGGTGGGCAGGAAGCCGACCTGGCTGAAGGTGTTGCCGTCGATGATCCACACCCCGCCGGCGACCATGTCGGCCACGTAGAACACCGATCCGTCCGGGGCGATACGCACATCTTGGGGCATGTTGGTCGATGCGCCCAGCGCCAGCGAGCCGACCTGCTTCTGGGCCACCATGTCGACCTTGATGATCTTGCCAGAGAATTCGCAGCTGGCGATCGTGTACTGCCCGTCGGCGGAGAAGTCCAGGTGGTTCAGTCCCGCGCAGTCGGTCTTGACGACGAACTGCTGCTTCATGGTGGCCGCATCGAGGAAGGTCATCTGTTGACTGGCCTCGGCCATCACCACGGCGTACTTGTCGTCCGGGGTCCAGTACAGGTTGTAGGGCTCGGTGGCCGGGATGGTACGGGTGGGCCGACCGGTCATGGGGTCGATCTGGGTCAGGGTGTTCGCCCCGTCGTTATTGACCCACAGGCTCTTCAGGTCGTGACTGGGCACCACGTGCTGCGGGCCCTGGCCGGTGGGGTAGCTGAACAACACCTTGAACGTCGCCGGATCGATGACCGTGACGGTGTTGCCGTTGCTGTTGGGGACGTACACCCGGGGCGGTACCGACTGCACCGCTGCCGCGAGCATGTTGGCCCCGGCCGCGGCATACAGGTTGACCCGGGGCGGCGGCGGCGGGGTGGTCGGCGTGGTCGGCGCCAGCGCGATGGTCTCGTTGGGTGGCGGCGCAGCAGGCGAGGGCGTGGACGACGCGACCGGGGCGGCCGTCGGGGTCGCTGCACCACAAGCCATGGCCAGGCTCGACACCAGTGCGAGCCCACCAAGCGCACCGGCGCGGCGGGGCCCGGTCGCTCGGTCAGGCGTGTTCACTAGACCTACCATAACCGACGTCCGGTATCCCGCCGTAGAACGCACGGGGTCGGGTTGGTGACCAATGTACTTTTTGTTGAGCGACGACGGCAGCGCAGTTGGTGCCATCGACGTGGGCGGCGCCGGGGCGGGGTCTCAGCGCAGGTAGGTGTCGGTGAACCTGTTGCTGAACACCCCGCTCGGGTCCAGGCCGTCGCGCAGACGTTGGTAGTCGACCAACCGTGGGTAGAGCGCCTGAACCGTCGCCGGCGAGGTGCAGAACACCTTTCCCCAGTGCGGGCGGGCGTCCAGCTCGGCCAGTCGCGTCTCCAGCTGCGGCAGCACCGCGGTGACCCGGTCGCCATCCGGAACCCAGGTCAGGTGCACCGCCAGGGATTGCCGACCCTGCGCCATGCTCAGCCACAGCTCGTCGGCCGCGACCGTGCGCAGCTCGCAGACCAGCAGCAGCGGCGCCAGTACCTCGCTGAGCTCCTCGAACACCGCGAGCGCGGCCAGCGCGTGCTCGCGGGGCACGAAGTACTCCGACTGCAGCTCGTCACCGCGGCTGGGGGTGAACTCCAGGCGGAAGTGCGGCAGCCGGGCGTGCCACGGACCTGCGACCGCGCCCTGCTCGGTGCAGTGCCGCGGATCGACGCCGGGCACCGGGTGACGCGGGCCGTCGGCCAGCCGGGCGCCCAGCCATCGATCGGAGGGCTCCGCGCCGTCGACCTCCTTGCGCCAGACTGTCGCCGGGCCGCGGTGGTCGGTGAAAACGCTGACGCTGTAGGCGCTGGTCAGCACCTCGTCCAGGTGCTCGTGCAGCACCTCGCGCGGCAACCCGTCATAGACGACCTGCGTCACGTCAAAGGTCGGCACCAGGTCCAGCGTCAGGTGGGTCACCGCCCCTAGCGCACCCAGTGCCACCACCGCCCCGTTGAACGCCGCCGCCCCACGCCGCAGCGTCATCAGCTCACCGCTAGCGATGACCAGCTCCACAGTGGACACCTGGGTGGCGAGACAACCGTTGCCCGCTCCCGAACCGTGCGTGCCGGTGGCGCACGCCCCGGCGATGCTGATGTGCGGCAGCGACCCCAGGTTGGCCAGGGCGAACCCGGCCCGGTGCAACGCAGGCGCCAACTCGCCGTAGCGCACCGCTCCCGCCACCCGCACCTGGGCTGCCGCGGTGTCGATGTCGATGGTGCGGGGCAGCTCGTGCAACTGCACGAGATCGCCCGGGGTGTCGGCGATCGTGTTGAACGAGTGCCCGGTGCCCAGCACCCGCAGCTGGGAACTGGCCGCCACCAGCGACTGCAACTGCGCGACGGACGTCGGTCGGTGCAGCCGCTCGGGTCGGAAGGTGATGTTGCCCGCCCAGTTGTGCACCGGGGACGTCAGTGTGGTCACGGCCGACCATCCTGCGCCACCCCGCACGACGATCGGGAAGCGGGAGTAGTCAGTACGACTACCGACGCTGCCCGATCGGGGTTAGTCGGGGCGCCCGCGCAGCCGTTTGGTCTGTCCGCGGCGGATCTTGGCTTCCACCCGGCGCCGCTGCGCGCCACGGCTGGGCTTGGTGGGCCGCCGCGGCGGGGACTCGGGGGCCAGGGCGTCGGCCAGCAGCACCCGAAGTCGCTGCCGGGCCGCCTCCCGGTTGCGCAGCTGCGAACGGGTCTCCGACGCCGCGACGGTGAGCAGTCCCTCGACCGCGCGTGCGGCCAGGTGTCGCAGCACCCGCTCGCGCTGCCAGTCGGTCAGCCCGCCGACGGTGCGCAGGTCCACCACCAGCTCCACCCGGGAGTCGGTGGTGTTCACCCCCTGCCCGCCGGGCCCACCCGAGCGGGAGAACCGCCACCCCAGCTCGGCCGCCGGCAGCACCACCTGGGCGCTCACCCGCAGGTCGTCCTCCACCCGTTCGGCCACGTCCACATTCTCGTGCACCGCGTGTGTAACCTGGCTCACCCGCACCGTCCGCGTTGTGCCACGATGTCGGCAGACCACGGCGCACCTCACCCCGGCCGCGCCGCCGCACGTCGCCGCGACCCGTCACGAGCGGGACGGCGTAGTGAGCGAACAGGAGCAGATCCGTGCCAGACGAGACGATCCCGGTTCCCGCGCCGACGACCCAGATTCCGGCGCACGCGCCGCAGCAGGTTCCGGCCCAGCAGACCGTCACCGGTGAGGCTGCCGCGCCGTCGGCCCGGTTGGCCAGCCCGGACGCCCAGCAGGTGATCGCCGGGCTGCGTGCCACCAGCGAGGGCGGTGCCGACCTGGTGCAGCTGCTTACCCCCGAGGGTCAGCGGGTGGGGGATCCGCGCTTCGAGAACTACGTCGCCGACATCGGGGTCGCCGAGCTGCAGGGCTTGTACCGCGACATGGTGCTGGTGCGCCGGGTCGACCGGGAGGCGAATGCCCTGCAGCGCCAGGGCGAGCTGGGCATCTGGGTGCCGCTGCTCGGGCAGGAGGCCGCCCAGATCGGCGCGGGCCGCGCGATGGCGAAGCAGGACATGGCCTTTCCGTCCTATCGCGAGCACGGTGTGGCGTGGTGTCGCGGCATCGACCCCATCGAGCTGATGGGCATCTTCCGCGGCACCGACCACGGTTCGTGGGACCCGCGCACGGTCGGCTTCCACCTGTACACCATCGTCATCGGCAACCAATGCCTCAACGCCACGGGGTGGGCCATGGGCTCGCGGCTGAACGGGCGGGTCGGCGACCGCAACGGCGAGGCCACCGTGTGCTTCTTCGGTGACGGTGCCACCAGCCAGGGTGACGTCCACGAGGCGTTCGTGTGGTCGGCCGTCTACGACTCCCCGGTGGTGTTCTTCTGCCAGAACAATCAGTGGGCCATCTCCGAGCCGCTGGAGCGCCAGACCCGCGTGCCGCTGTATCAGCGCGCGCGGGGTTACGGCTTCCCCGGGATTCGGGTGGACGGCAACGACGTGCTGGCCACCCTGGCCGTCACCCGGTGGGCGCTGGAGCAGTGCCGCACCGGCAACGGACCCGTGCTCATCGAGGCGTTCACCTACCGGATGGATGCGCACACCAGCTCCGACGACCCCACCCGCTACCGCCTCGCCGACGAGCTGGAGACGTGGAAGCTGAAGGACCCGATCGAGCGGTTGCGGGTGAACCTGGTGCGCTCCCACGAGGTGGGCCAGGAGTACTTCGACGAGCTCCAGGCGGAGTCCGACGGGCTGGCCGCCCGGCTGCGCAGCTTCGTGCAGGCGATGCCCACCCCCGGGCCGGAGCGCATCTTCTCCGAGGTGTACGCCGACCTGCCCGAGGAGCTGCGCCGTCAGCGGGACACCCACGTCGCCTTCCACGCGTCCTTCGCGGAGGTGACGGGGTGAGCACCCAGACGTTGACCATCGCCAAGGCGCTGAACACGGGACTGCGCACTGCCATGGAGCGCGACCGCAAGGTCCTCGTCATGGGCGAGGACGTCGGCAAGCTCGGCGGCGTCTTCCGGATCACCGACGGGCTGCAGAAGGACTTCGGCGAGCATCGGGTGCTGGACACCCCGCTGGCCGAATCGGGAATCATCGGCACCGCGGTCGGGCTGGCGTTGCACGGCTTCCGGCCGGTGTGCGAGATCCAGTTCGACGGCTTCGTGTTCCCCGCTTTCGACCAGATCGTGAGCCAGTTGGCTAAGCTCCGCTTCCGCAGCCAGGGCAAACTGCCGATGCCCGTGGTGGTCCGCATCCCCTTCGGCGGCGGCATCGGCGCGGTCGAGCATCACTCGGAGAGCCCCGAGAGCCTGTTCGCGCACGTCCCCGGGCTCAAGGTCGTGGCCTGCGCCAATCCCTCCGACGCGTACGCGATGATCCAGCAGGCCATCGCCTCCGATGACCCGGTGATCTTCTTCGAGCCTAAACGCCGCTACTGGGAGAAGGCCGAGGTCGACCTGGGCGCGACCCCGCCGCCGCTGCACAGCTCGCGGGTGGTGCGGTCGGGCGCCACCGCCACGCTCGTCACCTACGGGCCGACGGTGCGCACCTGCCTGGACGCGGCCACCGCCGCGGAGGCCGACGGGCTGGACCTGACGGTGATCGATTTGCGCACCCTGTCGCCGCTGGACCTGGTGCCGGTGTACGACTCGGTGCGCGACACCGGGCACGCGGTAGTGGTCAGCGAGGCCCCTGGGGAGTCCTCGGTGGCCTCGGAGGTGGTGGCCAGAGTGCAGCAGGAGTGCTTCTATTCGCTGGAAGCACCGGTGCTGCGGGTCACCGGGTTCGACACCCCGTACCCGCCCAGCAAGGTCGAGGAGGACTACATCCCCGACCTCGACCGGATACTGGACGCCGTGGACCGTTCCCTGGCCCACCGAGAGCGGGGCTGAGGATGGCTTCGCTGCAGCAGTTCCGACTCCCCGACGCTGGGGAGGGCCTCACCGAGGCGGACATCCTCACCTGGCACGTGCAACCGGGCGACGTCGTCGCCGTGAATCAAATCATCGTCGAGGTGGAGACCGCGAAGGCGGCCGTCGAGCTGCCCTGCCCGTTCGCCGGGGTGGTGCACGAACTCCTCGCCGAACCAGGAACGACGGTGGCGGTCGGCATGCCGATCATCACCATCGACACCGGCGGCCCGGCCCCGGCGGACGCCCCGGCCCGGGTGGACGCCCCGGCCCCGGCAGACAACGCGTCCTCCGGCGACGGCAAGATCGGCGAGCAGATGCCCGGCGGCCGGATCGCCACCCTGGTGGGGTATGGCCCGCGGGCCGGGGTAACCGCCCGCCGACCGCGGGTCACCGTCGCTGCCCAACCCGCGCCCGCGCCTCCCGGGCCCGACGCCCCCGCCGCCACGAGCCCGGTGCCGCTGGCCAAACCACCGGTGCGTGCGCTGGCCCGCTCACTGAAGGTCGACCTGGCCGCCGTCACCGGGTCGGGTCCGGGCGCGGTAATCACCCGCGACGACGTGCTGGCCGCCGCCAGCGCCCCCGCGGCGAGCCGCACCGGCGAGCGTCGGGTACCGGTCAAGGGCGTGCGTAGGGCGACGGCCGCGGCGATGGTGGCCAGCGCGTTCACCGCCCCGCACGTGACGGAGTTCCTCAGCGTGGATGTCACCGCGACAATGGCGCTGCGCAGCAAGCTGAAGACGCACCGGGACTACCGCGACCTCACCCTGACCCCGCTGGCGTTCGTGGCCAGGGCAGTGTGCTTGGCGATTGCCCGTACCCCCGACGTCAACGCACGATTCGACGCCTACACCGAGGAGATCGTCTACCACGATGACGTCAACCTGGGGATCGCCGCCGCCACCCCTCGCGGGCTGATGGTGCCCACCATCCCCGGTGCGCAGGCAATGTCGCTGGCTGAGCTGGCCACCGCGCTCACCGAGCTGACCGGCACCGCCAGGGATGGCCGCACCCCGCCGGCGGCGATGACGGGCGGCACCTTCACCATCACCAACGTCGGGGTGTTCGGGGTGGACACCGGTACCCCGATCATCAACCCTGGTGAGTCGGCGATCCTGGCCCTGGGCGCGATCAAACCGGCCCCCTGGGTGGTCGACGGCGAGCTCGCGGTGCGCACCGTGTGCCAGTTGGCGCTCAGCTTCGATCACCGGGTGATCGACGGTCAGCAGGGTTCGCAGTTCCTGGCCGACGTCGGAGCATTGCTCACCGACCCCGCAATGGCCATCACCTATTGACGTCACCCGTGCGGGTGGCCGTCCCGAACGCGCCTTAGGTCACCGGTCACGGCCGCCGATGGGGACTCACGAGGCGTATCGCGCCGGCACAGGTGACAGGGGGCGACGGTGGCCGCTGACGCCGACCGGTCTGGTTCCACGCGGCGACGGGTTGCGTCGACGGTGCTCGGCACCCTGGCGGTAGTGCGATGGAATTCGCTCTCCTGGCCGGGGTGTACCACCGGGCGATCCCGGTGGGTGAGCAGCGGGTGGCCGTCGCCGAGGCCAAGGGAATGCTGGGAACTGCCGACCCCACTGCGGCCAAGCAGACCGCGCTGGCACTCATGACCCGGCTCGACGCGCTGGGGGTGGGTCCAGCGGACACCGCGACACTGGCCGCCGCCGGCGCCGGGCCGACAGCGGTCCGCGGCGCGGTCGACACCATCGACGCCGGACTCACCGCTGCGCAGCGGAGCTTGGACGCACAGGCCTACCTGATCTTCGCTGCGCTGCTCGTGGTGGCCTCGGTGGGCTGGATGGTGTGGTTCCGCAAACTCGTCCAACGCCACCGACGGCTGCAACGTGCGAGCACCGAGCTGCACGCCAGGGCGGCCGGGGAACGCCGGCTGGCCACGCTGGTGCGTAGCTCCACCGACGTGATAGTGCGTTGCGCCCCCGACTCGACGGTGCGGTACGCGACGCCGTCGGTGACCGCCGTCCTTGGCGTGGACCCCGACGATCTGGTGGGCAGCCGCCTCGGTGAGCTAGTGCACCACGAAGACTTGGTGGTGTTCGCGGATCTGCTGGCCAGGCAGCGACCGGCGGATTCCGAGCTGCAGCTGCGGGTCCGCCACACCGACGGTCGGGTGCTGCACGTGGAAGGCAACATCGCCACGGTGTCCGACGACGAAGCCAGCGACACCAGGGTGCTCACCTTTCGCGATGTCAGCTCCCGGGTGCGGTTGGAGAGCCGGCTCACCTATCAGGCTTTCCACGACTCGTTGACCGGATTGTCCAACCGTCAGCTGTTCACTGACCGGCTGACCAACGCGCTGACCCTACGGCCGGGCCCAGTCGAACCGCTGGTGGTGCTGTTCTGCGATCTCGACGACTTCAAGGACGTCAACGACCGGTTGGGCCATGGCATTGGCGACCACGTGCTCGCCGAGGTGGGTCGACGGTTCGCTTCGGCGGTGCGCAGCGGCGACACCGCTGCCCGGATCGGCGGCGACGAGTTCGCGGTGCTGATGGAACGCACCTCGCTGGAGGAGGCGCAGCAGGTCGCAGCCCGTTTGCAGGAATCCCTGGCCAGCGACGTGGAGGTCGACGGGTACGTGCTTTCGGTGCGGGCCAGCATTGGGCTGGCCGCCGCGTCCCCGGGCCACTCGACCGCCGAAGAGACGTTGCGCAACGCCGACGTAGCCATGTATCTGGCTAAGGACCGCGGCAAGTCCGGGGTGGCGCTGTACGAGGCTCGGTTGAACACCGAGTCCCTGCAGAGGCTGCAACTGCGCGCCGACCTGGAGCGGGCCATGACCGCCGACGAGCTGGTGCTGCACTACCAGCCGACCGTGGACCTGCGCTCCGGGGAGATCGTTGGCTTCGAGGCCCTGGTCCGTTGGCAACACCCCAACCTGGGGTTACTGCCTCCCGGTCGATTCGTGCCGATCGCCGAGGAGTCCGGGCTGGTCGTCGCGCTGGGGCAATGGGTGCTGGCGCAGGCCTGCCGGGCAGCGGTGGGCATGCACCGTGTCCCTGGGGCGGCGACGGGGGTTGTCGAGGGCACAAAGTTGGACGTGGGCCCGGCGCCGTCGGTTGCGGTGAACGTCGCCGCTTTGCAGCTGGCCGAGGACTGTTTCGTCGACCGCGTGGTGCAGGTGCTGACCGAGACGGGGCTCCCGGCAGATCGGCTCGTGCTGGAGATCACCGAGACGGTAGCTCTGCGCGAGATGGACACCGTCATCCCCCGGTTGCGGGCGTTGCGGGCGCTCGGGGTGCGCATCGCCATCGACGACTTTGGCACCGGTTACAGCTCGCTTGCCTACCTCAGCAAGCTGCCGTTGGACGTGTTGAAGGTGGACAAGTCCTTCATCGACCGGGTGACCGACGACGGGCAGGACGCGTTGGTGACGGCTGCGATCATTGCGATGAGCCACGTCATGCAGCTGCGCACTGTGGCCGAGGGGGTGGAGCGGACGGAACAGGCGGACTGGCTGGGCGGCACCGATTGCGACTACGGCCAGGGCTTCCTATGGTCCAAGCCGGTGGACCTCGCCGAGGCCATCCGGTTGCTCACGGTGCCAGCACCCTTCGCCCCGCTGCTGCAGCGGGTGCCCGAAACCCGTGCCCCCAGCGAGTTCGCCCCCCTCCCCCCCGTTGTGTACAGAAAACGTGGGGTAACGGGGCCCCGAGAGGGCGTTGTGGACAGGAAATGCGAGGTTGAGGGCGAAAACCGCGGCGCAAGCATCGCGTCATCTAACGGTCTATCGGAGAAACCGTAGAACTGACGTTCCGCACTTCTCGGGGAGCGTTTGGCCCCCCACTTCGGGCGGCTACTGATCTGCGGTTCGTTGCTCGTGGAGGAGTAGTTCGGCTGCTGCTGCTGAGGTTTCTTCCATCTTGCTGATGAT
>JAABUP010001098.1_pt1 | contig 57471 bp, 59 predicted proteins | sample 5559201 | NCBI WGS metagenome assembly JAABUP01 (sample SAMN10711887, study PRJNA513373) | rock metagenome | isolation source: Antarctica rocks | place: Antarctica | reverse complement strand
CAGCTTTTATATATAAAGAACTCAAGATTAAGTAGTTTTAAAGATTATAATAGAGCTATTAAGTAAATATATTTATATAATGTCAAATGAAACTGAAATATCTGATCTTTGTTATAGATGTTGTGAAGTTATGAATTTTTAAAAATTTATAATTTGTATGAGGTTTTGAGATGGCTCGCTTAGGTGGCTGGCTCAACTAGATGGCTAAGACGTTACAGAAGATTGTTTTTTACAATGTTATACATATCTTTTCTTTATCAGCTAATCTCATTTCTGATTGTTACATGCAGTCTGACAATGTTATCTTTAACATAACATGTCTCAGAAGTTAACAGGCTATTTCAGCTACACCTTAATGATTCATCTCAGTTTTATGCATTTGCTGCAAGCAGAGATTTTAAGATTTCATTTAAAATGTAACACTGTCATTTAGAGTGTCATGAGTTGAACTCATACTAAGGTCTTATGATCTAGTTACTTATTAAGACCCTAAGACTAAAGCACATTATCTTCTCACTTTTGTATGAAGCTCTTCTTTTCTCTTCATAGTATTCTTCTTGTATTTAGAAATTATCAATTGAGTGTCAGTCTCATTGCAAACCCGTGACATAGAGCATCTTAATCATGCTAACATTGAACATTTAGCTAGAATGACTGACAGCATGAACCTTACTGACCTACCTCATCTTCACTGTGAGAATGTCTACAAAGCATGCATGAAAGCTAAGCAGACACATTATTCTTATGACACTTTAATTAAGTCAGTCACTTAAATTCTCAGTCTTATTGATTCAGATATTGTCAATCTCATTATATCTATCACATATAAAGATTTAAAGTACTTTGTTACTCTTATTGATGACTATATCAGGTTTACCTGAATGTACTTTATGAAGAAAAAGAAACAAACTGTTAAGCACATTAAGATCTTTGTTGTTATTATAAAAATGTATCTTTCAAATCTTTCTGTCAGTCATTTCTGTATCAATTATAAACACAAATACCTTAATCTTAAGAACTGATTTAGTTCTCAGAGCATTATTTAAGAACTTACAGTAACATATTTCTCTGAGAAGAATAACATTTCTGAGCAGATTAACTGCACTATTTGTGAATTGACTAGGGCTATGTTTAAGAATAGTGACATAAACTCTTTCTTATGATCTGAAGTTATTAAAATGACTGTCTTTCTTAAAAATCATTTGCCTACTCAATATCTTAAGAATAAGACACTCTACAAAGCATGAACTGACAAAAACCTGAATCTTAATAAGCTCTGTATCTTTGATATAACTGCATGAACACATATTTCTAAGAAATGTCATTAATAAAGAGCTAAATTTAAAGACAGAAGTTTAAAGTGCTGTTATTTAAACACTGTTAATGACTTCATTTACTGTGTCTAAGACCTCAAATTTAAAAGAGTTCTACAGATTCACAATTGCTTTATTAATGAAGGTATAAAAGTATATGAAAATATGACTAATTTACAGATTAACAGCAAGAAAGAGTTCTTAGTTGTTTTTGTTGTTTTTACTGTTTCTTTTGTTTCAAAAAGAGTCTTTACTTCTACATCTTAAACATTTTCATCATCTTCTTCATCAGTCTTTTTCACTCATTATGTTAGTTATTATTTCACTGACTCAGCAGCATTCATTACTACAGCATTTTCAGAGTCTTTATATTAATAATGTATCTGTTACATTTAATATAGCAAAATTCACACTATCTGTTTAATATCTCTCTGTGAATTCTTTCTCACTGACTTTATTTAGCAATATCAATTATTCTTTGCTTTTTAACTTTCAGTCATCATTTATTATTTTTACTTCTTTTAATGACAACTTAAAGACACACATTTTATATGCATATGCTGCTGTCTTTATGAATGACATCATTGAACCTACTACATACAAGCAGGCTATGAACTTGTCTTTGTACAATAAGTAAAAAAAAGCTATAAAGAAGAAAATACACTTACTTAAGTATAATAATACATGAAATGTGATGACTAATTTAAAGAATCAGCATGTTCTACAGAGTAAGTGAATATACAAGGTTAAACACAGTGCTGACAGTCAGATTACTCACTATAAAGCTTACTGAGTTGTTAAGAGATACAAGCAGCAGTTTGATGTTGATTACAATCAAACATTTGTCTCAGTAATTAAATCTCAGACATATAAAGCTCTGTTTATTCTAGTGACACATTTTGATCTTAAGACAGATGAAATAAACATTATTATAGTCTTTCTTTACAGTTTTATTAATCAGATTATCTATATCAAACTGCTGCATGACTACAGACTATCTGACAAAATTACATTACTAAATAAGATTCTTTATGATCTAAAGCAGTCACCTTGTCTATGATATAAGACTCTATTTAATCACCTTATTTCATTAAGATTTCAATGTTCAGAACTGAATCACAGTATCTTTTTAAAGAACAGCATTATTATCACTGTTTATGTTGATGATCTACTTCTTATTGATAGCAGTAAGTCAGTCATTCAGTGTGTTAAAAACAAGCTGAATTTAGTCTTTAACATAACAGACTTAAAGTCTGTCACTTGTTATCTGAGTATGCAGATTGAATGAAATTGTACTGAATGCACTATTCATCTTACTTAAACAGTCTACATTCACAAGGTTCTACATGCTTTTTGTCAGAATAAGACAAATTCAGTGAATATCTCTATAAATTCTGACATCATTCTTATGAAGAAGTTTAATAAACAGACTGATGTCATCACTATTTATCATTATCAGTGTGCAATTGATTCACTAATGTACATTATGTTATAAACACATCTCAATATTGTCTTTGCTGTCTCTTTTGTTAGTCAGTTTACTTAGAATCTTAATGCTACTCATTATAACATCATTAAACAGATTTTTTACTATCTAGTTAAAACAGCTACTTGAGAGAGATGTTACTTATAAATTCACTGATAGTGATTTACTGAGTAATACTAACACTGACTGAGATAATGATCAAAACTCTAAAAAATCTATTAACATTTATTTATTTCTTCTATTCAGAGACTCTATTAGTTAATTGTCTAAATGTTAATAAACTGTCACTCTGTCTTTTATGAAAGCTGAATACATGACAGAAATTCAGACTATTAAGAAAGCTATTTAATTATGTTGTTTTCTCTGTGAAAATAATTTCTGTGTCATAAATCCTGTTATTATTAAGGCTGACAATAAGAAAGCAATTAAGCTGTTTAAAAACTCTGAGTTTCATGTTTGTATAAAGCGTCTTAATATTTAGTATCACTTTGTTTACAAGGCTGTTAAATGACATCTTATCAACCTTGAATATATTTCTACAGCTGATCAAGTCACTGACAGTCTTATTAAATCTTTATCTGTCATTAAATTTCACTGTTTTCTCATTCAGTCAGATCAAATTATCAAGTAGTTAGTTAAGAGAATAATATCAGAATGTATAGAGTGAATTTGCTATGAATTCAGACCTTTTAAGTCTGAGAAAGAGTGTTGAAAATTGTGTAGTTCTGTGTTAAATCATTTCAGGTTCTGTTCTGAGGTCACATGACCTCAGCACACATAAAACTTAGCTAGATATTATTTTAACAACTTAAGCAATACAAGAATGTTCATTCTGACTCTATTACATTTAACAATGTTGAAAATTGTGCAGTTCTGCATTGAATCATTTCAGATTCTGTTTCAAGGTCATGTGACCTCAGCACACATAAAACTTAGCTAGATATTATTTTAACAACCTAAGCAATACAAGAATGTTCATTCTGACTCTATTATGTTTAACAGATTATAAGCCTGACTTGTGTCTCTGTTACACTATACTCAGCAGCTGACTGATGTGAAACCCTCTGTAATTAAATTCTCTTTATGAAGAGGCTCACTCTTAAGATTGTCAGTTTAAGTTCATCTCAAGATTAGTGCTTTCTTTTAACTACTTAGCACTTATACTCAGTATATATTGTGAGGGTGTGTTGAAGATTGCTATATATACTGGTTTAGAGAATTTGTGAGTGTGTTCACATTTTGCAGTTTTCAACAAAAGTTTAGTCTGAACATATAGTTAAACTTAAACTGTAACATTAACACATGTTTAACTATTTACACTTTCTCTTTAAACTGTTCTTCTTATACTATAAATTATATATATAATGTAAATATCTTATAAAGACAAGTCTTTAGTTCATTATAATTTAAATTTATTCCATAAGGTATGTAATGCAAGTCTTAGTGCTACAGTAAGTAAGCATTTAGGGGTCAGTGCAGACTAAGCTACTTCATATTATCTATCTCGTTGTCAACCCTTGCGCGTTTCTGGACTCTATCGCCGGTTTCTTCTACTCCATATCTCTTTCGGCCTGCTTGACCCCCAGTAGCCTCAGAGATCATCTCGTCAATGTTGAACGGATCTGTATTGTCTTTCTCGAATTGCACCGGTCCGTCTTGAGCCTGGCGGCACAACTCATCGTCAGTACGCAGAAGGCGGGTGGATTAATGTAGAGAATACCCCACCTCGACATCAGCTGAACCTTTGAACCCCTCCTTTGCCCGTCCAAGCACCTCGAAGCGATTGCTTCTCTGTATCTTATCATACTCTGCGCCTCCACCTTCATCGTCCATATCGTCGTCCATGTTTGCGCGTGGTCTATAGATACTACTGATTGCGTCCTGAGCTGCGAACAGTGGTTTATCGTAGGCCTGATCTTCATTGAAGCCGGTATCGAAGCCGCTCGTTTGGTTGAAAAGCCGCGAATCCCACATCGATTCCGAGGACTGTGTAGGTTTGGCAAGACCTAGCGCTACCTTCTCTGAGATGTCACGGTTTTGCTCTCGCGCCATCATCTGTATCCTTCTCTCAGTACCCATGCGTGATTGGCGCAACTGACGCTCAGCTTCTTGACGGCGTTCCCGCCGCATTTGCTCTCTCTCCCGAGCAGCTTCATCATCCTCGCTGTCGGATTGTGGAGATGCTGGCGAGGGACTCCTGCTACCACTCAAAGAGCGAGTTGAACGCGACTGGCGACGTCTAGCGCTAGATCGGTCTTCTCGAGCCTTTTGCGCGAGCATTCGAAGGTGCTCTTCCTTCTGTGCCTTCTCCTTCTCAGCGAGCTTCTGCTGCATCAACGCTCGTTGCTTGACTTCCTCCCTGGCGTGTCTATCAGCGGTGAAAAGCGCCTCGGCAAATTGCGCGAATTTGTCATTGATTGTAACGTCCTGGAGCCCTCGCCCATCTGCCGCCAATCGCTTGTCGAGCGGTACAGTGTATCCTTTCGGGTTCTTCCAATTTGATACCGGAGGTGGGATCTTCCAAGCCTCTTGGTCCTCAGCAGTGAGCTTACGTGGTGGAGAATGCATAACAGGCGGTGGAGGTGAGGGAGGCCCTCGAGGTATTTTCTTGTGCTTAAATTTTGGTGGTTCCATAGGATCCTGCTGTCGTTCAACAATTTTCATGATCCGGTCGTTCTTCCGCATATTGTCACCCATCTGATTAGCTGGCGTGTATCGCACATACGTTGGATCTTTTCTGGTTGTGCCTTTCACGTTCTTGGGTTTTTGTGCTGCTACGGCTCCTGATACCAAGACTGCAAGAGCATCTTTCGTTTTCTCCGTCTGTGCTGCGACTTCCTCATCGGATGGTCGATCTAAGGAAATTTCTCCGCCATCTGCGCGTTGACGCAGAGGTATCAAGTCCTTGAATGAGGCGTGCACGATGCGTTTGTCGTTATGACCTTGACGGGCAATGGCATCGTACTTGACCTTCCCCTCTGCATCAACTTGAACAGCTAGTGCATTTGATGCCGTGGAAGATTTGCGACCCATATCAAGCGGATACTGAGCAATCGGTATCTCCGGGAACGCTCCCCCATCACCGTAGTGTTCTGCTGATCGTGGTCGCCATCCATACCGCTTGCCATACGGCGGGGGCCCAGCTCTCTGCACCACATCAGTATCATGCGTGAGGACTAGGATGATCCCAAGTACTACCTTGATGACTATTTGCGTTTCATCGAGAGAACCCGCACCAAGAATTCGTGGACCTTTAGACTGCGTATGGATTGGCAGCTCTTCATTCTCTCCTGTGTACTTTGGCTTCGGAAGCGCCCTCGACAGTGACGTTGCTATGGAAGTCATACTTGAAGTCAAAGATGTCGAGGTGCACTCGGATCCTGGAGGTTAAGAAGTCTTAAGTACTTCGGTACTTGGGTTGACAAACACTCAATGCATGTGGAGTACGGAGCCCATGCTGAGCCCGAAACGACATCGCTTATTAACATTATTGCGACGCCGTAAACCACAACAAGCTTCAGAGTTGACCCCAGGTACGAAGTACAATGTGACCAAGGTAAACAACTACTCGTCCATTCGGATACTATGGTGCTCAAGAGCAGAAAATTCATAGTACGGCTCACCTTTGCTGTCGCTTCTAACGGCACTTAATAGCTTCACCGTGAGCGGGAAGTGAGTATTACAGTGCCCACTTCAAACATCAATCTGTACGGTCATTCGGGATGTGAGAAATCTATAACGAGTCACTGTTAAAGGCACGATCGTTCGTTATGACCAGAAGGAGCGGGTGATGGTATTTGTATCCTGAAACGTGCCGACAGTCTCATGAAGGCCACGAATTTCAACGCCAACGACACACATGCCACATATCTCTTCTCTAGTGATAGTGATCTGCACCACAGCTCAGCGATTCATTAGGCTGTTGTTTATCGCTCTATGATCCATCACGTGTGAGCACCAGAATCCGGCCAGTACACGGCAATGTGGACACTCTGGTCAGTTACCATCAGCGAAACCTATCCAGCCATCTTCTTCGTCCAAAGCATCGATATCACGACTGTTGCCACTGAAAATTGCCTCAGGCTCGACATCAGCGATCAATCTCTCCGTTGACTTCACTGTGGGCTGTGATAGCAGGTAGTCAAGGGTATAGATGTTCTCATCGGCCCTGTCAGAGTCAATATAGATACTACGCTGGTGCATCGGTTGAAACCCACATGGCTGCAAGATCTGTTTGTATCCTGCCAATAGCTCTGTGTACGGTTCTGAGCTCTGCGCCAAAATTGCCAGCGTTGTCCTTCAGAAATCGACCATGTGTGCTCAGTAACGCTTTGATCCAGAGCAGATTGAACTCCAGATGCGGAGTCTCTTCTGTGGCGCGAGCCACAAATCTAATCAACCTTGCAAGATAGACAGTCGGGAGATCTTTGACAACAAGCGCAATATCAGCGACAGGTACCCCCTCGAAGATTCTGCGTATCAACGTCCTTTCATTCAGGCGGAAGGCCATGACGATGGCCTTAACATAGTCGTGCTCGGCGAGCGTTTGTAGCGTGCTCGAGGGCGTAACCGAAATGTCAAGATCAAATGGATCAAACTGCAACGCCACGTCTAAAGAGTAGATGAGAAGGCCTTCCGTTGATGCTGCACAGAAAGCGCGACCAGTAGGGGAGAAAGCCACAGCAGGCACACGAACTTCTGGTCGACCTCTCCTGGAAGAACGGTCGCCCCGAACCGCGCCGGGTATAGTGCGGTCCATCCGATCTTCGAGATCCGAAGCGTTGCCATGATCGTCCAGGAGCTCTGCGGGACCAGCTTCAGTGAGATTGCGGCTATTCAGGAATTCCTGGGTAGCGTCAAGGGACAGGTTGATCGACACAGTGAATTTCTTGATGAGCGTTCCAGACTGAACATCATAGAGGCAAATGTACTTGCTGTTACCACCTGCAAGAACGCATGTTCCGTCTGCACTATAGGTTGCCGTGTTGAAACTCTTCGTCCCTACGGCGTTAGCAGCAGTCCGTCGATCCGTAAGCTTACGGCCTCCTGAGGCATCACGGCGACCGTTAACACCGTTCTCCTGGGTTGCCTCATCGACCGACCAGAAGGTCAATTGGCCATCAAGGGTGGAAACCACGACCTGCTTGGAGTCTGGCCGGTAGGCGATACACAACACATCAGATTGTAGCTGCAAAGGCTCGCTTGTTTGTGTACGCCCGAAGATGCTCCAGATGCGAACGGTGTGATCCCAGCTACCACTAACTACGGTGCCACCATTCGGAGCAAACGCTAACGTTGAGACAGGACCTTCATGGCCCGCCAGCTGATCAAGAAGCTGTCCCGTCTGAACCGACCATACGTAGACGTCGAATGAATCCAAGGACCCCGCGCAAACCACTTCTCCACTAGGATCCACCGCTATCGAAGAGAACGCTAGTCTCATTGGAGCCGTGAACGTCTTGAAGTTGCGATAGCGTGTAAGGTCCCATGCCCTTATAGAGCCGTCCAAACTGGCCGTGAACAGGACATTACCCCTTTTCGCGAACTCGCACGCTGTAACACCACTCGTATGTTCAGTAAAGGTGACGATGCAGAAGCCGGAATTAGTATCCCAGACTTTGATTTTGCCATCATCTGCAGTAGTGATAATACGTTGACCATCCGGCGAGTACACCAGAGAGTTCATGGAGTCATAATGACCCTGCTGTTTGAGTACGTATGACTCGGACTGCCACTCCCATACAAGCAATTGCCCCAGTTTGGCCGCACCGAAAGCTAGCCACTCCCCTGTCTTATTGATAGAGACAAAGTTGATATCGTTCTGAGAGATGCTACAAGCCATCAGCATCGACAAGGACCCACGATCCGCAAAGCACATACCTCAGAGTATGTACCATGCTGAATTCTGGTAACTCATACAAGCCGAAGACACCATTCGAAAACCCAGTCACAAGCAGATTTGATTCCATGTGAAAAGAAGCACAATTAACATTTGCATTGTTCTGCATGAAATAATTCTTTTTCGTTATCCTCCATTGCATACTCGTATCTACATCATCGTCCATAGCATAAGTATCTTCTTGAGAATTCGGCTTTGGTGCATATGCCCACTGGAACAAAGCGCCATCCTGACTGATCGTATAAATCTGTTTGTGGCATAAGCAAATCTCACTCTGATACCGGATGGCGAACCGACCGTTTCTTGATCTTTCGAGAACCAGGCTTCAGTGACACCCTCTCTATGACCGCCCAATGTCGTCGGTACGAACCCTTCTTCATGGTCGAGGCTCCATATCTTCGCTGTTAAGTCTTTGGAGGCGCTAAGGAAGAATCGAGAGTCACTGGACCACTCGATGCTCCGCACAACATCGAAGTGGCCTGTAAGTACGCGATGCCGTACGAATGGCGCGAACTCAAGCGCACCATCTGTGTTTGCGTCCGGTGTGGACGGCGTATGCCACACCTCAATATGCCGGCCGGTACCTACAGCGAAGTGTCGGCCCGATGGAGAGAACGCCAAAGCAGAAACAGCGGACTTGAAAGAGAAATGATGAATTGCAAGTCGTCTCGGGAAGTTGGTAAGAATCGCTCGGCCATCATCATCAATGGAGAGGAGGAGGCTTCCTGTAGGCGAGAGGGCAATGCGAGATATGTTCTTTCGATGGGCGAACCGCAGAGTGTAGGATATGTTACTGAGAGAAATCAGTCATCACTGCTGACCTGCGCTAGACCACGAACGAAGAATATACTTGACTAAGTCAAAGACCGAGACCCGGCTGCCGACTGGTGAGAGCAGGCAAGTTCCATCTGGGGTGAAGAGAAGGTTTCCTTTGCAATAGACGGTGCCTAGAAGATTGGAGAACTAATCAATGAGATAGGTAGAGGGTTAGAGGGTAGTATAATGACACTGCCCACCTTGAACTCTGTCTTCATTGTCACATCCCCCGTTGCCCTCAGATTTACGAAACCTTTCACGATTAAGATTCGGCAAATGCGCCGCGATGGAAGAACATTAATCCTGAGTTACCCAGTACCTTATCTTAGCGAACACGACCCCTTATTGTTATGGGATCTCTAGAGCAGACACCGTGTAAATCAGAAGCTTTGTACTGTCCACAAGAGTCCATTCGAAATCAACCACATTACCTCAGTGATCATCGCAGGACTCCTAAACCTCCCGGCGCACAACTTCGACAATGGTTCCCGCAACGTCAGAGTCAGCGTCCCCTATTGGGATTGCCAATGTAAGAACTTAGACCCTGAAAACACTCACCACATCATCTGCAAGCCTTAGCACTGACTTCGAAGTTTAGCTTCCCAATCAAAGGTACTGCTCGAGTAACAAGGTGTGAATGAACCAGACGCGGAGCTGACGATGGATGCAGGCATAAGATCGTCGCGAAAAGAGGAGCTGCCTTCACCATAATGGTACGGGAAGACCTATATGCTTCCTTGTGAACATTTGAAGTAATGCTGGTATAGGTTGCTGGCGAATCGGGTTTAGGAAAGACAACCTTCATCAACACTCTCTTTTCCACCACTATCAAGAACTATGCCGATCACAAGCGCCGGCACGCGAAGCAGGTGGATAAGACTGTTGAAATTGAGATCACTAAGGCGGAGCTCGAGGAGAAGTTCTTCAAAGGTGAAATGTGAAGATGATCACGTCGGGGGCGCTGCTAATATTTTGCAAGTCCGTCTCACTGTCATTGATACCCCTGGCTTTGGCGATTATGTGAATAATCGCGACTCATGGATGCCCATCATCGAGTTCCTTGACGATCAGCACGAGTCTTATATGTTGCAAGAGCAGCAACCACGACGTGTCGACAAGATCGATCTGCGCGTGCACGCCTGCTTGTACTTCATTAGACCTACTGGACACACTCTCAAACCTCTGGACATTGAGGTGATGAAGCGCCTGAGCTCAAGAGTCAACCTCATTCCAGTAGTTGCCAAGGCGGATACGCTGAGCCCGGCTGATTTGGCGAGGTTCAAACATAGGGTGGGTCATGATAGGCAGATGTGATCTCGTTACCCTAGTTGGACTATACTGATGAGCCCACTAGATCCGAGCTGTGGTGGAGGCGCAGGGAATCAAGATCTACCAGCCGCCGGTAGAGGAAGACGACGAGGCAGCCGCTCAGCACGCACGTAGCCTTATGGCCGCCATGCCTTTTGCTGTCATTGGCTCCGAGAAGGATGTAAAGACCGCCGACGGCCGCATCGTGAAGGGCCGGCAGTACGCGTGGGGCGTTGCCGAAGTCGAAAATGAAGATCACTGCGACTTCAAGAAACTTCGCTCTATCCTCATCCGTACCCACATGCTTGACCTCATCCACACAACCGAGGAGATGCACTACGAAGCCTATCGCGCCCAACAGATGGAGACAAGGAAGTTCGGGGAGGCTAGACCCAGGAAATTGGACAATCCTAAGTTCAAGGAAGAGGAAGAGAACCTACGAAAGAGGTTCACCGAGCAGGTCAAGATCGAGGAGCACAGGTTCAGGCAATGGGAACAGAAATTAATCTCGGAGAGAGACCGATTGAACAAGGATTTGGAGAGCACTCACGCGGCGTACGTCTCAAGGGTCATCCTTCTACTGCTTCAACCCCTGCTGACTCTTTCTTAGAATCAAGAACCTGGAGGGGGAGTTGGAGCAAATGCAGGGTAGTGCTGTTCGCAGTCACGGTCGTCGTTGAGATTCCATAAGGTTCGCAGTTGCTTGAGCCGAAGCCATGATTGTAGAGATGAAGAGGAACATGGTTGTCAATGCCTACCATGGGTACTTCGAAGTGATTGCTATCCGGTTGCTTTCGCAGAAAGCCATTTGATTTGTCGGAGAGTCAACTTGGTCAGATTCGCCTAGCTGAGGTATCTGAGCAGGATTAGGCTGGGACGTATGTAAAATTTCTCAAGCGTGTACTTCGTTCTCTTGTCCGTGCTTGGTGCTCAAGTAGCCTTGCCTAATGATATCATTTCGCGATTTAGAGCGTTTTTTCACTGTCCGCGGCTGCAATGTGGTTGTAGAGCAATGTAAGGACGGCGAGCAGCGCTGGCCAAACATCCAGGAGCAGGCACATGACGTACACTTTGCAGAGATCTCAATGCGACTATGTAGCTTTGTATGACAAACTCGATGGTACGTTGAGAACGTACAGTGGCGGGAAGATTTAGATTTATGTCTTGCATCGCAATAGTTTCTGTACGAAGTACGCAACTTCTTGCACCACCAAAGCAGAGTATGATGTGATGATCTTCCCAGACCGCCAATTAACCAAACTCACAGGACACAATGGTAGATACAAACCTTCAACCCCCGTTAGAACAACGTCACCGGCTTACATATAGTCCATTAGGACCTGTTCACTGCGTGACCTACAGCGCCGGCCTCGGCCAATACGTCCGTCCATTCCCTCCTTTCAACGCTCCAAGTTCCACGTTGACCAGAGACGCTTACCCTTCACTAGATCCTCACCGGTTCCTCCGACCGCTCTATCCATCTCTACAATCCTTCCAAAGTCACGCCCACCAGCAACGGTCTCATCCAGACATACTCCGCACATGGCTATGAGGTGCTCGACATCGCCGTCACCTCCGACAATGCCCGCTTCGCAAGCGTGGGTGGGGACAAGCAGGTCTTCCTGTGGGATGTGGCCACCGCACGGACACTGAGGAGGTGGGGCGGGCACTTTGGCCGGGTCAACTGTGTGGGGTTTGGTGGTGACGGGGACTCTGTCGTGGTTTCCGGTATGTTTGGCGCACGTTCACCAACAATCGAAGTACCCTGACCGTGGCCATCGCAAGGGTGTGGGAGAGAAGTCTGTTTGCTGAATGTCAGGGATTGACGTTTACAGGAAGCTTTGATGCCACGGTGAGATTGTGGGATTGCAAGAGCCAATCTGCAAAGCCGATACAGGTGCTCGAGGAGAGCAAGGATAGTGTGAGCAGCCTTCACGTCGTGGGGCATGAAATTGTGACAGGGAGTGTGGATGGGAGGCTCAGACTGTATGACCTGAGAATGGGACAAGTCTATGTTGACGTTATCGGCCGTGCGTAATCTCTCCCTCCATGGCGGATGGACCATGAACAGAATGGGGCTGAAGGTTTCTCGCCACGATGCAGATCCAATCACCTCCGTGCAACAGACCCGCGATGGCAACGCCGTCCTGGTATCCACCCTCGACTCGACCATCCGGCTCATGGACAAGGGCAACGGGAACCTGTTGCAGAGTTACAGGGGACACGCGAACAAGGACTACCGGATCCGGTCGTGCTTGGGACTCGGCGATTCGGTGGTAGTCAGCGGAAGTGAAGATGGGCACATCTACGCTTGGGATCTTCTTGGAGGGAAGGTCATACAGAAGCTCAAAGCTCATGACGGGAAGGTGGCGAGTGCTGTAGCCTTCAACGCCGTCAGAAAGGAATGGGCGAGTGCTGGTGTTGATTGTAGGTCGGCGTGCGCAGTGGTAAGGCAGAGAGGGCTGACTATGCGCAGGTACTGTCAATGTTTGGGGTTTGCCATAGTATCAATGCATGAAATCAAAAACCCTCATTCGTCAGAATGCTGGCTTTCTAAGTAGGTGTTACCCAGCAAGAGTGTAGCACGACGATCATGTCATCATCAAAACGAGCGATGGATGATGATGGACCGCATCGGACTATCATGATCACCTTGCACACCTAGTGAGCCTAATGATTGAGGCAATCAACATGCCGGTGCACACATACACGAATGTACGGCACGCTCAACTAATCTATCAAGCGCTTGACAAGATCCAGTCGTCGGATATCACATTGACTTGCGAACTCTTCTGCTCACATTTCAGTATTTGTCGCGGAAAGGTAATCTCTGGATTAGCGACGGAACTAACGGTATCTAGGAAGACATTGACAATTCAGACCATCAGATATCCCAGGCATCCTCAGCGGATGGCGCAGAAGTCCATCGTATACAACGTAAAGAGCTCCAATGGATCCTGAGGAATGAAGTCCAAGACGTGCCTAGCTAGCCAAAACGCCGTTCTCTGCTCCAGCCATTAGCGCCTCCATGACCCTATCCAGCTCCTGTTCTGCGACCATCACCGTCCCAGCTCTCGCAGTACTGAGGTAGCTCATTTCGACTGCGTGCAACACCTGTCCTGCTGTACCACCAACGACTTTACCCGCGACACCACACACGATTCCGGTAGCTTCGAGTGGCAATTCGCGTAGGTCGAGGGTGATGGGGATCAAGATGTCTTCTTTGCCGCCAAGCAAGACGTCATCGGATCCAAATTCAGGCACCAGACTCTTCTCCAAGAGAAGAGACGCAGGCTCAGTGTCCGTGAGGGTCAAACTCAGGAAACGAGGCTTGTTGATCAGGCACTTGACCAGACCAAGCTGCAGTCCGAGTTCATCATTGGCAACGCCGCCGGACGTGTCTTTCCGGCCCGCACACTGCACCAGACGGATCTCCGTGTCGGCTTGCGGGAACACGTTCCGACGCTTGAGGAGAGCAAAGGTTCGCTTTTGAAGCTCACTGACGGATGCTGGAGGCGGTGTGGAAGGGGGACGGACCTCGAAAGATGACGTAGACGAGGTATTGCGATGATGAGCCGCATGGTTCACGAAGGCTTCGGCGGATTTCTCAAACCTGAAGCCGCGTTGTTCGAGGACTTGGATCACATGGCCTTTGGCCTTGAGAGGAACCAGAATGTAATCAGAGAAGTAGGTTGTGATGAAGAATATTGAGCTGCAAAAGGATTGATCAGTTATTGGCCGAAGGGAGATTGCGAGGAGTACACACATCCCCGCCATTGCCAACGGAGTCGTCAACTCCAGTACTCGCTGACCAGCGTCCAACCCCTCGCCGTCGACCTGAACAACAACATAGTCTTCCGCGCTGACAGACACCTCTCCCATTTCCCTGGATCTTTGATGCTGCTCATCAATCAATGGCGCGAAAAGCTCCTGAGCTAATTCTTTGGAGCAAACAACCGAGCACTCTACTGGAGTGATGGAAACGTTCAAGAACGGATGATGCGTAGCCCAGGTGGTCCGCTGCGAGCTGGCTGCTGCGCTCTCGGTGGCTGGCGTGGCCGGTTCCGAGTTCAAAGGAAAGAGAAGCCTGAGAACGGCCTGCAGAAAGAAGGTGTACGAACGCAGAGGGATGTGGATCAAGCTCAAGCGAGCATCCTGCCGATATTCAGGACTCTCAGTCAGTGGCCGCAAGACCACAGAATCATCAAGACCGTATGCATCAAACCGAGATGAGATGAGGTGGGTCCGCCAGTCTTTCGTACACGCTCAGGATAGACATGCTAATGCAGAAGAGACGAAATGTAAGAAGGATTCTTAGCTTACCAAGAACCGGATCTGAGCGCTGATGAGGGTCAAGGACTGCTCCATCTCGCTTGATGACGGAATGGGCGTTGAGATGTCCAACCCGTTGGGTGCGTCAAAGGTGTAACGGCGGGCGCTTAGACCCAAGAGAGTCGTGGATAGAGAGGAAGAAGGCGAAAGACGGGGTAAGGTATGAGGTCGGCGTTGAGAATACGGTTTGGTGGACGATAGAAGGTCAAGGTTGTTTGTTTCATCCCCGGACGCTTCATATACTTGGTTGTGCGACGTGTTGCGGCAGTAGTATAGATAGAGGAGCACAGGCAAAGTAGTCGGGAGTTGTGAAAATCAGGTTGTCGAGGTGCAGTCGTTCGACGACAAGGTAATGGGCGATGCTGTCAAAGCGCTGATGCCCCTGGAGAGTGGTCGAACTCCCACAGCACCAATGCCCGATGCTCAGCAAATCGGTCCCTTGCAAGGCGTCCTGTGAGATAGTGACAGGACAGGACGAATTGCAATGATCAATGAGATAAAGTGTACAATGAATGAATGAATGAATAAACAATTAAGATGGCAGCAAATGTTGCCCTGGATGTAATACTGCTACAGAGTAGAGTACGAGGACGATACACATAGTCTAAGATATGCATATGCGTAACGCATATGCAGGTCTGTTGCAGTATCGGGCGTGGGGTACGGATACTCCGCAAAAGACGATATGTATGTGGCCGGCAGGGCTTGGTTGGTTGCTAAAGTACGAGTAGGGTACCAATACTAAAGAGCATCGTAGAGAGCCATGCATCAGCCAGCGGTCCCTGCGTATCTGTGTCCCGTAGAACTAAGGCACCCGTCTCGATTTGGAGATGTAGAGTACTCGTAACCTGTACTGTAACTTACATACCTACTTTGCTTCGTAGAACATCTACGGCAGAAGATGGAGTATCCGGTACTTGAATTGCGTCAGAGGACGCTGTGGTCCGAGCGAACAGTGATGTCTACTACCCCGTACTTTATATTACTACCTTGTATCGTAAGCAAGTAAAGCTCAGGCCAGGAACATATCAAGCTGCTGCTAAGCCATCACGCTGTATGCCGTCTGGGATGACATCGAAGTAATTCGGTGCGTCTTCCGCGCCACGCGCAGGCAGAACGGGAGTGAAGTAAAAGGACCAGGCCCCTTAATTTACATGTGCTCGTACGAATGTTCATTTCCAAGCCATCATGCAACTGGCGTCAGGATAGGTAACGCTGTCAGATATCGTGACCACTTCATGACGTACGGCAGTGTTTCTAAGTGACTTTCGACGCTTACATGTAAGTACAGGTAATCTAATGTGGGGTAAAGCACAAGACTAGCAACCAAAAGAGTAAAGTAGAGGTGCCGTGAACCGTGTTGTACTGGTACGAAGTGAAGTACGGTAAAGTAAGGTAGTTCGTGGTCAGCCGTCATGGGTATTGCCGCATTGGCACCATCTATGTGTCAGCTTTGCTAATCCGAAGGAGTACATCTAGCGGTAAAGAGGCGCTCTTTGTGCGTCAAGCATTCCTACCGCAACTTCATGTGTCATACACAGGGGTACTGGCGCGGAATCATCGAAATTGTAGCATCTGTACTGTACTGATCAAGACCTATAGCCTCCTCTAGCCCCACCCCTTCCTCGGCCTTGTCCGTTGCCTGCTGGTAGGCCACCGGACCCATACCCGCCATACCCGCCATGGCCACCTTGTTGCTGCTGTTGCTGCTGATGGCCCCATGCTCCTGAAGTTTGAGGTACTTGGCCGGGGAAACCTCGAGATCCTGTGGCGGGGCCTGGAAACCCTCGAGGTCCCGACGGTGGCGGCGGTAAATGGGGAGGTACGAAGCCTGGAAATGGAGGGAACTGACCAGGTTGTGGGATGAAGTTCATCCCTGGCGGTATGGGAGGAGGCGGTGGAGGCCATGTCCCCGTATGATTGTGAGGTGGTGGTGGGGGGATCGGAATGCCGCCAGGTCCAAGCGGAAAGCCTCGACCGAAAGGTCCTGGAAATGGTGGTGGCGGCGATGGACCTTGTGCGTGGCCGGAAGTTGCTCCCGGATTATATGTGGAGGAAGGTGGCTGGCGAGGCACGTCACGCGGAGGTGAATAGGATTTCGACCTGGATCTGGAATTAGAGCGGGAGCGGGAGCGACTGCGAAGGCTTCGATATCGCTGGGGAGGGGACCTTGAGCGTGAGATACTTCTAGAGTGGCTCCTAGACCTCGAGTAAGATACATCTCTGTCACCGTAGCGCGTCGTCGGTAATATGGCTGGAGAGCGTGAGCGAGAGCGGCTGTACGACCTTAACCTCCCACGACTTCTGCTCCTGCTACTGCTACTTTCCGAGTAACCATGTCTTTTCCGTTTCCGAAGACTAACGCCTCGGTCAGGGCTATCATTTCTTGCTCGCCTCGCTGGGTCCGGGAGACCTTTGCTGGCTTTTCTCCTTTTCATCTTCTGACAGAAGCTCCTGGACCATCCGTAATACCCATCACCACCTGTGATTTCTCCACTGACCAGGTCCTTGATGATTATCTGTCCGAGCTCATCAATATCCCGTAGGTTGGCTTCGTCAAAGTCGTCCTCAAGGCCGCCTATGCATTCGACTTCCTTCATAAAATCTTTCAACGCATTTACCAAACTTTCGTCGGCCGGTCCAGCTACGAATTGTAGCGGCTTGATGAGTTTTGGGTGGATCGGGATGGCCGAATTTGGTACGATGTGAGGCATCATATTCCCCGCTGGCAGGTCATAGTATGCTGTCGACGGATCGCCATGCGTTGCCGGCATGACAAAGGGTGCATCCTTCAGAGGAGCTCTACTAGAGTCTACCAGAGCATTCCCATTGATCTCGACTTCGGCATGTTCGCTCTTTGTCGGATCTGAGTTTGCAGCATTTTCGGCAGATTCGCGGAGCTTGTTGATATATTGCGAATTGTAGTAGCCATGCTCGTCCCAGACATCAAGCAGCTCGCCGATTCGTCTATGGTGCTTGGGATACTGCTGAATTTGGTACGAAGCCACATACTCGAGCAGCTCGACCAGGTGAGGCTGCAACGTTCCGGTCAGAGTGGAGAAGGCGGATGACGTTTCGTTGTGGTATTTTGTGTGGTGAAGCAGATCGTTGAGGAGGTAAAGGATGTGTAATCGTCTTCGTCTCGGAGATGGCTTTGACAAAGTTACTGTAGCGCCGACTGTCCTATCCTCGGATTCCGCAAAGGAGGCAGACAAGGCCGCCAGATACTTCCCAAAGGCGGTGATCCTTGCAGACGATGGTACGGTATTGCTTAGAAGCCAATCCTTACAGTGCTATCCTCGTATTCCAGACTTAGCCACGTGTGGATATAGTCAAGAGGACGATTTGGCAAACCTGGATGTTCGTCGGCGAGCATTTTGATACTGCTGCGTCGAGCAGTGTATGTAGGTGGGAGATCTCATCTCGAGGGATCGATGTTGGATCAGGCCTAAGCAGACTGGCAGCAAATGACGCTTTGGCGATGGCCAGCTGGTGCAAGGCCATTGCACCTCACACTATGAAGTACTGTCAATGTCTCTTCTATTGGTCGACATAACTTGAAAACGTATTCCGTGAGCTTGGAGAAGTTGTAACATTAACGGTGGGTGACACATCTCGGCAAGCGCCACATCTGCTTACATACTACATAACCACTTACTGTAAGTTAACGTAATCTACCCCCAAGTTGGCCACACCCCCAAGTTGGCCAGTGCCCTACCCCGAAATGCAATTAACGTACGAAATATCAACAAATTTCCATAGAATTATGCTATTTACACCTAGAAATCAAACTACACGTGTCGGACATACTCTGGCATTATGCTCCAGCGAGCTACACATACTACATCTTTGTGGTGCGCGGCCAGAAGCTTGCGCAGCAACCCCGCTCAAAACAGCTTTATCAGCTATTCAAGCTCTTTTGACCCGCTCCTGACCTTCCTCCGCAGTCAGAACCCCCTCACTAGCTATATATGAGCACAGAGTTTCTCACTTGCGCTTTTGATGCGCGCTCATAGTCTGTAGATCCTTGATTTCGCTGGCTAAAAGGGCAGTGTTATGCATAGCCATTTAACACCCTTTGACCACCCGCTTCAGTGCCTGTTCTGTTGGACTTGAAGGGCTTTTCAAACGTCATTTAAGTAATCCTTGATTGTAGTATATTCTTAAGCCAATTGAGCCACAGTGTAGAGTGTTTTGAGGATTTGACAGGCTGCTATAGCCATCTTCAATGCAGAGAGGGTGAACATTCATAGCTTGAACTGAAGATGTGACAGGACTCACTCAGAATTATGTGACACTAGTTCAGCTGCAGCAAATCTGCTGCAAATATTCAATGAACTTAAAGCTGCTGCGCAAGCAGGTTTAAAAGCCTTCAAGAAGTCAAGCTTGTCAATATGGTTGTGTTCAAGCTGCATACAGATTTTCACCTGATGTTCATATGTGTGTTTCAGTGATGAAAAGCAGTCAACATTCAATGACTGCAGCAGATGCAACAAATGCAGTGACATACACAAGGTTATAATTGCATTGTTTAGGCAGAATCAATCAAATTCAGAAGTTGTGTAACTTTCATGACCGTTCAAGATCAGCAGTCAATACTGCTCAACTGTATGTGCCTTTGTGTATTCATTAAATATGGTCTGAAGCCAAATCAGACCAATTTTATCAGTGGTTCACCCATTTTCACTGACAGCAATCATTCACTGCAGTGGTAAGACCTCATATCATGCAGCCTGATGCATTTTGTCTGCAAAGATGATCATAGAAGGCAGGGCTCAATTACTGACATTGATAGTTTTCACAACTGTCACCCATTCTTGATTTTCTGACTGTGTGACTAATGCTTTTTCAGCTTTTTGTGACTCTGTCATCACTTTGACAGTGTCTATGATCTTCATTTGAAACTCTGTTTTGTCAAAATTGTAGATGTCTTCATTTGAGATGTCATATCTTGTCTGTGTGTTCTTCACAAGCTAAAATCAGTCACTCATGGTCTTGAGGTCCTCACATAAGGCTTGTTGATAGTTATATTTTTGTGTGTATTTCAATTGAAGCTGCTTATGACGATTGACAAATTTGTGGACCCAATTTTCGCCCACAGTGAATGATGCGTTGACGGAGAATTCAGCGCGCGTTGAAAGAAGAATATCAGCCATTTTGCGTACAGCAAAGATCCGAGGTGGAAATCCCCATTCGCCCATGAATATAACTCATTGAAAAAGAGCTTCTTCTTCTGTAGGGAGGAGCTTTTGATTTGCCATTCGGGATTGTTGAAGCGTTGGCTGTCCACGGAGATGATTGGTTAAAGATGACTGAGGGACGTCGTAGGCGCGCGCTGCGGCGCGTATACTTGGAGATATATTACTATGGATAGCTTCAATGGCTTGGAGAATTCTAGCTTCCTGATCGCTTTTGTGGTTGAGTGGCATTTTGATGTTTTGTTGAAAGTCGCGTTTTCGTGTGGGGCACTGGCCAACTTGGGGGTGTGGCCAACTTGGGGGTAGATTACGTTACGACTCCTAGAGTTATGTAAGCAGCCCACCGTCCCGTAAGGTAGTTAGGCTACCCGTGTTTCCAAGCCGCGTCTTTAATGTGTGTACGCTCAGCCTGTTGATGCGCGCGCTCGAATGACAAAATTGCGCACGACAGAACCCATCATACTGCCCGTGTCAGAATCAAGGTCAGTCAGTTAGTGCATGTCCAGTGTCTGGATCTCACATTGCTCTACGCTCACTATGTACATGTAACGAGCGGGATTGTCAGAGATCATACATAGGCTTCTATATGCACATTGTTTGGCCTTGGCCACTTGGCCCGAAGGACTCACTCGCATCTCAAGACCTCTCTGAAAGATCACCGCTAGGCTATCAACGCTGAATCGCTGATATAGATCCTTCGCCGATAAGATGGCAGTCTCCATACGTTTAGCGCACTCTTTACGCCATTTCTCACATCGCGCGACTCCACCCAACAGCCGCATAAAGAACGCTCTAGTCTTGGGGTGTATCACGACAGGGACCCTGGCACCATTTATTCCACCTGCAATTGAGAGCAGTAGAGAGGCTAAGGCAGGATATCCACATACGGGAAGGTAATCAGTCACCGTTACTGCTGATGAGCGTTGCCCTCTGACCGTGGTCTAGTAAAGAAGCGTCTCTTTACTGTCGTGGTAGATGAAGTTGTCTACTGTCGAAAGGCATGAACAGGGACTATGGGTGCTGGAGGCGCACTGGTGGAATCTTTGCTGATACTTACTATTATCGGTGGTCTTGAAGGCGTTTGGATTCTAGAAGCTCCATTGCAACACCATTGACGGCATCTCGAGGCTCTTTGCTGCGCTTTTGCGAGTAGTGATTCTAATGGGCTAAAAGCTTACGACCAGCAAAAACCTTACACTGAGCTCTGTCCTAGCACAATCAACATCATGCTCTGAGAAATACTCCCAATGCCATTCGTGCTGACCTGCAGAATGACCAACACCTGGATCCGGCCGCTGTTTGGAGTCCGCGTCTTGAAGGGTGGCTTCCACTACGACCAGGAGCGACGCCATGCGCGGAGGCAATTGGAAAGGTCTCCTCGCAAAGTGCAACCCATCCAATACAGTCGTAGCGCATATCTCTGCTATATTATTCCTTTCTCCGGTCCTCCTTTTCTTGCCTCTCTTCGAAGGCACACAATTTGACCCTACGCCTCCAAACTAACTAAAGCGATCTCCCTTTCTGGCCCGAAATGGCTCACCGGCCTCATATTTACTCTTTTCCCTCATCCTCTGACCCTCATTCTCTGGTGCATGCCGTGTCGGTGCCGGATCATGACTTGCTTCTGAACTTGGACTGCCGGCATCGTCGAAGGCTCGGGTATGTGAGGATGATGCTCGTGGCTTGGCACTAAGTTCAAGAGATTCCGTAAGGCGTCGCCGTCTCATCTCGGCATCATGTCGTTCTTGCCTGTCGGCGTTGATGGATCGCTTTGCGAAATAGTAGGCTCCTCCGCCGGCTGGAATTTTATGTCTCTTAGTGTCTGCTTGAGCGTGAAGAGGATCTATCAGTACCGATGATCAAAGAACCCCAGCCAATCCTGATAAAAGTGAACCGTTAGAGCTACTGTTCATACAATATTGTCGGGAGTCATAGTCGGTACCAAGTTGATCGAACCTGCAACTTATTAGCTGTTATCAGCTCTTAGTTAGAGCCGAGATGTACCGTGTTCATTGCAGAAGCTCACTGATGGTCTTACTCAAGAGTTCGTACCGTTCATGAGGTGAAAAGCGAACCGACTATCTCCGTGAGAACGATGAAGACACGGATATTGCCGTCTTACATAAGCTCCCTCATCTTCACTTTTGATTATCTTCTTCCTCGCCTCTAGTCATTTCTGATCATTTCAAGGGCTTTGGATCAGATTCCTCAATTATCAGGTGACACCAGTCTAAGGGCATGGCTCACAATTGGCTGAATCACGGCAGTGCTGGGTGGGGCGGTTCGACAACGCTTACAACGAGTCCAACCTTGTGACATCCATTACTCGACTTGCAGTCCGTTCGCAACTTACACAGCTGGTTCTTAGCCACCTCATTAACAAATCCTCATTCGGATGCCTCCCAAGCGCAAGGCATCTGCGAGTGCTCGCGGCGGTCGAGGGTCAAAGACATCAACCCCAGGTCCTAGCACGCCCCAGAGCATAGGAAGCAGCGATGACTATTCGGAGCAAGGGGAAGAGGCGAGCGAGAGTGAAGCAGAGAATCTGAACAAGGCGGTTAACAGCTTCTCTGTGGACTCGTTTAGTCGGAAGAAAAAGGCTATTGGCCAACTTCCAGAATCAGGTGGCAAGTTGCATGGCATCAACGACTTGTCCAGCCTTATGCTGAAGCCGGACCATGAGAATCGACCGTTGTGGATTGACCCAGAAAAAGGCCGAATAATTCTTGAGAGTTTCTCGCCCTTGGCTGCCCATGCCCAAGACTTTTTGACCACCATCGCTGAGCCACTATCCAGACCGACGTATCTCCATGAATATGCTCTGACCGTCCATAGTTTATATGCTGCTGTATCAGTTGGTCTCATCCCTCAAGACATCATTAACTTTCTCGATCGTCTGTCGAAGACTCCTTTGCCCGAACAAATCAAAACCCACATCTTAAAATGCACAGCAGCGTTTGGCAAAGTCAAGCTGGTGCTGAAGCACAATCGATACTTCATTGAGACCCCAGATCCTGACGTGCTACAACGTCTTCTCCAAGACGAGGTGATAGGCAAACAGAGGGTCGGAGGATCTGAGGGCGTCACTACAGAACGGGCGCCAAAGATGGGTAGCTTGGTGATTCCTGGAACTAAAAATGCTGCCGGGGTCAAGCAGCAACCAGACCAACAGGGCCAAGAAAGACAGGCTGTAGAGGAACCAGGCGCACCAGGCGGAGGTGAGGATATATTTGCTACTTTACGAGAAGAAGAGGAAGATGATGACGAGAACGACGAGGGTCACATCCATTCTTTCGAAATACCGACAAGCGGCGTAGAAGCCGTACAAAAGCAATGTTTGGAGTTAGGGTTTCCTGTGCTCGAGGAATATGACTTTAACAATGACGAACGTAACGCCAACTTGGACATTGACCTCAAACCAAATACCACTATCCGCAGCTACCAGGAAAAAAGCTTGAGTAAGATGTTCAGCAACGGAAGAGCCAGAAGTGGCATCATTGTCTTGCCCTGTGGTGCGGGGAAGACTCTGGTGGGCATCACGGCTGCCTGTACGATTAGGAAGGGTGTCGTCATCCTGTGCACCAGCTCTATGTCCGTGGTACAGTGGCGGAATGAGTTCCTGAAGTGGTCGAATATCAACCCTAACGACATTGCTATTTTCACATCAGATCACAAAGAGAAGTTCTCGCGCAATACGGGGATCATAGTATCTACGTATTCGATGGTGACGCAGACGAGGTCACGCTCTTATGATGCGCAGAAAATGATGGATTTCATGCAGTCAAGAGAGTGGGGACTGATGATTCTGGACGAGGTCCACGTTGTCCCAGCATCGATATTCAGGAAAGTCACCCATTCCATTGCGACGCATTCAAAGCTAGGTCTTACAGCGACTTTGTTGCGTGAAGACGACAAGATCACCGATCTCAACTTTCTGATTGGTCCCAAGTTGTATGAAGCAAATTGGATGGAGCTCGCAGACCAAGGCCACATCGCCAAGGTACAATGCGCCGAAGTTTGGTGTCCGATGACGACAGAATTCTATCAAGAGTATCTCCGGGAATCATCCCGAAAACGAGCGTTGCTTTACATCATGAATCCTCGAAAATTCCAGGCTTGCCAATTCTTGATAGACTACCACGAAAAGCGTGGGGACAAGGTCATAGTCTTCTCGGACAACGTGTTCGCTCTCGAGAGATACGCCTTGAAGCTTAACAAAGCCTACATCTATGGTGGAACGCCGCAGAACGAGCGCCTGCGAATCCTGGAAAACTTTCAGCACAACGAGCAAGTCAACACCATCTTCCTCTCCAAAATCGGTGATACTTCCCTCGACCTACCGGAGGCTACTTGCCTAATCCAGATATCGTCACACTACGGATCTCGCCGTCAAGAAGCGCAACGGCTGGGTCGTATACTGCGAGCCAAGCGAAGAAACGATGAGGGGTTCAATGCCTTTTTTTACTCACTGGTGTCGAAGGATACTCAAGAGATGTATTATTCATCGAAGAGACAAGCATTTCTTGTTGATCAGGGTTATGCTTTCAAGGTCATCACACATCTTTCAGGTATTGAAAACCTCAACGGGCTGGCCTACGCATCTCCAGCCGAGAGAAGGGAGCTTCTCCAAGAAGTCATGCTGCAGAACGAGACCTCGGCGGATATCGAGAAGATTGACGAAGATCCGTACGGACTGCGATCTCGAGGTCTCACAGGGAAGGCTACCGGCAAGAAGGGTGTGAGACGTACGGCTGGCAGATTGCTCGAGCTGAGTGGGGCTCAAGACATGGCGTGGGTCTTCAATCTTCCTTTGTTGGCATTCGAGTGGCTTCCGAAGTAGCTGATTCTGATCTTCATCTAAGGTACATCGAATACAACAAGAGCAAGAACAAGGAATTGAAGGGCAAACACAACCCGTTATTCAAGAAGATGGCTCGCGAGCAGCAGAGACGAAAGGCGCAGAGACTTGACGGTTAATTGAGCGGAAACACTTTCATCGTTAGGTTTTGTGAGTACTCAAAATCCTGAAATTGCATGGCATCAGGCATTTGGGTATGTAGAGGGCGTCTTCGGGGCCTCGGTGAGGTTAGTTTTAGCATGCTGCATTTCCGAAATTAGATCAGTTGTAACGTTGTAGCTCCGAACTACAACGTGACCAAACCTAATTGCCTCGGCACTTTTACTACTTCTAGCTTTGTCATTACTAGCTGCCCAGCTTTCAACCGCAAGTCCTCCCGGTCTCCTACTTGCAGTCCAGGTAAAATCCTACTGTACCGACGAATCACTCCACAGTAGTACAAGTACATGACCAGATCGTTCGAGTCATTTATGAGCACCGAATTACAGGTAGCCGCGCTGGTAGGAGGCCTTTTCCCATATGTTGTTAACTCGTCGGTCCAGAGCCGGAAGGACACGACAATACGAGGTCACGGGTACTCTGTCTCTGGAGATCAGGAGTGATTTCAGACACCACCACGGCGTGATTATCGCGTACTGGCAGCCTAATTCCCCAAGGTGCCCCACTAGATGTAGATATATGTCCTTGGATTGCAAGCCCTTGGTGACTTTGGGCAGCAGGCAGAGATGATCTGTGATTGCTCTGATAAGCCATGGTGCAAGTCTGCTCTATTCTATATAATTCTATACTCTTGGTCTCTGGTAGTTACGCCGAGTGTTCACGTACGCCGTCGTGCTCCCTTCTGTCTATATGAGATATACCAAGGAGCTGTACCTACCGAAGAAGCGACCTCTACCCTCACATCTTATGCTCTCCACCTAGAAAGCCCCCAACGACCGCTCTAAGAAGCTGGTTGGCAATTGCTGTCCTCGGAGGTAGTCTCAGGTTCCCTTCCTTGTACCCCTCTCCTGCCGGCTCTCCCAACCCACTCGTGCCTACCTTCAATGCCTCCGATACCTCTTCAAAACTTGCCCACCTTGCGTGCTCCAGCTCCGGGTCGTGTTTCAGCACTATCTCTTCCCCGTCTGCTATTGTTTGCGCAATTGCTCCGATCATCAGGTTGGCCGGATACGGCCAAGGTTGAGTGGAATGGATGACGACGCGGCCAAGGGTGACACCCGATTCCTCCCAGACTTCTCTCCGGACGGCTTCTTCGACGCTTTCGGCGGGCTCGACGAAGCCGGCAAGCGTGGAGTACCAGTGTGGTGGCCAACGCTTCTGGCGGCCAAGGAGGATCCTCCGTGCGTCATGAGAGATGACAGCCATGATCACAGTGGGGTCGGTGCGAGGGAATGAAAGATTGGAAATCCCTTTCCGAGTCGCGCAAAGCGGACGTTCGGTGGACTTGGCTGGCTGCGCAGAGTTGGTGGAACCTATGGATGTGGGAAGGGAGGCCATGTCGGCAGGTGGACAAGCGCGCTTGGTGCCGGCGTTGATCGAAAGCGTTGGCTGGCCACATTGAGCGCAAAATGGGTTGCGGGCGTTCCAGTCCAGCAGTGCACGGGCTTGCGCGTAGATGGCAGCTGGGAGAGTGTCAGCGATCACGGTACGGGAACTTTGAGCAAAGAGACTCAGAAAGAACCAAGGAACTGAAAGCATACCTTCGGTAGCAGGTAAAGACATGTGCATACGACCCTCTACGAACTGGAGCCCCCTCGACTCCATTGCCTCGATGACACTGTTCGCTGCTATTTCTATTGATCCTTGCGGTGTAACGTCTAACGCAAAATACGGGGCTCCGTTGTACGTATTCCATTGCAACCCTTGCTTGTTCTTCTCGTCCAGTCCAAGAAACACCAATTGAGCGATCATTTTAGCCGAATTGTATTCTGCGACCATTTCTTCTTCTCCCTTTCCATACGGATCCTCCCCTATAAGAGGTCGCACGTCCTGATAGGAGGCATAGGCAAGCTTGGTGGGATCTTTCGCTAATGGGTTGAGGCTGTTGAACAGAAGAAACGACGTCGTAGGATGTCTTAGTGCCGCCGACAAGAAAGGGTGATCGGTGCGAAGGAAGGAGACGCGGTTCAGGGGAGAACCTAGATTAATGGTTTTAGCATGCGTCCTATACTTTAGAGCCAACAGTCTCTACCTGAAAAATAATTGGCAACTTCTTTACCAAATTTGCGCGTTAACATTGAGTCAAGATCTGGATGAGCGGGCTCTGGGAGCTCCGGTTGTGGCATGCCGGCGAGGCAAGAAACGATCGATGTCTTGATTCCAAGGAGTTCTAGGGTTTAGAAGGTCGTTGCTTCGAGTATACTTGGTTTTGCCTCGATAATGAGCCGTAGGCTTCGCAAAGCCCAGTGTGCTCAAATGATTGTTAAATATCTGTGGGATTGTTTTGCCTCGGGCCAGATTTGTAAATTACCCCACAGAGCTTATGTATCGATAGGTACCGGGGCCGGGTTCCTTAGTAAGACCGATGGGAGATGAAAGCACCCATGCTCTTCATGTCCTGAAGGGGACGGTCCTTCACAAGGGGAGATATACTACCCTACTCGTCCTCCGTGCTGGCTTCTAATCGTTGGGGTCCAATCGATCCCGCAGGACATCCATTTGAAGCGCCGAGCAATCGCGCGGGTATCTCCGATTCCGCCACCGAGCATTGTAACACCCCGCCATCATCAATATCTCCTTCACAGATCATCTCTATCATCGCCTTTACATCTGTCTCTGTCTAGCTATCAGTAGTATCATGGCGCCCTCCAACGAGGACTTGGATCAACATCGGTCAGCCCATGAGGAACAGAATCCCTTCATCGTGTTTCGCCGCTACGCCGACGAGCAGCTGTCCACCATCCTGCAGGGCCTCATAGGTCTCCCATCAGCTCTCACATCACGCTCTTCAAACGAGCGATGGCTTCCATTCGACGAACGGGATGCCCGGCGGCGAGAGAAGGAGATGAGAAGCTGGGGCGCCCCAAGGTCTCCCGAGGATGGAGAGCAGCGAAAGGCATGTGAAGATCAGATGGAGGGTGAAGGGGTTGATATCCCGATCAAGAAGTACACCGACAGTTTGCCGAAGGATCGTCAAGAAAGCGAGGGATGTTCGAGCAACCCATCGAAAGATGACTATCCACCGCGTAACCGCCCGTTCTTCAATTCCGGATCCTGTGCCACTTCCCAATCGTACAGTCTCGGCGATGATATCCCTTTTCAACGCGGGTTCTTCCCCACAGGACTCCTATCCGATGCTTTCACACCCGCATGGCCACTCGGATATCTTGTCTTCAGCCCATACTCCCCTCTGCGACTTGAGCAACAGGAACCCTTCCGGGATCATGGCCCAAGATTGAGGAATGCTTTCGAGGATCTGATCACTGTTGCAAGAGGCAGGGATATGCCTGACAGGTCGCCAGAGAGGACAGGAGGTCGGGGCCAGGGTGCAGGCGACTGGGTAGCCGGACTATTGACGCAAGGCTTTGTAGATGGCTGGAAGCGGATTGATGATGGGTCGGGATACCAACTACAAGAGGATACTACGGCGATGGACGTCGATTCCAGGCAGCCCGATAATGACGCTGTGGAGGAAGCGGAGACTGAGTTGGATCTATACGAGCGATCCTTGGCTTTACGAAACATATTATCAACAGCGAGCACTGTTTCAAGCAGTGCTGCCTGCGGACATCCATCATTACCATCGCACCCAGCTGCTGCCAAGATCTCAGAAACGACAGAAGGGCCAAGCATCATATCTGCACTCACTACAACTGAGCGTAAGATAATGCCGGATGGCAGCGTGCATACGAAAGTTGTGTTGAAGAAGAAGTTCGCTGACGGAAGAGAAGAGAGCAGTGAGACTGTCCACACTACGCAGGGCTTTGCCCAGCAATCCTCGGAGGCTTCAGCTTCACCTACGCGCGGAGAGAATGACTCAAAGGATGCTATCAGGAAGGACAAAGAGAACAAGCACAAGGGATGGTTCTGGTCTGGTTGAGTTTTGGTGTATGGTGCCTTAGGGAATGGCAGGTGTTTGGATGCAAAGGCCGCTGTTTATAAGCGGTCGTTTTCGGGATATCCCATGCTGTACCCTTATACCTGTCCTTAACACAATACTGACACACCCTACAAAAACCTTTCTTGTCGAGTATGGTGTGATGTAGTACGGAGGTTTTGAACGCTCTGTTTTCTAAGCAACATGAAGGAGTAATGGGAGCATTTTCACAAATCACCAATTGAGGCGATGTGCTTCACCGCACATCATTATGCCCTGCAATTGTTATTCACAGTGTCTTCAATAGTTTCAGTGCTCCGGACAGTCCTCTATTGATACCTCCTGTGCATTGTAACAAGTGACTTTGATACAGTAATCATTCAAGCCTCAAAGTATTCCAAAAGCACACCGCTCACATTGCGGAACGAGGAAAGCGGCCGCGCATATTGGGAATAATGTGATTGATCGTGGTTTTCAAAAACCAACTAATCTTGCATCCGATAGGCCGCCAGTCCCACAGATGGAGTTCTGCATCCAGAGGGAAGGACCGCGTTTGCTCTCCTGACAAGATACAAAGGTTGCCTTCACTATGCCATAACGTTCGTCAATCAACTAATTTGTAACCATCTCCATTTGTAGATGGTTTCTCTATGCATGGTAAGCTGCTCTTTAATATTCATCGTTGGCGGGGAAAAGGGGTAGCCTCACGAAATTTCGACGGATCCCATTCGGCGATCGGATTCGAATTCGAGGACCTCCATGTTAGTTCTCAGAGGGCTAATGTGGGTGTTATCAGAGGGTCAAATACATGCCCCTTACTCAATGTGATATACAGATTAATTTTCTCACATTCCGGGTGAGCTACATGTCATGAAAGGGTTCGTTCAAAGACATCGTCTTGGAAAAGGGAGGTTCCAGAAGCCTGCAGACGCCTTAATACCTAGTGCCCACCAGTTCCATCACGCCAGGACGGCCGGCATAATGCTATGACGGTGGGTATCGTGGCGTTACAGCTGCGCTCGAGGCCTGTCTTCGTATTTAGTCCAGGCCTCATCGAACCCGGCTGATCTGACCCAAGCGTCACCGGTATCCTCCACAGAATCAATTGCTACTCACGAGGTAAGCGATGTTGCGGTCTCGATGCAATGGAACATAGTGCTTACCCATATGTCCCAGCTGCGACCACATCTTACCTTTGATCCTGAAGCTCTCCCTATCTTCAAAAGGCCTACAGACCAGTTCCCCATGCGCCAATGCTCTCGCCAATTTTGCCAAGTGCCCATCGTCATCGTGCTCTTTGGCTCTCTGAAAAATGCCTTCCCAGGGGTCGTCGCCCTCCCTCGTCGGCTCTTTCGGCTTATAGTTGGTGATTTCATCCAGTAGTGGCTTTGGCGAGCGGCGCGAGGCATACATGCACAAATCGAGACGACCCTTCCACTCAAGGAGACGGACCTTGTTTTGTTGGCTGATCCAGGGTTGCTTGAGGAAAGCAGAGAAGAAGATTGAGGAGTTGACGCAGTGCATGTAATAAAAGTCGAATTTGATCTGTTTGGGAGGATGCTGTGCCCCACCGGTGTAATAGACTATACAGGTTAGAGTACAACTCGGGAGGTTCAGAAGGTCAGTTATACCAGCAGCATTTATCATCTCCGCAGTTTTCTCCTCCACTTGACCAGCCCCCACTGTCCACTGACTTGCATACTTGATCATTTCGTCCGGAGCCCGCTTGAGGATACCATCTCTGATTTTGTTACCATCGTCCCAGTGTGCAGCAGTGCTCAGCTTGTCATCAGCGCGTATCTCGTCAAGTATAGACACCATTGACTTTGAGCATGGTCTGCCGGTTGATGCTTTTTCCGCCTCATACAGGAATGGCGCGATCCATACGTCGTGGACTGCGGCTTGGGCAAGTGCTTCTGCGATAATGGCAGGTTGCTTAAACTCGACACCGAAACCAAGGTGGATCAGCGGATGAAGGAAACCTATGGTGTGCTCAATTGGCTATAACAATTGATCCAGGCTTTCAGACAGAAACCCACCAGCGAACATCCTCGCAAGCATATCGTCTGCACGATCGTCCCTCTTCAGCACGTATTCGTTGATCACCTCCTCCCACCCTCTCTTGTCGATTTCTTGCTGGAAGAAAATGAGAAAGTCATGGTAGTACTTTTCGTCCCCCAGGTAATCGTGGAATTTGGAGTGGTCATATATATCTTGCACCACGCGCTTTTCCACAGGCACGGGTGGTCGCTGATAGGACTTGTTGCTTTCATAGTGCTTCTGGATGATCGCCGGTGAGGCGGCCAAGGCATACAGCGTTAGAGTGTGATGCGCGATATGATCTGCATGATGCCGTCAGAGTTCGCTCACATGTTGCGCCTTCGTATTAGGTGGACATTGTGGAACTTGTAAGAATGAGACAGATGGTTCAGGATATGATCAGGGTGTATGCAAGCACAAAGACGACCATCTTTTGATATGTGGTGCCATGCGTCGTTGGACAGTAGCCAAAAGAAGCCGAGAGCATAGTGTGAGACATTAAGACATTTCAGATTGTCCGCACAGCAATGGTTTCAACAGACTTGGTGTCAGAGGTAAGGCGAGTCTCTTGCCAAACACCTTGGTAGTGGAACCGTAAGAATCGAACATGCGAGGAGAGTGGAGGGTGTACATATTGATATCGACGGAAAGGCACATACTATGGAAGCCTGCCCGGTTGAAGAATACATGATAATTCTCATGGTTCTCTTGAAGGACTTCAGACCCTTTTGCGGCCGACTCGGCGGTAATGTCAGGCAGGTGGAATTCCCCGCAGTCGTTAAGTGATAGCTGCACTCTTGAGGCAGTCGCCATTCCTCGGTGAAAAGTAACGGCAGGCGATCTGGTCGCAATGATAGCTGATTTCAATGGTAGGAATTGATGTCTAACTATCGCCGTGGTTGACAGACGGACTGCACTGGGAAGCATGGGCTTTTAGTAATGGGACGCAATTACAAATATACATACTTGTAAAGAGAGATACAATACATCGGAATATATTCCGTACCGCACCAATGGTGCAACCGAGTGATGACTAACAGCGGTCTTTGCTTACATGTACTCTACATGTAACGTAGCCGATAGGTTAGTGGCCACGATATGTTAGTGGCCACCTCACCTTTTTGCTGCGGCGGTAGAAGTTGAAAATTTGTTTTATTGATAGGCTTGAAGGGCTAGTTCAAGTTTATCTTCTTTATTTAAGGCTGCTTGTTGTTGTGGTGTTGCTATAGTGAGTATTGTAAGAACAACGCGACGCTTCTTGGTGGGGTGGCCATTAACATATCGTGGCCACTAACCTATCGGCTACGTTACGCTTGACAGTAAGTACTCCTCGGTCTCGTACACGCACTTCGGTACCGACGAGAGTCACAACGTCGCGTTCACTGGCTTTGGCGCATAGTGCAAGCTTTGCAGCTGAAGACTCAGCCTGCAGCGCAGCCTCACAAGCCTAGAGGTGTGATAACTAACAGCTTCTAATCCGCGAATATCAATTGTCATGGGCCACTTAACTATGGTGAGCTCTGATTGCCCTGCCCATCAATCCCCGTTGACCAGCCGACAGATCCCTAAATCAATGGGCTCTGGATTTCGAAGGCAACAAGGATCGAATCATTGAGAGCATCCAGCAGGCGCTGTTCCGGGAGTAACTCTACGAGTAGGACCCGAGCTTGAGATCACCGGCTATGGCTGTCTCGACCACTTCCTCGAGGGAGATACTTTCTTGCACTCCTGGGAGATGCTGGCAAAGCTCATCGACCACGAAGGCTGCCAGGATATAGTGCTCGATATTGGTATGCCTGTCAGGCACCGTAACGTACGCTACAATTGCCGTGTCCTGATTCATAACCGGAAGGTCCTCCTCATTCGACCGAAGTTATGGCTGGCGAACGACGGCAACTGCCGAGAGATGAGGTACTTTACGCCTTGGCAACGTCCAAGATATGTCGAAGAGTACTATCTGGAGAAGATTGTCGGAGACATCACCGGTCAAGAGAAGGTACCTTTCGGTGATGCTGTGATCAGCACGAGAGATAGTTGCTTAGGTACAGAGACTTGTGAGGAACTGTTTACGCCAGATAGGTCCGTAGAGCAGTTTGAACGAAGTCTTCGCTTTCCTGAGTGGGCTGATAGATGGAGGCTAGTCCGCACGCACATAAGGGGTTGAACGGCGTGGAGATCTTCACGAACTCCAGTGGAAGCCATCACGAGCTACGGAAGCTACATACACGGGTCGACCTCATCCTAGAGGCTACAAGAAAGGTTGGGCGCTCCGATCATAGGTCTTGGAGTATCTTCGGACTGATTGAAGATCCCCCAGGCAGGCGGTATATACCTTTACTCAAATCAGCAAGGGTGCGACGGCGATCGTCTCTACTACGATGGCTGTGTGATGATCATTATCAATGGCAAGGTCGTCGCTCAGGGGTCACAATTCTCCCTCACCGATGTCGAAGTCGTCACAGCAACAGTCGATCTTGAAGACGTTAGAAGCTTCCGTTGTTCGCCAAGTAGAGGCTTACAAGCCACTCACGCACCATCCCATCAGCGTCTCGAACTAGACGCGAGGCTGTCGAAGAGAGCCGAGGATTTAGATCCTACCATAGGGCCTTCTGATGAAATCGAATTCCACTATCACCTGCCAGAAGAAGAAATCGCGCTGGGATCAGCGTGCTGGCTGTGGGACTACCTGAGAAGGTGTGGTGGTGCGGCTGGCTTTTTTCTACCGCTCAGTGGCTGTATCGATAGCTGCGCGACCGCGACCATTGTGTTCTCAATGTGTAGATTGGTAGTCGACGCTGTCCAAAAGGGCAATGAGCAGGTCATCAAGGACGTAAGGAGAGTATGCGGCGAGCCTGAGTCCTCGAAATGGCTGCCCACTAAACCCGAAGAAGTCTGCAACCGTACCTTTCATACCTGCTTCATGGGCACAACAAACTCCAGCAAAGATACCCGCAGTAGGGCTAAAACGCTCGCCACCGACATCGGAGCCTACACATGGATAGCGTCGTCACCTCCCTGATCAACCTCTTCAGTCTCATCACCGACTTCCGCCCGCGTTTCACAGTCCACAGCGGCAGCAAGACCGAGAACCTGGCTCTTCAAAACATTCAAGCTCGCCTACGCATGGTTATAGCCTACCTGTTCGCACAACTTCTTCCTACTGTCCGCCAGCACCGCAACGGATGGCGGCTCGCTTCGCGTTCTCGGCAGCGCAAACGTGGACGAATGCCTCTGTGGCTATATGACCAAGTACGATAATTCCTCCTCAGACATCAATCCTATCAGTGGGATTTCCAAAACGGACCTAAAATCGTTTATAGCTTATGCGCGTACTACTTTCGATCTCCCCATCCTGACCTCGTTCCTCACCGCCACCCCCACCGCTGAGCTGGAACCCATAACGCAAACATATGTCCAGTCCCACGAAGCGGATATTGGTATGACCGATGAACTCTCCGTCTTCGGTCGCCTGCGGAAAGTCTCAAAGATGGGCCATTAGGGCATGTACGAGAAGCTTCTGCATGTTTGGTCAGATCAATTGACACCCAGGGAGATCTATGAGAAGACGAGGCGGTTCTTTTGGTTTTACAGTATCAATCGACACAAGATGATGGTGTTGACCCCGTCATATCACGCGGAGCAGTACTCGCCAGATGACAACCGGTATGATCTGCGGCCGTTCTTGTACTCGAACTTCTCTTGGCCGTACAAGAATATTGAGGAGAATGTCATCGCGTGGGAGGCTAGGGCCGGGAAGAAGGTTGTGAAAGCTGATTGATAGAATAATATGCGGCTCCGGCCTATAAGAGGAATGCCGATAACACTTCGAGTCCGAATAAGCATAGATCTATTTTTACTCTAGACGTACGTTGTGAGACATCTGTGCGACGCTGATAAACTGCATGCGCCAACCCAATGCAAACCCAATACCAAACGCTCAGACCCCGGCGCAAATGCATACGAAGATCAAGATATGCCCACGCAAATCGCTATGCTCTCGGAGACCTCAGGAGTCCGAATATAAGCCTCGGTCTACGCTGGTAAGCCGATCATGAAATCCGCCGGTCCATCATTTCAAATCAGCGCTGCTATGTGATGAGCTCGGCCTCTGACGTTTCGTCTCCCTATCCGTCGGAGCCGCAACGCTCGCTTTTCTCTTCTCCTTCTCCCTCTGATGCTCCTCCTGCCGCACCGCTCGCCGCGCCTCTTTGTCCTTACGCTCGTTCTCTTTGCGAAGAGCCTTTGACTCGAACTCATGCCAATCACCTTCGAGGTGCTCGAGCCTATAGATTGCAGTGTCAGCTGGCGGATGATCATGCGCTTGAAGTCATGGAACATAGGTCACTCACTCAACAGCTTGTTTCGGTGCCGGTTCTTCCGTCGTAAAGTACGGGTGCTCCAAGACATCACCCGCCGTTGGCCTTTTCACCGGATCGTACAGAAACATAGCCTGCAAGAGTTCGAATGCAGCAGGGGTCAGCCTCTCCTTATACTTTTCGGCAAAGACGTTTGGCTTTCTTTCCGCCGGCCTTAGCAGCTCAAACCATGCCATATCCACCAAGCCAGGCCATTCTGACCTGGTAGGTGTACCCATGATGTTATAAATCTTGTCGAGCTGGTTAATTTCGCCGCCGTCGCCGGGAAAGATGGCATGCTTGGTGAAGATCTCGATGAGGACGCAAGCAGCGCTCCAAATGTCGACAGCGGGTCCGTACTGGGTTTCGCCGAGCAGAAGTTCGGGTGGCCGATACCAGATGGTGATAACACGATTGGTATAGTCTAGCTGACGACGTTTGGCAAAGAAGCGTGCGAGACCGAAGTCGGCAAGTTTCAATTGACCTTCGTTGCTGATGAGGATGTTGGCAGCTTTGATGTCTCGATGGAGTACACCACGGCGATGAAGGTAATCGAGACCTTCAAATAGCTGTTTCGCGAGATGCTTCTTATGTGAATGCTCCAGCTTGAAGGTAGGATGATTCAGAAGGCCGGTGAGATCGTGTGATAGATATTCAAAAACCATGAAACAGTCGTTTTTCTCCACCATCACTTCCTGCAGACTAACAACGTTGTCATGCTTCAGTGACTGGAGAAGCTTGATCTCCCTGATGGCAGTCACAGGAAACCCATCTCTTTCGCCCTCCATGCGAATTTTCTTCAAGGCGACCTTGTTCTTCGTGTAAACATGTATGGCCTTGAAGACCTTCCCATACGTACCAGAACCAACGACAGACTCATTTCCAGGTTTGCGGAAGTACACCGAGTTAGAGGCAGCGAAGTCATCTGAAAGGGTCGGTCTTGGCTTCAGACGCTTCATGATCTTCTTCTCTTTCCTTGGTTCAGGAGAACGTTCAGATCGACGTTCAAAGCGGCGGTCGTCACGATCTCGATGATCACGATCTCGATGATCAAGCCTCAATTCATCCCTTGAACGGTGGTCATCGCGATAGTCACGCTCTCTGCGATCATCTCGGCGATCATCTCGGCGGTCATCGTGACGATCATTGCGGGCTCTTAACGAAGCTGCATCGGTTGCTGTTGTGCGTGCAGCAGTCTTCGACTTTGAACTCTCTCCTCGTGCCGAGGGTTCTCGCATCTTCTGGGCAAGATCCGGGACAGGCTTGGGTGCTGGTGGAGGCACGGCTTTTGCCTTGAAAGCGAAACTGAATCTTGACCCTTCCTTGGCTTGTGGCCCTGTTGGGGTTTGTCGTGCTGGTGGTGGCATGTTCTTCCCTTCGGGCGAAGTTCCGTTTTGCGCAGTCTCGTCCTTGCCACTTTGATCTTCGACCTGCAAGTCTTTGGAAGGCCGAAACGGGTTGTCGTCTTCTTCGGGCTGAGCAGTTTGTGCCGTGGGTTGCTCAAAGGACTGCTGCTGCTGGACTTGGGCAGGGGTTTGCGATTTCCCTTGCTGGTGCGACCCGGACTGATCAGGTTGTCCACGTCCTCTACTCCCACCGCTGGCCGTCCACTGTAGGTTTTGAAAATGCCCGCCACGTCCACGCGGAGCATGCAATGCATAAGTTTGAGGCCCAGGGCCAGAGAAGCGACGATCCTGAACGGGACTGAAGTGGTTGCCGCGGAAGCCTGCATGATTTCCTCTATACGACTGGTTTTGGAAATTGGACTGTATCTGCTGATGAGATGCACCGTATTGTCCATGATGACTGTTGGCATAGTATTGGCCTTGAGGACCGTTTGGCGGAGGATAACTGTTCTGTCGGAAAGGTGGAGAGTAGGCATGCATGTTTTGTCTAGGATGTCAGTGCGTGATCGGAACAATTGCAACGGTAGATCACTTACCCATGCTGACCATGAAACTGCTGCTGCTGCCCTCCCCATCCACCTCTGCTATTGCCAAATGGCGAGCCTGACTGTGGAGAACCATGATGTGAAGAATTGGGCGTTATGTATTGCGGTGAAGTTGAAAATGTCTGTCGCGTGTCGATATTGGGCCGCGGAGGTCGCGGCGTGGATTGCATATCAGTAGCTTTCATGCCATGCATTGGGAACGCCTCCCTCATATGTGTGTCGTCATTTACAGAGCCTGGATTATCCGCGTCGATGCTTGGAATTGGTCGAGGTGGGGATGGTGGGCGGCTCTCTTGTTCCAATATAGACTGTATCGGTTTTGTGGATTGCATATCGGCCTCTCTTCGGCGGGATATTCTCGGCGGATTAGGTGAGCGCGAAGATCGCCTTGAAGGTCTAGATCGATGAGATGGTGGACGAGAGTTCGACGGTGAGCGTCGCCTTGAGAGAGCCGAGTCTCTGATTCGCTTTGGAGACACGCGACGTGATGGGGGAGTTCGCTGCGAACGTGTAGTAGAAGACTTCCGATCTCTTTTTGGTGACAAGCGACTGCTGTTCGAGTGGTGCTGTGGTGATGCTTCGTGTCTAGGTTTTTCCTTGCGGCCAGGAGATCGAGACAACCTCCGGCTTGGCGAAGATCGTCGAACCTTCGTGGGTGCTGGCGATCTTGAGCGACGACGATACGACGACGGTACGTACGAATCGAGTGTGGGGCAGTCAGGAGATGTGGGTCGGTCGTGATGCCTTGAGAGGTATTTTCGACCAGGTGAGCGTCGTGGAGAATTCGCACGAGCACGGTGTCTGCTAGGGACCCTTTCAGAGCGGTCAGATCGTTTCGGACTGCGGCTCGCTCTGCGCTTCAGCTTGCGATGATGATCACCGTCAGAAGAGACACTGCGTGTCGTTTGCCGCTTGTTCGGTGGGAGAGACTCCTGCTGCCGCCTATACCACTCTGAGGACCTTTCTTCGCTCAATATCCGAGAACGCTTAAACTCACGCAAACCAGCCTTGTTCTCTCGTGGATGTGACCGAAGTGAGCGATGTGTACCGGACCTGCCCCGCTCCAGACTTCTGTCTCGTAAGCTGGGCTTGAATCGAGATAGAGATGTATCCGCAATTTCTCCGCCTCGGGCCTTCAGTTCACGATCAGAGGCCGGCCCACGCCTAGATGATACAGGCGAACGGTGGCGGCGCTCAATCCTATCACGATCTCTATCTCGGTCTCTATTCCTGTCTCTGTCTCTATCGTCGTCTTCGGCTCTCCGCTGATCTCTCATCAACGGACTCCTGCGCGACGCAGCCATGTAATCGTCCAAGTCATCTGTGTTAGAGTAAGTTTCCTGATCAGATTAGGTGTAGTCGCTTGGGAAAGTTCGCTAGACGGAAATCGATGTTAGCAATTTCGAGGTAGGACAGTAAAAATTGCGGATCCGATTTGCTGCGCACGCCCATGCTTTGCTTACCTTTATCGGTGTAGAAATAGCTGAGGTATCTAACTCGGAGGATTGATTTTTAGGCCTTTTTTCGTATCGATTTACCTGCAGTACTGGCAGGCCACGAGCATGAAGTCTTTACGAGGGTCTGATGTGGTGCCGCTCTGCTGAGCTCGCGGCAAACGTCAAAGCGGCACGAAAATTGCAAGAGCCGCCGATCTGTGGCATCCCTCTTACCCGCCTGACCTACCAGAAAGACTCTCCCGATGTCTCATTCGAAGCAGAACGCACCGGTCTCACGAGCAATTCTATCTACGGCACGCAAGAAAAGAGTAAGAAAGCATCCTGATACCATCAGCAATGACACATGATGGTTTGCACCATGCATGGCGCCTTGTTATCCCCAAAGGCCTGATGATCCTTCTCTTGATAGGCGAAGCCTTTTGTGAGCTTCCGCGGTAGCATCACTTGCGTCGACTGGATCAACTTCTTAGCAGGCTGGAGCGAAACAGACCTCATTACAAGGAGTGCCTTATGGACATCTTTATGGGGCGCTGTCGCAGGGCTTCCAACGCACAAGGCTTGGGCCCATGTTGTGTAGCTTGCCAGCCATGTCTTTGCCGAGTGTATCATCTCTGAAAATCTCATAGTCTTGAAGTCGATCGTAGGTGATTCGCGAGGTGCTGACTATAATCCGCAGGATGAGAAGGGAACCTCACACACACGGTATCCGACCCCATCACAATATGACATACCCCTTGAGCTGTCATGCATCGGAGACCCTAGCCTTATAACGCAAGAAGTGACACCAGATTCCTGTAGATGCTTCGTGTAATTGTCGTAAAGTCCCTTTTGCAAGGTAAAAAAATCCAAAGCAGAACCCGGATGGGCGCAGTCATCAGCGCATCGTCCCCTCAAATGACGACTGGGCGTTTGTACTGTGTTGCCGTTGGCACGTCGACATACATCTTACTGCAATACAGCCAAAAGCTGGGTCGAGCCTCGAAAGGGTTTCTAGTACTCGAGTGCCCTGTGGTCGACTGTTCGCGCTCAACATCGGTCCCCAATTAGTAGAGTCGCAATCCCTGAATCACCTCGAGCAGCGCCAAATCCCATCATGACATAACATGCTGCTCCGTGGCTATATTCGGTGCAACACGATCCATCTTCTGCGACTGATGTTGCTACAGAATGACACAGAACACGAAGTGAGCCGTTGTGGATCCGCATGAGGGTGGTGGAGGTTGTGTGTTCCTGCTAAGTCCTGGCGTTGTCTACGGCGGACCACAGCATCACTTTCGGTGCAAAAGCTTCACATGCCTAGGCCATATGATATGCTCAGAGTGAGTGAAGGAATTAGATACATGTAGCTTGAACTATCCAAGCTAATTTCTACAACATTAATTACCTTGTCGAAGATAGATATATTCCCGTAGAGCGCCTATGTAGCGGCTTAAGGAACAAATGGTCGCACCGCTTTCGTTGGCGGCCTTCCTGTCACTGACAAGCCAGGACTTCCCACCAACTCGATCTTTCAAGTGATTACAACATCATCTTGACAGATCGCTTCATCATCCGTCTCGCCTTCGGATTCTGCACTCGCCGTGTCTGCGTCCTCGTCTGAACTCTCAGTAGTCTCATCATCCAATACCGTCTTGGTAGTAGGGATGTCCTCAAGAGTCTTGCTGTCAACAAAACCCCAGATCATCATATCCATATATCGCTTTTGAAAGTCTAACTTCCTCCTGACGCCCTCCCCCATCACCAGTTCATCCGGCCGCAGCAACTTCTTGTTCCCCAGGCCCCACCCTTCCAGATACCCTTTTCCTATCTCGTCAGGGGGTACTCCGACAACACTCATGCCCCTGTGCGCAGGTGCTGGCTTGTACTTCCACCTCACATACATCTGGAGTAGTCCCAGCTCATTCAACATTTCTGTCCTCTCTAGCGATGCCAACAACGTTGACAGACTCCTCTGCGCTAGTAACAGCTTCCTCAGGCTCATCTGGCCGTTGCCGTCAACAGGATCTGTCAAGCGCATGTCCAATTTGATGAAGAACATTGTCGCAACAAAGAGGTCTCTGTCGGTCCAGAACTCCTTGTTGTGAATGAGTCCGATACGTCTGGCGTTATCGCCAAGGTCCATGGTAAACCAGATCTTCTTCAGCACCGAACTCGCGCGTTTAGGAAGACGGTGTCCTTCAGCTGCCAGACAAGCGAGTATATCGTCGACGACCTGTTCGCGATAGAGTATGAAGCGAAGCCAGCGAAGACTTGGCACGCATCGAAGCTTATCGGGGACCTCCGCATTCTGTCTGGCCGCGGGATCAGTAATGCAGAGGTTCTTGTAACACTTGTACGGGAAAATCTCGGACGATTCACGCGCTTTGGCGAACGATTGAGAGAGGACAATGGTGGTAAAGTGGCCATTCATGATGAGATGGAAGTCCTTCGAGATAGCGTAAAGAGAGATAAGCTCTTCAGGAGAGAGGTACTTTGCTAGCTCAAAGACTAGCTCTGGGTAGTTGGTGAGGGCTGTGAAGATGTTGAACTGATTGAAATCCATCTCATGAGTTGGAGGATCCCCGTCGAACCAGTAGACTGGGAGATCACTCTTTGGTGGAGTCGGGAGAGCTGGGACACGAGTTGGAGATGCATTGGCGCGGCGGTTGTAGAGGTTGCCTTTAGAAGGTGAGAGCTGGAAGGGAGGCACAATGCCATACGAGGCAGATTGTGTTTCGCCTTGGTTGTTCAACACGCCACTATCTCCAGAGCTGGTGGGTGTCACCGGCTGCATATCGTCATCTGAGGTATGAAAAGATGCTGCCGCCTGTGGCGAAGAGTCTCGGTCGTTGAGGATGGCGCTGAGCGGACAAGACATATTGTGTGATTCTGTTGGCCTCCAGCTTTGAAAGGATTTGTGGTGACTCGGAAAACTGACAACAGAAGTTCGGCAGGTATGGAAGTAGAAAGAATCAGAATGTCTTGAATCGGATCCGTTGGTCATACACTAGAAGGGAGAAGTTTGTAGGTAGAAAGTGAAAGTGGTGTTATGTTGCGGAAGGTTAGAAAGGGAACTCGTTGGGTTCTCACAACAACAATAGGGTCACTTGAGATAGAGCCACAACCACAACACCTGAAGTTTACGCAAACAGGTAACCAACCACCTCAATTTTGTGGCACTAGCAATCGACCTAATTTGTGGAAGGGGAATTCCCCATCTATGTAGCACTTGAGCGTTATCTCATTCACGGGATGTTCTGCTGAGCGCATTGTTATCTACCCTCTTGGAGATGCAGGAATCTTGCGGTTGAGCAACCATTGTATTGCGGAGAATCCAAGAGGCAAGTTGCTTTGCAATAGTGACAAACCGGTAAAAGACGACTGCCGGTAATATGGAAAGCCTGTTGAGAGGCCAGAAATGATCTGAGGCACCTACGATCAATCAAATCAAATGCGAGAGCCAGCACTTGGCCGCGACGCAATGAAGGAGCAGGTTGAAGGCCTAAAACTGAAAAACATCGCAAGAGACAAGCAGTGAAGTCGAACGGGGCTGCGTCAATGTCGTGGAGCAGTCTGACGCTGTAGAGAGGGCTATCGTCTGTTCAATAGTATCAAGAATTCCTCCCTCGTCTTCGCGCTCGACCTCATACGTCCAAGCATGCAGCTGGTGGTCGTTGTGGCCCCCGTCTTCTGGACACCCCGCATAACCATGCAGAGATGGCTTGATTCCATGACTACAGCCACGCCTTGCGGCTTCAATACTTCGGATATCGCGAGAGCTACTTGCTTGGTGAGGCGTTCCTGAACCTGTAGACGTCGTGAGAACATCTCTGCCAGCCGGGCGAGCTTAGACAGGCCAAGAACGCGGCGGTCTGGAATATAGCCAATGTGCATCTGCTAACAATAAGCCGGTCCATTTTGCTTCACCTGACAGAAGCGACAAAGAGAAACCATACTTTGCCAGTGAAAGGGACCATATGATGTTCGCAAAGTGAGAAGACCTCAATATCCTTGACAATGACCAGCTCATCGTGGTCCTCGTGGAAGACCGCACCGTTGACGAGATCACGCACGTTCTCCTCATATCCTTTTGTAAAGAACATCATGGCCTTGGCATATCTCTCAGGCGTACCTCGAAGGCCCTCTCGTTCTGGGTCCTCGCCGATACATTCCAGGATAGTCTTTACTGCACCGGCTAGCTTCTCCAGACGTTCTTCTGCTTGTCCTGGCGTTGCCTCGAGCCGTTCTCGTGTACCAAGACCTGCCAACATCGCATCTTTTTAGTACCACACTTGTAGAACCATGAGTGGATCCGACTCACTTGGCCAGCTAAGTCCATCAAAGTCAATAGGCGGGTTCAGGGTATACGGGCTTGCAGGACGGCTGGTGGAAGGTGGCGTTGGTGGAGGGGCTTCATCTCTGGGATCTCTTGCGGCCTCAGTGAGATGTGATTGTGATGCAGGACGAGTCGAACGGGGCTTCACGGTCTTATGAAAGAATGAGTCATTGCCATTGCTGGTTGTATCTCGCGATAGTTCTAGGTCGACAGGCTGGCGTCGCCCATTTGACGCATAGATGGAAGCCGCCAAGTTGTCCCTTTCTCTGACGTCGGCAGAGGTATGCAAAGGAGAGCTGCCATTGATAAGATAGGGAGGTAATGCAGACTTCGGCTTCGGGCCCAATGGTGGGGAGTCCATCTTTCTTTTCTCAAATAATTCTTCCGGTTGGAATGAAAAGCGCAAGAGCCAACAGACTGTGCAACGAATGTGGACAGGTACCAAGGATTGACAAAATTCTTCTGCGCTGGTTATCCATCGTCATGGACAAACGCACGTGTACTCGTACTCGCACATATATGTGTGCGCAAACGAAGGCCACATTTTGAAGGCTTTCATTTCAAGACACAGCATGTCACGGATTATCATTAATACATGTAAGTTTCAAAGTATGACGCTAGACGTATTCTACATAACCACCATCAAAGCACAATTGGCTTCTACATCTTGCTACATCCCATGTCGCCATGCTAGATCCTTCATCTTTGAACATTAAAAACCGACACCGAGGAAGGGAAAGTCCAGAGCGCCCGCTCGCTCGTAGATTATGATAATGCAGACCGACACAAATAAGTCCATAGTCCGGCTCCGCTTGAGTACGACTGATGAGTGGAACAACTACCTCACTGCTCCAGCTCTTCCGTAGGAACATCATCCGTGTCCTTCCCAACAATAGCATTAGCCACCTTCCAAATCTGGATCAGGTTGTCTTCCGCAGCACTGCAAAGAACCCATGGATCGTTGAGATTCCAGCTGAAGTCTGAGATGCGGTTTGTGTGACCTCCGTGCATGAAGAGCCTGCAAGACAGGTTCAGTACTGGCACAGTCGCGCATGGTTAATCATGGAAGTCAGGTAACAAGCTCACAATTCTGGTGGACCATCTTCTTGGTCTTCCGGTGTCTGCTCTTCCCCTACCCTGCTGAGGTCCCAGAAGATGATCCTGCGGTCATAGCTTGAACTACCAAGGATGGCTTCCTCGAAGGGATGCCAGGAAAGAGATGTGACTGAGTCTTGATGGCCTTCCAGAGCGTGTAATTTATAGTTCAGGTTCCTGAGGTCCCAGATCCCAATTGTCTTGTCCGCAGAACCCGTTGCCAACACGTACTCAGACGCGGGGTTGAATGATAGAGCGTTGATTGCGTCCTGATGGCCATCCTTGCCTTTCGTCACTGATGAAGTTGTAGAGGCGCTTCGCGTGTCCAGAATTTGAAGGGTCAAATCGTCCGATACGGTGCCGAGCAGGGCGGAATGTAAGGGATGGTGTTGTACATCATTAACGATGGCAGTATGATGAGTATACGTTCTTGTGGGGTGCAGAGCTTTGTTGCTCTTCGTAAATTGCGTGGTGTCCCTGTGCGATGGTCAGCTAAGTCCAAAGGCCTTCATTTGTCTAAATGGCTCACCACAGGCGCACTGTCTTGTCTTCGCTTCCTGTGGCTAGATGACCGTTCTCGTGAGGGCTCCAGCTGAGACCGAAACCTTCTTTGGTGTGACCGAGTAGCTCCATCTGCGGATGGACATGGCCTGTGGGTACACTAGGATGCTTCGTCCGATCCCAGACCATGACTCTACCATCCGTACACATCGTAGCGATAATGTTAGGGTTTTGCGGTTGGTATCGTGCCTTATTGACCTCTCCCTTGTGATCGATCTTTTGGACGATATTGAATTTGACCTCCATGGGAGCTTTCTTCGTAGATCCGCCACCGTAGCCGCCGATTTCCTCACGCTCCTCGTCATATTCGGCGGCGTCTGGAGTGACAGGGTTGGGCAACTGACAATGGACGATCTGTAGGTAGTTTTGGGCCTCATTTGAGGTATGTGTGCCAATGACTAGTCGGTGAGTTGAGTATGGCTTGTCGGGGACCCTGGCAACGTCAGCTACAGCTAGGGGCTCAGTGAATTGTTCTCATCCCACGCTTGCTTATCCGGCAGCCACTGGGTGGTAAGAGTGGGCCATTCCAGGGCAGTGCTCAGCATCATGTCGTAAAGGAATGACGCATTCTTCTTCCATGTCTTGTACTCTTCGTTAATGATCTTCTCCTCAGTCCTCTCATCTTCCTGCTCTTCTTCTAAGCTCACTGTCACGGTAACAGGGTCAGCAATATCCATCAGCTCAAGCTGCAAGACCAGGACATACTCCCCGCATCGTTGTTGTCCATAACCAATGAAAAATAGCTCAGACACAGTGGTTGGTTGTCCTGCAGACTGGGCTAATTGGTCAACAGCAATTGGACGACAACGATCGTCTCGTAGTTGTCAGTGGAAAGAGTCTCAGTCGACAGAGTTTAATTGTCGGATATCTAGGACGTTTGCTGCTATTCCAATCTGGAAGACGCGAAACGCGTAGATTGATCGTCTTTACGGAGGTCCGGCCGCCCCGCCGAGCCATTACGGTATGTATGCCACTACTCTAAATACTCGACGACAACTAAGACTTCGATATCTGAAAGACAACTCTTCGTAAACAAGATACTCTGTCTCGCTACGGGCCTGCTTCGCTTGAAGGATTCTTAAGTAGACATCCTGTATTCCTTGTTCCTCGAGAACAACGCTGATCCCAAATGTTACACACCACAGCACGCACACCTCCACCAAACATCCATACCCTCACTTCACCCTTTACCCTGACACCATGGGGGTACCTAAGTTCTTGTATTTATAAACTACGGGACACCCATGTCTTTATTACTGACTTGACACAGCAGATGGATGAGCGAACGGTATCCCGCAATCTCTCAGCTGATTGCGGAAAATCGGATACCGGAATTCGATTGTCTCTACCTCGATATGAATGGCATCATCCACAATTGTACGCACAAGGATTCAGACTCTCCAACATTTCGCATGACCGAAGATGAGATGTTTCTCGCAATCTTTAATTATATCGAACACCTGGGTAGGAAAATTAAACCAAAGCGGCTGTTCTTCATGGCCATTGATGGCGTGGCCCCTCGAGCCAAGATGAACCAGCAACGGGCGAGGAGATTCAGGACAGCACTAGATGTCGAGACTGCGAAGGAGAAGGCAATAAGAGCTGGTGTAGAGATGCCGAAAGAAGACGCTTTCGACAGTAATTGCATCACACCGGGTGTGCTACCATGGCTCCCCATCTGGACATAATCGGTCCACGTGCTGACAAGCGTAGGTACGGAATTCATGGCCAAGCTAACCCAGCAGCTAAAGTATTTCATCAATAAGAAGGTGTCCGAAGACGTTGATTGGCAAGGCGTTGAGATTGTGCTTTCTGGTCATGAAGTACCTGGGGAAGGAGAACATAAAATCATGGAGTACATTCGCCTTGCCAAGGCCCAACCAGATTATGATCCCAATATGCGACATTGCTTATATGGATTGGATGCGGATCTGATCATGTTAGGACTTTTGAGTCATGATCCTCATTTCTGCCTCTTGCGGGAGGAAGTCACATTTGGGAGGCAAAGCCAAAAGAAATCAAAGGAGTTGGAGCATCAAAATTTCTTTCTCATGCATTTGTGCATTGTGCGGGAGTATCTGGAGTTGGAGTTTCAAGAGTTGAAGGAGCCCGGTATGCTGGATTTTGCCTTCGACATGGAGCGAGTGATCGATGACTTCATCTTAATGGCGTTTTTCGTTGGTAATGACTTCCTCCCGAACCTCCCGAATCTGCATATCAACGAGGGGGCCTTGGCTCTCATGTTTAAGGTATACAAATCTGTTCTACCAAAAGCTGGGGGCTATATCAACGAGCGCGGCGTTATCAACTTAGAACGGCTGGCGCTACTACTGGACGAGTTGTCCGACGTTGAATATCGGTTTTTCGAGTCGGAGAACGCTGACGCGAGCTGGTTTAAGGGGAAGCAACTCGCTAAGGTGGACGTCATGACAAAGGGTAAGAAGAAGGGTCAGCTGTCGATGTCAACAGCCCAGAAAGAGATCTTCAAGCAAGTCAAGAGGTATGTCAATAACCGCTCGGGAGAAGGTTCCAGTCAACAGAACTCTCTTGATCTCGCCTCTACATTACCCGCACAGGATCGAAAATTTGTAGAGGAGTTGGCAGAGGATCTTGGTTTGCAGTGGAAGACCACCGAAGATCCAGATGGTCAGCGACACCTGCGACTAGACTTTCCCGATAAACTTGACGGCGAGGAAGAGGATGACGGAGAGGAGGAAGAAGAGGCGCAGACCGCACTACTGAGAGTCATCAAGCGCTACGACAATGCGCAGGTGGTCGAAATTACCGCAGAGCAAACACGGGAGGAGATGGAGAAGAAGTATGAAGAAAAATTTCGAGCATGGAAGAACAGATACTACAAAGAGAAATTTGATTGGGGCCTCGAGAATGAGGAAGAGATGCGGAAATTGACCGAAAACTACGTTCAGGGGCTGCAATGGGTACTCTTCTACTATTACAGAGGGGTCGTGTCATGGCCTTGGTTTTACGGATACCATTATTCTCCAATGATATCAGGTACGCTCAAAATCTCTACTCTGAGCATGGTCCTGACCAAAGATAGATGTCAAGAAAGGTCTTAAAGCGGATATGAACTTCCGTCTCGGGCAGCCATTCCGACCATACCAGCAGCTAATGGGCGTTCTGCCTGACCGCAGCAAGACTATTGTCCCAACACCATATCATGAACTTATGACCAGCCCCGATAGCTCAATTATTGATTTCTACCCTCGGGACTTCGAACTCGATATGAATGGCAAGAAGATGGAGTGGGAAGCGGTGGTCAAGATTCCATTCATCGACGAGAAGCGATTGCTGAGCGCGATGAAGACGAAGGATCATCTACTCTCCGTAGACGAAAAGGCAAGGAACGATTTTGGTGTCACCCTGAAATTCACCTATAGTCCGGATGTGGAGTTTATATATCCATCATCGTTGGTCGGGATATTTCCAGACATTACCCATTGCCATTGCATCGAAAATGTCTTTGATCTCCCCACCATGGAAGGACTTGATATTTACGTCGGCTTGATGGACGGAGTGAAGCTTGGGACAGCTGCACTAGCCGGGTTCCCTAGCCTGAAAACCTTGCCTCATACGGGTGCACTTGGATTCCACGGTGTTAATATCTTTCAACAAGACAGTAGAAACGAGAGCATGGTGATAACCATGTCAGACTCGGAATTGCTCACAAGGGTCGAATCGGCGAAAGCCATGCTAGGTCGAAAGGTGCATGTTGGTTATCCATTCCTCTCGGAGGCCAAGGTTGTCCGAGTTTCCGACGAGTTGTTCGACTATGTTCTTCCGAATGATGGCGCCAAGCAACCCATTCTCGTTCCTCATGGTCCTCAAGATATTGAACAATGGCGCAGAAAAGCCGAGCGCCTCGAGAGCTACTATAGTAAACGGCTGGGCATGATCATTGGCGCAGTGGAGTCCATGATGCATGTTGATATGCTCAAAGGGTTGAAGAAGACAGACGAAGGTGCTACCACTAAGGAGTACGCGCATATCTCTGGAATTGAGGTTGATTATGCGTCTCAGATGGTGGTGGAAGAGGTCATTAGCGAAGATCAAAGGTTTTTGGAAAGAGATGCCTTGCCGATTGAGGACGAATTCCCAGAGGGAACAAGAGCCTTTTTTCTGGGCGAGTTCAATTATGGTCGCCCACTGGAGGTTATCCGCCATATGGGCAAAAAAGCGGAAGTATGGGTATCTACAGTCAAGGGGAAGGAGCCAGAGTTTGGAAGGGAAATTGCGAGAAACGCTGAAAAAACCACGCCGTACACTCCGTCATATGCCGTGGCAAGAATGCTGAATCTCAATGCCTTGGTCTTGAGCAAGATTACCTCTTCATTTCAGGTCACGCTGGACAATGATCGGCTCAATCTTGGACTGAATCTTAAGTTTGAGGCTAAGAAATTGAAGGTTCTTGGGTACTCCCGCCGTGGGCCCACAGGTTGGGAGTTCAGCCAGAAAGCGATCGACTTGCTGCAGCAGTACATGTTGAAGTTCCCTGAGTTCATTGCAGGCATTCAGAGAAACCCTCAGGGTAATGTTTTCGAAGCAACGGACTTTTACCCCGCTGCGAGTGCGCAGACGAAGATCAAAGAGATCCAGAACTGGCTCAAGTCTGTCGAGTCAAAAAATTTCGAAAAGGTTCCGTTAGAAGCAGCGCAGTTTAATTCAGACGTAGTCAAACAGGTTGAACAAGCTGCAGATCACGCAGTTCAGCATGGTCCGGCAGTTGAAGGCAAGAAGATCAAGGGCGTTCCCCGGAATGCACTGTTGAAGCCTTCGGATGCAGAGCAACGACTAGGAAACCAACGATTTTCTCTCGGCGACCGGCTTGTATATGCACAAGATTCCGGACGAGTGCCTATTGCGACGCGGGGTACCGTTGTTGGAATGACACGTACGTCCAGAACGACGCTGCTAGATGTGGTCTTTGATGTTACCTTCATGAGCGGTACTTCTCTTGGGGATAGGTGCTCTCCGTTTCGAGGCTCGACTGTGCCCATGTCGTCAGTACTGAACATCACGGATCGCCAGCTTGTTGCAGGAACGAAAGCAGGCATGGACCACAAGCCACAAACAACTGCGCAGCCACTAACAGTCAATGGGTTTGGGCCGCCTACAGGACCTAATGGACAAGGACAGCTTGTTGCCGCGAGTGCACCCCCGCTACTCAGGGGTTCGTTCAGAGGAGCAATGACCGGACAGCAGAATGGGACCCGCGGAGACGCTACGGCCCGAGGCGCTGGACGTGGCGGACTGGGACACAACAGTGCGCTGAACGGCCAGCAGCAGCAGCTTCCGATTCGTGCCGCACCATCAATCCAACCCAACGGACCTCGCGGCCGAGGGTTTTACCCCAACGGCATCGGTCAGCGTGGGCGAGGTGTTGTGGGCAGTCAGCCAGTGAACCGTAATGGATACGGTTCGATAGACCAGGGTGGCACCGATGAGGGTGTTTTACGAAACAATCCGGACTTCCGCCCTCAATCGTATTCAAGTGTACCCCCACCTGCGAACCTAGATGTCCGTGGCAGAGGTAGGGGACGTGGAGGCTTCAGAGGTAACGCGCCGAGAGGAGATGGGTTTAGAGGAGACCGAGGACTGCAGAGAGGAAGGGGAACTGTGCCAATCCAGCAGTAGTAGAAATCTGTGGCGAGGATTTTCATCCGTAATGGAAGCAATGGAGTAGCACAAGGGTTTCCTGCAGTTTCTCACATTAGGTGTATGTGTCTCACGCTCATCTTTGGCCGCCAGGTCTCGCGTCTGAAGTGTGGATATCCGGAGACCGTGTATTCTAGTTCTGTATCATAGCTCAGGACACTTTGGGTAGAGACGTACATGTAAGAAAGGCAAACAATGGTTGTATCAATGTCAGCCCAGGAAGCTGTGAGACTAGGGGATTTTTCCCTGTTCGCTTGAGTATGTGTGTTCATTTCTGGGCAAAGCCAGCTTGTACTCTACCTACCCGGTAGACCCGAGACGTGTTCAGACACGGGCACCCAAGTGTCCTAGAGCACCAACAGAGCAACAACAATAACAACACGACGTCAAACATCGCTGCTAGGATGCACTCAAGTCTTGTACGTGCGCAGAATGTGTTTGGTTTCTTCACGACAGTCGCATTCTGCGTCGGCGCCCTCATTGCTGTTTCCGTCATCATCTCACCGCAAGATCCATCCGCGAGTGTCGATTTGCGCAACGTACAAGTGTACCTCAAATCCTCACTTCTCCCATCAAACAACATCCATCGCTGACGTTTCCCATATAGCGTGAGAGGTCGTCCCCACTACTACTCCCAGAAGAAAGAGGAATACGCACACATCAGATTCGACCTCGACGCCGGTAAAACCATCAGCCTCTCGCCAAAGCCAATCGCCCTCTGCTGACGATCTACCCCACCGCTCTAGACTTCTCCTCGCTCTTCAACTGGAACACGAAACAACTCTTCGTCTACGTCCTCGCCTCCTACCCCTCCCTCTCACCCACCACGCCCCCCTCCCAAGCCGTGATCTGGGACACCATCATCCCCTCCGCCGCCCTCTCGAACCCCAACCCCTTCAACACCGGCCGAACACCCCGACACCGCGGCACCCACACACCTTCCGACAGGAAGAATCCCGAGCGATTGGGCGTCGTGCGGGTGAAGGATCAAAAGCCGAAATACCAGATCGCCGACGTGAGCGGGAAGATTGCGGAGAGGGGCAATGTGACGTTGGAGGTGGGGTGGAATGTGCAGCCGTGGGTGGGGCCGTTGACGTGGACGCAGTGGACGCCGTGGGGGAGGTGGAAGGGGTTGATGGGCGGGAGGAGTGAGGTCTTTGACTTTCCGCCGCTGAAGGCGAAGAAGGTCGAGAGTGTGGGGAGGGGAGGGACTCCGAAGGCGGCGGGGGCTAGTCCGATTGTTTGATGGGTCTCTTATAGTTGAGAGGGACAGGGTTGATACGTGGATGGTAGCACTTTTATATCTGCTTCATGGATAGCTACATGTTGCAGTGCGAGCATGTGTCGTATACCCGTATACTTGAATGTAGAGACAGAGCCCATCACGACGTGATACTCGGGTTTTGAATGAGTCAATCACACTGGAACCGGACAGACAAAAGCCAAGCATCGTTAATTTTATCCTCTGCTACCAAACCAAAACCAAGAAAGCATCGCAACCAGTGGATATCGTCGTTTCAGCGCCTCGCTTCCAAACTAACAGGCAACCCAAGTCGAAGTTTCGTAGCTGTTGCTTCTTTCGCGCACAAAGCTCCTCCGTCCAAAACCCCCATGTCTGCACCACGAGCACCCTAGTAAGCCACGGTGCCATAAGTGGTCGTTCCCCCGTTCTGGACATTCTGGCTAAAAACAAGCGGAGCGCGTCTCGCCGTCATCGTGCCCAGACGAGAGCGATCGCGGCGATCGAAGTACACGAACTCGAGGTAGAAAGCGTGAATGTGGCCAGGGAAGACGCTATCAATCAAGTGTCAGCTATATCAAGAGAAGGAGAGGTCCAGGCGAGGTAAGAGGCGGTACTAACCCAAGCAGGGTGAGGATGATGTTGATGAAGAGGTCGGTCCCGCAGCCGGCGATCATGAAGACGCCCACGGGTGGGACTATGGGACTTGTGTCAGCGATGCTCGTTCTTCACGACTGCGCACAAGATGGAGAACGTTGAGCGCTCGTGAGAGACGTCGACATCGATCTCCAAGTGATGAGGAAGTAAACCACTTGAGCTCTGTGTCCCAAGCCGCTGGCAAGATGTCCTGGCGCAAAAGGGGAAGAACGTACGTAGGATGGTGATGAGGATCAACAGTACACCCGAGACCGCGTTTGCCATGTTGTTCGCAACGTTCCTTTCTGACGGAAATGTCAGATGACAGTTAAGAGTATGTTCTGTTGCTGGTCAAGGTATCCGATGAGAGGTTGTGATGTTGTGATCTGTAGTGCAGTATGTATGTTGATTATTTATGACGTTTCTCTGAGCATCAGCCACTCATGTGGCGACGTGGCCGATGGAGTATAAGCGGATCTAACTCCTTCCGTGAGAGAATGTTATCACCAATCATTTTGGAAATAATGGACAACTTCCATAATTGTGGCTTGATCATCTGTCGAATTGAGATGTAAGACAGGGATGCTCAACAGTCAGCTTCAGATCTCAGCTCCAATAATCATCCATGTCGTGGTCATATGGCAACGCACCCACACGCTACCGCAATCAGGTCCCGCCATGTATTTACGGACATCTCGATCATCGGGCAGTGCTCTGCCCAAGAAGCCGCGAGAGTGGACACACTTCATGCAGCCACCGAGGCGCTGCTCTAGGTCAAGAAACCCGTGCCAGCTCTGTAATGTGCGGATCCAAGGCGATACTAAACCTATAAGCTATAAATGCGTATTGTGTTTGGAAGTGACATCAACTGTCTTGGAGATTGAAATCGATTCCTGATACGGGAACGAACGTCAGCAGGTTAGATCCCGGAGTAGATATTGATGCTGTCCAGTATGCTGTGGCTTGAGACAACAACCATGACATGATTGGAGCAGTTGGTCACGAGTACGAGTGGTGATGCCTTTGTACACACTGACATTTGCATCATCAATACCGAGTTCAGTACAAATCCCGAACACTGTCCACCCGTTCCACAGTTGTCTAACAATAACGCTTGTCCCCCCATCCCGAACCATGCGCGTGAACGCTCCAAAATGCCGCTGGTAAGATATGGGGCTCCGAACACCAAAAGCAGACACGCAGCATGATGATAACGCCATTATGATGCTCCCGAATCGAGACTACTTCGTGAACTCTGATTCCGCTCAGTTGCGCGGGTGCCCGTCGCATTGGCGTCTTCTGGTGAGCGTCTTCGGGATGAGCGGGCGGCGATATCCATCTGTCGTTTCGTATGTTGGTGCATTATACTGTATGAGAGAAATCGTTAGGATCTTGTGGAAATGATGCTAGAGAGAATGCAGGGTGAGGGTGAAAGAAAGACATACCGAGCGTAGCTGGTCATTGCGTCGAGTGGACTGTCGGCGTCGTATTGATCCTGAAGGTTGTGCTGGGCCGTCATGGGTTCCGAGAAAGAACCATTGACGTGGACTGTCGAGGAAGCCATTGTCAAGTATGGAGCTGAGGGTGTTGGAGGATTCGAGAGACGTTCGTTGTTTGTCAAATGATTTGCTCGATGTTTGAAAACACCGCTGGGATGAGGACGGCGATGGATAAACGCGATGGAAGGATTGTGGTTTGAGTGGATAAGATTCTTGGAAATCTGGGGCTCTCTTCGTGATATAAACTCGTCCAAACCACCGCGGCCCCCAATACAAGGGTCTAAGCCAGATTAACCTTATCTGGAAATAGATTTGCTGGCTATGATGTTGCTAGCGCCACCGCCATCATCATGGGGCCGATGTCTTTCCTTTCTAGCATTATCACGGAGCGGCGTTCCTCAGCAAATCAGAGATTGACGTCCCACACCCCCACATGTAAAAAGAAGGAAATATCAGCCGCGGTGACGATTATGATGATGCGGCTAATTCCGATGACGATATTGACCGTTCATCGGACGCACGATGGCGTACCAGATTCTGCGTATACCTCATTGTGACGATGATACGAAGTCCGAAGAACGCATGATCTTCTTATCTGTTAGATAAACTCTGGCCAACCTGTAAATCTTCACCAAACGAAGTTTCGCAGCTGAAGTGTTACAAACGAAGGCTGTGTAAGGCAGAAGGCAGAAGGCAGAAGGCAGAAGGGCATTGTAGGTAAAGTAAGTGGGCTTGCATGCTTGCAAAATCATGCATGGACCATGGTTCAGCTCAAGCCATGACGGAGTGTTTCAATCAAGGCTGAGGCATCGCGCGGTGATGTCAGTCACTTAAGATCTTCAAGTCTGAACACGTGCGCCGCTACGGAGTGAATGGTGCAGCCATGATTGGGTGATGCGGAGCACATCCCGACCAATGACTTCCTTGACTACGAGTACGAAATACGCTTCTAATCACTGATCTTCAACACTCGCCCTCCGTCATCACTCGTCCTGACTAAAGCTTACACTTCCAAACGCCCTTCAACCACTGGAGAACCCTCATTCGAGCGACCTCCAGCACGGCTAATCATCGCAATTTTCCTTCCTTCCAACCCCAAGACCACTATGATGTCACTCTGTTAACCTCATCATCGAAAGCGCTTCGATACTGCACAGTTGGCCGCGCCCTTGTAGACGACAAGCTGGGAAGATCTCCCAGTAAGATCCCCAATCCGATCCGGGTGGGAGATGCACGGCCATGAAACAACCTGCCTAAGAATCGAAGCGCAGTAGTTAGTTGTCAATCACATGGCCATCCAGGACCTCCCTCTACTAGGGAATGGAGATGCGTCTCAAGGTCTCCCATCCGTTCCTGCTCCTCCTAGAAAATCATGTAATTACTGCTCAGGGCCGTTCCAGATACTAGAAGCACCTAAAATTCGTGACAACCGAAAGCCCAAGACATCGTGCTGCGTGGATTGTCGGTACGAGGCGGTGTTGTATGGCGCGTAGAACTGCCCTTCAACGGAGTCCTGGGACCTTCCACACAACCTATGCGTTCATTCTTTGCGGGACCAAGCGCTGCATTGCAGGTACAGCCTTAGCTGGCTCGGCATCCTGCCCGAGCATAGCATCAGATTCGCCTTCACTGCCAGAGTCGAAGTCCCCGTATTCCCACAAGTACTGTAGATTGTGTGTCCTGCCGCCTTGGTAAGGTGGGTTCAATCATGGTACTGATATGTTCGTCGATCGCCTGTGAAAATCAATAATGGCAATCGTGAAATATAACTTCAGGAAAGTTGAATGCTATGGTCTGGCAATGTAACCCGGAACGTATGTTAAGCAGACTGATGGGTATAACGGTGTCATTGCGATTAGATGTCCGATGTTGTTTATGCTCAGTCATATGGCGTCTGTGATGCCAGCAATGATAAGAGAAGTGTGGGAGATTGACATTTCGGAGCCGGTCACGGAAAGACTTGGTGAAGAACTAGGATGAAGCGTGCAACGATACGAGAGGTGTACAGGATGTTTGAGATAGAGATCTATCTAAGAGACGCCCGTCTCGGGGGGCCACCATTCACACATAGCCTACGATTGGTTAGACACAATCCTCCGAACCAATCCGCAAAGGAACGCACCTTTTCTAGCTCCTTGGAAGAAGAACCTCACGATGAACACCTGCAAGCCAGCCATCGTGACCATCATCAGACTCTCAATGACACTGAAATTGAAAATCCTCCGCTCCGTACTCCGAACCGTGCTGAAATTCCGGTTCTCCCTTGTGCGGAAGTATTTCTGGTTGCGGTTGATTGTTGAGAGCTGGCCGGAAAGTTTGAAGATCGATTCTTCGAGCGCGGAAGTTTGTTCTGGCGACGTGCCCTGCTTGGAAGGAAGTTGTGCGCGTTGCTCGTTCTCGACCTGGTACCAGGTAGCCCAGCGTCAGCGCGGAATCTGAGATGAAGGTCTTGGATGCCGTACGGCTATCTCGAAATCTACCATCTTCTCGGCAAACGTGGACATTTCGTTGTTGAAGCAAAATCTATATTCCCCGCTCTCGCCGGCTGTGAACACGAAGTCTCCTTGTCGCTCTTTGGACCCTTCCATGATGACCTTCTCATTGGGCCCTACAACTGAGTAATCGACATCGAAGGAGCCCCCCGTTTGTACCTGATTGCGCCCATCGTCAGTAAGGATGACGATGGATCTTTCCCAACAGAGAACATCATACGGCGAAGTAGAATGCGATCTTTGCACCCTTCTGCTCAACATAGGTGAAGAAGCAGGCCTTCTCGTTAGGTGTGAGCTTATATGTCAGAGCCGTTGCTGAAACGGCCGATATCATATAGGCCAAGACGCCATATAGGAAGAGTGAAGGGCGCATGGTGTGGCTGGAAGGAAATATGCGACACGTTGCTGGTGGTCGTACGTGATGAGGCTCATGGTCAAAGATTGGCAAGGTTCACGGAAAAAGGGATAAACACACGCGACGCGGAGCCGCAATCCTTGGCAGAACTACCTATGCCAATGCCGGTGTGGTGACTGAGTGCTACCATAACCACAAAAATTTCTGGCCATGTTATACAGACATGTTCCAAACCACTTGAATCTTCATTCATAAATTGTACACATGGCTAGATCCCACTTGGCGAATCTAGACATTTCAAACAGAATCTCCATGTGCGCCTTCGGAGCTGGTGACACAATCACCCGTCTTAACTCCAAGCGAGCGGAACCAAATGCCCATCCAGCAACGCCGTCCTTATCGTATGAATATCGAATCTCCCCGATTCCAGAAGCTCCGAGTCTTATTTACATGATCTAAGCCCAGGAGGTCATCGCTCCCATCCGTGACCTCCGAGAGAATGTCGTCTGTATTGTGTCAGCGGGCTTGCTCTTCCTGGACTAGGAAAACCGTA
>JAABUP010001097.1_pt1 | contig 57486 bp, 61 predicted proteins | sample 5559201 | NCBI WGS metagenome assembly JAABUP01 (sample SAMN10711887, study PRJNA513373) | rock metagenome | isolation source: Antarctica rocks | place: Antarctica | reverse complement strand
GAGGAAGCATTCGCCACACCGCCGCTCAACCCCGCCATGCTCGTGCCGGCAAGTGCGACGACCGCCAAAGCAGCCGCCCGCTTCCGATTCTGGTGCCGCTGCCCCTGTGACGTCATGCGTGTCCTCTCACGATGGGTGAATGCGTGAACGCCAACAACTGGCGCCAAGGGCCCACATCGACACATCCGACGACGGCAGTAGCGCAATCGAGAAGAAATTCACCCGGTCGGTCGATCAAGCGGCCTGGTCGATGCGTCGATAACTCCGGCCGCCTGGCCTCGACGCCACAGCGTTGACCGGCTCAGCTCGGGTCCGGTGTTGCTGCAGTACCGGTCCGACAGCCCTACGACAGGTCATGAGTACGGTCACAGCGTGACGACGACCCTGCCCGACGGGCTCGTGGCCGTGGTCAAGCACGACTGCCCGACCTGCCGGCTGGTCGAGCCGGTGCTGGCTCAACTGGCCGGCGTCACCGTCTACACCCAGGACGACCCTTTGTGGCCACCCGGCGCGGTCGACGACACTGCCCTCGAGGTCTCCTGGCGCACCGGCGTCGAGACCGTGCCGACTTTAATGCGGGTTGAGGGTGGCGTCGAGGTCGCCCGCACGGTCGGCTGGCTGCGCGCGCAGTGGGAGACGCTGGCCGGCGTCGACGGGCTCGGCCCGGACCTGCCCGAGTACCGCCCCGGATGCGGGTCGATGTCGGTCGACCCCGACCGGGTCGACGCGCTCGAAGCCCGCTACGGCGACGGCCTGGCGAGCCGGCGCGTCGAGCTGGCCGAGCTCGAGGACGAGCACGAGGCGCTGTTCGACCGCGGCTGGACCGACGGCCTGCCGGTGGTGCCGCCGACGCCGGAGCGGGTGCTGCGGATGCTGCGGGGGACCACGCGCGACCCGGACGAGGTCGTCGCCATCGTGCCGCCCGACCTCGTCCCGTGCACTGTCGAGAAGGTCGCGGTCAACGCGGTGATGGCCGGGTGCCTGCCCGAGCACCTGCCTCTAGTGCTCGCGGCGCTGGAGGCCGCCTGCGCCGAGGAGTTCGCGCTGCACGGCCTGCTGGCGACCACCTGGTCCTCCGGCCCGGTCGTCATCGTCAACGGCCCCATCGCCCGCCGGATCGGCATGAACAGCGGCCTCAACGCCCTCGGCCAGGGCACCCGGGCGAACGTCACCATCGGGCGGGCGCTGCAGCTCGTCGTCCGCAACGTGGGCGGTGGACGCCCCGGCGGGGTCGACCGCGCCGTGCTCGGCCATCCCGGCAAGCTGAGCTTCTGCTTCGCCGAGCGTGAGGACGGCAGCCCGTTCGCGCCGCTGGCTGCCGACCGGGGCGTCGAGGGCGACGCGGTCACCCTGTTCGCGGGGGGCGGTGTGCAGCCCCTCGCCGACCAGCTCAGCCGTGACCCGGACTCGCTCGCCCGCAGCTTCGCCGCCTGCCTGCGGGTCGTCGCCCATCCCAAGCTGCCGATGGCCTTCGACGCGCTGCTGGTGGTGAGCCCCGAGCACGGCCGGGTCTTCCTGGAAGCCGGGTGGGACCGGGCGCGGCTCGTCGCCGAGCTGGAGGCGCTGCTCGTGCTGCCCGGCGCCGAGATCGTGCGGGGGGCGGGCGGCATCGCCGAGGGTGTGCCACCCGCTGCCGGCGGCGCCGACCTGCCGAAGTTCCGGGCGGGCGGCCTGCTCGTGGCTCACGCCGGCGGAGACGCCGGATTGTTCAGCGCCATCGTCCCGGGGTGGGTGTCCGGGCCGTCCGGCAGCAGCCCCGTCACCCGTCCGGTCCGTCCCTGATGGAGGTCCCATGACCCGCACCGTGCTCGACCCGACCGGGGAGCAGCGGCCTGCCGTGCGCACCCTGCTGCCCCGACCGCCATCGCTCGACGGCCGGGTGGTCGGGCTGCTCGACATCAGCAAGCCGCGCGGCGACGTCGCCCTCGACCGGCTGGCGGAGCTGCTGGCCGCTGACGGGGTGCGGGTGCGGCGCTACACCAAACCGACGTTCACCCGGCCGGCCCCGGTCGACCTGCGGCACGAGATCGCCGAGCAGTGCGAGGTGGTGATCGAGGCGCTCGCCGATTGAGGCTCGTGCACGTCGTGCAGTGTGCACGACATCGCCGACCTCGAGCGCCGCGGGGTAGTGGGACTGTTCCTGTGCTCCGCCGTCTTTGATGCGGCCGCCCGTACCCAGGGTGAGGCGCTCGGCTTCCCGGCGCCCTTCGTCCTGCTGCCGCACCCGGTGCAGGACCGCACCGACGCCGAGATGCGAGCCGCAATGGAGGACGCCTATCCGGCGGTGGTCGCCGCCCTCACCGCTGCCTGAGACAGTCCTGGCGGCTCGCGGCAGGATGGCGGCATGCTGCCGCACCCGCTGCCCAACGCCGAGCTGCACATGCACGTCAAGGGGGCTCTGCAGCCCGAGCTGCTGGTCCGCATCGCGGCCCGCAACGGCATCGACCTGCCGATCACCGACCCCGAGGCCCTGCGGGCCCGCTACGTGTTCGAGGACCTGCAGTCCTTCCTCGACGTCCACTACGCCAACCTGAAAGTGCTGCGGACCGAGCAGGACTTCTACGATCTAGCAGCCTCCTACCTCGAGCACGCACGAGCCGGGGGCGTCCGCCGTGCCGAGGTGTTCATCGACCCCCAGGTGCACGTGGGCAACGGCGTGCCGCTGCCGGCGGTCATGAACGGCTACGGAGCGGCGTTCGACGAGGCGCGTGCAGCCGGGCAGTCCTGCGACATCATCATGTGCTTTCTGCGCGACCTAGGAGCCGACGCGGCCGAGGAGATGTTCCGCGCCGCCATGCCGTTTCGCGACCGTTTCATCGGCGTCGGCCTGGACTCCACCGAGGTCGGTTACCCGCCGTCGCTGTTCCAGCGGGTCTACGCCATGGCAGCCTCGGAGGGCCTGCACCGCGTCGCCCACGCCGGCGAGGAGGGCGGCCCGGACTACGTGCGCGAGGCCCTCGACCTGCTCGGCGTCGAGCGCGTCGAGCATGGGCTCCGCGCGATGGAGGACCCCGAGCTCGTCCGCCGCCTGGCCGACGAGCAGGTGGCGCTGACGGTGTGCCCGCTGTCGAACGTGGCGCTGCGCGCCGTCGACACGATGGCCGACCACCCGGTCACCGCGATGCTCAACGCCGGCGTGCGCGTAACCGTCAGCAGCGACGACCCGGCGTACTTCGGCGGCTACGTCGAGGCCAACTTCGCGGCCCTGCGCAGCGACGCCGGCCTCGACGACGACCAGCTGCGCGCCCTCGCGCTCAACTCCTTCGACGCCTGCTTCGTCGATGCAGCGGCGCGCGACGAGTGGAAGGCGGAGCTGCTCGCGGACTGATCCGCCCATTCGTCGCGCCCCGGCTGGGTAGCCGCACGGGCCACGGGAGAGGATGCAGAAGTGACGTCGCCTGTAACTCTGCGTTCCTCCCGTTCCCTTAGCTCCCGCCGCATGGCCGTCGCCGTGGTCTCGGCGGCCGTGGCGCTGCTCGCGACTGCCTGCTCAGGCTCCAGCGGCGCCTCGACGAGTCCGTCGTCGAGCGGGTCCGCGAGCGCGGGGTCCACGTCCTCGGGCTCGGCCTCGGGCTCGGCATCGGCGCCTGCCTCGGGCTCGGCATCGGCGCCTGCCTCCAGCTCGTCCTCGGCCTCGGCGTCCGGCAGCGCAGTGGCGGCCAACCTGCCGGTCACCCACCCAACGGTCTGGCTGTGCCGGCCGGGGATGGCGAACAACCCCTGCGAGGGCGGGCTCGACGCGACCGTCGTCGCGGCCGACGGGAAGACCTCGGTGCAGAAGTTTCAGCCGGCGCCCGAACCGAAGATCGACTGCTTCTACGTCTACCCGACGCTGTCGGAGGCCCAGACGGTCAACGCTCCGCTCGCGGCGGAGCCGGCAGCTGTGGCCGTCGCCCGCAGCCAGGCATCCCGCTTCGCCTCGGTCTGCCGCCTGTTCGTCCCGGTCTACCGGCAGTTGACCATCCACTCGATCTTCGCCGGTGGTTTCGCCGACCCCAAGGCGCAGGCGCTGGCGAGCGGCGACGTCGACTCGGCGTGGCACGACTACCTCAACCGGGACAACCACGGGCGCGGAGTCGTGCTGATCGGCCACAGCCAGGGGGCCGGGCAGGTCACCCGGCTCATCCGCTCGGAGATCGACAAGAACCCGGCCGAGCGCTCCCGGCTCGTCTCCGCGCTGGCGATCGGCGGCAACGTGCTGGTGCCCGTGGGTAAGGACGTCGGGGGCGCGTTCACCACCGTTCCGGCGTGCCGGCGCGAGGGGCAGACCGGCTGCGTCGTGGCCTACAGCTCCTTCAACCAGCCGGTCCCCGCCAACTCGCTGTTCGGCCGCGTCACCAACGCCCGCAACCTCAACCCCGGGCAGACCACGGCCGGGATGCAGGTGCTGTGCGTCAACCCCGCCGCGCTGTCGGGCGGTCGCGCCCCCCTGCAGCCGTACGAGCCCACCCGCACGATCGGCACGCACCTGACGGGGACGCCGCAGACCTCGCTGGCCGACCTGAAGACCGGCTTCGTGTCATTCACTGGGCTGCAGGCGGAGTGCCGCACCACCGGTGGTGCCTCGTGGCTGCAGGTGGATGCCACCAGCAAGTCGGCGTACGCCCAAAGCGCGGTCAAGCAGGCGCTGGGCCCGACGTGGGGGCTGCACCTGCTCGACATCAGCAACGCCTACGGGAACCTGGTGAACGTGGTCGCCAAGCAGGCGGCCGCCTGGCACTGATCGTGGCGCCGGTCGGCGTCAGCTCACGTTGCCGACAACCCCTGCGACGGCAAACCCGACCGGCACGAGCAGTAGCGCTCCGACCAGCGCTCCGGCGCTGAACGGCCGGCCGCGCCGCACCCCCAGGAGCGTGGCTGCCGCGAGCAGCGCGACGGCGGGAGCGGCTCCGTACAGCGCGATCGAGACGCACAGGTGCAGCGCCGACTCGTTGAGCGTGTGGATGACGAGCACGGCGCCGAGGGCGACGAGGGCGCCCGCAAGGGTCACGACGGCGATGACGGCGGTCGCGGCACCCCAGACCAGCTGGCGGCCGACCCGTCGCGGCCTGGTCCGGCGGACGGACGTGGCGGTCGTGCCTGCCGGGCGGCCCTCGACCCGATCGGTCAGCTGCCGACGCTGCACGGCTCGGTCACCAGCCTTCCGGTCGGTCATGACGCTTGCACGGGGTGCGCGGTATGTGCAGGATAGTTCGGCGAGCGCGTCGTGCGACTGCTGCCGGCTGCCGTGCCGCGTGCATACGGTCTGGGCATGAACGGCCTCGTCGACCTTCGCAGTGACACGCTCACCCGACCCAGCGACGGGATGCGCGCAGCGATGGCCTCGGCGGAGGTCGGCGACGACGTCTACGGCGAGGACCCCACTGTCAACGCGCTGGAGGCCGAGGTCGCCGAGCTGTTCGGCCACGAGGCGGCGGTCTTCGTCCCGAGCGGCACCATGGGCAACCAGATCTGCCTGCAGGTGCTCGTACCGGCCGCCGGGGAGCTCTTGTGCGACGCCGACGCGCATGTCGTCACCTACGAGCACGGCGGCGCGGCCCAGCACGGCGGGATCCAGAGCCGGACGGTGACCGGGCCGGCGCTCGACGTCGATGCGTATGCCGAGCAGTTGCGCCCACCCGGATGGGGGACGGTTCCCACCGCTGCGATCGCTGTCGAGCAGACGCACAACCGCGGCGGGGGACGCGTGCACTCCCTCGAACAGCTGCAGGCACTGGCCGGGCTCGGCGTGCCCGTGCACTGCGACGGCGCCCGCATCTTCAACGCCTCCGTCGCGTGCGGGGTGCCGCTGGCGACCTACGGGAGGCTGTTCACGACGCTGTCGGTGTGCCTGTCGAAGGGGCTCGGCGCCCCGGTCGGCTCGGTGGTGGTGACCGATGCCGAGCGAGCGCAGCAGGCGCGCGTGCTGCGCAAGCGCCTGGGTGGTGGCATGCGGCAGGCGGGCATCCTCGCCGCCGCGGGCCGGTACGCGCTGACGCACCACATCGAGCGCCTGGCCGACGACCACGCGCGGGCCCGGCGGCTCGCAGAAGCGGTCGGCACCGCCCCGGGCCTCGTCGACACCAACATCGTCCCCCTGGCCGTGCCCGACGCTGCGGCCTTCGCCGCGCAGACACGCGAGCGGGGGGTGCTGGTCAGTGTCGTCGGCCCCCGGCGGGTCAGGCTGGTCACGCACCTCGATGTCGACGACGCCGCGACCGAACGAGCAGCCGCGGTCCTGGCCGAGCTCGTCGCCGGCTGAGCTGCCCCGCTGACCTGCCCCGGCTGACCTGCCCCGGCTGACCTGCCCGGCCGCGCTACCCGGCCTCGGGGGCGCTCTGCTGCAGCAGGTTGCCCAGCTCGCGCAGCCGGGACCGCAAGTCACCTTCGGACTGGTCCTCGGCAGCGGCCAAATAGAGAGGTGCACCCGGACAGGAGTCCGGGTGCACCTGATTCGGGTGGGGTCGTTGCTATCCGGCGCTGCGGACCGTGACAGTCCCGGTGCCGGCGGTCAGGTCCAGGTCGAGCTGGCCGGCGCCCGGGGCCGCCGGAACGTCGCGGACGAGCTCCGGGCCGAAGCCGGAGGTCGTCGCGCCGAGCACGTGCACCGCGCCGACACCGCTGCGTGCGCGCACGTGCACCGACATCTGACGGGGGAGGGTCACGACGACGTCGCCCGTCCCGACCATCGCCCGGGTGCCGACGGCGGTTGCGCCAGGCGCCGTGACCAGGTCGGCGAGGTCGAGGCGCAGCGTGCCCGCCGGCAGCCGGTAAGACGAGTCGACCCGGCCGGCGTCGTTCAGCGTGACGGCTCTGGTGCTCAGGTGGCTGCCCCACACCGCGGTGGCAACGCCGAGGGCGACGACGACGGCGATGAGCCCGGCGATGATCCGGCGAAGCCAGCCTGAGCTCAGCACGAAGCCCAGCACGAGCAGGACGACGAGCGCGCCGAAGCCGCTCCCGTCGTGCAGCAGGCTCGCGAACAGCACGGCCAGCGCGGCGACGATGACGAGCGCGGCGCGTCCGGTCCGCCCGCCCACGCTTCGCGGGGTGAGCCGTTGGGCCAGGCCGTGCAGCCGCTCGGTGCTGACCCGCGCCGGGCCATCGGTGCTCGGGGTGAGCATCCACAGTGCGGCGTACACGAGGATGCCGACGCCGCTCGCCACAACGAGCGCGACGGCGCCGATCCGGACCAGCAGAGGGTCGATGCCGGTGCGCTCGGCGACGCCGGCGCAGACGCCGCCGACGACCCGTCCCGCACGGGGACGGACGAACAGCGGCTGCTCCGGGTGGCCAGTGGCGCCGGTCGGGCTGGACGGGCCGGCCGGTGCGGACAGCGGAGTGGACGGGTTGAAAGGTGATTCGCTCATGGGCATCACGCTCCCGCAGCGGCGGCGCGTTGCCATCCGGGACGGCCCCGGGTCCTGTCCCTGGTCCGCCGTGGTGCCGGCCCTCCGGGTCTCCTCCGGGATGAGCCCGGATGCGCGCCGCCGTCAGGCGTGTGATCCTCGACGAGTGTTCCGTGCCGGTCCCCACGTGCCTGAGAGCAACCTGCCCGGCGACAGCCCGCTGTCGCCGCCCTCCCAGGGGCAGCCGCTGGGCCGTCCGGAGCTGATGCGCCGCGCCGACGGCAGGCTCATCGCGGGGGTCGGCGTGGGGCTGGCCCGGACGCTCGGCGTGCCGGTGCTGCCCGTCCGCGTCGCGCTGGCTGTCCTCGTGGCGAGCGGCATTGGCGTCGGTGCCTACATCGCCCTGTGGCTGTTGCTGCCGGTCGACGACGCCGCTCGCGACGCCCCGAAGCCCTGGCGCGTGGCACGCGTGCTCCGGCAGGTCCGCCGCCAGCCGGGGGCGCTGCGCGAGGTCGTCGTGCTGGCGGTGGTCGGCAGCCTCGGGCGGGCCCTGCTCGGGCTGCTCGGCGTGCCCCTGGGAGGGGCCGTCGAGATCTCACTGAGCATCGCGGTCGTGGGTGCGGTCGTGATCTGGCGCCGTGCACCTGACGAGCGGCGACAGCGGTGGACGGCCGACGCCAGCCGGTACGGCGCCCTCGTCAGCCGCCGCGGCTGGGACGTCTCCGCGGTGGCGCTCGGCATCACCCTCGTGGTGGTCGGCGTCGGCGCGTTCCTCGCCGCCAACGACGCCCTCGCCCAGGCCAGTAGCGGCGCTCTCGCGCTCGGCGCGGTGCTCGTCGGTGCGGTGCTCGTCGCCGGTCCGTGGCTGCTACGGCTCGTGCGCGAGCTGCAGCGCGAGCGGCGCACCCGCATCCGGGAGCAGGAGCGGCTCGAGGTGGCCGCGCACGTGCACGACTCCGTGCTGCAGACGCTCGTCCTGCTGCAGGCCCGGGCCGGCGACCCTGCGACCGTCCGGCAGCTGGCGCGGCAGCAGGAGCGCGAGCTCCGCGCCTGGCTGTTCGACGGCGCCCGCTCGGCCGAGGCGGCCACCCTGGCCGGGGGGCTGCGCGAGGCCGTTGCCGAGGTCGAGGACGCGCACGGCGTCGGCGTGGAGCTGGTGGTGGTCGGGGACGCGCCGCTCGACGACGCCTTGGCCCCGCTTGTCGCTGCTACCCGGGAAGCTGTGGTCAACGCGGCCAAGGCGTCTGGCGCCGCGAGGATCAGCGTCTTCGTCGAGGTCGACGAGCACGACGTCCGCGCGTGGGTGCGCGACCGAGGGTGCGGATTCGTGCCCGAGGACGTGCCTGCCGACCGGCACGGGCTGCGTGACTCGGTCGTCGGCCGGATGGCCCGGGCGGGCGGGCGTGCGAGCGTGCGCAGCGCGCCCGGCGAGGGCACGGAGATCGAGCTCGTCCTGTCGCGCCCGCCCGGAACCGACGCGTGAGCACGCCTTCCGCGGCCCAAACCGGCCGCGTGAGCGTCGTGCTCGTCGATGACCACCGCCTCGTCCGCACGGGAGTGCGTTCGGAGCTCGGTCCCGCCGTCGAGGTCGTCGGCGAGGCCGAGGACGTCGCGAGCGCGGTCGCCACCATCAGCCGGCTGCGGCCCGACGTCGTGCTGCTCGACGTCCACCTGCCCGGCGGCGGCGGCGTCGCGGTGCTCGGCGCGTTGCACGACGCGCTAACCGAGACCCGCTTCCTCGCGCTGTCGGTGTCGGACGCGGCCGAGGACGTCATCGCCGTGGTCCGGGCCGGCGCCCGCGGCTACGTCACCAAGACGATCGACGGCCCGACGCTGACCGACGCGGTGGTGCGGGTGGCCGCGGGCGACGCTGTCTTCGGTCCACGGCTCGCGGGGTTCGTGCTTGACGCTTTCGCAGCACCCCCGGTACCCGGCGGCGACCCGGAGCTGGACCTGCTCACCCCCCGCGAGCGCGACGTGCTCCGGCTGATCGCGCGGGGCTACACCTACCGCGAGGCAGCCGCCGACCTGGTGCTCAGTGCACGCACCATCGAGACCCACGTGTCGTCGGTGCTGCGCAAACTGCAGCTGTCGAACCGGCGCGAGCTGGCGCGCTGGGCAACGCAGCGGGGCATTTGACGAGCGGGTACCGGCGATGCCAAGGTCCAGCAGCCCGGCCGGGTTCAGTCGGTGACGCGCAGGACGACTGCAGCGCCGGTGTCGCCGGCGGCGCAGCCCGTGAACAACCCGATGCCGCCGCCCCGCTCGCGCAGCGAGGTGATGAGCTCCGCGACAGACCGCAGCCCGGTGGGTCCCTGCGGGTGCCCGAAGACCAGGCTGCAGCCGCGGATATTCATCCGGTCGAGCGCGAACCCCGTTTGCGCGTGGAAGTAGAGGTCGTTGACGGCGAACGGGTTGTGCGTGGTGACGAGGTCGACCGCGTCCATCTCCACGCCGGACGCCTTGAGCGCGCGCTCGGCTGCGGGGACCGGGGCCTTGGGCATGCGCGCAGGGTCGACGCGGGAGGTGCCGAACCCGAGCAGCTCGACGACCCCCTGGCCGTCGGAGAGCTCGCGGGCACGCTCGGTCGTGGTGACGACTGCCCCCGCGACCCCGTCCGCCGGATGGGTCTGCGAGCCGTAGGTGTGCAGCCCGTCCCTCGCCGCCGACCGCAACGCACCCAGCTCCTCCCGGCTGGACACGCGGACACCCTCGTCGGAGTCGAGCACCAGGTCGCCTCGCCGGCCGGGGATGACGACGGGGATGACGTGGTCGCCCTTGCCGCCGGTGCCGCCGGTGCTCGCGTACTGCTGGTGGCGTAGGGCGGTGACGTCGTCGATCTGGTCCCGGGTGACGGTCTCCTCAGCCGCGACGGTCTCGGCGGTGGCGAGCATCGACTGGCCGGTCTGCGGGTCGCGGGCGAACGACTCCAGCACCCAGTGCTCGGTCGCGGGCGCGCCGCCGGGCGCGGAGGGCTGCGGGTAGACCAGTAGCGGACCGTTGCTCGTGCGATCGGCGGCGACAGCCAGGACGGTCTCGGCCGCGCCGGTCAGCACGCTGCCCGTGGCAGCGCGCAGCAGCGCGACCGAGGTGGCGCAGGCCTGCGACAGCATCGGGCCTGACACGTGCGAAGCGCCGAGCCGGGTCGCGAGCGACGGAGCCCCATAGAACATGTCACGCTGCGGGACCGACCAGCCGAGCATCAGCTCGTCGATCTGGCTCAAGTCGAGGTCGCGGTCTGCGAGGGCCCGCCGGGTGACGGCTTCCGCGACGTCGAGGCTGCTGACCTCGGCGAGCCGGCCGCCCCATCTGGCGAACGGCGAGGTCCAGGCGAAGCCCAGGGGGATGGCGGCGTTCATGGGTCCTCCATAGCTGGTCGGGTGCTGGTGGGGTCGGTGCGACGGTCGCCGGCCGGGCAGTCGGTGGCCGGTCAGGCCCGCTGCACGACGGCGTCGCTGCAGGTCTCGTGGTGCAGAGCCAGGACCAGCTCGGCGCGCCGCTCCCGGACCGAACGCTGGTTCACGTAGCCCTTGTCCGTGATCTCCCCCGCGTCGAGCAGAGGTGGCTCGGTCAGCAGCAGCAACCGCTCCACCCGCTGGGAGGACCCGCCGCCGCTTGCGACGAGCCGGGCGAGGCACTCCTGCAGCTCGTGGCGCAGACCGTCGTCGGGCCGTCCGTCGGCGTCGCACCGGTGCGCGTGGTCGCTGTGCAGCCACACGAGGGCGCTCGCGTAGTCACGATCCTGCCCGGTGATCACGGCATCCTGCAACAGCCCGTTCGCCGCCGACAGCAGTGCGGGCCGCAGCGTCCCAACGCTGACGAACGTTCCCGTGGACAGCTTGAAGTCCTCGGCGATCCGGCCCCGGAAGACCAGCCCCTGGGCGGGGTCGGCCTCGTCCACCAGCTCCACGGCGTCGCCGGTGCGCAGGTACCCCTCCTCGTCGAACGCCTCGGCGGTGAGGTCGTCGCGCTGGTAGTACCCGGGTGTCACGTTCGGGCCGCGCAGCCGGACCTCGGTCTTGCTGCCGCTGGGGACGAGCTTGAGCTCGACCCCGGGCAGGGGCACGCCGATGCAGTCGCTCCTCCTGACGCTGAAGTGCGTCGTCGTCGCGGCCGGTCCTGTCTCGGTCAGCCCCCAGGACGTGGTCATCTGCATCGACGAACCGTGCTCCGCTGCGAGCTTCTCCATCCGGTCCCAGAGCTGCTGGGGCAGCGCGGCGGCGGCGAAGAAGCCGAGCCGCAGGCGCCCGAAGAACCTTCGGGCCGCGACCGGGTCACGCTCGAGCAGCGGCAGGAGCGCGCTGTAGCCGGCGGGCACGTTGAAGTAGACGGTCGGCTGGACGTCTTGGAAGTTGCGGACCGTCCGCTCGATCAGCCCGGGCACCGGCTTGCCGTCGTCGATCCACAACGAGCCGCCGTTCATGAGCACCAGCCCGACGTTGTGGTTGCCGCCGAACGTGTGACTCCAGGGCAGCCAGTCCAGCAGCACGGGCGGTTCGTCCTCGACGAAGGGCCAGACCTCGCGCATCTGCTGCTGGTTGGCCAGCAGCATGCCGTGCGGGTTGACCACTCCTTTGGGAGTGCCGGTCGAGCCGGAGGTGAACAGGATCTTTGCGAACGACTCTGCGGTCACGGCGTCGCAGCGCGCGTCGACCGCGCTCGTCAGGTCCTGCTCGAGCTCGGCGAGCGACAGCGACCCTCCCACTGCACCTTCCGCAAGCAGGACGGTGCGGCCGCTGCCGATCGCCGTCAGCGCTTTGATGAACGAAGGGTCCTGGGCAAATACGGCGGCGGGGTCGGCGAGCTGCGCCATCGCCTTCAGCTTCGCGTGGTCTTCGCTCTGCAGCGAGTAGGCCACGCTGGTCGGCACGACCGGCACCCCGACCGTCCACGCCGCGAGTGTCAGCAGCAGGTGTTCCCGGCTGTTGCCCGACAGCAGCATCAGCGGGCCGGTGTCGAGGCCCTGGGAGAGCAGGCCCTGAGCGAGCCTGTCGACGGCGGCCCGGGCCTCGCCCCAGGTCGTCTGGCTCCACCCGTCGCCGGATCGTTGCGCCAGAAGCAACCGATCCGGATGCGCGCGTGACCCGTCCCGGAACACGTGGATGAGGCTGGCCGCGCCGGCAGGCACGCTCTGCGACGAACGCATCAGACGCGTGCCATCAACCCGCGTCTCGAACTCAATGCTGGGAGGGGCAAAGAGTGGCGCAGGTGGGGCGAGCTCGTTCGGTGTTGTGGCTCGGGTCACACGGGGATGTTGTACAGGGAACGCTCGCGAGTCAAGGTTCGTGTGGACATTCAGGCGAACGGGTCACGACCTGCTGTTGCAGCACGCACGATGTCTGCTGCTCGGGCGGCACCTGGCTCGCCCGCATCGGCTGCCCGAGCGCAGACCGCCAGGTAGCTGTTGCCCAGCCCGGTGTCCGCCTGGCCACCGTGCTTGAGTCCGAACTGACGCCAGGCGCGGTTGACGGACACGACCACGCCGTTCCCGTCGAGCAGCGCCACCTGCTCGCGCGCTGAGTCCCACAATGCCGTGCCGAGCCGGTCAGCAGCTCGGCGCGGAGAGAGCCCGGCGGGGTGGCCGTTCAGCAGGGCTCGGTCGAGACCGCTGAAGGGTGGACCGACGGGTCGCGGCCGCGCTGGGCCGTAGCACGGTTGGTAGGGGCGCGACACCGCCCTGCGGATGTGGTCGGCGAATGATGCGCTACCGCGGCCACGAGACGGCCGGTCCTGGAACGGCATGGCGAAGTCCTGACGTCACCGTGACGAGCACCGAGCGTGCTCGTGCTCCGGGCGAGGACTGGACCCAGCACCAGCGTCGCACAGCCCAATCCAGAGTCCCGACGAGGTCACCCCTGCCTCCATGGCGGTTATGTCCTCGTCCGAGGAGGCGACGTACTGCGGGGAGCTTCCGGTGAGATCAGCGTGACGCCGGCACGGCAGGATGGATCTCGACTACGTCGAGGGGGCGCCCGGCTCCGGCCACGCACCAAGTTGCACGAGCAGGCCGAGGTCGTCTCGACAGGCCCAGTGTTCGCGGATCGTGCCACCCGCGACTCGGAAGACGTGCACGAACGTCCAGGAGACGGGCCGTTCCGTGACCGGCACCCGGGCAAGCAGCGGCATCGTGGAGGCCCGGTGCCGCCCATGCAGGGTCAGGTGCACCATCACCGTGTCGTTCTCGGCGACGATGTTGTGTATTTCCACGCGGCCGGGGCCCAGGTCGTGGTCCAGCACGAAGGCGGTCTGTTTCAGCCCCTCGCGTCCTTGCGGGCCCGCGGCGTGCTGGACGAAGTCCTCGGCAACCAGCTCGAAGGCTGCGGTCTCGCCGGCCTCGACGCCTCGCAAGAAACCCAGTACGACGTCTCGTGCCGAGGGCGCGGGCGGCTGCTCCATGCCGGTGGGTCGGGGGCTGTCAGGCATGCCACTACTGTGCGCCGCGCCTGTTCGGCCGAGCGCCAAGGGGCAAGCCGCTTGACCGCGTTTTCTGTCGGTGGCCGGCGCTACCTTCCTGTCGTGCTCAGCTCCGTCAACTCCCGCCGTCGCGCGGTCGCCGTCGTCGTCGGGACGACATTGGCTACCGCGCTGGGTGCTGTCACCGGCGCCCTCGTGGGGCTCGACGCGCACCACCCCGGGCGCCAGGTCGTGTGGCTGGTCCTCAGCGCGGTCGCGGTCGCGCTTGCGACCGCTCTTCCTGCGGGTGAGCTGTACCGCAGCATCCGTGAGCGGCGGCGCGCGGAAGACCTCGCGGAGGCCGCCGAGTCGCGGTTGTCCGTGACGCTCGATGACGCGCTTGAACCCATTGCCACCCGCCTCGCCCGCCTGGCGGCGCTTGCCGCCGCTGGCCCGGGCGCCGACGACGACGCCCTGCAGGCCCGAGCCGCGCTGGCCACCGAGATCAAGCTGGCGGTGCTGACGACCGCGGCGCATCTGGTCGGTGGCGGCCGCGTCCGGGCGTCGCTCTACCGGCTCAGCAGTGACGGGTCGCTCCAGCCCGACAGCTACACCGGGCGCGGCCATCCGCCGACGACAGTGTTCAGAACGGCTACCGCCTCGGGGCGCTTCGCGCTCGATCTTGTCGCGGCGGGTGGCTCGTACTTCTGCCATGACGTCGACCTCGACGCGCCGGCGGGATGGACGCCCACCGCCAGTGAGTACCGCACATTCCTGTCCGTTGCCGTGGGCGCCGGCCTTCGCCGGTACGGCATGTTGAGCCTCGATGCGCCCGAGGTCGGTGACCTTGTCGAGCAGGATGCGGACCTGACCCGAGTGCTGGCGGCGTTGCTCGCGGCGGCGCTGCCCTGGGCTCCGGGGGTGACCGAGCCGGTCCCTCTGCCGCGGTTGCAGCAGCCCCTGCCGCTGGCACGAACGCCAGAACCCCCAACGATGACGCGCCGGGTGACCAGTTGATACTTGACGCCGCGAGCACGAGCAAGGAGCGTTGAGCCATGGTGGTCGAGCAGCGCATGCCGGGCGACGACCGGTTCGAGTCACTGGTCTGCGACCCGCAGTACTTCGAGCGGGCGTGGCTCCGAGCCCGCGAGCGCGCCAAGCGCGAGGTGGCCGAGCAGGTACGCGGGGCGGGTCCGGCAGCCGGTTCAGGCCCTCGGTTACGCCGCGCCTCGTAGGACACCGAGGCTGGCTCAGCCGTAGTGGACCCCGGTCAGCTGCTCGGAGCGCTCCCACAGCCGGCGCGCCATGTCGTCGTCATAGGCCGCCTTCTTCGCTGACTGCCGTGAGGGGTAGCCGCGGATGTTGGCCGACCCGTCCGGCCCCCAGTAGTCGCCGGGGGAGACGTCGGGCATGGTTGCGGCGTAGAGCTGGGGCAAGGCTCCCTGGGCGTCGGACTGGGCAAACAGCGCGTTGGCGGCCTTGTTGGCGAGGATGCCGAGCTGGTTGCGGCGCATCGCCGGGCCGGCCAGCTGCAAGTTGGTGGCGGCGTACCCCGGGTGCGCCGCTGCGCACAACAGGCCCCCCCCAGCCGCGTCGCTACGGTGCTGGAGCTCGCGCATGAACAGCAGGTTGGCCAGCTTGGACTGGCCGTATGCCAGCCACCGGTGGTAGTTGCGCCGCTCGGGTGAGAGCTTGTCGAGGTTGATCTTCCCGAGGCGATGGACCTCGCTGCTGGTCACCACGACCCGCGGCTCGGCACCGATCGGTGTCGTCTGCCGCAGGGTCGCCAGCAGCTGCCCGACGAGGGCGAAGTGGCCGAGGTGGTTGGTCGCGATCTGCATCTCGAACCCGTCGGTGCTGGTCCGGTACGGCAGCGCCATGACGCCTGCGTTGGCCATCAGCAGGTCCAGCGCGCCGACGCGCTCGCTCACCTGCTGCGCCGCCCGCCGGACAGACGTGAGGTCGGCCAGGTCGACGAGGACCAGTTCCACGGCAGCGGCCGGCGCCTGGTTCTGCACGGTCTCGAGCGCCTGCTGTCCGCGGCCGGCATCCCGGCAGCCGAGCAGCACGTGGGCGCCCCTGCGCGCCAGGCCGAGTGCAGTGTGCAGGCCCAGGCCGGAGTTCGCGCCGGTGATGAGCGCGGTGCGTCCGGTCTGGTCAGGGATGTCCTCGGCGGTCCAGCGGCTCATCACAGCGGGCCGTTGCGGCGGCGATGGGTGGGCACGAGGTTCACCTTGCCCGTTTCCGGCCGCCGATGTGCGCGCCGTCGTCCAGTTGGTCCGGTGGTGGCGCTCAAGAGCCGCCCGGACGGTGCCGAATGACCCCTATGCGCCGAGTCATTCCCCTTGCCGCGCTGGTGGCTGCCACGATGAGCGTTGTCGGCCTCACGTCGAGCCCGGCCGGCGCCGCGGCGGGGGCAGGCGCCCCGTCGGGCGCTCGCGACGTCACGGCGATCAAGCGTGCTGAAGCCGCGGCCGCGGCTCCGCGCAGCACCGCAACTGGTGGCCGTCCCTCCGTCACACCCCGCGCGCTCACCTCGACCGAGCCGCTGCCCGACGGCTACCCGGTCGGCACCCTGGGCGACACCTACGTCGACACCGCGCGTGGCACACCCGCCTACTTCTGGGCGCCGGCGCACGCCAACCGCTACCTGCCGACCACCATCTGGTACCCGGCAGCCGCTGGCGGCAAAGGCTATGACCAGGGCGCGGTTGCACCGGCAGCCGGCCGGTTCCCGCTGCTCGTGTTCGCCCACGGCTACAACGCCAACCCGGCCACCTACCAGCCCTTCCTGCACACGCTGGCAGCGGCCGGGTACGTCGTCGCCGCCCCGACGTTCCCGACCAGCCACTACATCAACGGGGTCACGATGCCGCCGCGCAGCACCGCGGAGATGGTCAACCAGGCATACGACATGTCCGCGGTCATCGGAGGCGTGCAGTGGCGGGTCGCGCACGACCCGTGGCTGCTGCGCGGGACGGTCGACACCGGGCGCATCGGCGTGATCGGCCACAGCGACGGCGGGATGACCGTCGCCGGGATGCAGCTGAGCACCGGCTACTACGACTCGCGTCCCACAGTCACCGTTGTCATGAGCGGGGCGGGCCTGGCGATGCCTGGCGGCAGCTACGGCGTCCGGCGCACCACCCCCCTGCTGGTCGAGCAGGCGACGCAAGACCCGTACAACGGCTACGCGAACGGGCTCGGGCTGTTCAACGGCGCCCTGGGGCGTCCCAAGACCATGCTCAGCGTCAGCGGGCCGTACCACATCTGGCCGTTGATCGGCGACGACCGCGTCGCTGACCTCACTCGCCGGGCCACGCTCGACTTCTTGAACTGGAAGCTCAAGGGCTGGTGGCTCAGCCCGTTCGCTCTGGCCAACGACGGCGGGGTCCCCGGCTACACCGCGCAGCGCACCGTCGTCTGACGGGGCCCGGCGCGCTCGAGGGCGGCCGCGTCAGCCGACTCGGCTCACCCGCGACGACCCAACGCTCCGGTCAGTACCCGGCACGCCTCGGACAGCTCGACGAGTTCCTCCTCGCGCAGCGCCTGCGGCCCGTCGCACAACGCCGACTCGGGGTGCGGGTGAACGTCGACGAGCAGCCCGTCGGCACCCGCGGCGATCGCTGCCCGCGACAGTGGCACGACCAGGTCCCGGCGTCCCGCCGCGTGGCTCGGGTCGACCATCACCGGAAGGTGTGAGAGGGCCCGCACCATCGGGACCGAGCTGATGTCAAGCGTGTTGCGGGTCGCGGTCTCGAACGTCCGGATGCCCCGCTCGCAGAGGACGATGTCGAGGTTGCCCCGCTGCGCGACGTACTCGGCGGCCATCAGCCACTCCTCGTATGTCGCCGTCATCCCGCGCTTGAGTAGCACCGGCTTGCCGGCGACACCGACCGCCTGCAGCAGCGCGAAGTTGCTCATGTTGCGCGTGCCGACCTGCAGCATGTCGGCGTGCTCGGTGACGACGTCGACGTCGTGGGCGTCGACGACCTCGGTGACGACGGCCATGCCGACCTCGGCCCGGACCTCCGACAGGATCCGCAGGCCCTTCTCGCCCAAGCCTTGGAAGGCGTATGGGCTGGTGCGCGGCTTGTAGGCACCGCCGCGCAGCAGGCGAGCCCCTGCGCGCTTGGCCATCTGCGCTGCCTCGAGGGTCTGCTCCGGCGTCTCCACGGCGCAGGGCCCGGCCACGAGGGCGAAGTCGTCCGGCCCGATCGGCACCGCGAGCTCGCCCGACCCCACCACCACCGTCGACCGGCCGGCGTGGTGTTCACGGCTGACCAGCTTGTAGGGCTGGGTGACCCGGATGACCTCGGCCACTGCCGAGACGGCGGTCAGGTTCAGGTTGGCGAGCACGTCGTCGTCGCCGACCACGCCGATGATGGTGCGGGCGACCCCACGCGAGACGAAGGCGCTGCCGCCGGCATCCTCGACGACGCCGATGACCTCGTTGACCTCAGCCACCGAGCAGCCCGAACGCATGACGACAACCATTGCTACGACGCTAGTCGATCGGCCCCCGGCGCCGCCTCAGCGCGTCCCCAGCGCGGGCCGGGTGAGCGTGCATACTGGCCGACCCCGCATCGGCTGCCGGCGAGGAAAGCTTGGCGAGGTGCTTGGTCGACCCGGGTCCAGCGTCGGGCGGCGCCGAGCTGGAGGCCGATACCGGTGCAGACGGATGCGGAGCTGAAGCCATGGCCGACGGCTGTGGCAGTGGAGCCGGTACGGGCGGGACGGCGACGGGCGACGCTGCAGCCGGCGGGGGGACGGCCTGCGACGGTGTGTCGGGTTGGGCGCGCGGACTCGCCCGTGCGTCCGGGATGTCGGGTGCGACCGGGCTGCCCTGAGCACTCAGAACCGGAGCGGCGGCAGAGACGTCCGAGGAGACGTCCGAGGAGACGTCCCAGGAGACGGCCGAGGAGTCCTGCTCCGGCGCGGGCCCTAAACCGGCCGCCGACGAGACACCTACCGCTCCGCCGCCGCTCGCTTCCATGACGCTGGTCGCCGGCGTGGGGGCAGCCGCCGTGGCCGTCGCCGCGACCTGTGCGGCGGAAGCGCCCACGTTCAGCGCCTGGGTCGCTGTCGCCGGGCGCGTCGATGCCGGTCCGAGCGGGATGGGGGCCGACCGCCGCACGCGTCCCGGCTGCGAGGGGCCAGACGGGGCCGTGGCGGGCTGCAGCTGCGCCAGGAACGCGGCCGCCCCGCCGCTGAGCTTCTGCAGGTCGGCGGCGGGCAGCAGTGGTCGCAATGCGGCGAGCAGCGCGCTCTGCTCGCTGACGAAGTGGCTGAGCTCGCTGCGGGCATCGGGGTCGGACCGGTGCAACAGGTCGGTGGCGCCCGAGACGGCGGCGTCAGCCCAGTCCTGCAGCAGGCCGGCGACCTGATGCGCGGTCTCCGGTGTCAGCGCGACCCCGAGGCGACCCTCGCGGCGCAGGTGGTGCAGCTCGCTCATCCGGGCCTCGGCGGCATCGAGCTTGGCCCGGTCCCGGGCGACGTCGTTCGACGCCAGCGACACGTCGACGTCCTCGATCCCACGCTTCACGCCGTACAGCGTGTCGCCGGGCATCGCCCGGGTCGAGCCGAAGGCGATCCCTCCGAGTGCCAGCACCGTCGCCACGACGGCCGCGGCGAGCCTGAGGAATTCCGGCGCACGCGGCGCAACCGATACCACGGTCCGGGTGTTCGCTTCACGGGCGGCTGCGCGCGGCGAGCCGCCCAGCGCCCGCACAGTCGACCGGGCGCCGTGCGAGGCTGCGCCCTGAGCTGTAGCAGGGGGTTGCAGCACCCTGCCCCGCAATCCCGCGGGAGCGGCGGGCGGCGGAATCGAGGACAGTCGGCGCACCACGTCGGCCAACTCCAGCAGGTGCGGGCTCGTCGCTGTGGACCGGCCGTCAAGCAGCTCGGCGAACTGTTCGGCGGCGCGGGCTCGTGGAAGCAGCGGCACCCGCACCACCTCCTTCGCGCTATACGCACAGGGTCGGACGACTGCCCCGCCCAGTCTCGCAGGTCACTACTCGTGACCGCGACGATCGTCCCGTCCAGCCCGTCCAGCCCGTCCAGCCGGGCGGGCGCCGGCTCAGCGCGGGAGGTCGCGCAGGCGCCGCAGCAGGGCAATGTCCTCGGTATGAGCGCTCTGACCGCCCGGCGTCTCGACCACGATCGGGACGCCCCGCATCGCGGGGTGCACGAACAGCTCCCCGAACGGCTGCTCGCCGATGCACCCGTGCCCGATGCGGGCGTGCCGGTCACGACCGCTGCCGACCGGATCGCGCGAGTCGTTGGCGTGCACGAGCCCGAGCCGCCCGCGGCCCACGGTCCCCACCAGCGAGGTGAGCAGGCGCCGCACCCCGCCCGGACGCGCCACGTCAGCGCCGGCGGCGAACGCGTGGCAGGTGTCGAGGCACAGCCCGAGCCTCTCGTCGCCGTCCAGCGCCGCGAAGTACTCGCCGACCTGCTCCACGGTCGCCGCGAGGGAGCCGCCTCCGCCGGCGGTGGGTTCGATGAGCAGCCGTGGCGCGGGCGGAGCACCGGACGCGCTGTCTTCTGAAAGAGCAGCGTCGAGCAGGGTGAGGACCGCTTCGCGGACGTGTCCCAGCGACTCGGTCCGGCCGGCGGCGTCGACGGCGGAGCCGGCATGCATCACGACGCCCTCGGCTCCGAGCGCCCGCGCTCGGTCCAGCGTCGTGGTCATCACCGCGCGCGAGCGCTCCCGCGTGACGGGATTGGGGCTGCCGAGGTTGACCAGGTAGGGCGCGTGGACGAATACGGCGATGCCACCCGCCGTGCACGCCTCGTGGAAGGCAGCGTCGTGCTCGTGGTTGCCTTCGGCGCGGGCCCATGCCCGCGGGTTGCCGGCGAAGATCTGCACCGCCTCCGCGCCGACAGCCCGGGCATACGGCACAGCGGTCCGGGTCAGGCCCCCGCCGCTCGGGATGTGCGCTCCGATGGGCGATGGGCGGTAGGCCGCGCGGCGGCGGGGCGGCGGGCTCACCTACGTCAGACGACGACGATGGTGATCGTCGACCCGTGGGCGACGCGGCTGCCGCCGGGACGGACGGCTACGACGACCCCGTCGTCGTACAGCGGGCGCAGCACGCGCACCTTGAAGCCGGCCCGTTCGAGGGTGTCCTGCGCCTGGTTGGCGCTCTGGCCGTAGACGTTGGGCACCGGCACCAGTTCGGGACCGAGCGAGACCGTGAGGGTGACCTTCTGGCGCCGGTGCAGGTTCGTCGCCGGTGCCAGGGAGATGACCGACCCGAGCGGGACGGTGTCGGAGTTCGCGGTGGCTCGCTGCACCTGCAGGCTGAGCCGATCGAGGGCGGTCTGCGCCGCGTCGGCCGGCTGGCCCGCCACATCTGGAGCCGTCACCGGGGCCGGGCCCTGGCTGAGCACGAGCGCGACCGGCTGCCCCGGCTTGGCAAGCGTCTGCGCAGCCGGGCTGCTGACGAGGACGCTGCCCTGCGGGACGGTGTCGTCGTAGCGGCTGCTCGTCGCGCCGACCGTGAGGTGGGCGATCCGCAGGGCGGTCGTCGCGTCGGCGAGGGTGAGCTTGGGCAGCGTCGGGACGGCATAGCGCTCCGGCCCGATCGAGACGCGCAGCCCGATGCTGGCGCCGCGGCGCACCCGGTCGCCGGCTGCCGGCTCGGTTGCCGCGACGTCGCCCTTGGGCACGGTCTCGCTGTAGGCACCGCCCTGCTCCAACCGACTGGCCAGGTGCGAGCGGCTCAGCACGGCGCTCGCGGCCGCGGGCGCGAGGCCGGCGACGGGCGGGACGCGGGTGCGGTTGCCGGTAGCGAGGTACCAGCCGCCGTAGCCGACGAGAGCGGTCAGCAGCACGACGAGCAGGGCAACGACGGTGCCGGTGCGCGGGCGACGCCACGGGCGGCGGCGGGCGCCGCTGGGGGCCGGAAGGGTGCCGGTGTCGGTGTCGGCGTCGGGGCTGGAGTCGCTAGGGCCGGTCTCGTCGGGCTCGGTCCGCTCGTACGTGGTTCGCTCGGCCGTGGTGGCGCCAGGCGTGTGGGCAGGGTTGCCGGCCTGCTGGCCGAACCTGGGGATCGGGATGGCTGTCGTCGCAAACTGGTCGTCGGCGTTCGTCCCGCGGTCCTCGGCGACCTCGTCGACCCGCCGCACGTCGTCGGCGTACTCGGGAAGGCGGCGCCGGGCCAGCCGGACCATGGCGAGCAGCGACGCCGCGTCCATCGGGCGCAGGTCGGGGTCGCGGGCCGTCGCTCGTAGCACCAGGTCGTCGATGACCGGGGGCACCGAGCGGTCAAGGCTCGAGGGCGCCGGGACGGTGTCGTTGAGGTGCTGGTAGGCCACCGACAGGGCGCTCTCGCCGTCGAAGGGCGGGCGGCCAGTGACCATCTCGAACAGCACGATCCCGGCGGCGTACACGTCGGTGCGAGCATCGGACACCCGGCGCTCGACCTGCTCGGGCGCGACGTAGGCGACGGTGCCGAGCAGGATGCCGGCGGTGGCGCTGAGCGGCGAGGCGTCGACCGCCCGCGCCAGCCCGAAGTCGGCGACCTTGATCGACCCGTCGTCGCCGAGCAGGACGTTCTCGGGCTTGACGTCGCGGTGAACCAGACCGGCGCGGTGCGCGGCGGCGAGAGCGGCGAGCACCGGCTCCAGGACTTCAAGCGCCTGCGCGGCGGAGAGCCGGCCTCGCTCGCGCAGGACGTCGCGCAGGGTGCGGCCCTCGATGAGCTCCATGACGAGGAAGACGGTGTCGCCGTCGCAGCCCTGGTCGGTCACCGCCACCACGTGGGGTCCGGCGAGGCGGGCAGCGGCCTTGGCCTCCCGGCGGAAGCGGGCGACGAAGTCGTCGTCCGCAGCGAGCGCCGGGTGCATCACCTTGACCGCGACCCCGCGGTCGAGCCGCAGGTCGACAGCCTCGTACACGGTGGCCATGCCACCGCGGGCGAGCCGGCGGCGTACCTGGTAGCGCCGGTCGAGGACTCGCCCCGCGAGGGGATCGGCGGCAGGGCCCATGGCCGAAGCGGCAGCGCCCATGGCCGAAGTGTAGGTCGGCTCGGGGGCCCAGCGGCGCTGCTGGGCGGCGAGCCGCGGACCGGCTACGAGCCCGGTCGAGGGCAGTCCGCGAGGCACTGGCACGCTACGAGCGTGACCTCTACCGACGCGCCCTGGCGCCTGCTCGTGCTCGCCCCGATCGACGACCAGACGGTCGGCGCGCTCGTCGGGGACCTGCCGCTGGCACCGTTTCGGGCTGGCGGGACCGACCCCGGTGCGCTGCGGGAGGCGCTCGCCGAGGCCGAGATCGTCGTCGGCGACTGGCGCCTCGCGAGCGCGGGGATCGACGCCGGCGCGCTCGACGCCGCGCCTCGGCTCTCGCTGGTGCTGCAGCCCAGTGTCGGCGTGCAGGCGCACGACACCGACGCGCTGGCAGCAGCCGGCGTCCCCCTGGCCAACGCTCCGGGCTTCAACACCGCGACGGTCGCCGAGTGGGCGGTCGGCGCACTGCTGTCGGTACTGCGCGAGCTGCGGTGGGCCGAGGACGAGCTGCGGGCCGGTCGCTGGCCGCAGGTGAGCGCGATTGACCGGGTGCCTGGCGAGCTGTCCGGACGGCGGGTCGGCATCCTCGGCTTCGGGGCCATCGGGCAGGCGCTTGCCGTCCGGCTGGCAGCCTTCGGCTGCCCGGTCTCGTACTGGAGCCGGCACCGGCGCCCGGACGACCTCGAGCACGGCGCCCGCTACGTCGAGTCCGTCGATGCCCTGGTGGCCGAAGCTGATGTGCTGATCAACGCAGTGGCCCTCGCGCCGAGCACCAGAGGGCTGATCGGCCCCGACCAGCTGGCGGCCCTGCCGAAGGGAGCCGTCGTCCTCATCGCCTCGCGCGGCGGCATCGTCGACGAGCCAGCGCTGGCCCGCCTGCTGCATGAGGGGCACCTCGCGGGCGCTGCCATCGACGTGTACGACGAGGAGCCGCTGCCGGCCGACAACCCGCTGCGCGAGGCACCACGGTGCCTGCTGACCCCGCACATCGCCGGCAGCACCCCGCAGGCGCAGCGCCGGCTGATCGGGGCGGTGGCGGCGGGGCTGCGAGCGGCGGTCACCGGTGCTCCGGTCGAAGGTGTCGTCAACCGGGTCGACCCGGTGGTGCAGCGTCGTACCTGAGGCACGGCGGCTGGGGTCTGGGCGCGGGGTGGCCGTCCGAACTGCATAACGCCAGGACAGCGATGCCCGTTTCATCCCGCGCCACGCCCGACACGCGGGAGCCGGAAGCAGGACACATGCAGTTTCGATGCGACCCGCCGCATCCACGTCGCGAGCGCGCCCCTGCAGGCCGCCTCATCCGGGGGGCAGAACCCGAGCCCGTCAGACGGTCGCGGGCCGTGCCATGCGCCGTACGCTCGTCCGCGTGGATCTTCTCGTCTTGGGCGACGAGACCGGTGTCATGGCTGGTGCGCTGACCCGGGCGGGATTCACCGTCGCCACGGGCGAGGTGCCGGCGGCTGGTGCCGACAGGGTGGTCGCCATCCTCGCCTACCGCGTCGCACCGTTCGAGACTGATCCTCTGCGCGAGGCAGCTGCGGGTGGTGTGCCGGTCCTGCTCGCGGGCGATGCTCTGCTCGACCTCGGGCCGGACAGCCCTCTTGCCGATGACGCCGGCCTGCTCGTCGGCACCGGCACGCGGCGGCACGAGGTCCGCGTCAGGCCCGGCCCCGACGCCGGCGAGCTCGCTGCCCGCTACGGGCCTGACGTCGTTCTGACCGGCACCTGGGCGGTGCCCGACAAGGTCGCTGACGGCGTCCAGCAACTGCTGACCGCGAACCTGGCCTTCGCTGACCACCCGGTCTGCACCTGGCGCCCGTCGACGCGCATCGGAGCCTTCACCCTCGGCGCCGCACCGGCCACCCTGCACGACCCGCGCTACCAGCGGCTCGTCGTGCGCTGGGTCCGGCTTGCACTTGGCCTCGCCGACGGCCCTCCGGTGGGGGTCGGCATGCTGGGCTTCGGCGCGATCGGGGCGGAGCACGCGAGCGCCATCGCCGCCGTCGACGGCCTGCGCCTGGCCGCCGTCGCCGATGCCAACCCCGCTCGGCAGCAGGCGGCCCTCTCCGTGGCTCCCGACGCAGCCGCCTACGCCGGCGCCGACGAGCTGCTGACCGACGACGCGGTGCAGCTCGTCGTCGTCTCGACGCCGCCGTGGACGCATGCCGAGGAGGTTGTGCGCGCGCTGACCGCCGGGCGGCACGTCGTCGTCGAAAAGCCCTTCTGCCTGACCGTGGAGGAGGCTGACGCTCAGCTGGCCCTGGCCGCCGAGTGCGGCCGCACGCTGGCGGTGTACCAGAACCGGCGGTGGGACGCCGACTTCCTGGCCCTGCGGCGTGCTGTGTGCGGCGGCCTGATCGGCGAGCTGTTCCACCTGGAGACCTTCGTCGGCGGCTACTGCCACCCGTGCAACTACTGGCACAGCGACGAGCGGGTCAGCGGCGGGGCGGTCTACGACTGGGGCTCGCACTACCTCGACTGGGTACTCGACCTGGTGCCGCGCGAGGTGGAATGGGTGTCGGCGACCGCGCACAAGCGGGTCTGGCACGACGTGACCAATGCCGACCACACGCGGGTACTGCTGCACTTCGCCGGTGGCGTCGAGGCCGAGTTCAGCGTCAGTGACCTCGCCGCCGTGCCCAAGCCGAAGTTCTACGCGCTCGGTACGGTCGGCGCCGTGGTAGGCGACTGGCGGACCGAGCGCGTGGTGTCGCGCGGGACCACCGGGCTGCTGGAGGAGGACGTCCTCGCGCCAGCCGACGCTCCCGCCCGGATGCGGCTGGTCGGCGCGGACGGCTCGGAGACGGTGCTCGCCACGCCGCCCGCCCTGCCGCAGCCGTTCCACCGCGAGCTGGCCGACCAGCTGCTGACCGGCATCCCGATGTCGGTGACGCCGGCGCAGTCGCGCCGCACCGTCGCGGTGATGCAGGCGGCCACCGAATCCGCCCGCGCCGGCGGCCGGCCCGTGGTGCCGCAGCGGTGAGCGAGTCGACCGAGCAAGCTGCGGGCAGCAGCGAGCCCGTCGGCTGGGGCTTCCTCGGCGCCGGGCAGATGAGCCGGGTCATGTCGGGGGTGCTGCCCGCGGCCGACAACGCAAGGCTGGTCGCGGTCGGTGCCCGTGACGAGGCCCGGGCCGCCGCTATGCGTCCCGAGCTCGACTACGCCGCGTACGGCTCCTACGAGGCAGTTCTCGCCGACCCCGGCGTCGAGGTGGTCTACATCGCGCTGGCCAACGACGCCCACCTGCCGTGGACCGTCGCCGCGCTCGAGGCCGGCAAGCACGTGCTGTGCGAGAAGCCGCTGGGGATGAGCGCCGGCGAGGTCGACCGGATGGCGGCCGTGGCGCAGCAGACCGGTCGGCTGCTGGTCGAGGCGTCGTGGTACCGGTGGCACCCGCGGGTAGTGCTGGCGCAGGAGCGGCTCGCCGCGGGTGCGATCGGGGCCGTGCGGCATGTCAGCGCCGGCTTCACCTTCGGTGGGGTGGCGGCCGACAATTACCGGAACCTCCCCGACAAGGGCGGCGGCGCGCTCTACGACGTGGGGTGCTACGCGCTGTCGGCGATGCTCTGGGCGGTCGGGCGCGGCCTGCCGGCCGAGGTGGTGGCGCGTCAGGACCTCGCTCCGACCGGGGTCGACCTCACCACCGACGCCGTTCTCACCTGGGACGATGACACCGAGGGCGACATGCGCGCCGGGATCACCGGTGGCGAGAGCCAGTGGCTGGTCATCCGCGGCGAGCGCGGCGAGATCGAGCTGCGCGACGCGCCCTACACCTCGTGGATCGGGCGAGCGACCGAGCTGTGGGTGTCGGACGGGCGCGGCACCGAGCGCATCCCGGTGCCGCCAGCAGATCCCTACCTGGAGATGCTGCGCGCGGTATCGGCGCGGGTCCGCGGCGGCGACGACTGGGTGCTGCCGCTCGCGGAGACACGCGACACGGCTGCCGTGATCGATGCCTGCTTCGCCTCCGCGCGGAACGGGTCCCAGGCGGCGCAGCTCGGCTGACGCGCCTGCCGATGGCAGGATCGGTACGTGGAGCTCTCGACCGTGCCCGAGGTCGCCGAACAGCTCGACGTACCGGTCACCCGGGTCCGGCAGCTGATCCGCGACCGGCGGCTGCTGGCCGTCCGCCACGACGGCGTCCTGCGCATCCCGGCCGACTTCATCCAGGGCGGCCAGGTGCTCAAAGGCCTGCCCGGGCTGCTGACCGTGCTGTTCGACGCCGGCTACGACGACGAGTCGGCGCTGCGATGGCTGTTTGAACTCGACGACAGCCTGCCGGGCACGCCGGTGCAGGCGCTGCGCGAGAACCGGGGACGAGAAGTGCACCGCCGCGCCCAGGCCCTGGCCTTCTAGCGATGGATGCCACGAGTGACGGCTGACTCATCGGAACGGGCGCGGCGGCTCGAGCGCCTCGCGGGCGCCCGCCTGTACCTGTGCACGCCGCGCCCGTTGTGCCCGGCCGGCGTCGACCTCGTCCAGCTGCGCAGCAAGGGGCTGGAGTGGCGCGAGGAGACCGCGGAGCTGGCCCGGCTCACGGCGTTGGCCGCCGCCACCGGGGCGCTCGTCAGCGCGAACGACCGGGCCGACCTCGCGCACTTCACGGGCGTCGACGTGCTGCACGTCGGGCAGGACGACATCCCGCCCCGGCTGGCACGCGAGATGCTCGGCCCGGACGTGCTCATCGGCCTTTCGAGCCACGACCCCGCCCAGCTGGAGGCGGCCGCCGCCGACCCCGACGTCGACTACTTCTGCGTTGGCCCGGTGTGGGAGACGCCGACCAAGCAGGGCCGGCCCGGGGTCGGGCTCGGGCTGCTGGAGCTTGCCGTGCACGTGGCACCCCCGTTTACGGCGGGTGTTAAGCCGTGGTTCGTCACCGGCGGCATTGACGCGGCGACGCTCGACGACGTGCTCGCCACCGGTGCCCGGCGCGTCGTCGTGGTCCGCGCCATCACGCAGGCGGCGCCTCTCGCGCGAACCGAGGGCGGCGCAGACCAGAGCGGCCCGGAGCGCGTCGCGACCGAGCTCGCCGCCCGCCTGCGTGCCGCCTGATGGGCGCACGGCACCTCGTCTACCTCGCCGTGCTCGTAGGGTGCCTGCTCGGCACGCTGCCGCTCGAGCTGGTGCTGCACGTCCGGGTCTACGGGCGGTGGCGGCGGCTGCTCGCCACGCTTGTGCCCGTGCTCGTCGTGTTCCTCGCCTGGGACCTGTACGCCATCGGCCGCCACCAGTGGTCGTACGACCTCGCGCAGATGCTGGGCGTGGTGCTGCCCGGCAACCTGCCGCTCGAGGAGCTGCTGTTCTTCCTCGTCGTCCCGGTCAGCGCGGTCCTGTGTCTCGAGGCGGTCGCGAGGGTTCGCGGTTGGGCCATCGACTGCCGTGCTGAGCCCAGCAGCCCAGCCGAGCTTGACGAGTCGCCAACTGCACAGGTGCGCCGGTGAGCTACACCGCCCTCGCGGCCCTCGGTGTGCTCGGCGCCGCTGTGCTCGACGTGGCCGTCCTGCGCACGAATCTGCTGCGACGCCGGGTGTTCTGGGTCTCCTACGTGATCATCCTCGCGTTCCAGCTGCTGACCAACGGCATCCTGACCGGCCGGGGCGTCGTCAACTACGCCCCGAACTCGATCACCGGCCTGCGGATCGTCTACGCGCCGATCGAGGACCTGGCGTTCGGCTTCTCGCTGGTGCTGCAGACCCAGGCGTGGTGGGTGTGGTGGGGCCGGCGCCCGCTTGGCCGCGCTGGCACACGAGCCGCGCGTGCCGCCCGACCCGCCGGGCCTACTTCGTCGCGTACGTGATGATCTCGGCGACCCCGTAGCCGAGCACCGCCAGCACGATCAGGGCGATGAACGCCAAGCCAATGATCATCGGCGTGCGGTTCGGCGAGATCGGCCCCATGTTGGGCGTGTCCTCGCGGCGCTCGACGGTCTGCATGCCGGAGTCGGCTATCGGGGGGGTGTCGCCGGGCGCGCGACGCCACCCCCCGGCTCCAGGCCGGGCGTGTTGAACGGGTCGGGGTCGGTGTCGCCCGTGGTGTCGTGCGCCTTGTCAGCCATGGGTGCCCTCTACCCCGGCTGCCCCGGCACGAGCACGCGACGCCCGCCAGAGTGCGGGGCCAGCCACCGCCAGGCGACGCCACGTCGGCACCGCGACGCGGCGGTCGAGCACCTGGTAGTCAGCCCGCTCGATCTCGTCCAAGATGCCGCCGTACAACTGGTAGGCGGTGCGGATGCAGTCCTGTGAGCTGGGGTGCAGCAGGCGCACACCCGGTAGCGACGAGCGAAACAACTCCCGGCATCGGGCGATCTCGTAGGCCAGTAGCCGGCGCACCGGACCGTCGACGACCCCCCGTTCCAGGTGCTCGCGGGTGACGCCGAACAGCCGCAGCGACTCCATCGGCAGGTAGACCCGCCCGCGCCGCAGGTCCTCGCCGACGTCGCGCAGGAAGTTGGCAAGCTGGAAGGCCACCCCGAGGTCGCGGGCGTAGTCGTAGGCGGCCGCCGAGCTCGGCTGCAGGATCGGCACCATCTGCAGCCCGATCACGGCGGCACTGCCGTCGACGTAGCGCGCCAGGTCGTCCCAGGTCTCGTACTCGGTGACAGTCAGGTCCATCTGCATCGAGCGCAGAAAGGACTCGAAGTGCACCATCGGGATGTCCCAGCGGGCGATGGTGTCGCGCACGGCGGGAAACACGGAGACGCTGCCGTCGGGCGGCACGTCGTCCTCGCCCGCGAGGAAGCGGGCCGACAGGCCACCGAGCCAGGCCGCCTTGGTCGCGGTGTCGAGGGACGAGCCCAAGTCGTCGACGATCTCGTCGGCGTATCGGGCGAACCCGTAGAGCGCGTGCACGTAGGGCCGCTTCCAGGCCGGCAGCAGCAGCGTGGAGAGGTAGTAGGTGCGGCCGTGCAGGGCGTTGAGCCGCCGGCACTCGGCATACGACGCGGCCAGCAGGTCGGCCGGGGCCGGGACGCCAAAGTCGGCTGGGTCGTCGCCGCGGGCGGGGGTTTGCTGAGGGGGCTGACGAGGCACGTGCACCGTCGGCGTGACGAGGGCGGGGGCGCTCACACCTGTGTCGTTCCGCCCCCCGCGCGGCTCATGCCCCCCGAACGGGTCCACCTTGCGGCCGTCCCCTCCGCCGAGGGGCTCGACTCAGGGCTCGGATCAGGGCAGCCGGCCGGCCCACAGCAAGCCCAGGGCCGCCGCGAGCAGGCTCAGTCCCAACCCGACCGCCGTGAAGACCCGGCCGATCTCCTTGGTGCGGACGTCGTAGCCGATCGACGAGCCGAGCCCCTGGTAGACCGACCGCAGCTCGTCCCCGGACTGCGCCCGGTGGTAGGAGCCGTGGGTCTGGTCGGCCAGCTCCTGCAGGGCCTGGGTGTTGACGGGCACCGAGATGGTTTGCCCCTGGATCTCCAGCGTGCCGTCGGGGGTGCCGTAGGCGATCGTGCTCACCGGGGTGTTGGCTTCGAGTGCAGCCTGGCCGGCGTCGCTGTTGGGCCGGCCGCGGGTGGTCTCGCCGTCGGAGAGCAGGACGATGCGGGCCGGCACCGGCGGGGCGGCGACCCCGTCCGGGGTGGTGGTGCTGCGGGCGGTCGCCGCGATCGTCGACAGCGAGGCGAACACTCCCTCGCCGATCGCCGTGCCCGGGCCGAGCGTGAGGGCTCGGATGCCGTCGCGGATCTGCTCGCGGTCGGTCGTCGGCGGTACCAGCACCTGGGCAGAACCGGAGAACGACACCAGTCCGAGCTGCAGCTTCCGCGGCAGCGCATCGACGAACGACAGCGCGCCCTGCTGCGCCGACGCCAGGCGGGTGGGGGAGACGTCCGTCGCCGCCATCGAGTTCGAGACGTCGATGGCGAGCACCACCGTTGCCCGCTCCTTGGGCGTCTTTACCTGCGACGCGGGCCGCGCGATGCTCACGATCAGGCTCGTGATGCCCAGCAGCAGCAGCGCGGCGGGCACGTACCGGCGGATCCACGACGGCCGGCGCGGGACGACGGAGGCGAGCAGCGACAGGTCGGTGAAGCGGGCGGCGTACGTCCTCCTGCGCCGCGCAACCAGCACCTGCGCGACGACGAGCGCCAGAACGGCGAGCAACAGCCAGAGCCAGACCGGCGACAGCAGGGTCACGCGCTCACCGCCGCAGCGCCGTGATGATGGGCGGTGTGCCGCCCAGCCGTGAGCCGAGCAGCGCCGCTGTGCTTGCTGGCAACGCTGTGCTTGCTCGCAACAACGTGCCGCACCAGGTCGCGGACCCAGTCGCGGTCGGTACGCAGCACGAGGTGGCCGGCGCCCTCTCGGCGCAGCGTCGCGGCGACCTCCGCCCGGCGCCCGGCGGCGGCCGAGGCGTAGCGGTCGCGCACCCGGCGGGAGCGGGTGTCGACCTCCAGCATCGCCCCTGTCTCCGGGTCGATCAGCGGTAGCACACCCACGTCGGGCAGCGTCAGCTCCCGCGGGTCGAGGACCTCGACGGCGAGCACCTGGTGCCGGGCAGACAGGGCACGCAGCTGCCGCTGCCAGGCAGCCGGCGGACCCAGGAAGTCGCTGACGACGAGCGCGAGGCCGCGCCGCAGCGGGCGGCGGGCGAGCAGCTCGACTCCGGCACCGAGCGGCACGGGAGCCGGCCGCGCGGCCCTCGACGGAACGCCCATCTCGTACCCGGTCCGCGGAACCGACGCCAGCGCCCGCAGGACCGTGTTGAGATGCGCCCGTCCGGTCCGTGGCGGCAGCTCCAGGCGCCCGTTCGGCAACCCGGGGGACAGGGCTGTCAGGCCGAAGCGGCTACCCATCCGGGTCGAGAGCGCGCCGAGGGCGGCCGTTGCGGCCACCGCGAGCTCGCGCTTCTCCCACTGCACGGTGCCGAACTCCATCGATGCGGACAGGTCGACCAGCGCGTGCGTCGACAGCTCCCGGTCGGCGATGAGGTCGGTGACGTGGGCGACCGTCGTGCGGGCGGTCACGGCCCAGTCCATCCGGCGCACGTCGTCGCCGGGCACGTACTCGCGGCTCTCGCCGCGCTCGCTGCCCGGCCCCGGCAGCAGCCCGCGGTGCTCACCCTGCAGCAGCCCTTCGAGGCGCCGGACGACGAGCAGCTCCAGGCGCCGCAGCCGGGCGTCGACCTCCGCGGGCTCGCTCACCGGCTCATCCGGCGTCCCACCCGGGGGCATCGGGAGCCGCTCCGCTCACCTGCCGGGCGGCGATCCGCGGCTGGGGCGTGGCGGCGAGCAGCAGGTCGACCAGCCGCTCGGGCACCGCCCCTTCGGCCAGGGCGTCATAGGACAGGACCAGCCGGTGCGAGAGGACCTCGGGCGCGACATCGGCGACGTCGTCGGGCACGACGTAGTCGCGGCCGCGCAGCAGCGCCAGGGCACGGGCAGCGGCGACGAGCCCGAGGCTGGCTCGCGGTGACGCCCCGTATGCCAGGGCGCCGACGAGGCTGCCGGCGCCGTAGGTCCCCGGGTCGCGGGTGCTGAGCACGAGCCGTACGGCGTACTCGGCCACCGCGTGATGGACGAACACGTCCTCGGCCGTCTCCTGCAGCGCGAGCAGCTCACCCGGGCCGAGCACCTGCGCGGCAGTCGGCGGGTGGGTGCCCATCCTTCGAACGATCTCCAGCTCCTCGCTCGGGCGCGGGTACGGCACCTGCACCCGCATCAGGAACCGGTCGCGCTGCGCCTCGGGCAGGGCGTAGACACCCTCGGACTCGATGGGGTTCTGCGTCGCGAGGACGAGGAACGGCTGCGGCACCGGGTAGGTGCGCCCGCCCAGGCTGACCTGGCCCTCGGCCATCACCTCCAGCAGCGCGCTCTGCACCTTCGCCGGAGCGCGGTTGATCTCGTCGGCGAGCACGAAGTTGGCGAAGACCGGCCCGAGCTCGACGCCGAACTCCTCGGTGCTGCCCCGGTAGACGCGGGTGCCCATGACGTCGCTCGGCACCAGGTCCGGGGTGAACTGCAGCCGGGCGAATGACCCGCCCACAACCGTGGCGAGGGTGGACACGGCAAGCGTCTTGGCCACCCCCGGCACGCCTTCGAGCAGGCAGTGTCCGCGGGCCAGCAGGCAGACCAGCATCCGCTCGACCATCCGCTGCTGGCCGACGATGACGTGCTCGACCTGGACGGCGACCCGTTCCAGCAGGGCCGCCGGCGCCGTGGGGGACCCGGGAAGGTGGCGCGTGGCGCCGTGGGGCTCTCGCTGTGCGTCGTCGGCCACGGCTCCAGTCTGGCAGCCGGGGGGCGATTTCGGCCGATCTGCCAGCCACTTCCCAGGTGCTAAGGGGCCGAAGCGGTGGTCGCCGCACGGGGCCGGAACGGCTCCGGCTCGCCCAAGGACATCGCCCGCGAGCGGTACGTGCGGTCGGGCCCGAGGATGCGTTCGGCAGCAAGCCGGCCGCTGATCAGCACCATCGGCACACCCACACCCGGGGTCGTACCCGAGCCGGCGAAGACCACGTTGGCCAGGCCCGGCGCGAGGTTGCCGGGCCGGAAAGGGCCGGTCTGGGCGAACGAGTGCGCGGCCGCGAACGGCGCGCCCTGCTCCATGCCCCGGGCGCGCCAGTCGGCGGGGGTGGTGACGCGCTCGACCTCGATGCCGTCGCCGAAGCCGATGTAGCCGCGGCGCTCCAGTGTCTCGACGACCTCGTCGCGGTAGCGCGGGCCGACGACCGACCAGTCGATCGGGGCCGACAGGTTCGGGGTCGGGAACAGCACGTAGTAGCTGTGCCGCCCCGCAGGGGCAAGGGAGGGGTCGGTGTGGGTCGGCGAGGTGACGAGCAGCGAGGGGTCGCTCATCAGCTCGCCGCGGTCGATGATCTCGTCGAAGGTGCGCTTCCACGCCCGGCCGAACGAGATGTTGTGATGGGCGATCTTCGAGTAGCCCTGGGTGGAGCCGGCCAGCAGCAGGAAGCACGACGGCGAGTAGTGCAGCCGCGGCAGCTGCCATCCGGTGAGGCGGCCGGCGGCGCCCGCGGGCAGCAGCTCGCGGTAGGCCACCGGCAGGTCGGCTGTCAGCACGACGGCATCGGCGGCGATGCGCCCGCCGTCCGCTGTGTGCACGCCGGTCGCCCGCCCGTGCGCGACATCGACGCGGGTGACCTCGGTGTCGTAGCGGAAGGTGACGCCGTGCTTCTCGGCGATCGCGGCGAGCGCCCGCGGCACGGCGTGCATCCCGCCGCGCGGGAAGAAGACCCCCGCGACGGAGTCCATGTAGGAGATCACGGCGTAGATGGCGAGGGCGTCCTGCGGCGAGAGGCCCGCATACATCGCCTGGAACGACAGCACCCGCTGCGTGCGCGGGTCCTTGAGGTACTGCGCGACCTTGGGCGCGAGCCGGCGCATCCCGCCGAGGGCAACGAGCCGGGCGAGCGACGGGCGCACCAGGTCGAAGGGCGAGTCGAGGTTGCGGTCGATGAAGTCGGCCATCTCCAGGCGGTACAGCTTCGACACGAAGTCGACGAAGCGCCGGTAGCCGTCGGCCTCGGCAGCGCCGCACACCCGCTCGACCTCGGTCGACATCGCGTCGACGTCGGCCTTCACGTCGAGTGTGGAGCCGTCGGGGAAGGTCGCGCGGTACAGCGGGTCGATGGGGACCAGCTCGAGCCAGTCGGCGAGGTTCTCGCCCACGCAGTCGAGCGCGTCCTGCAGCAGGTCGGGCATCGTCAGCACCGTGGGGCCGGTGTCGAAGGCGTAGCCGCTGTCGTGGATGACGCCGGCTCGCCCGCCGGGAACGCTCGCGCGCTCCACCACGGTCACTTGCCGGCCGGCCCCCACCAGCCGCAGAGCGGCCGACAGGCCGGCAAGACCTGCCCCCACGACGACCACGGAGTCGGTGGGTCCCACGACGGTCCGCACCGGGTCAACAGTAGCGGCGCTCACCCGTTCGGGCGGAGGCGCGTAAGGCCCAGCTCGCACACAAACGCGCCCTTTCGGGTCGCCTGCAGCCCTTCAAGGTGGGGTTTGAGTGCGACGCCTCGAGGGGCTGCACTCAAACGCGGGGTTGAGGGCCGGAAAAGGGCCTTGAGGGCCGAGTTTGTGTGCGGGGGCCACTTGTCCACATGCCGGAGCTGCGCGAGACCTGCCTGGTCCTCGGCCGGCACGCTCGTGCCGTCCGGCTGCTGCCGCGGCTGGTCGATCCGCTAGCGATGTCGGCGCTCGAGAGCATGTGCCGGCTCCTGCTCGCGCTCGCCGGGCTGCCGGCGCCGCTCACGCAGTTCGAGGTCTGCGACAACGAGATGCTTGCCCGCCGCGGTCGCCCGCTCAAGGGCGGCATCAGGTGATGCGCAGGGTCAGACGCTGCGCGAGGTAGCAGCCACCGCGAGCGCGTCGAGCACGTCCGCCGCCGCCGACTCCAGCGGAGCCGCGGCCAGCGCCGCTCGGGCCTCGCTGGTGCGCTGCTCGATCAGCACCTCGACCGCATCGAGCGCGCCGGTCTGCTCGATGACCTCGCGCAACGCGGCGACTCCCTGCTCGTCCAGGTGTGGGTCGCCGAGGTAGCGCCGGACGATGCCGGCCTGCGCGGCGCTGGAGCGCTCGAGCGCCGCGGCGACCAGGACCGTCCGCTTGCCCTCGCGCAGGTCGTCACCGGCGGGCTTGCCCGTCTCGGCCGGATCGCCGAACACACCGAGGATGTCGTCGCGCAGCTGGAACGCCTCGCCCAGCGGCAGTCCGTAGGCGGTGTAGCTGGCACGAACCTCGTCCGAGGCGTCGGCCAGCGCCGCACCGAGGTGCAGGGGCCGCTCGACTGTGTACTTGGCGCTCTTGAACCGGGCCACCCGCATGGAGCGCTCGGTGTCGTGGCCGCCCAGCGCCTGCTCCAGCAGGTCGAGGTACTGCCCCGCCATCAGCTCGACGCGCATCTCGTCGTACACGGGCTGCGCTCGCATCAGGGCGTCGACGCCGACACCGGCGGTCGCCAGCAACTGGTCGGCCCACACCAGGCACAGGTCGCCGAGCAGGATGGCCGCGCTGGTGCCGAAGGCCTCCGGCGAGCCCTGCCAGCCCTGCTCACGGTGAGTGCTGCCGAAGCGGCGGTGCACGGCCGGTTGCCCACGCCGGGTGTCGGAGCCGTCCATCACGTCGTCGTGCACCAGCGCGCAGGCATGCAGGAACTCGAGGCAGGAGGCGGCGGCGACGATGGCGTCGTCGTCTGCACCTCCAGCGCCTCCCGCGCCGCGCCAGCCCCAGTAGCAGAACGCCGGCCGTAGGCGCTTGCCGCCTTCGAGCAGGAAGTCCGATGCGGCGCCGGCCACCAGCTCGAGGTCGGGGGAGACCGCCCGCAGGGCCGCGCCCTGCGCGTCGAGGAACGCCGCGAGTGCCGAGCGGACGCGGTCGCGCAGGTCAGCGGCGTCGAGCGGTGACGACGGCATGATGCGACGATATGGGCTGGCGCGTGCCTCGGCAGGCGGTCTGCGCCGTCAATCATCTGTGCGTTCCGGGAGGGAGCGGCCTGTGTCCCGGCCGCCGGCCCGTGACCAGCAGGTGCTGAGCGGGGTCGACCGCGTCGAGGTCCGCCTGCGTGCTGGGCGGGTGGAGCTGTCGGGGCAGCGCCGCTCGTCGGTGCGGCTGCGGACGACGACGCGCACCCGCTGGCGTGACCGTCCGCTGGTGGTCCGGCACGATGCGGGCTGCCTCAGCATCGACGGGCCGCGCTCGACCGCGCGCATCGAGCTGGCGCTCCCGCCGGACCTCACCGTCCGGGTGCGACTGCGCGACGGCGACATCACCCTTTGGGGCGCATCGGGCACCCTCGAGCTGCTGACCGAGCGGGGGCAGGTGACGGGGCGTGACCTGGGGCCGGAACCGCCGGCCGCCGGGAACGAACTCGCGGCGGGTGCGTCCGAACCCACGACGATCACCGCCCAGGCGAGTGACGGCGCGATCAACCTGCATCTGCGCGCGGAACCGGGCAGCGTCGAGGCCACAGCCGTCGGCAACGTGGTGGTCGTGCTGCCCCGCGGCAGCTACCACGTCGACGCCGCAGCGGGGCAGGGTGCGCCGCTGGTCGAGGTGGAGCAGGGCGCCGGCCCGCCGCTGCGGCTGGCAAGCAGGGCGGGCAGCGTGCGGGTGACGCCCGACACCGGTCCGCTGCCGATCTGAGCGGAACCCGTCTCACCCAGCGCGATCGCAGCAGAACTGCCGATACGGCCCTTACTCTGACGACATGGCAGGAGGCGAGGGCGTGCTGGTGGCCGCTGACGGGAGAGCTGACGAGACGGCAGGCGCCGAGAGCGCGACCAGCGCGGCTAGCAGCGGGACCCTCGCGCGACCCGCAGCGCGGCAGCAGGCGGCCGCGACCGTCGCCGACTTCCTCGCGCGTGGCCACCGGTCGTTCTCCTTCGAGTTCTTCCCGCCCAAGACCGACGACGGCGAGCGGCAGCTCTGGCGGGCGATTCGCGAGCTCGAGCCCATGTCGCCCTCGTTCGTCTCGGTGACCTACGGCGCCGGCGGCTCCACCCGCGATCGCACCGTCCGCGTGACCGAGCGCATTGCCGCTGAAACGTCGATGACGCCGGTCGCGCACCTGACGGCGGTCGGGCACAGCGTCAGCGAGCTGCGCCGGGTGGTCGGCCAGTACGCGGGTGCGGGTGTGCGCAACATCCTCGCGCTGCGCGGCGACCCGCCTGGTGGTCCCGGCAGCCCGTGGGAGGCGCACCCGCAGGGCATCTCGTACGCCAGCGAGCTGGTGCGGCTGGTCCGCTCACTCGGCGACTTCTGCGTCGGTGTCGCTGCCTTCCCCGAGAAGCACCCCGAGGCTGCCGACCTCGAGTCCGACGCCCGTCGCCTGGTCGAGAAGGCCGACGCGGGCGCGTGCTTCGCCGTCACCCAGTTCTTCTTCGATGCCGACGACTACTTCCGGCTGCGCGACCGCGTCGACGCCCACGGCTGCGACCTGCCGATCCTGCCGGGCATCATGCCGGTCACCAACGTCGCTCAGATCCAGCGGTTCGCCCAGTTGTCGGGCGCCGCTTTCCCGGACCACCTCGCGGAGCGGCTGCTCGCCGTGGGTGACGACCAGAGCGCCGTACGGGCGGTCGGGGTCGAGATCGGCAGCGAGCTGGTGTCGCGGCTGCTCGCGGGTGGCAGCCCGGGCGTGCACTTCTACACGCTCAACCGCTCCACCGCGGCCCGGGAGATCTACGCGAGCCTCGGGCTCGACCAGGCGGCTTGAGTCTGCCTGGTGGCCGTGTGCTCGGCGCGTTGAGATGTTCTGCCCGAACGCTTCAACCCTCCTCGACGACAGCTGTGGGTGCACGAGCGGAGGTGACGATCGTGCATGTGAGAGGGGCTCCTGACCGCTCGATGCGAGCGTCAGCGGTCAGCAGGGCGGTTGCATGCCGCTCGGCAGCGGCTACGTAGACGGCATCTGCGTAACGCAAGGACCCCTCAGAAAGCCCCCAGGCCCGGTGCACGTCATCCCACGGCGTGGCCTCGATCGTGATGGCCAGCGATTGCGCGTCCTCCAAGGCGTGGTTCACCTCGTTTGGTTGCAGAGGATGGCCAGGCCTTCCGGCCGCCGCCTTCAAGCCGGACATGACTTCGACCGCGAAGTGCCCGGGCGCGATCAACGGCTCGGCGGCAGGCAGGGCCGCTAACAGCATTCTGGCCGCGACCCCTCGCGGTCCAGGGTCGGCAACTGCGTCGATGACAAGCGATGCGTCAACGATCACGCTGGTACGCACTCAAGTGCTCAGCTCGTTCAACCTGCGCAGCCGCGATCGCGTCAAGTACCGCGCTCCGCTCCACCTCAGGCACCTCGGGGCGACCGCTCAGACGGTGTGCTGCACGGGCGATTGCTCCCTGTCGACGCACGTACGCGGCCTGCGACTGCAGGGCGTCTCGTAGATAGCTCTGGACAGAGCGACCCTGCTCAGTTGCCGCCGCCCTGAGCTGCTCGAGATCGCTGAGCGGCACGTCTCGGATGAGAACATTCGGCATGAATGAACGATAGCAGTGTTGATAGCAGGGCCGGGCGGATCACGGCTGCCCAGCGACAGCATGAGGACGGCTCGTGGCGAGTGCGCTTACTCGTCGTCGTCGAACGCCTCGAACACGCACAGCAACCACTCGTCGCGGAAGCCCTGCTCGCGGGCCAGGGCGAAGTCGCGCTCGGCGGCCGAGTCGACGACCTCGGCCAGCAGGGTGAGGTCGATCTGGCCGTAAACCGGGGTGATGCGCACCGCCACCACGACCTGGTCTCGGGCTTCGGTGAACAGCTCGTCGGGGGCGAAGCTCTCGGTGGTGTCGACGACGTAGGGCGCGGGCTCGCTCACGGGACCATCATCTCCGGTAGGTCTGGACACGGAAAGTCTCGGCGGCCGCGAGCCCGTGCGGGGCTCCCGCGGCGGCGAGCCGGGCGCGGACGAACTCCTCGACGTCGGGCCGCCCCTCGAGCTGAGACGCATGGCAGCGCAGCGCGGTCACTTTGGCGTCGACGAAGTCGGTGACGTCGACGGCAACCGGCATGTCGGCGGGGCCCATGAGCCAGGTTTCCTCGAGCTCGCGCCAGGGCGGCAGGCCCTCCTCGAGCATCAGCTCGGGAAAGATCTGCGCCGTCGTGCCGCCCGTCATGGTGATGTCGAGCGCGCAGGTGCCCACTGCCCGGTGGTCGGGGTGGTTGACGAAGCGGTCGGTCGGCAACAGCTGCGGATCGAGCGTCAGCAGCCGGTGCGGTCGGTGCCGGCGGAACTCGCGCGACAGGGCACGGCGCAGGTCGAGGGACTCGTCGACCTCGCTGTCCATCCAGCCAAGAAACGTGACGTCACTGACGCCGAGCGTCATCGCTGCCGCCCGCTGCTCCAACTCGCGCATCTCGCCGTACTCGGCGGGTCCCACCGACGGGTCCTGCCCGCCCTTCTGCCCGCTGGTGACGCAGACGTAGTGGATGTCCCAACCCTCGTATACCCAGCGCGCGACGGTCGCAGCGGCACCGAAGTCGAGGTCATCGGGGTGGGCGAAGATGGCCAGGGCCCGCTGCTGCACGTGCTGACCCTACGGGCACTGCCCTCGACACGAGCAGCCATTTGCCGGTCGCGTTGCGTTCTCGACCGAGGCTGCCGGGACATAGTGACCACATGCCTTCCGTCTTTCCTCGCGCCGTGAGCCATCGGGTGACCTGCGGCGCTCCGCCTGCTGACGTGTGGACCGTGCTCTGCGACCCGCGCCGCTGGCCAGAGTTCGACCTGGCCTTCGAGCGCGTCACGGGCGCGGCCGGTGAGGTCGCCGAGGGCCAGCGGCTGCTCGGCGTCACCCGCGGCGGGATGATGCGTGTCCCGATCGACGTGCGGCGCGTCGTCCCCCGCAAGGCCCTGCGCATCCTCGTGCACACCGTTCCCGGGCTGCGCCAGCAGGTCGAGTACGTGCTGGTGCCGACCGCTCGCGGCGGCACTGAGATCACTGTCGTGGTGCGCACCGAGGGGCCGCTCGCGATGGCGGCGCTGCCGCCGCTGTGGGTGAGCAGTGCGGTGACTGCCCGCATGCTCACGCGCGCAGCCGAGCGCGAGCACCGACGCCGGTTGCGGAGCGTTTCCAGCGTGGCCGGACGCCCTGCTACGACGACGCGGTAGTCGACCGGTGGTGCCGGACCGCGAGCAGTACTACGCCGGCTGGTCCGCCCTGCACGGCGGGTACGACCCGCGCTCTCAGACCTTGACCCGGCTCTGGCTGGGCTGGGCCTACACCATCGCGAGCCCGCTCGCGCAGCGCGGTGTCAGCCCCAACGCGGTCACGGTTGCCGGCTTGGCGGTCACCGCGGCGGCGCTTCCACTTGCGGCAGCCGGGGGTCGGTGGCCGCTGGCCGCCGGGCTCGTCGTGGTGGCGAGCGGGCTGGCCGACAACCTCGACGGCGCGGTCGCCGTGCTGACAGACGGATCCACGCCTTGGGGGTACCTCCTGGACTCCCTGGCCGACCGGGCGAGCGACGCCCTGTACCTGCTGGCCCTGCGCCTGGCCGGCGCACCGACCCCCTCATGCGTGGGCGCGGCCGGCGCGGTCGTGCTGCTGGAGTACAGCCGGGCGCGCGCGGGCAACGCCGGCTTCGGGGAGATCGGCGTGGTCACGGTGGGGGAGCGCCCGACGCGCATCATCGTCACCGCCGCCGCGCTGGGATGCGTGGCGCTGGCACCGCGCCGCGCTGCCTGGTCGGCCGGGGGCGGTGCCGCGGCCACCGCTGGAGTGAGCCTCGTTGGCGCGCTGCAGTTCCTGCGGACCGCGCGTCGGGCCTTGCGCGGGTAGTCATCGGCAGCGGCCTCGGACTGCTCAGGGGTCGGTCAAGCGGGGCCGACGAGCCCGGCGACGGCGCGAGCCGACAGCGCGACGAGCGGCAGCCCCCCACCCGGATGCGCCGACCCGCCGACGAGGAACAGCCCCGGCACCGGCGAGCGGTTGGCCGGCCGCAGGAACGCCGCGCGCGTGCCGTTGCTCGACGTGCCGTAGATCGCCCCCCCGTCGGCTCGGGTGGTGCGAGCGAGGTCGGCCGGCGTGCGGATCTCGCGCAGGACGATGCGGTCGCGAATGTCGATGCCTCGCTCAGCCATCCGGCGGAGCACCAGGTCGGCGTAGCTGTCCGCGGCGCCTGGCGCATCCCAGTCGTACGGACCCTGCCGCGGCGCGTTGACGAGCACGAACCAGGCCTCGTGCCCGGCTGGGGCCAGCGCCGGGTCGGGCGGCACGGAGATGTAGATGGTGGGGTCGCCCGCGGGGCGGCCGGAGAAGACGGCGTCGAACTCGCCGTCGTACGCGGCGGGGAAGAGCACTGTGTGGTGCGCCGGAGGCGTCGCGCCGGGGCGGGCGTGAACCCCGAGCAGCAGCACGAACCCCGACAGGGACGGCTCGCCGCCGGGGCGCAGCCGTGGCCGGGGGAGCAGGTCGCGGTAGAGGTGGGCGGCGTCGACGTTGGCGACGACGACATCGGCCGCGAGCAGCTGCCCAGTACCGAGCTGCACGCCGTCCGACCGTCCGCCGGTGGTGTGGATGGCCGTGGCGTCGCACCCGAGCCGGATCTCGCCGCCGGTTTCGATGACCCGCTCGGCCAGGGCGATGGCCAGCCGGTGCAGCCCGCCGGTGATGTACCAGGCGCCGAAGGCCTGCTCCGCGTAGGGCACCGTCGCGAGCGCCGCGGGGGCGCGCCGCGGGTCCGAGCCGGAGTAGGTCGCGTACCGGTCGAGGAACATCCGCAGCCGCGGGTCGCGCAGCTGCCGCTCGCCGAGGCCGCGCAGCGTCTGCCAGGGCCGCACCACGCCGAGCTCCAGTGGCCGGCGCAGGGCCAGCCGGGGCAGCGACGGCGGACCGGGTGACTCCAAGAAGTCGTGCGAGGTGGCCCGCCACATCCGCCGCGCCTGCTCGAACAGCCGAGCCCAGTCCTCGCCGCTGCCGGGCTGCAGGGCGGTATCAAGGGAGGTGCGGAACCTGTCCTGGTCGCGCGAGGACTCGAGCCGGGTGCCGTCGGCGAAGCGGTACGACGCGATCGGCTCCACCGGTACGACGTCGAGCCGGCTACTGATCGGCGCTCCCGTGGCAGCGAACAGCTCGCTGAACACGTGCGGCATCGTCAGCAGCGAGGGGCCCGTGTCGAAGCCGAAGCCGTCGCGCTCGAACCAGCCGAGCTTGCCCCCCACGGCGCCGGACTGCTCGACGACGGTGACCCGGTGGCCCTGCTTTCCGAGCCGGGCCGCGGCTGCCAGCCCCCCGACTCCGGCGCCGACGACGACGACCCGGGCCACCCGCTCACGGTAGGCGTGCAACAGCTGCTCGCGAGCGTGCCGAAGACGTGAGCCGGCCAGCTGAACCCGCCTCAGCCGACCGGCCGTCCCTTCCAGGTGAGGGCACCGCGACGATGCCGCGACCAGGACAGCGCCGTGAGAGCGGCCCAGACGGCGACGGACGCGGGATGCGCCAACGCATCCGGCAGCACCTGCGAGCCGGTACGCCGAGCCGCGATGGCGCGCGAGACGACGCCCGCCGCGAGCGTCACGGGATCGGGACGAAGCCACAGAGCGCCGAGCAGGGCGACCTGCGCGAGGCTGCCGGGCAGTGAGCCGCCGGCGGCCGACCAGAGCGACTTCGCGTAGCCGTCGCGCAGCTCGCTCCACCCGCGGTACATCCGGCAGGTGGCGAGCCCGGTTCCGTCGGCCATCCCGCCACGGCCGCCCGCGGCGCGCAGCGTGCGGGCCAGCGCCACGTCCTCGAGTACGGCCCCGGGCGCGGCGCCGTGCCCACCGCTGGCCCGGTAGGCGGCGGCGTCGACGACGAGCAGCTGGCCGTTGGCGACAGCCATCGACAGCCGCGGTGTGCGCTCGGCGATGCGCAGGGGGAGCAGGCAGAGCCAGGACCACTGCAGCAGCGGCTGCACCAGGCGCTCGGCGGCGCTCACCGCAACCTGCCGGGGGTAGGGCGAGACGAACGCCAGCCCGGCGTCGCGCAGCAGGCCGACCGCGCGTGCGACGGCATCGGGGGCGAGCACGACGTCGGCGTCGACGAAGGCGAGCACCGCTGGTCCCACCAGAGTGCCCAATGCTGCAGTCAACCCTGTCAACCCGCCCGACACGGGTACCGCCGCCTGGTCCGCCAGCTGCTGGCAGGCCCACGGCTTGCCGAGCCAGCCAGCCGGTAAGGACGTCCCGGTAAGCAGCCGGACCCGCGGGTCGTCGCCGGCGATGGCCTGGACCAGCTCAGCCGTGCCGTCGGTCGACCCGTCGTCGAGCACCAGCACCGACAGCGAGGGCACGTGGGTCTGGGCTAGCAACGCCCGCAGGCAGGGTTCGACCCGATCGCGTTCGTCGCGTACCGGCAGCAGCATGCTGACGGGTTCACCCATCAAGCGCGCTGGCGGAGGGGTGCGCAGCAGCCGTGCGTTCAGGGCGGTGTGTCCCGCCAGGCCCCACGCGGCGCAGCGAAGGATGGCGCGCAGCGGCCGCTTCACCGCTTCACCGCTTCACCGCTTGACCGCTTCACCGTCATCCAGCGCGGACGCCGGCCGTCCCCAGCGGCCGGTGCCGGCCGGCCCTGCGCCCCGGCCGGCGCAGGCTGCGCCCCAGCAGAACCACCGGCACCCCCATCGCCAGGCCGCCGGCGAGCGCCACGGTGGGTCGACCGAAGAAGGCCAGGTTGGCCAGCAGCGACGAGGCGTACGTCCAGCCGTACAGGGCGAGAGGGACGGCATCGTCTTCCGGCGAAGCCGTCTGTGGCACCACCCGGCTGAGCAGGGCAAGCAGCATCAACGCAACGGCGAACCAGCCCAGGTGGTTAAGCACGGGGATGCCGTTGAGGAGCGGGCCGTTGCCGCCCGTGAAGTGCCAGTGCCCGGCGCGGACCATCTGCGGGTCGAGGAACACGTCCCACGTCGCGAGCGCCAGAGCGCCGGACAGCACGGGCGCGCCGATCCGCCGCCCGACGACGAGGGCGGGGTAGGCCATCATCGTCCAGGCCAGCGGAATGACGAGCGGGACGCCGGCCAGGCGCGGCCCCAGCGTCGTGGTGTAGGCGTACGAGCCGAACGGCATCCCCGTCGCCACCCCGACCGCCTCGGCGACGAAGCCGACGGCGCAGCAGGTGGCGAGCAGCCGCAGCGAGACCGTGCGCCCGTGCGCGCGGGCAGCGGCAGCCACCACGGCACCGGCGAACAGCACGACCGTGGCCATGGTGAGCGCATCGCGCAGCCTGCCGTCGACCAGCGGGTAGGTGATCTGCGCCAGGACGGTGACAGCGGCCAGCGCCCAGGCGGCGTCCGGGTGCCGCCCGGCCCGGCGCATCATGCCGCGCCGACCCCCGGCAGTGCATGGGCCGCCCGCCGCGCCGCGCCGGCGAGCCGTCCCCGCCGGCCGGCGAGGTCGCGCAGCAGCACCCGCGCCGACGAGCGCCCGCTGGCGCCGAACACGCCCCCGCCGGGATGCGTCGACGCCCCGCAGAGGTAGAGGCCCTCCACCGGGCCCCGGTAGCCGGCGAGCTCGGGCAGCGGGCGCCACGCGAACATTGCATCGAGCGTCATCTCGACGTGCATGACGTTGCCGCGCAGCAGCCCCAGCTCGCGCTCCAGGTCAAGTGGCGTCTGCACGTGCAGGTGCTCGATGCTGCTGGTGAGGCGCGGCGCCACCCGGTCGACCTCGGCGAGGATGGTCTCGGCGACGCGCTTCCGCTCGTCGTCCCACGAGCGCCCGCCGGCCAACTCGTACGGGTACCACTGCGCCCACACGCTGACCGTGTGCCGGCTGGGCGGGGCAAGCGAGGCGTCGAGCAAGGACGGCGTCATCACCAGCACCGGCGGCCGGCTTGGGGTGCGACCGGCACCGAACTCGCCATGCGCCAGCCGCAGCGCCGCTCGGTCGGGGACCGCGAGCACCATCCCGTGCCCGGCCTCGACCGGCGCGCCAGGGTAGACGGGCGGGGCGGTGGTCCCCAGCCGCAGGATCATCCCGAGCCCGTCCCCGAGCCGGATGTCGCGGGTACGTGCAGCCGCCCGGGTCGGCAGCGCACCGCCCAGCAGCTGGTGCGTGGTCAGGACGTGGCAGCCGGCCAGCACGGCCCGCGCGCGGATGCGGCGCCCGGATGCCGTGAGCACCCCCGCCGCCCGCCCGCCGCGAACCTCGATGCCGGTGACTGCATCCCCGAGGCTCACCGTCCCGCCCCAGCTCTGCAGGCGCTTCCGCAGCGCCTCCGACAGCGCGCCGGAGCCCCCGACCGCCCGGCCAGGTGCCTGCCGGTGCAGCATCGCGTTCCAGCCGACCAGGTCGGCGGTGGCCGAGTCGGTCATTGGTGGGCCGGACTGCGCGCCGAGCCATGACAGCGCCGTCTTCAGCCGCTCGTCATCGAACAGGCTGTCGAGCAGGGCGTCGCCGGGCATGAGGAACTGGCGGGCGAGCTCGAGCCCCGGCAGCCCGGTGCCGCGCCCGGTGCCCCACAGCGCCCGTCCCAGCGAGCGGCCGGTCGGCGGCTCGGCAAAGGCGGCGAAGACCCGCTCGTTGCGCGCGCCCCAGTCGGTGACGAACGCGCGGTAGGCGTCGGCGTCACGGCTGCCGCAGACCGCCTCGATCGAGGCGCAGGTGCGGTCCAGGTCGACCGAGAACGTGATGCCGCCGCCGGGGGCACCGGCGATGGGGAAGAAACCCCAGGGGTCGCAGTCGAGGTAGTGCAGGCCGCACTCGGCCAGCCGCAGCTCCTCGACGATGCCGGTGAGCCTGATCATGATGTGCAAGCTCGACCCGCGGTCGATGCGGTAGCCGGGGAAGCGCTCTACAGTGGAGACCGCGCCGCCGAGAACCGTGTCGCGCTCCACGACCTCGACGCCGAGCCCCTCGCGGGCCAGATAGCACGCAGCAATTAGCGCGTTGTGCCCAGCGCCGACGACGACGACATCGGCCCGCGTCGCCTGCCCAGCGTCCTGCCCTGTGTCGTGCCCGGGCCCTGGCATCAGGTCACGGGAGCCGGGCGGAGACGCTTGCCGAGGATGGCGTACCGGGTCGGGGTGCCGGGGAAGGCGAAGTCGGACAGCAGCGTGTTGAACATCTCGGACGCGTACAGCCGCCGCGCCCGGCTCTCGGGCTCCTCGAGCGCCGACAGGGCGGCAGTGCGCTGAGTCGCACCATCGAGCAGCGCCCGCAGCACCGTCCGGCCGAGCCCCGAGCCCTGGTGCTCGGGCAGGACGTGCAGCTCGACCACCTCGAAGCAGTCGCCGAGCCAGTCGTCGGCGCGGTCACCGAGCCCGCGGGCGACCGTGTCGTGCCACCACTGGCCCCGCCCGCCGGGCTGGCCGTAGCCGATGCCGATGAGCGTGCCGTCGGCGGTCAGCGCGGCGACGCCGGTCAGGCCGGAACGGACCAGGTGGCTGCGGGCGTACGCCTTGCGCTCCTGCTCGGCCCGGACGGGGTCGCGCTCGTGCTGGTCGAGGAAGGCGCGCCGGTAGACGTGCATCACGTCGTCGAGCCGCTGCTCCATGGCCGCCGGACCCCAGCGCTGCAGCTCGACCATGCCCGCCAGCCTGCCAGGTCCGGTGCACGTCCCGGGCGGTGTCTTCATGGGTGTCATGGCGCGAGCGGGTCGCTGCCGCGGTAGGTTCCGGCGGCGTCGACCACCCGGAACCGGGCGAACAGCTCCTCGGCGTACCAGCCGATCCGAGCCGTGTCGTCGATCGCCCGCTGGTGCGCCTCGCTGCGGTAGGCGAAGCCCCGCAGGCTCGTCGCGCTGTCCCAGACGCTGAACGTGCCCTGCAGGCCGATGGGCGCCTCGCCGACGCCGAGGGCGAACCGCAGCCCGGCGGCGGCATGCAGCGCCGTCGAGACCGGCGGGACGGAGCGCCAGAACGTCACTGCCCGGGCGGGGACGAGCCGCGCGCGGGTCAGCGCCGCTACCGGCCCGCCGGCATCGGCCGGACGACCGGTAGCCACCGGACCGAAAGGCTCCTGCCGCGACCAGCGGCCACGCGACGAGACGGGGACGAGTCGGGCCGTCCAGCGCTCTTCGGCGAGCCGGCCCCATTTGCGCGCCAGGCTGCCCTGCTCGAAGTCGGCGGCGGCAGCGGAACCGTCCCAGGTGGCGAGCAGCGCCCAGTGGCGAAGGTCCGCGTCGCCCAGCCCGAACGTCTCGCCGCTGCCGGTCCCGAGCAGCTTCGCGAAGCGAAGTCCGGGTGTGCGCCGGGCCCGGCGACGGTCGGTCGCCATCCGCACCACGGCCCGCGGCACCGCTGCTCGCGGCACACCCCAGACGTGCAGGGTCACCAATGCAGGGGCGCTCACGCTTGAGATTGTTCCCCGGCCTGGACCTGCGCCATCGACGCCGAGCGGCCGAGTTCGTGGCCTGGTCGATGTGCCGGTCTAGTGGGTGTTGCCGAGCCAGGCCGCCGAGCGCTTGAAGGGGTCACGTGCCGGCGGCGGCTGCAGTGCGGCGCGCGGGCAGCTCGCGAGGGTGAGCCCGGCGTGCCCGAACGCCTCGTCGCACAGGGCGTCGATCGTCCAGCCGATGGCGGCCGCCTCGTTGGTCACCGACGCCCGGTAGACCGTGATGCTGCCGCGGGTCGGTGTGCCGTACACGACGTTGAGCGAGCCGATCAGCAGGCTGGTTCCGCGCGTCGCCAGCGGGCCGTTCCACGGGGTCCCGTACCGCTGCCACAGCGTGGGGGTCGTCCGCCATACGCCGCCTGCGGCGACGTCCTGGCGAGTCAGTGCGGCGAGGATGACCCGTGCCGCCTGCTCGGGGACGACTGCGGCGGGTCGGATGACCGCCTGAACACCTGCCACGCATACCAGTGTCGGCAGGGTCTGGCTGGTTCTGGAGCACCAGCTGTCGCTCTCCGTGGCCTGGTCGGCCGCCGGTCGGGCGAGCCATGGCCGCCCCGTTCAGCGCTGCCCGGTGCCCGCGACGGCGCGAGTGCGGTAGCGGTCGGCGGCGAGCTCGACCAGTTGCGGATGGTCACCGAGGGGTGCCGTCGCCGCGCGGCTGGCTGTCGGCAGGCGGCCGGGAGCGAGAAAGTAGCTGACGACCGCGACCCGCCCGTGCTCGGCCTCGACCTGCTTGCGGGCCTGCCGGACGGTCGGCACCGCGGCGGTCACGAAGCCGGCCACGACCGGAGCGCCCCACGCCGCCTGCAGCAGCTGCGCCTGCTCACGGACGTCGTCGCACCCGTCGGGGTCGAGCGTGCCGGCGGCTGCGAGGACGAGCGGCGTCGCGGGCGCGATGCCGGCCTCCGCGCTGCGGTCGAGCAGCACCTCGGTGAGCCGGGGGTCCGGTCCGAGCGTCGGGGCGGCCTCGGGTGGCAGGTCGCGCCTGCTGTGCGTTCCGCGGGACAGCAGCAGCGGCACGATGACGGCATCGGGAAGCTGCGCGCGGGCCGCGGGGAAGGAGGGGGACTCGAAGTCGAGGTAGGCGAGCGTGACGCTGACGTCCGGGAGCCGGCGCTGCAGCGCACCGACCAGGGCCCGCGTGGCGAGCGCGGCCTCCGGCTCGCGGCTGCCGTGAGCGACGGCGAGCAGCGCCGGTGGGTGCGTCACGCCGGTTGCCGGCCGGCGGCGAGGGCCTCGCGCGGCTGCCCGGCGAGCTGCTCGCGCAGCCGGACGACCTCGCCGACCACGACCAGGGCCGGCGTGCCGATGCCTGCCTCGCCTGCCCGGGCGGCGATGTCGTCGAGCACGCCGACGACGACGTGCTCCTCGGGCGTCGTGCCCGCAGCGATGACGGCGACCGGGGTCGAGCCGGGACGGCCACCGGCGACCAGCTCCGCCGCGATCGGTCCGAGGCGGGCGAGGCCCATCAGCAGGACGAGCGTCTCGGCGCCGACCCCGGCCAGCGCCGACCAGTCGACGCCCGAGCCGGGGGAGGCGCTCAGCACGGCGAACCCCCGCGACACCCCGCGGTGGGTCACCGGAATCCCGGCGCACGCAGGCACCGCGACGGCGCTCGTCACCCCGGGCACGACCTCGACGCTCACCCCCGCCTCGACGCACGCCAGGGCCTCCTCGCCGCCCCGACCGAACACGAAGGGGTCGCCGCCCTTGAGCCGCACGACCCGGTGGCCGGCCTGGGCGCGCTCGATCAGCACCTCGTTGATGGTCTGCTGGTCCATCCCGCCGCGGTAGCCGGTCTTGCCCGCGTCGATCACCTCCACGCCAGGCGCTAGGGCGTCGAGCAGCTCTCGCGGGCCGAGCCGGTCGGTGACGACGACGTCGGCCTCGGCCAGCAGGCGCCGCCCGCGCACGGTCAGCAGCCCGGGACTGCCCGGGCCGCCGCCCACCAGGGCGACGCTGCCGCCGCCGGCGCGCGGCCGGTGGTGCCGCAATGCCGCGGCCGGAAGGACGCCGGTGTCGAGGGCGCTCAGTACGGCGTCGCGGAGCGCGCTGGCGCGGCGCGGGTCGCCGCCCGTCGTCACCGCGACGGTCACGTCGTCACTGCGCCCCACTGCCGGCACCCGGGCGGCGCTGCGGCTGGCGTCGTCGGCGCGCACGCACCACACGCGGGCCGCCTCGGCGTCAGCGGCGACTCGCTCGTTGACCGCGGGATCGTCGGTGCAGGCGTGGACGAGCCACGCACCGGCCAGGTCGTTCGACCCGGCGTAAGTGCGGGGCTGGATGGTGACCGCGGCGGCCACCTCACGCGGCAGGGCAGTTGTGTCGGGCGCGACGACGAGCACGTCGGCGCCGACTTCGATCAGGGGTGGTACGCGGCGGGCGGCGACCCGTCCTGCTCCGACGACGACGACCCGGCGGCCGTCGAGACAGAGCTGGAGCGGGTAACCGCCAGATGTCACGTGTGGATTCCGCACTCGACCTTGCTCGAGCCCGACCAGCGTCCGGCGCGGCCGGCACCCGGGCGGGTGCAGGGAGCGCAGCCGACGCTGCCGTAGCCCTCGCTCAGCAGCGGGTTGACGAGCACGCCGTTGGTCTGGATGTAGTCGTCGATCTGCTCCTGCGACCAGGCAACCAGCGGGTTGATCTTGATCTTGGCGCGCTTGGCGTCCCACTCTACGAGCCTCGCGGTGCGCCGGCTGTCGGCCTCGTCGCGCCGCAATCCAGTGGCCCAGGCGTCGAGGTCGGCCATCGCGGCCTTCAGGGGGGCGACCTTGCGCAGGGCGCAGCAGCGGTCGGGGTCGCGCTCGAACAGCCGCGGGCCATAGGCCTCGTCCTGCTGCAGCACGGTAAGGGTCGGGCGGGCACGGCGCAACTCGATGTCGTACACGGCCTCGGCCGCGTCGGCGGTGCCGATGGTCTCGGCGAAGTGGTAGCCGGTGTCGAGGAAGATCACCGCGACCTGCGAGGAGATCTGGCTGGCCATGTGGGCGAGCACGAGGTCGCCCATGGACGAGGCGATGGCAAAGCGCGGCGAGAACCTGTCGATCGCCCAGCGCAGCACCTCGATGGGAGGCGCGCCCTCGAGCTCCTCGCCCGCCCGGGCGGCGAGCTCGTCCGGGGGCAGCATGGTCACATCGAGCATCGTCGCGGTCATCGTCGTGTCCTCACAGCAGCGTCGGGGAGCCGGTCGGGCGCGCAGGGCTCGAGGCGGGCGCGCCGGTGGAGCTAGAAGGCTCGACAGACTGCGCTGGAGACGCGCTGCAGATCGACGTGCAGTCGAGCAACGAGACGCGTGGACACGCTTGGTGAGACTACCAGCGGGGGCCCTTTATTCCCCGGGGCCTCACGGCCGTCCGGCCGCGCTGGAACGGGGCGATAGGGACGGCTGCTGTGGAACACTGGACCCGCGTGCGGCGCTGTTCTGAAGCGCTCGGCCGCCAGTCGTAGCACCGCCGACACCTGCAACGCTTCCGATTGCAGCCGGCACCCGCCAACGGGAAGGACACCGCATGCCCGTCACCGGGCAGGGCCAGTGGGCCCTCGGTCACCTCGAGCCGCTCAACGCCAACGAGCGCACGAAGCGGGACGACGACGGGCTCAACGTTCGCGCGCGCATCGAGAACATCTACTCGAAGGCCGGGTTCGCCTCGATCGACGGCGCTGACCTGCGCGGCCGGATGCGCTGGTACGGGCTCTACACCCAGCGGCGGCCGGGCATCCCCGGGGGTCTGACTGCCACGCTCGAGCCCGATGAGCTCGACGACGAGTACTTCATGATGCGGGTGCGCATCGACGGCGGGGCGATGACCTCGGACCAGCTGCGGGTTGTCGGCGGCATCGCCCAGGAGTTCGGACGCGACCTCGCCGACGTCACTGACCGGCAGAACGTGCAGTTCCACTGGATCCGCATCGAGGACGTCCCCGAGATCTGGGAGCGGCTCGAGGCGGTCGGCCTGTCGTCGATGGAGGCGTGCGGCGACACCCCTCGCGTCATCCTCGGCTGCCCGCTGGCCGGCTTGGCGCAGGACGCGGTCATCGACGGCACGCCCGCCATCCGCGAGATCACCCGGCGCTACATCGGGTCCCCGGAGTTCTCCAACCTGCCCCGCAAGTTCAAGACCGCGGTCTCCGGCTGCGCCGACCACTGCACGATCCACGAGATCAACGACGTGTCGTTCGTCGGGGTCGTCGGGCCGGACGGCACGCCGGGCTACGACGTGTGGGTGGGTGGCGGCCTGTCGACCAACCCCAAGCTCGGCGTCCGGCTCGGCGCGTTCGTCACCGAGGAGCAGGTGCCCGATGTCTGGAAGGGCGTCGTCTCGATCTTCCGCGACTATGGCTACCGGCGCTCGCGCACCCGCGCGCGGATCAAGTTCCTCGTCGCCGACTGGGGCCCGGAGAAGTTCCGCCAGGTGCTCGAGCAGGAGTACCTCGGCCACGCGCTACCGGACGGCCCGCCTCCGGCACCGGTGCGCTCGAAGGTGCGTGACCACGTCGGCGTGACGCCCCTCGCCGACGGCACCTCGGCGGTTGGCTTCTCGCCGCGGGTCGGGCGCGTCTCGGGCACCACGCTGTGCGCAGTCGCCGACCTGGCCGAGCGCTACGGCAGCGGGCAGGTGCGCGCGACGACGGGGCAGAAGCTCGTCATCCTCGGGGTGCACGACGTGCCGGCACTCACCGCGGCACTGGCCGAGCTCGACCTGCAGGTGCTTCCGTCAGCCTTCCGGCGCGGAACGATGGCCTGCACGGGCCTGGAGTTCTGCAAGCTCGCCATCGTCGACACCAAGGCCCGGTCGAGCTGGCTGATCGACGAGATGGAGCGGCGTTTGCCCGGCTTCACCGAGCCCATCGGCATCAACGTCAACGGCTGCCCCAACGCCTGCGCCCGCTTCCAGGTCGCCGACATCGGCCTGAAGGGGATGTTGATTGGCGGCGAGGAGGGCTTTCAGGTCCACCTCGGCGGCTCGCTCGGTGAGCAGGCCGCGCTGGGTCGCAAGGTGCGCGGGCTCAGGGTGACGGCCGAGCGGCTGCCGGACCTCGTCGAGCACCTGCTGCGGACCTTCGACGAGCAGCGGGGCGAGGGCGAGACGTTCGCCTCCTGGGTGCGCCGGGCCGACGAGTCCGCGCTGTCGATCGCGTAGCAGCACTGCTGTGACACCGCTGTGACGAGCGCCGGGCCGGAAGGCCGCGCGGTCCCCTTCTACTGCGCCTACTGCGGAGAAGAGGACATCGAGCCGATCGGCGAGCGCGGGGCCTGGTGGTGCCGGGCGTGCAACCGCCGCTGGGTGCTGCGGCTGGAGGGGAACGGGCCGGGCGAGCCAACGCGCCACGGCTGAGTCCACGAGCTGACTCGAGTATTGCCTGCTAGCCTGCATGCATGGCGCAGATGACGTGGCGAGCCTCTGACGAGTTGCTCGACAGGGTCCGTCAGGAGGCGAGGCACGAGGGTCAGACTCTCAATGACTTCGTCTCACGTGTCATGGCCGCGGTCACCGACCCAGCCCTTGAAGGCGATGACGTCGAGCGGATGCGTCGACGGCTACGGGCTGCGGGTGTGCTTGCCGATACCGGGCCCCGAGTGGCATCACGACCGCCGGAGTCGGCGGTTGCGCTCGCACGGGCCGCAGCCGGCCGCGGCCGGCCGCTATCGGACTACCTCGAGCGTCGGTGACCGTCTTCGCAGACAGCTCAGCGCTGGTCAAGTTGTACGCGCATGAAACGGGATCCGAACAGATGCGAGCGCTTGGTGCCCTGTTCGCCGCCCAACTCGCTCGAGTCGAGGTGGTAAGCGCCTTCTGGGCAAAGGAACGCGCCGGCGCGTTGCCTCCCGAGGACGCGCAGTTGCTCACTTCAGCTTTCGAGGCCGACTGGTCGGGCACGGTCAGCGAGCCAGGCCGCTTCGCGGTCGTAGCCATAACGGCGGAGTTACTGGACGAGGCCGCACGACTGTGCGCCCGACACGGCCTGCGGGCGTACGACGCCATTCAACTCGCGAGTGCTGTAGCCGCGAGGAACGTCAACGGCGAGTGCGATCTCGCGGTCTCGCGGTCTATGACCAGCCACTACGCCGCGCAGCGGCCGCCGAAGGTTTCAGCCTCCTGCCGCCGGCGCTCCCCGTTTGACGAGCCCTACTTCGGCGGGGCGTACAGCTGCAGGTCGTTGCCCTCGGTGTCCTGGAAGGGGGCGATGCGCCCCCACGGGTGCTCGCTGACCTCCCCCGTGAACGTGACGCCCTTGCCCTTCATCTGCTCGACCTTGGAGTAGAGGTCGCTGTCGGGCTGAAACGAGATCACCGCGCCACCCGCCGAGCCGGCCGACGCCGTCTCCTCGCGGGCATTGAGCCCGATCATGAGCCCGTTCGCATCGACCTCCGACCACTGCTCGCTCTCATTCTTGATCGCCAATCCGAGCACGTCGCGGTAGAACCCGACCGCCCTCGACATGTCCTGCACGGGTACCCACACGGTTGCTACACCTGATGCCATGTCGTCGCACGTGCCCGCATCGCGCCGCTTACGAACACGTGAGGGCAGGCGGGCTGCGCGGCGCTGTTTGCGCGTCACTACGCTCGCCGGATGGGCGGACCCGGCCAGCGCGTCCGCAGCGCGACGGACGCCGACGCCGAAGTGTGTGCGGCCATCTACGCCCCCTACGTCACCGACACCGCGATCACCTTCGAGACCGACCCGCCGTCGACTGACGAGATGGCCCGGCGCATCACCTCCGCCGTGCGCACCCATGCCTGGCTGGTGCTCGAAGACGGCGCTGAAGGGCTGGTTGTCGGCTACGCCTACGGCAGTCCGTTCAAGCCGCGCGATGCGTATCGCTGGGCCTGCGAAGTCAGCGTCTACCTCGCGGCCGGCAGCCGGGGCAGCGGGGGCGGTCGGGCGTTGTACGAGGCGCTGTTCACATGCTTGGCCGACCGCGGCTTCCGTACCGCCATCGCCGGGATGACGGTGCCGAACGAAGCCAGCGCCGGCCTGCACCGGGCGCTGGGGTTCGAGCTGGTGGGGACCTACCGCCGCATCGGCTGGAAGCACGGCGCCTGGCACGACGTCGCGTGGTTGCAGAAGACGATCGCGACGGGCCCGGACCCGCCGCAGGAGCCCGGCTGAGGCGTCGCGACAGGCGACAGGCGACTGGCGTCAGCCGAGGAGCTGCGCCTCGGCTTGTCCGCGATGGTGCGACATTCCAGACGTGCGACGTCGGCGCCACCCCAGTGAGTGCGCAGGCGAACCAGAGTCGAGGCTGCGGCCCGGCATGCGCGCGTGGACGGCGGGCACGACGTCGAGATCATGACAAGTCCGCAGAGTGCTGCCCAGACCGTCGTCGTCACGGGTGCGTCCAGCGGGATCGGACGAGCGAGTGCCCTACGCTTCGCCGGCCGCGGAGCGAACCTGGTGCTCGTCTCACGCAGTCGCGAAGCGCTCGAGGATGCGGCAACTGCCTGCCGCTCCGCGGGTGCCGCCCAGGCGTGTGTCGAGCCCGCCGACGTCAACGACGAGGACGCGCTGCAGCGCGTGGTCGACACCACCATCGAGCGTTTCGGCAGCATCAACGTCGTCGTCCACGCGGCGGCCGTCATGGCCTACGGCAATGTCGAGTACCTGCCCCGCGAGGTGTTCGAGCGCGTGGTCGGTACCACGATCTATGGCACGGCCAACCTCGTGCGGGTCGTGCTGCCGGTGTTCCGGCGGCAGGGTCACGGTTCCCTTGTCGTCGTCAGTTCGCTGCTGGCGTCGATCACAGCACCGACGATGGGTGCCTACGCGACCGGCAAGTGGGGCCAGCTCGGCCTGATCCGGACGCTGCAGCAGGAGACGCGCGATCTGCCCGGCGTCACGATCTCAGCGGTGGCACCGGGCGGGGTGGACACTCCGATCTACTACCAGGGCGCGACCATGACCGGCAGCACGGGTAGGCCGCCGCCGCCGGTGTACTCGCCGGAGCGGGTGGCGCGTGCCATCGTCGCGCAGGTCGACCATCCTCGCCGGCTCGTGCAGTCCGGGATCTTCAACCCCCTCATCCTCGCGGGGTTCCGGCTGTTCCCGCCGGTGTTCGACGCCCTGGTCGGTCCGTTGCTCAAGGTGTTCGGCGTGGCCAACAACACCGTGCCGGATAAGGAGGGCAACGTCTTCGAGCCGCGGCCTGAGGGTGAGGCGATGCACGGCGGCTGGCGCTCTTTCTGACGAAGGCGCCGCATTCGCCGTAGCCATGTGCCGTGGGTCCGTTCACGTCATCGGCCTGCGGCCGGCCGCTGATGACGCTCGTACAGGGTGATCAGGTTGTTGTCCGGGTCGAGCACGCCGAACTCTCGCGTTCCCCAGGGCTGAACCGTCAACGGGGCGTTGGGGTGGACGACACCGAGGCGCTGACAGTGCCGGTACACCTCCTCGACGCCACTGACCTCGATCCGGGATGACGCCGTGCCTGCGAGGGAGAGTTCCGCCCCCGGAGCGCTGCCATCCGGTACCCACAGGTGGAGCTCGACCGCGTCGCGGCGCAGGATGCCCAGCCCGTCCCCGTCCTGAGTCAACTCGGTGAACCACAGAGCCTGGGCGAGGAAGGCCACCGCCCGGGGCTGGTCGGAAACCGGCAGGGCCGGGACCGCGGCCAAGAAGCGGGTTGGCTGGGTGGTCATCCGGCTCCCTCCCTCAGATGGTGCAGGACAGTACGAGGGAAAGCTTGCGGTCGCGCCCGTCGGGGCCCTAACCACAGTGAGAGGCGACGGCAGCCGCCCTGAGCCGCCGGGCCCAGTTCCGGGTGTGCTCGACCAACTCCGGCGGCGCGAGCACCTCGACGTCGGCCGTCAGCCGCCCGAGCGCGAACACCGCCCAATCGAGGTCGTCCACCGTCATCCGCAGCAGGCAGCGGCCGTCGCCGCGTTCCTCCGCGGAACCCCAGCGGCCAACTGTCTCGAGCACGCTCGCAGCAGAGGCGTCCACGCAGGCGGTGACTTCATATGTCGTGGGCGCGAATGCGCTGTCGATGCCGGCCCGGACGAATGACGCGGCGTCGCTCGCCGGCAGCGCGCGGGGTCGGAAACGTAGCCCGATCGAGCGCACCTCGCGAACGCGGTCCAGGCGGAAGCTGCGCCAGTCGGACCGCGTGAGGTCGTAGGCGACGAGGTACCAGCGGCGACCGAGCGAGACCAGCCGGTGGGGTTCGGTGCGCCGAGTGCTCAGGTCGCCGCCGCGGGTGACGTAGCAGAAGTCGAGCCGTTCCGAGTCGCGGCAAGCTTGAGCGACCGCAGTCAACACACGGGTGTCGATGGTCGCCCCCGTGCCGCCCCAACCGGCTGGGACGGTCATCTCGCAGACAGCTTCGACCTGGTGGCGCAGCGGTGGTGGCAGTACGTGAACCACTTTGGTCAGCGCGCGCACGGAAGCCTCGGCCATCCCGTCAACGGCGCTCTGTGCGGCGGCGTGCAGCCCGACCGCGAGCGCGACGGCCTCTTCGTCGTCGACCACCAGCGGCGGCAGCGCGGCACCGGCAACGAGCCGGTAGCCGCCGTCGAGCCCCCGTTGGCTCTCGACGGGGTAGCCGAGCTGGCGCAGCCGGTCGATGTCACGCCGCAGCGTGCGCAGCGAGACGTCGAGCCGGTCGGCCAGCTCCGCACCGGGCCAGTAACGCCGGGCTTGCAGCAGGGACAGCAGGCGCAGTGTGCGCGAACTCGTGTTGGCCACGTCGACCAGTCTCCTATCGGACAGCGGCCAGGATGTGGCCGTTGAGTCGGTCCAGCGGTCAAGAACTGACCGGAATGGGTCCTAGCGTCGTCGTCACCGAACAACCTCGAGGAGGGGTCATGACGAGCACCCAGGTATCAACCAGTTCAACACTGACCACCGAGCGCGCTGACCTGCTAGTGTCCGCCGCCGTTAATTCGTTTGAGAAGTCGTGCGATGGACTCGAGGATCTGGTCGGCGGTCTTAGTCCAGATGAACGGCTGGGGGTTGGCGTTCCAGTTCGTGATCCAGGCGCGGATGTC
>JAABUP010001096.1_pt1 | contig 57489 bp, 52 predicted proteins | sample 5559201 | NCBI WGS metagenome assembly JAABUP01 (sample SAMN10711887, study PRJNA513373) | rock metagenome | isolation source: Antarctica rocks | place: Antarctica | reverse complement strand
GTCGCGATTCGGTCGGCGCAGCCGCAAGGCAGCCTCGTCCGGGCGGGGGACCGGCGGGCGCGCAGCCATCTGTCGCTCCTTTCCGCGCACCGGGCGGGCGACCCGGACCAGCCCCGAGCGCCCGACCATACCGCAGCACCGCGCAGGATACCATGACGAGCGCCGATAGATTCACAAACTCTGAGGCCAGGCGCGTGCGGCGGCGCGTGCAACCGGCGGCGGCGTTACCGCGTTCTATCTGGCAGCCCCGGTTGAGCGCTCGGCGGCTCTTCGGCCTGGACGGCCACCGACTGGCATAGCGCCGGCCGCTTGGCGACTTGTCAAAGCGCGCCAAACACGTCACACTACGGCTATTAAGCGTTGAGCGCGGGCGTGTGAAGCACACGACACATTTAAGGATGGGATGACTGCGACGACGCCGGCACCACGACGTATCTCACGCCGCCTGAAGATCGTCCTCAGTGTTCTCCTCACCATCGCCGTCCTCGCCGCCGCCGGTGGTGTCTACGCGAATTATCGCGTCAACCGCTTCGTCAACAATACCTTCCGCCCCGATGACAGCGGGCCGCAGATCGCGATGGTCGATACGCCGACCGCCGCACCGACGAGCAGCCCGGCGACCGCCACCGCAGCCCCCCCCACCCCCACGCACGACCCGACCGATCCGAATACGCCGACCGTGGCCCCCCCGATAGTGGCACCGGTAGCCACCGTTCCGGCGACCGCGACCATGCCAGCCGCGCCCACCGCCCTACCCTACGGCAACTCGCCGATCATCCAGCGCCTCAATGCCGGGCAGCGCGTCACCGTCCTGCTGCTCGGCTTCGGCGGGGCGGGGCACGATGGCGGCTACCTGACCGACACGCTCCAGGTGATGAGCTTCGATCCGAAGACAGGCGCGATAACGCTGATCAGCGTCCCGCGTGATCTCTGGATTCAGGTGCCGACCTATCAGGGGCGCGGCGGCTACTGGGGCCGCATCAACGAGGCCTACACCATCGGCATGGGTCAGGTGGACCGGAGCGACATGAACGTCCCGTACGCCAAGCACGATGCCGGTGGGCAACAGGCGATGAAGGCGGTATCGCAGGTATTGGGTATCCAGATCGACTACTGGATCAGCCTCGATTTCGTCGGCTTCCGCCGCTTTATCGACGCCATCGGCGGGGTTGACGTGAATGTCGAGCGGGCATTCACCGATACCGAGTATCCGAACAACGACGACGCGGATATCGATCCGAGCTATCGCACGGTGCATTTCGATGCGGGGGTACAGCACATGGATGGCGAGACGGCGATCACCTTTGCCCGCTCGCGCCACGCCCCGGAAGACGGCAGCGACTTCGGGCGCTCGCGGCGGCAACAGCTCTTGATGGAGGCGGTGAAGGACAAGGTCGTCTCGGTGGAGACGATCCCCAAACTCTTCGGCATCTTCGACGCCCTGGAAGGGCACTTGCGGATGAGCTTCTCCTTCACCGAGGCGAAGGATCTGCTCGGGTGGGGCCAGGAGCAGGCCCGCGCGAAGCGCCAGTTCGCGATCAAGGCCGTTGGCCTCGATTCGAACAATTTCCTGTCCGGCGCGACATCGGGCGGCGGGGCCTCGATCCTGCTGCCGCGCGCCGGGCAGGGCAATTACAACACTATCCACAGTTGGGTCCAGGATTTGCTCTCTGGCAATGCTGGCGCAGCCACACCGGGTGCGACCGGCACGCCGCGCATCGGCACACCGACGGCGACACCGTGATGCGTGCAGCGCCAGCCGTACACCTCCTGCTCGATGACACGCCGACGATCGCGCCGCTCGCCCTGGCCCTGGAACTGGGATGGGCGACCCTCCCCGCGCCCGCGCAGACGCGCCCGCGCGTCGATGCGAGCGTGGCGCGGGCGCAGCCGGACGCGCTGGTCCTCGTGCCGATCGCGGACTACGCGGTCCTGCAAGATGACTACGTGATCATCCCCGAACTCGCCTGCGGGGGGCACCACAACGCCGGGATCGTCCTGATCGGCGACCGTCGCCTCGATGCGATCGACGATCCGCTCGTCGATCTCGCCGATGTGTCGCGCGGGGCCGAGTTGCTGACGCGCGCAACGCTGCTGAAGTTCTACGGCATGACCGCCGCCGCCTGGTTGCGGGATGGCGATACGCCGCCGCCCTTCACCGGCGAGGGGACCGACCAGTGCCACACGATCGAGATTCGCGAGGGGGGCGAGGCGCTCCACCTCCTCGACGCGCCCGGCGAGGCCGAGGTTTCGGACCTGGGGCGCTCCTGGTTCGTCCTCACCGGCCTGCCGCCGGTGACGCACCTGCTCCTGGCCCCGAAGCGGCTGCTCGACACACCGGCCCTCACGGCGCTGGTGGCGGCGCTGCCGGTGGCGCTCGCCGCCGCGCACGAGCGCCGTCGCGAGCTACGCCGCGACCTCGCCGAGCGCTACGGCGTCTCGCGCGAGTTGCTCAACGACTTCTACAGCGACCAATTCCTGACGCTCACCGGCGACGCCCAGAAGAGCCTGCTGGCGCTCTTCCCCGCCGGGGCCTGGGGGATGGACCTGCCGACTGTCGCACACCTGAACCTCGCCCCCTGGGCGAAGCGGGTATGAAAGAGTCCGGGGGTCAACCCCCCCGGCTGGGGGCAGCCATAGGCGGCACCGGCGAAGCCCGCCCGCGCGGGCCGGGCGCGTCGTGTCGGTCAAGCAGCATGCGCGACTATGAGCGAAACACCGCCGCGCCGCGCCGCTACGACGCGCGATACGTCTTCGCCAGCGCCGCGTAGCGATCCGCCCCCAGATGGTGCAGGATCTGGCTCCCCTCTTCCCCATCGGTCTGCCAGAAGCCGTCGAATGCGGCCTCGTCGGCGGCGAGCGCCAGCGGCTGCCCGACGAAAAGATCGTGGTCACCGAGCCGCACCCGCTCCACCACGCCGCACTCCAGGTGCGCGAGGCACTCGGCGATCAGCGGCGGATCGACCTCGGTAGCGAGTTCCGGCGTCAGCCCGGTCGCGGCGAATTTGTCGCCAGCACGCCCGGAGATAATGCCGCACTGGTGCGTCGCCGTGATGATCTCCAGCGACGGCACGTTCAGCACGAACTGCTCCGACTTCAACAGGAACTCGTGCGTCAGGCGACCGGGATAGATCGCCACCCCGATCAGGGGCGGATCGAGCGACACCGGCGCGGCCCATGCCACCGCCATCACGTTCGGCTGTCCGCGATACTGCGTCGTCAGCAAGGTGACCGGGCCGGGACTGAGCAGGCGTGTCGCCATCCGCAGATCGAGTGCCTGTTTCGCCATGAGGGCTCCCTTCGAGTGGGCGGAGTGGGCGGAGTGGGCGAGTAGGCCAGTAAGGGGTACGGGAGTAGTCGTGATAATCGGCTTTCTTCCGTCTTCCCTACTGGCCCACTCGCCCACTCCGCCCACTCGTCATCACTTCATACACATCCCGATACTGTCGGGCGACGTGGTCCCAGGTGTAGCGTGCCAGCGCGCGCGCGCGACCGGCCTCGGCCAGCGCGCGGCGGCGGGGCGCGTTGTCGAGCAGACCTTGCAGGGCGGCGGCGAGCGCGGGGGCATCCCCTTCCGGCGTGACGAGCCCGGCGTCGGCGATCACGCGCGGGATCTCGCCGGAATCGGAACCGACGACGGCCACGCGCGAGGCCATCGCCTCGATGATCACCCGCCCGAATTGCTCCTTCCAGGTGGGGATCGTCAGCGATGGCACCGCCAGCACATCGAGCCGCCGCAACCAGGATGGCACCGCGCTCGATGGCACCTGCGGGACGAACTCGACCCGCGCGGCGATCCCCAGCCGCACCGCTCGCTCGCGCAGCGCCCCTTCCTGATCGCCCCCGCCGACGATCAGAATACGCCAATCGCCGCGCAGGGTCGCCGCCGCATCGAGGAGGATGTGCGCGCCCTTCTCACGCACCAGGCGCCCCAGGAAGCCGATCGTGAAGGGGCCGGTGCGGCCCTGTTCCTCGCGCGGCGGGTAGAGGGCGGGGTCGATCGCCAGCGGGACGATCGCGGTCGGCCCCGCGAAGCCGCGCCGCGCCAACACCGCCAGCGCAGCGGTGTTCCCGGCGATCGCGGCGGCGGCGTGGCGATGCGTGTAGCGCTCGAAGAGGCTGAAAGGCGGCGGATAGTCGCGATAAACGGTCGCCCAGGTGACGAAGAGGGCGCGCGCGCGGACCCGTTCCGCCCAGAAGAAAGCTTCGGCGGTCGCCAGATTGAACGGCTCCTCGTCCACATGGAAGATGTCCGGGCGCACCCGCCGCACGATCGAGCCGAGCGTGGGATAGCAATGCGTGTGATGGTGGCCGTTGAACCAGATCGGCGCGACGATCAGCTCGTAGCCCGCCGTATGCGCCCGCTCGAGCGGCTGCACGCCGGAGCGCGCCTCCCGCCAGGAGGGCGGCACGATCACCGTCAGGTCGAGCCCTGGCAGCGCCGCCAGCGCCTCGGCTTTCTTCTGGTACACGCCATTGACCAGCGCCTTGTGCAGCAGGAGGACTTTCATCGGCGGGGGCCGAAGCATGATGATAGGGGTACGGATGGGCGAGATATGCTGTAGCGCCACGCCAGCGAGCGGAAAAGCTTACCGCGCACCGACGACCGCCCTCTTCTTGCCACGGCTCGTGGCCGCCGCGCGACTCAGGGTTTCCTCATAGGCCGCAGCGGTCAGTTGTGCCGTCCGTGCCCAGGTGAATGCTCCCGCCTGGGCGAGCGCCCGGCGGCGCAGCTCGCGGCGCTCGTGCGGCGTCGCCATGACGAAGGCGATCGCCGCGCCGAACTTCTCCGGGGTCGGCTCGATCAGCAGCCCCCCCTCGCCCACCACCTCCGGCAGGCTGGAGCGATCGGACGAGATGGTCGGCGTGCCGCAGCGCATCGCTTCCAGCGGCGAGATGCCGAAGCCCTCATAGAGGCAGGGGTAGGCGTAGAGTTCGGCGGCGTTCAACAGCGCCAACTTCTCCTCCTCGCTGATCCGCCCGGTCAGCACCGTGACATCGGTCAGCTTGCTGGCCGCGATCGTCGGGACGAGATCGGGGAAGCGATCGGGGTGGTCACTGTGCGGCGCACCGGCGATCACCAGTTGCGTCCCCACCGGCAGCTGCGGCTGCGCCAGGGCGAAGGCACGGATCAACGTCGCCAGATTCTTCCGCACGTCAAGCCCGCCGACGTTGAAGACGAATGGCCCGCTGATGCCGAACTTCGCGCGCGCGGCGGCGATCGTCGGATCGTCCGGCGGCAGCGGGCGATAGAAATCGCTGACGGCGAGCGGGATGGCGCGTACACGCTCGCGCGGGATCCCGAGATAGTGTTCCAGATCGCCCGCCGAGTGGTCCGAATCGGTCAGGATCAGCTCGGCGCGCGCGGCGGTGTAACAGGCGAGACGATAGTAGACTTGCATCTGGCGGGTGTTCATATAGACCGGGAAGACGAGCGGCACCAGATCGTGGATCGTGACCAGATGCGGTCGGTCGCGCCGCAGCGGCACCGAATGGTACGGCACATGGACGAGATCGACCCCGGCGCGGCGGGTGGCGCGCGGCAGCCCGATCTGCTCCCACCAGAGCTTGCGCGCCTTCCCCGTGGCGCAACGGGCCGGGGGCTCCTCGATGATGACCTCACCCGGCGGCAACTCGGGCAGCGTCGCGCGCGGTCCGGCCAGCAGCATCACCGGCTCGATGCCGGGCAGGCCACGCTGGAACTCATGCCAGAGGGCGCGGACGTATTGCCCAACCCCGGTCGTCGGTTCCAGATACGCGGTCCCATCGTAGCCTACGCGCACTACAGCCCTCCCTCACCTTTCTGTCGGACCATTATCCGCGCCGGGGCGATGGAGTTCAAGGGATATGGTGGTGGCGATCACGGCACGGAGGCATACATACGGCGGCGAAGGGCGGTATACTTCGTGCGATGGCGGGGGAATAGCGGGGGCGGCAACGCCGTTACCTACTACAGAAGTCCCGCGTTGGGGCCGCGGGATGGCCGCAGTTGGCCCCGCGCGAGACAATAGGAGGAAAGAAGAGACATGGCGAAGCCACAACCGGTCACCGACGCCACGTTCGAGGAGCAGGTCTCCAAGGCGCAGGGCAATGTCCTCGTCGACTTCTGGGCGGAATGGTGCGGCCCCTGCCGGATGGTCGGCCCGGTGCTCGACGAGATCGCCACGGAGCAGGGTGAGAAGCTGACGGTGCTCAAGCTGGACATCGACGAGAACCAGCGTGTAGCAGGGCAGTTCGGCGTGATGAGCATCCCGACGATGATCCTCTTCAAGGATGGTCAGCCGGTGAAGCAGATCGTCGGCGCGAAGCCGAAGGCCGCGCTTATGCGCGACCTGGCCCCGTACCTCGGCTAAACGCCGAACCGCAACGCGGCGCGGACGCGCCCGACGGGGGTTCCTGTCGGGCGCATCTTTTTGCATACATTTACAGCCATGACATTCCACTATGCCTGGCAATAAAGCAGAGGGGGGCGACGCGCAATGCGTCGCCCCCCTCTTGCGGTGCATGAACTCATGCTCACTGCTGCGCGACGTTCGCCGCCTGCTGCGCGACGTTCGCCGCCACGATATTCCAGGTGCCGTTCTCGGTCCCGATGGAATATGTCCCCTTATAGGTCTGGATCGAGCCGTCGCTCTGCGTTGCGGTGAGCGTCAGCGTGACCTCGTAGCTGACACCCTGTTGCGTCGAGCCGCCGATCAGGATCTGGGTCGCCTGGACCTGCGCGGTGTTGGCGTAGCCCGCCGCGAAGGCGTCGTAGGGCTGCTGCCCCCGCAAGGTCGCGCCCAGTGCCGCATAGGCCGCGCGATAATCCCTGGCATTGATCGACCCGAAATAGCCCATCAGCACGTTCGCCGCCGCCTCGGGCTGCGGGCCGCTGGTGAAGCCCTGATAGCTGAGCGTCGAGGGCTGCGCGTCACCCAGGCAAGGCGGGACGCTGATACCCTGCCTGACGGCGATCGGATTACCATCCGGTATGGTCAACACGAAGCTCAGGCTGTCGGCATTCGGGCCGCAGTAGTTGGTCCAGCGCACCGGCACGGAGATGAACTGTCCGCGCCCCGCCGCCGCGATGCCGACGGTGCCCGGCGCACCCTGCGGGCCGTTGATGGTGACCGGTGCCGCGTTGCCGCTGCCATCGACGACCTGGAGTTGCGGCGCACCGGCCAGCGAGCAGGACGTGGTGGTGGTGTTGATCAGGTGGATATTGCCGTCCCGCGCCCCGGCACCCGCACCCATGACCAGATCGGCGCGGAGCGCGCCGGTGGTGCAGGGAGCAACGACCTGATTCACCGTATTGGCGTAGATGTTCCGCCCGAACTGCCCGAGCAGCACATCGTATGGCGCGGCATTCTCCGGGTGCGCCTCGAAACGCGCGCGCTCGAAATACTGCACCTGATAGGTGTTACCGTCCTCCAACTTCTCGGAGATGACCTCGCTCAGGGGATAGCCGAACTGTGCCAGGCCACCGTTCCCCTGCCAGTAGGCCAGGAAAGCGCCGGAGATGTTGTGTCCGGTTTCCGAGAAGAACGTCGCGCCCGACCCCTGCACGACCGGCGGATCGGCGGGATGCAGTTGCCGCCCGAACTGGCCGAGGAGCACGCGGCTCGTATCGCCGTTCTCGGGGTGATACTCGTAGCGCGCGCGCTCGAAGTATTGCACCGCGTAAGGTTGCCCATTCTCCAGATTCTGCACGATCTCGTCGCTGATCGGATAGCCATTGATCGCCAGCCCGCCATGATCCTGCCAGTACTGGGAGAAGAGCGGGTTCACGCACTTGCCGGTCTCCGCGAAACACCGCTGCCCCTCGGCGGCGCTCGCGGTCGGCATCCAGGCGACGAAGCCCGCCGCGAGCAGCGCCGCCGCGACAAGCAGCGACGATACGCGACGTATAGGTTGGAACATGCCCATCCTCCTTCTCCGGCCACGGTGGCCGTCGTCAACCGGGGCGTCGTTGCCCCACCGAGAACAACGCACGAGCAGCGCCATAGTTATGGTCGGCGGGGACATTCGCGCCGCCTTGAGGGGAACCGGGACTGAAGTACCCCGGAGGGTAGCCGCTGCCCCGGAGGGCAGCCACTACCCCGGAGGGCAGCCACTACCCATGAAGGGCACACTGTCCCGGCTGCATGGCCTGCGGCCACGAAATCCCGTCCGGGGACTGGGGCTACGTCGCAGGGTCGAGTATTCTGAGTGGCGCTGTGGCACCGACGAAGAGCGGGGCGGGTGGCCTTTCGACCACCCGCCCCGCCGTTACTCGCCGTGTCTGTCGCGCCCTACCGGTCGCGCAAGCGCCGGATGAAGGGCGGAAACTCGTACTCGTCGCCGCGCTGGCCGGGAGCCTGCGGGCGCTCGATACCCCGCTCGGGCATCGGCTGCGGGCGCTCGGGCGGCTGCTGGCGCTCCGTGCGCTCCGGCGGCGACATCTGCGGCCCGCGTGCGGGGGGCAGATTGTTGCCGAAGCCGGACGAGAAGGGCTGGTTGAAGCCGGTGCCGCCACGCCCGCCAGGGGAGACGGAGCTACCGCCGAGCGAGCGCACCTTGCCGCGCGCCTCGTCGAAGCCGGTCGCGATCAGCGTGATCTGGACATCTTCGCCCATCGACTCGTCGATCGTCGCGCCGAAGATGATGTTGGCATCCGGGTCGGCGGCCTCGGCGATGACGCGCGCCGCCTCGTCGAGTTCCACCATCCCCAGGCTGCTACCGCCGGTGACGTTGTAGAGGACGCCGGTCGCCCCTTCGATGGAGATCTCCAGCAGCGGGCTCTCGATCGCCATCCGCGCCGCATCGACCATGCGGGACTCGCCGGAACCGCGACCGATCGCCATCAGGGCCGAACCGGCCTCCTGCATGATGCTCTTCACGTCGGCGAAGTCGAGGTTGATGATCCCCGTCTTGGTGATCAGATCGGAGATGCCCTGGATACCCTGGCGCAACACATCGTCCGCGTTGCGGAACGCCTCCAGGAAGGGGGTGTTCTTGTCCACCAGCTGCAACAACCGCTGATTCGGGATCGTGATCAGGGTGTCCACATGCTCCTTGAGCATCGCGATCCCCTGCTCCGCGATCGCCTTGCGCCGGTTCCCCTCGAAGTCGAAGGGCTTGGTGACGACGCCGACCGTCAGCGCGCCGACCTCTTTCGCGATCTGCGCGATGATCGGCGAAGCCCCGGTGCCGGTGCCGCCACCCATCCCGGCGGTGACGAAAATCATGTCCGCGCCGCGCAGGGAGTCGAACAGCGCCTCGCTGCTCTCCTCGGCGGCCTTGGAGCCAACTTGCGGGTTACCGCCCGCCCCGAGCCCCTTGGTCAGCTTGTCGCCGATCCGCAGCGAAACTGGCGAACGCGAGTGGACCAACGCCTGCGCGTCGGTATTGACGGTGATGAACTCGACACCCTGGACGCCAGCTTCGATCATGCGATTGACCGCGTTGCTGCCACCGCCCCCGACGCCAATCACCTTGATATGCGCGAAATTTTCGATGTCGCCGAACGAGAACGATGTTCCGTACATGCGCGGTCCTCCTGACACTGTCTTACCCCCTGCACTGCGGCCTGCTCGATACCCCCCGCGACCCTCGGGAAGGCGACCTCGACGCGGCGGGCTCATGGCAACAACTCGCGGAACCAATCGGTCCACCCGCCACCGCTCGCGCGGCGTCCCTTACTTGGAGAACGCGCGGCACGGCGCGGCGTTGCGGCAAGGTAATGTTGTTGGGCCAGTCCCCACTGCGCCAACCCGACAGCGGTGGCGAAAGCCGGGCCACCGAGCGACTCCCCCAACCCGGCGAGTTTACGCGGCGAGCCGACCCGCGCGCGCATGCCCACCACCTGACGGGTCAACTCCGCGATCTCCGGCAGTTGCGCCGTGCCACCGGTGAGCACGATCCCCCCTGGCAGCGCGCCATCGTAGCCACACTCGCGCAGTTCTTTCCGCACGAGCGTCAACAACTGCTCCAAACGTGCCTCGATCACCTCGTGTGTCGTGCGCCGCGAGACGCGCAGGGCTGCGCCATCGAACCCTTCGACTTCGAGCTGATCGCCGGTGCCGCTGTCGTCACTATCCGCGACGCCGGGGAGCGGCAGCGCACGCCCGGCGGTGATCTTCAGTTGCTCCGCCGACTCGAAGGGCACCTGCAAGACGATCGACAGATCGTTCGTCAGGTGATTGCCGCCGAGCGGCAGCACGGCGGTGTGCCAGATCGCGTCCTCCACGAAGACGGCGATGTCGGTCGTCCCCGCGCCGATGTCGATCAGGGCCACGCCCATCTCGCGCTCGGCGGGGGTCAGCGCCGCCTCCGCTGCGGCCAGCGGCTCCGGCACCAGCGCGTCGAGCGCCACCTCGACCCGCTCCAGCACCCGGTTGATGTTGCGGATCGCGGTCGTCGCACCGCTGACGACATGGGCCTCCACTTCGAGGCGGGTGCCGCTCATGCCGCGCGGATCCGCGACCCCCTCCTGGCCGTCGATGATGTAGATACGCGGCAGGACGTGCAGCACTTCGCTGTTCGTGGGCAGCGGCACCGCGCTGGCGGCGTCTAACACGCGCGCTACCTCGGTCGGGGTGATCTCGGGCTGCTGACGCGGCAGCGCGACGACGCCGCGCCCGTTCAGTGAATGCAGATGCGCGCCGGAGATACCGACGTAGGCGGAGAGGATGCGGTAGCCGGAGTTGCGCTCGGCCCGCTCCACCGCGCGCGCCACCGCCGCTGCGGCCTCGTCGAGATCGGTGACCATCCCTTTGGCCATGCCGCGCGCCGGGCAGAGCCCGACACCGACGATCGAGGTACGGCCATCGGCGAGCCCCTCCGCGACGATCGCGCAGGCTTTGCTCGTCCCCAGATCGATCGCGACGACCGCGTGACCGCTCGGCATGGGGTCGTCCTCGCTTGCGCCCACCGCGCAATACCGTGCAACGTGGGCTGACCCATGTTGCCTCGCTGACACCTGCACAAGAGCCAGTATACCATAATGAATGGTCAACCTGGCCCTTCGGGGGTGTCCGTACACAGTGTAAAGGACACTTCGCGTCAGGTCAACTACCGGTGCATCTTTTTCGTGCATTCAGCGGGATCGCCGCACCGATAGTCCGCGCCATACCCCATCGCCACCCCGCAGTATGCGGCAGCGATCCGGTGGGTACACAAGCAGATTAATGAGGCGGGCGGGCTCAGCGGGCGGGGAAGAAGGGGCGCTCGGGATCGGTGACATCGAGGACGGTCCAACTCTGCTCGGTGCGGATCACCTCGCCGCTCGCCACCAGCTTCTCCGCCAGCCGGGTCGGCGGGCCGAGCAGGATCTGGCGCGCGGCGGTCGCCTGCGCGCCGCTCGGCGTGAGGATCGTGAGGCCGCTGGCGGGCGAATAGTCGATCTCCGAAACCGTCACCCCGTAGCTGCTCGCGTCGCGCGCGATCGTCGGCGTCGCGGCGACGATCTCCGGCGCGATTTGCGTGCCGATGGTCGGAGCATCGCCATCGCGCGCCACCACCTGCGGCAGCCCGCGCGCCACCCCTTCCGCCGGATCGACGGCCAGTACGAAACCGCTCTGATCGACGAGGAAACGGGTGTCGCCCGCCTGCCAGATTGCGGCGGGCTGGCGCTCGACGAGCCGCACCACGAGGCGGTCGGGGAGCGCGCTCTGCACCTGCGCCTCGCGGACGGTCGGGAGGGCGATCAGGCGCTCGGCGATCCCCTGCGTATCGACCGTGAAGATGTTGTGCCCTTGCACCCCGCCCACCGCCGCGACTTGTTGCGGCGTGGTCAGCGCCGCGCCGCTGAGATCGAGGCGGCGCACGGCCAGCAGATCGGAGCCGAGGAAGGCGGCGATCGCCACCCCGCAGGCGAGCGCGAGGAGCAGGGCGGCGAGTTGCCCGGTCGCCCAGACCGCGTGGAGCCGATCGCCGAGGCGCGGGCCACGCCGGGAGGGGGTGCCGGGCGCGACCGCACCGCGCGGCACCGCGCGCCCGGTGGGCTTGCGCGTCCGGCCCACCGCCGTAGGGGCGTCGCGACGCGAGCCCTGCTCAGACCCTGCCATGCGCGCCAGCCCTTCCCCACGCCACCGTCGCACCGCTCACAGGCGCTCGCGCTTCTCGGCATGACGCTCGATCGCGTAGCCGATCAATCGCTCGACCAGTTCGGCGAAGCGCAGGCCGCTCGCCTCCCACATCTTCGGATACTGGCTGATCGCGGTGAAGCCGGGGATCGTGTTGATCTCGTTCAGCAGGATCCGATCGGTGCCCCGTTCGAGGAAGAAATCGACGCGCGCCATCCCGGCGCAGTCGATCGCGCGATAGGCGTGGATCGCCAGCGCCCGCAACTCCTCCGTCTTCTCGGCGGGGATGCGGGCGGGGAGGGTGAAGACCGCGCCGTCATCGTCGACGTATTTCGCGGCGTAATCGTAGAACTCCCCGGCAGGCTCGATCTCGCTGATCGCCGAAGCGAGCGGATCGTCGTTGCCGAGGACGCTGATCTCCAACTCGCGCGCGTCCACCCCGCGCTCGATGACCAGCTTGCGGTCGTAGGCGGCGGCGAGGTCGAGCGCGGCGGGGAGCGCACCGGCGTCCTTCACCTTGGTGATCCCCACGCTCGACCCCATGTTGGCCGGCTTGACGAAGCAGGGGAAACCGAGTTCGTCGGCGATCTGTGCCTCGATCGCGGCACCATCGCGCTTCCAGTCGCGCGTGAGGATCGTGAGCCACGGTGCCTGCGGGATGCCCGCCTGCGCCAGCACCACCTTCGTCAGCGCCTTGTCCATCGCCACCGCCGAGGCGAGCACGCCCGCGCCGACATAGGGCAGATCGGCCAGTTCCAGCATCCCCTGGACGGTGCCATCCTCGCCGCGCGGTCCGTGCAGCACCGGGAAGACCACATCGAGCGGCCCGGCGGCGATACCGCTCTCCTGGCCGCCCGCGAAGATCGGCGGGGTGGCGGTGCCGGTCGTCGTCAGCCGCGTATCGGCGGGTACTTCCGACATGCCAGCACGCCCTTCGAGGCGGGCGAGTTCGGAGCCCGCTTCGAGTTGCGTCAGCGGATCGCCCCCGGTCAGCCAGCGCCCCTCGCGCGTGATCCCGACCGGCACGACCTCGTAGCGCGCCGGGTCGAGCGCCGCCATCACCGCCCGCGCGGAACGGAGCGACACATCGTGCTCGCCGGAACGTCCCCCGAAAATGACCCCCACGCGGATTTTGCGTCCTCCCACAATCCCCCCAGTCGGTGAATGACGAATGACGAATGACGAGTGACGAATAAGGTCGGAACAGGAGTCGCAGAGACACAGAGAACGAAACGGGGAAGAGATACAAAAAGGTACGCAGGGATTGTCCGTCTTCCCTTGCTCGCTCACCCCGTCACCACTCGCCGATGAACTCCACTTCGGTTTCCAACACAATGCCGGTCTGCTCGCGCACGGTCGCCTGCGCGTGGCGGATCAGGGCCAGCACATCGGCCCCCCGCGCGCCGCCCGCATTGACGATGAAGTTCGCGTGCAGGACCGAAATCTGCGCGCCGCCGATCTGATGGCCCTTCAATCCCATCTGCTCGATCAAGAGCCCGGCGTAGGTGCCGGGCGGATTCTTGAAGATCGATCCTGCACATGGCTTGCGCGGCTGGTGCGCCTTGCGCCAGGCGGCGTGCTCGTTCGCCAGGGCCAGCAGCGCCTCGCGGTCGCCGCGCCGCAGCCGCAACGTCGCCGCGACGACCAACGTCGCGGCGGGGCGCTCGTCGCGCTCACCGGAACGCAGGCGCGTATGCCGATAGCGCGCCGCGAGCCACGCGCGCTCGTGTGTCCGCTCGACGCCGTCCGGCCCCATGACCATGACCGACTCGATATTGTCGATCATCTCCGTGCCGTGCGCGCCCGCATTGTTCGCGATCGCGCCGCCGACCGTCCCCGGCAGCCCGACCGCCCAATCGAGCCCGGCCCACCCTTGCTCGCAGCACCAGCGCGCCACGCCGGAGAGGGTCCGTTGCGCCGGGACACGCAGCCGCACCGCCTCCCCCTCTTCGAGGATCTCGATCGGGACGCGCTCGGCGCGATAGGCGATCACCAAGCCGCGCACCCCCCGGTCGGCGCAGAGCAGATTGCTACCGCCGCCGAGGATCGTCACCGGCAGCGCCGCCTCGCACGCCCAGGCGAGCGACGCGCGCAACGAGGCGGCATCGGCGGGGCGGGCCAGGAAATCGGCGGGTCCGCCGACGCGGAAACTGGTGTACTTCGCCACCGGCTCATCCCGCAGGATCTGGAGTTCGGCGGGCGGGTTGGCGTCGCTATCCCCCGGCAAGGCCGTGTTATCGTCGTAAGCCATCGAGTACCATCGCTCCGATCTCGGTCACATCCCCCGCGCCCAGCGTCAATATCACCGCGCCGGGTGCCAATCGCCCGACGACCCGTTCGCGCAGCAGGAGGGCCGCCGCATCCGCCGGGCGTCCGGCGCGCAGCGCGCGCGTCGGGTCCGGCAACAGGGGAAGGATAGCATCGGCGCTGACCCCGAGGGTATCGGTTTCGCGGGCGGCGTAGATGTCGAGCAGCACGATCCGGTCGGCGAGGGCGAGCGCCGCCGCGAATTCGTGCAGCAGGAGTCGCGTGCGCGAGTAGGTGTGCGGCTGGAAGACGGCCCAGATCGGACGGTCGGGGTAACGCTCGCGCACGGCGCGGAGATTGACCGCGATCTCGGTCGGATGATGCGCGTAATCGTCCACGACCGTGATCCCGTCCACCTCGCCCACCAGCTCGAAGCGCCGCCCGGTGCCGTGGAAACCGCCGAGCGATCGCGCCGCCACCTCCGGCGCGACCCCGACCGCCGCCGCCGCCGCCAGCGCCGCCAGCGCGTCCTGGCGATTGTGCTCACCCGGCACGGCCAGCGCCAGGGTCGCCATCACCGCGCCGTCGTGCAGGACCAGATCGCTGTCACCATTCGGCACGATCCGCCAGTCGGCCCGCTCCGCGCGCCCGTAGGTCTGAATCGTGACCCCGGCGGCGGTATCGATCAGGGGGCGCAGGGCGACGCAGCCGGGATCATCGGCGGAGAGGACGATGGTGCCGCCCGGCCCGACCTGCCATAAGAAGGCCAGATAGGCTTCCTGCATCGCCCCGAAAGTCGGGTAGATGTCGGGGTGATCGTGTTCCAGCGTGGTCACGATCGCCACCTCGGGGAAGAGTTGCAGGAACGAGCGATCGTACTCATCGGCCTCGACGACGACCAGATCGCCGTCGCCCGGTCGGGCATTCGTCCCGAAGTCTTGCAGGATCGCGCCGACGAAGAAGCTCGGATCGCGCCCCGCATCGATGCAAATCTTCGCCAGCATGGCGCTCGTGGTCGATTTGCCGTGCGTCCCGGCGACCGCCAGACCGCGCCGCACGTTGGCGATCAGGCCGAGCAACGCCGCCCGCTTCAGCGTGGCGATCCCCGCCGCCCGCGCCGCCGCCAGTTCGGGATTCTCGTCGCGCACCGCCGCGCTGTAGACGACGAGCGCGGCCCCCGCGACGGTGGCTGCGGCGTGACCGATCGTGACGCCGATCCCCTCGCCCGCGAGCGCCGCCGTGATCGGCGAGGGCGCGGCGTCGCTGCCGGTCACCCGATAGCCCCACAGCGCGAGGACGCGCGCGAGGGCGCTGGTGCCGATCCCGCCGATCCCGATGATGTGGATCCGCGCGCCCGGTGGCGGCAATACGCCGGTAGCGGTGCCGGTGAGCGGTGGCCGCGCTGCCCCGCGAGCTGGCTTCTCGATCACACGCCCCTCCCCATGATCACTTCGCGCCATCCTTCCCACCCTTTGCGCCGGACATGACGCGGGTCAGGGTGAAAACGAGGACGATCACCACCGCCAGCATACCGAGCAGGCCCGGCCACGACGCGAGGAGCGTATTGGTCGTCGGTGCGCCGAAGATCACCGCAGCGCCGGAGAACGAGGGAATCACCAACCGCACGGTGCCGTCATCCTGGCGGGCGGCGAGGAAACTCGTCGCCAGCCAGCTGATCACCAGGGCGACATTCAGCCCACCGAGGAGGATCGCCAGAACCCGCCAGAGACCTTTGCTTTTCTCCCCCTTGCCGAGGAAATGTCCCAGCGCGTAGGCCAGCGACACGAAGATCAGGAAGGCCAGCAGCGCCGCCAACGGGCGCGCTGCGGTGTCGAAGCGGAACGGCTCGCCGCCGGTGTCGCGCCCCAGGAGCGCTTGCGCGGCGCGCTGGAAAGCGGCGATCAGCCGCTCCAGCACGGGCAGCAGGACCGTCTCCGGGCGCGCGACGACGAACAGCGTCACGATCAGCGCGCCGAAGGTCCAGGCTTCGTCTTTCCAACCACGCCGGAGGCCGATCCACGCCCCGAAGAGGAGGATCGGCAAGAGGACGACCAGGGGTGGGACGGTCAGGGTCGGCATCGCACATCTCCGTAAGCAACGAACCGCGATCGTGAGCGCGCGGTATCAGGCACGCGGCACCCGACGCGCGGGCGGACGAGCACGGCCAGCGGTGGCGGGTGGACTCGCCCGCGTAGGCTTGGGACGGGCGGGGCGCTCGTCCGGCAACGCCCCCTCATTGGTCTGCCGCGAGACATTGATCAGCACCCCCACCAGCGACAGCACCACGATGAGCGAGGTGCCGCCGTAGGAGATGAACGGGAGCGGCACCCCGGTGAAGGGGATGGTGGTGGTGATCCCGCCGATGTTGATCATCGCCTGGAAGACGATGCAGGAGATGATCCCGGTCGCCAGCAAAGCACCGAAGGTATCGGGGGCACGAAAGGCGGTCCGGTAGCCGCGCACCGCCAGCAACAGGAAGAGCGCCAGCAGGCAGGCGCAGCCGATGAAGCCCAACTCCTCGCCGATCACCGCGAAGATCGCGTCGGTGTGCGCCGCCGGGAGCCAGCCGTACTTCAGCCGACTCGCCCCCAACCCGACCCCGAAGAGCCCCCCCGAGCCGAAGGAGAAGCGCGCCTGGATCAGTTGCCAGCCACCCGGCAGTGTCCAGAGATCGGCCTCCGGGCGCAGGAAGAGGAGCAGCCGATCGCGCCGATACGGCGCGGCGATCGCCAGCACAACGAACGCGAACGCCCCGGAGAAGAGGAAGAGCAAGAATTGCCGTACGTTCGCCCCGGCGACCAGCAGCATCGTGATCCCGATGATCGCCAGCAACGAGGACGAGCCGAGGTCTGGTTCGAGCATCACCAGGAAGATCATCCCACCGAGGATCACCGCGAAGGGGATGATCCCGGTGCGCCAGTTCTGCAACTTCAGGCCACGCTTCGTCAGCCAGTCGGCGATGTAGAGGATCAGCGCCGCCTTCGCCGCCTCGCTCGGTTGGAACTGCGGCAGCGGTCCCAGGTTCAGCCAGCGCCGCGCGCCGACCTCGGTGCCGACCCCGATGTGCGGGATCAGCACCAGGATCAGCGACACAACCGAGATCACCAGCACGGGGATGGAGTAGCGCCGCCAGAAATGATAGTCGATCCGCGACATCAGGTAGCAGGCCGCGCCGCCGACCGCCACCCACAACGCCTGCTTCTTCAGGAAGGCGAGGGTTCCGCCGCCGTCCGGCAGATCGATGGCGAAGGTCGCGCTGAAGATCGTCACCGTGCCGAAGACGACCAGCGCCATCATCGTCACGATCAGCCAGTAGTCGGGCGCGTGGGGCGTGCGCGTGAACATCCGCGCGAAGAGGCCGTCCTGCGGTGCGGGCGCGGACTGCCCCGCCACCCGGCGCGCGGCGGGGCGGGCAGCTTCGCGGGTTGTCGCGCGTCCGACCTCCCGAATCTGCGCCATCAGCGCCCCCCCTCTGTCGTCGCGGCCAATGCTGCGACCGCCGCGCGGAAGGTATCGCCCCGATGGAACTCGTTGCGGAACATCCCGAACGAGGCGCAGGCGGGCGACAGCAGGACCACATCACCCGCCACGGCGAGCCCGGTCGCCCGCGCGACCCCCGCTTCCATGCTCTCCTCGGGTCCGTGGATGCGCGCCGGATCGAGGCCCGCCGCGATCAGGCGCGCGGTCAGGCGCGGGGTCGCGGCACCGCGCAGGGTGACGACCGCTTTGACACGCGGCGCGACCGCCGCCGCGAACGCCGCGAAGTCGGCGTGTTTCTCCGAGCCACCGGCGATCAGGATCGTCGGGCGCGTCATCGCCGCGACCGCCGCCGCCGCCGCCGCCGGGGCGGTCGCGGTGGTATCGTTGATGTATACGATCCCGGCGATCTCACCGAGCGATTCGAGCCGATCCCGTACCCCGGTGAAGCGCGCCAGCCCCGCCTCGACCGCCGCGAACGGTGCGCCGAGGGCCAGCGCCGCCAGCCCCGCCGCCAGCGCATTCAGCGCATTGTGCTCGCCGGGGAGGCGCAGGGCGGCGCGCGGCGCCGCCCATTCCACCCCGCCGAAACGCCACTGGAGTTGTCCAGCGGCGAGCCACGCGCCGTCCCCACCCCGGTCCGCGCGACCGAAGGGGAGAACGCGGGCCGCCGTCGCCTCGCGAAAGGCCCAGACGAGCGGATCGTCGGCGTTCAGGATGGCGTAGTCGTCGATCCCCTGCGCCCGCACGATGCCGCGCTTCGCCTCGGCGTAGTCGTCCATCCTGGCGTAGCGGTCGAGGTGATCGGGCGAGAGGTTGGTGACGACCGCGACGTGCGGGCTCAGCCCGTACTCCGCCAGCCCTTCGAGCTGCCAGCTCGATAACTCGATCGCGACCGGCGTCTCGGGGCCAATATCCGGCAGTTGCTCCAACGCCGAGACGCCCATGTTCCCCGCCACCACGGCGTCGGGTCGCCAGGCCGCAAGAATCGCCGCGCAGAGGCTTGTGGTGGTCGTCTTCCCCTTCGTGCCGGTCAGGCCGAGGATCGGAGCGGGGCAGAGGCGGAAGAAAAGGCTCATCTCCATCTCGACCGCCACGCCCGCCGCCCGCGCCGCCGCCAGCAAGGGCGACTCGCGCGGGACCGCCGGGTTGCGGATGACGAGATCGGCGGCGGTGAAGTCGGCGGGGCGATGCTCGCCGAGGACGTACGCGATCGGCAGATCGGCGAGGCGGCGCAACGGCTCGGCCAACTGCTCCGCAGGGCGCAGATCGGTCACCGTGACCACCGCCCCCTCGCTCGCGAGGAAGCGCGCCACACCGAGCCCGCCGCCATGCACGCCGAGGCCCATCACCAGCGCGCGCCGCCCGGCGAAGCGCCCCTTTTTCAGCCTTCCTTCCGCCATGCCCGGCACCTTTCCGGCGACGACCCCGCGCGGGGGTGATAGCGCGCCATTATGTACGTACAGGATTGTAGCCGCATACGCGGAGGGGCGCAAGCCGCCGTGGCGGATCGCCGCCGCCGAGGGAACCCCGATGCCTTGCCGTGCCTGAATGGGAATCCTACCTTGCCGACACGAACCCCTGGTACATCAATAACGTACCGACCCTTGAATTTTATCGCTCGGCGCTCAGGCACTTGACAACCCACCCGCATCCCATCATTATGTCATAATGACAGTCTTACAGACCTACAGGAAGGGGATAGGGTGTACGAGTTGCTGCTGCTCGCACTCCTCACGCGCAAACCGATGCACGGTTACCTCTTCATCCGTGTGATCAACGACATGATCGGACCGTTCGCGAAGGTCAGCAACGGGCGACTCTACCCCCTGCTGACGCAGCTCGAGGCGAGCGGCATGATCGCGACGGTGGCAGAGGAGGGGCGGCAACGCACGTTCGCGATCACCGAGCAAGGTCGCGCCCGTTTCCACCGGCTGATGCTGGATACCACCTCGAATCCCGGCGACTACGCGCGCCTCTTCTGGCTCAAGGTGCCGTTCTTCGAGGTGCTCACCGGCGGCGAACGGCTTTATCTGATCGATCACTATCTCAACTATTGCCAGGCCCATCTCGTCCATCTCGACGGGGAATTGACGGAGATGGAAACGTACGCGTTGCAGCAGCGGTACATGACGCCGAGTCAGATCGCGGCGACAGTCCAGGCCATTCGTCATCTGCACAATCAGTGGCACCTCGACTACAACGATGTGCTCGCCTTGCGCGCGGCGGAGGTGGGCCGGATCGAGCTGGCGGATGGGGCGACACACGGCGAGTCGGCTCCGGCTCCCGTCGAGCGCGCGGAATAGCGCGGATATAGAAAGAGGAGGGCCGCTATGACACGGATCGCGTTCGGGCTGGGCACGAGCATCGTCGTCGCACATGACGAGGGGGGCACCTGGCAAGCGCATGAGCAGCTCGGCGACACCACCGTCCCCGGACCGGCGGGGAGGACCGCGCAGATCCGCGAGATACCGACGCTGGTGGCGGACCCGCTCCAGCCGCGCCGCGTCTATGTCGGAGCCTATCCGAGCGGGCTGTGGCGCAGCGACGATGGCGGCGACAGCTGGCGGGATGTCGGCGCGGGCATCGGGCTGCGCGGGGCGATGAGCATCGCGGTGAGCCCCTGGGAACGGGTCGGGGAACAGGGCGTCGTCTACGTCGGCACCGAGCCCAGCGCCCTCTTCCGCTCCGAGGATGGCGGCGAAAGTTGGGAGGCGCTGCCGGATCTCACCACCCTCCCCTCCGCCGGGGAATGGTCATACCCACCCCGGCCCACCACGCACCACGTCCGCTGGATCGAATTCGACCCGCGCGACGAGGAACGCCTGTACGTCTGCATCGAGAATGGGGCGTTGCTCCGCAGCCGCGATCGGGGGGCGCACTGGCAGGATCGCACGCCCGATGGCCCGCGCGATACCCACACGTTCGCCACGCACCCCCTCGCGCCGGGGCGACTCTACTCCGCCGCCGGGGATGGCTTCATGCACCCCGGCTACGGATACGCGGAATCGCGCGACCGGGGCGATACCTGGACCCGGATGGGTGACGGACTGCAACATCACTACCTCTGGGGGCTCACGGTCGATCCCGCCGATCCCGACACCGTCCTGATCTCCGCCGCCTCCAGTCCACGGGAAGCCCACCAGCCGGGACCGGGCGCGGAGGCGCACATCTATCGCAAGACGGCGGATAACGTCTGGCAGGAGATCACCGCCGGGCTGCCCCCGGCCCGGGGCACGATGGCCCATCGCCTCGCCTTCCATCCGACGCAGCGCAGCGTCCTCTACGCGGTCTGCAACCAGGGGCTCTTCCGCTCGGGGGATGCCGGGGTATCGTTCGAGCCGGTGCCGATCACCTGGCCGGAGGAATACCGCTTCCGCCACGTCGACGGGCTCACCGTCACCGCATAGGGCCATCTGAGCGGCACGATGCCACAGCGAGGGCCGTCAGCGATAGGCGCTGATGGCCCTCGTGCATTGCCGGAGCTAGCTGGGCCAGCCCTGACAGCATCTCGACCGGAAGAAGCGCTCTCGCTACCGGGGGGGCGAAGAGGTGGCTGGCTAGAGCAGCGCCAGCGCCACGCCGAAGAGTCCGGCCATCATCCCCACCAGCCAGAAACGCAGCGTCACCTGCGTCTCGGACCAGCCGATCAGCTCGAAGTGGTGATGGATCGGGCTCATCTTGAAGAGGCGACGCCCGCCGGTCAGCTTGAAGTAGCCGACCTGGAGGATCACCGAGAGCGCCTCGGTGACGAAGATCAAACCGACGATCGGCAGCAAGATCCACTGCCCGGTCATGAACGCGGCGGTGGCGAGCGAGGCACCGATCGCCAATGAGCCGGTGTCGCCCATGAAGACCGAGGCCGGGTGCGAGTTGTGCCAGAGGAAGCCGAGCAACGCCCCGACCATGATGAAGCAGAAGGTGACGACCCCGACCTGTTGCTGGATGTAGGCGATGATGCCATAGGAGACGAAGGCGATCGCGCCGGTGCCACCGGCCAGGGTGTCCAGCCCATCGGTCAGGTTGACCGCGTGCGCCGTGCCCATGATACCGAGGATCGCGATCGGGATGTAGACCAGGCCGATGTCGAGCCGTTCCAGTCCGGGGAGTTTGACCCAGTGCCAGCCGAGCGGCCAGTAGAGGATGGCCGCCGCGACCGTGGCGAAGGTGAAGAGCCAGGCGAACTTGAAGCGCGCGGTCATGCCGCCGCTGCGCTTGCCGCCGACGAGGCTGAGCCGATCATCGATCGCGCCGAGGACGCCGCAACAGAGGAGCACGCCGAGCGGCAGGAGCATCGAGAGGCGCTCGTGCAAGTTGAAGATGATCATCAGGACGAAGGCGGTCAGGTTGAAGATAATCCCGCCCATCGTCGGGGTGCCGGTCTTGGTGGCGATGTGGCTCTGCGGCCCGTCGATCCGCACCTGCTTGCCGATCTTCTTCGCGCGCAAGAGCTTGATGATGTACCGCCCCGTGAAGACCGTCAGGACGAAGCCGAGCCCGGCGATCGCCAGGGAGTAGGCCATATTCCAATTCGGGCGGTCGGCTGGCACCTGGAACCAGAATTCCAGCGGCAGGGCCAGCATCAGCGCACCTCCCGCAACGCGGCGACGACATCTTCGAGCGCGAGCCCGCGCGAGCCCTTGATCAGCACCGCATCCCCCTCGCGCAATTCTTCACGTAGCGTCTGTGCGATCGCGTCCTTCCGCTCGAACTGGCGGATCTGGTCGGCACCGAGCCCGTGCGCCCGCGCCTCGGCGGCGATCAGGCGGGCGCGCGGCCCGATCGTCAGCAGCGCATCGGCGACCTTCGCCACCTCGCGCCCGACGAGCCGATGCCCCTCCACCTCGTAGCTCCCCAGTTCGAGCATGTCCCCCAGCACCGCCAGCCGCCGCTTCGCCGGGGTCCGCGCCAGGATGCCGAGCGCCGCCAGCGCCGAGGCCGGTGCGGAGTTGTAGCTATCGTCGATGATCGTCGCGCCGTTAAGCGCCGGGATCAGCATCAGGCGCGTCGCGGCATGCGCCTGACGCAGTCCGCTGGCAACCTCCTCCAACGTCAGCCCTACCGCCAGGGCGGCCGCCGCTGCGGCGAGTGCCGTGTAGACGCTGTGAACGCCCAGCAGCGGCGCGTGGTCGAGGCGCACCGACTCCCCCCCAGTCCAAGTCAGGGTGAAACTCAGCCCTGCCAGGCCGTGGTCGGTCACGGCGCTCGCGCGCAGGTCGCAGGATTCGCCGTAACCGTACGTGATCGCGCGCGCGGCGGTCAGCGCGGCCATCGCGCGGACGCGGGGATCGTCGCCATTGAGGATCGCCACGCCATCCGGCGGCAGCGCGGCGACGAGTTCCCCCTTCGCGCGCGCGATCCCCCCCTGCGAGCCCATCCGCTCCAGGTGCGTGTGGCCCACGTTCGTCACGATCGCGACCGAGGGACGCGCGATCGCCGCGAGGCCCGCGAGTTCGCCGGGGCCGAACGTGCCCATCTCCAACACGGCGATGTCGGTCTCCGGCCCGATCAGCAGCACGCTCAGCGGGAGGCCATACTCGTTGTTGTAGCTCTTGGGGCTCTTCAGCACGCGACGACGGGTGCCGAGCACCCCGGAGAGCAATTCCTTCGTGCTCGACTTGCCGATGCTGCCGGTGATACCGATAACCGGGACCGGGTACTTCGTGCGCCAGTATGCGGCCAGCGCGCCGAGCGCCGTCAGCGGCTCCTCGACCTCGATCAACAGGGCAGGTGCCGCAGCAGCGTCGGGCGCTGCGGCATCGGCGAATTCCGCCGCACGCCCACGCCGCACGATCGCGGCGCGCGCGCCGCGCGCGAGCGCGTCGGGGACGAACCGATGGCCGTCCTGGACCTCGCCGCGCACCGCCACGAACAGGTCGCCCGGTTCGATCGCGCGCGAGTCGATCCGCACCTGCCCGAACGACACGGCGGCGGGTGCCGCGCCATACAATTGCCCGCCTGTGCCGGCGAGCACGTCCTCCAATGCGATCATCGTCCACCCCGGCGTAGTCCACCCCACCAACCGCCCCACCGGAACGGCGTGCCAATTGTACTGGATACCCCCGGCGGGAACCCCCGCCGCGCGCGGCGGTCCCGCTCGTCCGGTAGGTTACGGCGTGCGCCGGGTCGGCGGGATACCGTAGAGCGTGAAGAGATCGGACAGGATATCGCGCACCGGCGGCCCGGCGATGTGCCCACCGAGCGGATCCTGCTGCGGGCGGTCGATCTTGACCAGCACCGCGAAGCGCGGGTTGTCCGACGGCCCGATCCCGATCAGCGAGCCGATCGTCTGGTCGTCCGGCTCGTAGCCGCCGCCCGGCGCGGGGATCTGCGCCGTGCCACTCTTCGAGCCGACCGCGTAACCGGGGACCGCGACCCACGGATAGCTGACATTATCCACCACGTCGGTCATCATCCCGACGACCTGTTTGGACACTTCCGGTGACACCACCTGGCGGACCACCTGCGGCTCGGTCGTACGGATGACCTGATCGCCCTGGCGCAGTTCCTTGACAACGTAGGGGCGCATCAGCTTACCGCCGTTCGCCACCGCCGCGACCGCCGTGATCATCTGGATCGGCGTGACCGTGATTCCCTGCCCGAAGGCGTTGGTCGAGAGGTTGATCGGACGCCAATTCGGATTCTCGGACCAGTTGACGATCCCGGCCTCCTCGCCGGGAAGATCGATGCCCGTCGGCGTGCCGATGCCGAACTCGCGGAGCTTATTGTAGAACTGATCGGGGCCAGTCTGCTGCGCGATCCAGGCCGCACCGAGATTGCTCGAGTGTTGCAAGATTCCGCTCATCGACTCGTGACCGTAGGCTTCGCCCAGGTAATTCGTGATCTTATAGCCGTCGATTTGCAGATATCCGGGGGAGTCATAGAAGACCGACTTCGGCGTGATCGCCCCGGTGGAGAGGCCGACCGCCATCGTCAGCACCTTCATCGTCGAACCCGGCTCGTAGAGGGCATTGACCGCCGGATCGCTGTAGACCGCCGGGTCGAAGGTCGAGAAGGTGTTCGGATCGAAGGAGGGGCGGCTCGCCATCGCCAGGATCGCCCCGGTCTGCACGTCCATCACGATCACCGTGCCGCCGACGGCGCGCTGCTCGCGGATGACCTTGTCGAGTTGCAACTCGGCGCTGTGCTGCACGCCACTATCGATCGTCAGGGTCATATCGAGGCCATCGACGGCGGGGACCAACTCGTGCTGGCCGACCGCGATCACGTTGCCCGCCACGTCATACTCGGCGCGAACCCGCCCGGGCGTACCGCCGAGTTCGTTGTTGTACCGCTGTTCCAGCCCGTAGACACCGGTGAGATCCCAATTGGCGAAGCCGAGGAGTTGCGTGGCGAAATCGCCGTTCGGGTAGACCCGTTGCGGCTCCGGGGTCAGGTAGATACAGCGCGACTGGTTCTGCATGCAGGGCAGATTCAGGGCGCGCACCTGAGCAGACTGCTCCGGGGTCAGGCGGCGTTTCAGCAAAAGCCACTTCCCACCGTCCGCGCGGGTGTCGCGCAGGCGACCGGCGATCGCGTTCGGGTCGATCCCGAGCGGCCCCGCCAGGGCCAGGGCCAGGCTGTCGTCCTGGGCATCGGTCATCGTACCGTTGACATCGGTCAACTGGGTCAGGTCGAGCGCCAGCTGATCCATCGGGATCGTGGAAGCGAGGACCATCCCACGGTCGTCGTAGATCGTGCCGCGCTGCGCGGGCACGGCACGATCGCCCGACCGCTCGTCGCGCGCTTCCTGCTCGAGCGCCGCGCCGCGCAACACCTGGAAGGTGACGAGGCGCACACCGATCGAGCCCATGAAGATGATGAACGCGGCCAACACAAAGTAGACCCGCCGCCGTGAGACATTGACCACCAGCTCACCTCATTCGTGCGAAGTTCTTGAGCAGTCGCGCGTCCCGCCCTCAGCGCCCGCCGACCCGCGCCACCCCGATGCCGATCAGGCGATCGCGCACCCGCGCGAAGAGGCTCGGCGATGGCGGGGTCGTCTCCGGCGCGACAGCGGTCGTCGCCGGACGCGGGACGGTGATGAACCGGACCTGCGGTGCCGGCGTCGCGCCCGCCTTGGCAACGACCGGCGGCGGCGAGGAGGTCGTCGCCGTACCGACGATGTGCGGGTTGACCGCCTGCATCTTATACTCGCCCGCCGAGAGTTCCGCCGCGCGTGAGAGGGTGCGCTGCCCATCGATGCGGTATTGCAGCACGTCGTTCTCGCGCTCCACCTTCGCCTGCTGGTCCTGAAGATTGGAGAGGGTATAGCCCGCGAGGGCGACGTGGCTGATCTGCGAGATGTAGAGCAGCCCCAGCACGCTCAGGCCGACCGCCACCAGCGCGAAGAAGCCCGCGCCACCGGGATGCAGCGCCAGGAGTCGCGCCACTCGCCCCAGCGGGCGCGCTCGCCGCGCCAACGAGCGACGGGCGGCAGCGCCATCGCGCCCAACGGCCCGGCGCGGTGCCGTCGCCGGGCGGGCGGGCGCGATCGTCTCGGGGGTGGCCGCGCGCCGCGTGCCAGCGGTCGGGCGAGAATCGACGGTCAGACTCATGGCAACCTCTCCGCGACGCGCAAGATGGCGCTCCGACTGCGCGGGTTCTCCGCGACTTCCGCCTCACCGGCGCGCGCCCCCTTCCGCTCCACCAGCCGCAGCGTCGCCCGGTGGTCACAGGTGCAGACCGGCTGGCGCGGCGGGCAGATGCAATCGGTCGCCTCGCGCCGCATGAAGGTCTTGACGAGCCGATCTTCGAGCGAGTGGAAGGCGATCACGGCGAGGCGACCACCGGGCGCGAGGATCGCCGGGGCGGTCTCCAACGCCGCCTCCAACACCGCCAGTTCTTGATTGGCCGCGATCCGCAGCGCCTGGAAGGTGCGCGTGGCCGGATGGATCCGCTCGCGCCCGGCCCCGGTCGCCGCCACCGTCCGCGCGATCAATGCGGCGAGCGGGGCGGTCGTCGTGAACGGCATCTGCGCGCGCTCGCGGACGATCGCGCGCGCGATCCGCCGCGCCCACCGCTCCTCGCCGTAACGGAAGATCAGGTCGGCGAGGTCGGCCTCGTCGCGCCCATTGACGATCTCGGCGGCGGTCTCCGCCGCGCCGGGACCGAGGCGCATATCGAGCGGGCCATCGGCGGCAAAGGAGAAACCGCGCGCCGGATCGTCGAGCTGGTAGGACGAGACGCCGAGATCGAGGAGGAGGCCATCGAGCGGCACGAAATCCTCGCTCGCGGCGAAATCCGCCAGATCGCCGAAGTTCCCCTGGCGCAGCGTCAGCCGTCCGCCAGATGCCGCGACGAGCGCCGCGCCGCGCGCGATCGCCGCCGTGTCGGCGTCCAGCGCGAGGACGCGCCCGGCGGGGGCCGTCGCGTCCAGGATCGCGCGCGCGTGACCACCGCCGCCGAAGGTGCCATCGAGGTAGCGTCCACTCGGGCGCGGGGCGAGCGCGGCGATCGCCTCGTGCAGCATGACCGGGATGTGACCGGCGGGGGCCGTCCCCCTGTCGCCGCGCGTCTCGACCATCCCGGCCCCCGTCCCCTCGACCATCAAATCAGATCCGCCAGCCGTTGCGCGATGCTCGACCCCTCGTCCTCGACGGTCGCGCTGAGCGCCGCCCAGCGCGCCGGATCCCAGATCTCGACGTAGGTATTCATGCCAACCACGATCGCCTCGCGCTCGATCCCCGCGTAACGCCGCAACTCCGGTGGGACGACGATCCGGCCCTGGGCATCCAGTTCCTCGTCCATCGCCTCGGCGAAGACCATCCGCTTGAACTGGCGGGCGTCGGGGTCGCTGATCGAGAGGGCGCTGATCCGCTCGGCGAGCACTTGCCAGGCGGTGAGGGGGTAGACGGAGAGGCAGCGATCGATGCCACGGGTCACGACGAGACCCTCGGCGAGCGCGCCGCGAAACTTCGCGGGGATCGCCAAACGCCCTTTTGCGTCGAGATTGTGGCCGAAGCGCCCCAGAAACATCCGCCCCCGCGTCGGCTAGCGTTCGCTCGGTCGCGCTGTGGATAGTGCGAGCCGTAAAGAGGGGTTATCCACCATCGCGCCCCACTTATCCCCACTTCCACCCACTGTTATCCACATTATAGCGATCATTCGCGCTTAAACAACCCTGTAATCATTGTTTTACCCGCGTTCGTACGATAGTTCGGGCCGAGTAAGGCGTCGAGCGTCACGCCGCAAAGTTATCCACAGCGGGTGCGCGGAGGCGAAAAACCGCAGCCGAACGCGGATCTCGCCCGATCGCCTCGCCAGGCGTCGACGAATACCAGAACAACCGCGTACATACGCAAGAAAACCCCTTGACGAAGGCGCACGGCGGTGCTATTCTAAGCAAAGAACAAATGTTCTATAGCAAGGAGGGGGGGGTATGTTCCTGGCCTGGTTCGATGCCGATCGTAAGAAGCCCATCGCGCAGAAGATCGCTGAGGCACGCGAGCGCTACGTCGCCAAGTTCGGACGGCAGCCGCTCGTCTGTCTCGTCAATCCCGAGGACGCGATCACCGATGCGCCGATCGCGCTGCGCCCGCTGAACAACATCGGGCGCAACTGTTTCTGGATCGGCATGGATGAGAGCGATGAGCCGGTTGCCGAAGCCGCCCCGGAGGAGCAGCCCGCGCGTGCGAAGCGCCAGCGCCACGCCAAGGCGGAAGCGCCCGCCGCAGCGCAGCCCCCAGCCCCGATCGCGATCCCCGAAACGAGAATGCCCGCGCCCACCGTTGCCCCGAAGGCACGTCGTCCCCGCTGCGAGCGCACCGCCGCCTGACGCCCGCTGCCGCGCCCAGGCCGCACTATCGCTGAGCGCCAGTGCGAGATAGGGGCCAGATTCATCGCCAATTACCGATCGCTTAGCATACCGGAGCAAGACCATGAAGACCACGACGAGGACCACGACCCACGACGATCCGACCGCCGCGCTTGTCGCCCGTCGCGCCGCATTGGCGGCCCACGATGCGCGGGAGCGCGAGGCGCGTCTGGCGGCGGCGCAGCGACAGGAAGAGGCCCGCTTCGTGGGGGCGGAACGGGTCGCGGCGACGTTCGGGCGATTCTTGCGCCGCACGACGGTGCGCCCGCAATCAACGCCCGTGCCCCTCTTGCAGCGGCGCGGCAAGCGCGAGCGGGCGGAACCGCAGCAGCGGCGCGACACGGCCTGATCCGGCGGAAGAACGCTACACGCCCATAGCGGCCACACCGAACGAGCGAGGAGGCGGCGGGACCAGCAATGAGGAGGCAACGGCGATGATCAGCGCGATGCACTCGGCGACCGTCTACGTGTCCGATCAGGATCGGGCGCTCGATTTCTATGTCAACCTGCTCGGCTTCGAAAAACTCAGCGACCAGCCCTTTGATGAGGCCAGCGGGACGCGCTGGATCACCGTGGCCCCGCCCGGTGCCCTCACGCAACTGGTGCTCGGCACGCCGCAGGAGTCGGGCCGCGATCCCGGCACGTTGGGCGGTTATACCGGCATCACCTTCGTCACTCCCGATCTGGTTGCGACCTACGAGGCGCTGCTGGCGCGCGGCGTCACCTTCACCGCCCCGCCCGCACCGATGCCGTGGGGGATGTTGGCGACCTGGTTCGTGGACCCGGATGGCAACACGTTCTTCCTCACCGAAGCCTGATCGCGACACCGGGGGCGGCTATCAAGTATGCCGCCCCCGGTGTCGCGATGAATGAGCACTCAACCGCACGGAGGATACGATGCTCGCCTACGTCGCCAACACCCTGGTCCCGGTCAGCGATGCCGAGCGAGCGCTCGATTTTTACGTCAACCTACTCGGTCTCGAAAAACGCGGCGAGACGATCTCGCGCGATGGCGGGCGGCAGATCGCCATCGCCCCCCGACGCGGGCGTGGCACGCTGACCCTGGCGAGCGAGCGCCGGGCGCGGCAGGGTCGCTGCGGCGAGCACTTCGCGGGTGTCGTCCTCGGCACGACCAATATCCAGGCCACCTATCGCCAACTCCGCGCACGCGGCGTCACCTTCATCGAGGCACCGAACGCCCAGCCATCGGGCATGTTGCAGGCGCACTTCCTCGATGAGGATGGCAATGGACTGCTCCTCATCCAGCCCTGATCCGCTACCCTCCGCACCTACGGTGCCGTTCAGCGGTAGTTGGCATCGGTACTATTCGGCCATCAGGCGTTTCAGGTCCAGCGGCAGCCCGGCCACCAGGAGATAGGCCCGATCGGCCCGCGCCGCCACCCGCGCATTGATCCGCCCCAAGAGATCGCGGTAGACGCGACCGAGCGGGTACGGCGGCACCAGCCCCAGCCCCACCTCGTTCGAGACGACAATCCAGGTCGCGCTATCGGACGCGATCCGCGCCAGCAGCGCGTCGATCTCCGCGTCGAGCGCGCGCGCGACCTCCTCCTCCCCCGCCCCCTCATGTGCCAGCAGGATATTCGAGGTCAGCAAGGTCAGGCAGTCGAGGATGATCGTCGGGGCGGCGTCGTACGCGGCGGCGACCCGCCCCGCCACCCCGTCCGGCGCTTCGAGGGTACGCCATGCCGCAGGGCGGTCGGCCCGGTGCGCCGCGATCCGCCGCGCCATATCGTCGTCCCCGGCGGTCGCGGTGGCGACGAAGAGCACCTTGCCGCCGCGCTCGCGCGCCAGCCGCTCGGCGTAGGCGCTCTTACCGCTGCGCGCGCCACCGAGGATCAGGATCAGTTCGCCGCCCATCGTTTCCTCGCACCATTTGGCGACAGACACCACAAGGCCAGATCACCATTGCCGCAATTTGAGAAGTTGTTGCAAAGCCCTGGATCAGGCCCGGTTTCCGGCACCGACATCCATTCGGGTAGCAACCCCACGGAACCGTGGTCAAGCTACATGGGCCACCGCCGGTCAAACGACAGGACCGGCGGTGCGGCCGACTCCAAGCATCGGCAAGAGTGGCGCATGGCCCACCTATTCTTCAACCACCCCACCGATCCACGGTTCCGTGGGGTGCTATCGGACACCAACAAACCCGACCACAGTGTGCTCTTCGACCGGGCAAAAATCCAATCTTTACTGCTCGATCGGCGTCACCGGTAGTATCTCGCTGAGGTCGAGTTCGCCTGGCGAGTGGCTGAGGTCGGTGAGCATCTGCGCGGCGTCGCTGCGGTGCTGGGTGGCGTGGTTGATATTGTGGATCATGAGTTTCCACATGGGCGCGGTGATGCGGACGCCGTCCCCTGTGAAGACGAGCGACTGCGGCTGGTCGAGGTCCGCGTCGGTCAGCGTGTTCAGGAAGGCCCGCAAGGCCATCTCCTCACGCGCCCACCGCGTCGCGAGCGAGGCCACGTCGGGGAAGTCGCTCGCAGCGAGGTCTGCGTGCAGCGGGATGCCCGCCCAGCTGGCAAGATGGAAGCGCAGGGCAGCCAGGATGTGTACGAGGCACCCGCGCAGGCTCGCGCCGGGAAAGCGGGCGGGCGCGATAAACTGCTCGTCCGTGAGTGCTGCTGCGGTGGTCAGGACGCGGTCGTTCGCCCAGGCGTTATAGTCGAAGAGCGCTTGGAGGTCGGTCACGCGCATGGTTTCCCCCTTACGAGGTACTGTAGCGTCAGGGACGCGACAAGGCAGCGCCCATAGTACACCTGTTCTACAGACGCCGCAAGCCGGGTTGTCGTATCCGTAGCAATCCTGTCCCGCTGCTACAATGAGCGCAAAGCTCCGCCCCTTCGCACGCCGTGCGCGTGCCTGTATGGCCCTGTGGGCGGGCGAGATCACCGGCACCGGGTAAGCGCCGAACTCCGAGGACAAACCGAGCATCACGCAGCAGGCGACGATCGACGGACTGGCCCGCTGGCTGAAGGATGCCAATCCCTCAGAGCGCTGCTCCCGCATCATCTACGAGCTGGTCGCCCGTTTGGCAATCACCGGTGGCTCCCACCTCGACAAGGCCACGGACCGAAGGGCCGCATCGTCGAGCACGGGGCCAGCCACGGTTACAGCCAGCGCCGCTCCCATTCAAGCATGGCTATGCACTATTCTTCTTAGCCGCGCTTTCTCCCGCCGCGCCGTGCGCCGACGAACAGTCGCACCCCGCACGCCAGGACGACCGCGCCGCCCGCGACCACGCGCACCAGCCGATCGGCGCGCGCGATCGTCGCAGCGTCGGGGGACGCGCCGCCCGCACCGAGGCGATAGTGGCCGACCTTTTCCAACTCCACGCCGAGCGCCCCGGCGGTCGCGGCCATCGGCCACCCAGCGTTGGGGCTCTTGGTCAGGCGCGCATCGCGGCGGATCGTCGCCAGCGCGCGCGGCACATCCTCGCCGAGGGTCGCCGCCGCCCCGAGGAGGAGGAGCGCCGTGAGCCGTGCCGGGATGACGTTGGCCGCATCATCGAGGCGCGCGGCCACCTTCCCGAGCCATTCGTAGCGCCCGTGATAGCCCACCATCGCATCGAGCGTGTTGATCACCCGATAGGCGACCGCGCCCGGCAAACCGAAGATCGCCCAATAGCAGAGGGGCGCGACGATCGCATCGCTGAGATTCTCGGCCAGCGATTCGGTCGCCGCCGCCGCGATCAGCGGCGCGGAAAGGGCGCCGGCCTCGCGGCTGACGAGCCAGCCAAGCCCCGCCCTGGCGGCGTCCAGGTCGCCCGCCGCCAGGGGCGCGCGCACCCGCTCCCCCGCGCGGCGCAATTCGCTGATCGCAAAGGTCGATTTGAGGAGCGGCACCCCGAGCGCCAGCGCCAGCGGGGGCCACGGACACAGCCACCGCCCGCCGCGCGCGACGAGTGTGGCGTAGGTCAGCGGCGGGCCGAGCGCCAGCAACGCGCCGTACGCGAGTTGCGGCGCGGCCCCCTGCTGCGGCGCGCGGCGCTCGATCGCTCGTGCCACATTGCCGATCCAGACGACCGGGTGGAGGGCGTTGGGCGGCTCGCCGAGTAGCAGATCCCAACCGACAGCCAGGGGCAGCAGCCACACATCGCTCGCCAATGCACGCCCGCTCATCGTCCGCTCACCGTCTGCGCCGCGACCACCATGAGGAGCACAACAATTTCCACGACCTCGTTGATCGCGCCGTAACAATCGCCGGTCAGGCCGGGGAGTCGTCCGCGCATGAAGCGTGCGAGGCTCGCCGTCAGCCCCGCCGCGACCGGCAGCGCCGCCACGCCCCAGGGCCACCAAAGCGCCGCCGCCAGCCCTAGCGCCAGGATCCCCGCGAGCGCGACCTGTCGCCACGAACTGCCCTCCTTGAATGCGACGCCGAGCCCCGTGGCCCGCCCGTAGGGGTAGGCGACGATCGCCAGGGCCATCGCCCAGCGCCCGAGGGTCGGCGGGAGGAGCAGACCGGCGACCAGCCAGGAATCGGAGAGCGCCATCAGACCATTAAAACGCAGCAGCAGGACGACGACCGCGCCGAGCACGCCGAAGGCCCCGACGCGACTATCGCGCATGATCTCCAGGCGACGTTCCGGGGTGAAGCCGCCGAAGAGGCCATCGCAGCAGTCCATCAGCCCATCGAGGTGCAGCGCGCGCGTCAGCCCGACCCCCGCGCCGAGCAGGAGCGCCGCGCGCGCGCCGACTGGCAGGACGGGCGCGAGGAGCAGATCGAGGGCCAGCAGGAGCAGCCCGACGAGCAACCCGACGAGCGGGAAGAAGATCAGGGCGCGCGCCAGCGCCGCCGCGCTCGCCACCCGGCGCGGCACCGGCAACGCCGTAAGAAAGCCTAACGCCGTCAGCATTCCGTCCTCTCAGCCGCTGTCGGCGCTCTACAGCGCTACGCAGATTGCTTGACCCGGCGACACAGCCCAGTCCCCGGAGGGGATAGTATGCCCTTCAGGGGTACAGTGTGCCCTTCATGGGTAGCGGCTGCCCTCCGGGGTACTTCAGTCCCGGTCACCGGTGGGCCAAGTATTCTGCGCTTTGCTCTAGCAAGTAATCAGTGGTCAGTAGGCGGTAGCGCTTCGTTCGTAACAGGTCGCCGCTCACGCATGACCGCACGCTCTTCTGCCGACTGCCGACTGCCGACTGCCGACTCTCTCTCACGACCCACGACTCACGACTCGTCGCTCACCCCGGCCTCCGCGAACGTCGCCATCTCCGCTAGGTGCCGCGCCGCGCCATCGACGAGGCCGAACGCCAGCGCCGCGCCCGATCCTTCGCCGAGGCGCAGGCCGAGATCGAGGAGCGGCGTCAGGCCGAGCGCGTCGAGGACGATCGCATGGCCCGGCTCCGCCGAGCGATGCGCGGCGATCAGGTAGGGGCGCAGTGCGGGACAGAGCGCGACCGCCACGAGTGCCGCCGCGCCGGTGATGAAGCCATCGAGCACGACCGGGATGTGCGCCGCCGCCGCGCCTAGCATGAGGCCGACCAGTCCGGCGATCTCGAAGCCGCCGACCTTCGCCAGCACGTCGAGTGGATCGGCGGGGTCCGGGCGATTCGTCGCCAGCATCTGCCGCACCACCGCGATCTTCCGCTCGTAGGCCGCGCCGGTCACGCCGGTGCCGTGGCCGGTCACCCGCGCGGGCGGCAGGCCGGTCAGCGCCGCCACGATCGCGCTCGCCGCCGTCGTATTGCCGATCCCCATCTCCCCAACGCCGAGGAGATCGAGGCCGCGCCCGACCTCCGCCTCGGCCACACCGGTCCCGACCGCGAGCCCTTGCCGCGCCGTCTCGCGCGTCATCGCGGGGCCGTGCGCCGCGTTCGCCGTCCCCGGCCCGAGCGGGTGTCGGAGCAATGTCGGGTCAGCGGCAGCACCGGGCAACTCCGGGATCGCGCCGCGCACGCCGAGATCGACGATCGTGACCCGCGCGCCCGCGCCACCGGCGAGCGCGTTGATCGCCGCGCCGCCCGCCAGGAAGTTCGCCACCATCTGCGGCGTCACCTCCGCCGGATAGGCACTGACCCCCTCCGCCGTCACCCCGTGATCGGCGGCCATGATCACGATCGCCTTGCGCGCGAGGGTCGGGCGCTCCGTACCGAGAATACCGGCCAGTTGGATCGCCAGTTCCTCCAACCGTCCGAGGCTCCCGGCAGGCTTCGTCAGCGCCGCTTCTCGTTCCCGCGCGCGCGCCATCGCCCCCTCATCGAGCGGGCCAATTCGCGCGATCACCTCTTCGATACTCGGCACAGAACCTCCCTTGTTCTCGCAGACTCCACACGCCACAGGCCCATTCAGAGAATCGTCGTGATCTCCTCGACCGCGCCGATGGTGTACGTTGGCAGACCTGTTGCGGCGTCAGGCAGCTCATCGGCGAAACGACCGCGTCGGAGCCAGATCGTCGTTGCACCTTGCGCGTTTCCCCACGCGATCCCACGCCTCACGCGATCATCGACGATAGCAACATCGGTTGCTGATAGGGCAAGCTGCGCGAGCACATCCCGATAGGCACCTTCTTTATCGCCCGGTACGAACGCGATCGCCGCGAAGAATCGCTCGATGTCGGCCTCAGCGACGGTCGAGCGTCGCGCGGAGACGCGAGAGGCAAAGTCACTGCTCACCGACGAAACGATCGCCAGGGTATACCGCCGCGAGAGTTCGGCGAGCAGCGTTGGCACCGCTGGGAACAATGTGCCCTGCTCACTATCGTAGAGGGTGCGCCCCCAATCGAAGATGATCGCTCTAACCATCAGCCTTCCCATGATGACGAGGAATCGCGCTCTTCCCACGTCACAGCGCCGCACCGATGCCCGGCAACACCACCGGTCGCCCCGTCTGTGGGTGCGGGATCACCTGGGCGTCGTAGCCATAGGCGCGACGCAGCAGGGGCGGGGTGATCACGACGCCGGGCGGGCCATCGGCGATCAGGCGTCCTTCATGCAGCAACAGCAGGCGCGGACAAAGGGCGGCGGCGAGGTTGATGTCGTGGAAAGAGGCGACGATCGTCAGCCCTTCTTCGCGGTTCAACCGGGTCAGCGTCGCCATGATCTCCTGTCCCACCCCCGGATCGAGGTGCGCGGTCGGCTCATCGAGCAGCAGTACGCGCGGCTCCTGCGCCAGCGCCCGCGCCAACGAGGCGCGCTGCCGCTCCCCGCCGGAGAGCTCGCCGACCCGCCGACCCGCCAGTGGCAGGCACTCGGCGGCACGCAGCGCGCGCCGCGCCGCCGCGAAGTCGGCCGGCCCCTCGGACTGGAAGGTCCGCAGGTGCGGCGTCCGCCCGAGCAAGACCAGTTCGGCCACCGTGAAGGCATCGGGGAGGATCGGCGTCTGCGCCAGCGTCGCCACGCGCCGCGCCAGCTCGCGACGATTCGCGCGCCCCACCGGCAGCCCCGCCACCTCAATCTCCCCGGCGGCTGGTGCCAGCGTCCCGCCGATCAGGCGCAGTAGCGTGCTCTTCCCCGAGCCGTTCGGACCGAGCAGCCCGACGAACTCCCCCGACTCGACCGCCAGAGAGACCCTCGCCAGCACCGGGCGACCCGGCCAGGAGAACGACACACCCCGCAGTCGCAGCGCCGCCTCGGCAATATCATCGTCGGCAACCGGATCAGCCATCCGCATCCTGCTCTACTCCGCCCTACCTGACGACCGACGACCGACGACTACCTCGCTATGCTGCTCCGCCGCAGCAGGATCAGGAAGAAGGGTGCGCCACAAAGCGCGGTCAGTACCCCCACCGGGATCTCGCCGGTCCGCAAGATCGAGCGGGCGATCCCATCGGCGACGATCAGGAAGATCGCCCCGCCGAGGAGCGACGCCGGGAGGAGGAGGCGATGATTCGCCCCCCAGAGCAGGCGCGTGATGTGCGGCACGATCAGGCCGACGAAGCCGATCAGGCCGCTGACCGACACCGCCGCCGCCGTCACCAGCGTCGCCACGATCACCAGCACGATCTTGAGTCGCTCGACATCGATGCCGAGGCTCAGCGCCCCCTCCTCGCCGAGTTGCAGCGCGTCGAGGAGGCGCGCGGTGGGGAGCAGCGCCACCGCGCCGAGCGCGAGGTAGGGCGCGATCTGGAGCACCTGCGGCCAGGACGCGGTGCTGAAGCCGCCGAGCAGCCAGCCGTAGACGGCGAGCAACTTCTCCCCATGCCAGTACATCAGGAAGGACGTGGCCGCCGAGGCGAGCGCGCTGACCGCCACCCCGGCCAGGAGGAGCGCCGTCAGCGGCGTCGCGCCTCCGACGCGCGCCAGCCCGTAGACGAGCGCCACCGCCAGGATCGCCCCCGCGAAGGCGCACCACTGCGTCGCGCCCAGGCGGTAGAGGGGCGCGGGGAGTTGCAGCACCGTCGCGGCGGTGGCCCCGAGCGCCGCGCCCGAGGCGACGCCGATCAGGTAGGGATCGGCCAGGGGGTTGCGGAACAAGCCCTGATAGGTCGCCCCGGAGAGGGCCAGGGAGGCACCGACGATCCCCGCAAGGAGGACGCGCGGCAGGCGGATGGTGAAGATGATCGTCTCCCAGGAGGCGGGCCAGTCCGCCGCGCCGACCGGCAGGCCGAGGCGCAGCGCGACCATCCGCACGATCGTCCCGACCGGGATCCGCACCGAGCCCCACGCGGTCGCCGTCAGCACCACGCCGAGCAGCAGCAGCGCCAGCCCCGCCAGGATCGTCGCGCGGCGCGGCCAGCCGGCGGAGAAGAGCCGGGGGCCGATCGCGGCGGGGCTCACCGGGGCCGACTCATGCCACCACTGCCCCGCCCCCGCGCGCCGCTCCGCCTTCATCGTGCCATCCTTCGCCGCATGTCGCGGTCGCTACCACCGTGCATTTTTTCGCCGCGTCGCTATCGCTCGTATGGCCCCGCGCTGCGTAGCCGTCTCTAGCGGAAGAGTTCGGGGTGGATCGCCCGCGCCAGCTGTTCGAGCGCGTCGAGGACGCGCGGGCCGGGGCGGTTCGTCAGGTCCGGGTCGATCGCCACGACGCGCCCGCCCTTGACGGCGCTGATCCCGGCCCAGCCCGGTCGCGTCCCGACCGAGGCGACCGTCGCGCCGAACCCCTCATCGCTGAGGACGATCACCTCCGGATCCTTGGCGATGATCTGCTCGGCACTGAGCTTCGGGTAGGCGGTGGTGGCGGCGGCGGCGATGTTCGCCCCGCCCGCCCGCGTGATCAGGTCGTCGATGAACGACTTGGGGCCGACGGTGAAGAACTGCGTCGCGTCGAGCTCGAAGAAGACGCGGGGCTTCGTGCTCGCCGTCGCCAGCCGCGCCGTGAGGGTCGCGAGGCGGCTTTCCAGATCGCCGCGCACCTTCGCAGCGTCGCCGTTCACGTCGGCCACCTGCCCGAGCAGGCTGATATCCCCGAACACCCCATCCAGCGTCGGCGGGTTGAGGACGACGACCGCCAGACCCCGGCCCTCGAAGGACGCGATCACATCGCGGCTGGTGATCCCGGCGGCGAGGATCAGGTCGGGCTCGGTCGCCAGCACCTGTTCCAGGTTCGTCGAGGAATAGTCGCTGATCTGCGGCTTCCGCGCCGCTTCCGGGGGATAGTTGGAGTATTTGTCCACCCCCACAACCCGATCCGCCAGACCGAGCGCGAAAAGGAGCTCGGTGTTACTCGGGGCCAGCGAGACGATCCGCTGCGGACGCCGCGCCACGATCACCGCGCGCCCGGCATCGTCGGTGATCGTCAGCGGATAGCTCGTCGCGCGCGGCGTGGCGCTCGCCCGCGCGCTGGCGGTCGCCGCGACGGGGCTGCCGCCGCGCGTGGCCGTCGCGCCCGCAACTGAAGTGGCGATGGTGCGCGTCGTCGTAGAGGCGGGCGTCGCCCCTGTCACGGCGGTATTCGTCGCACCAATCGTCGCGACGGCGCTCGCCGCAGTGGGCGCGACCGACGCAGCGGCGGACGGTGCCGCACCGCCGGTCGTACCGGTCGGCGTAGCGGTGCCACCGCAAGCGGTAAGCAGGAACACCAGGATCGCTCCCAGCAACCAAACGCGCGACCGTGCCATTGTTGTTCGTCGTGTCATCCTCGGCGCTCCTACGGGCTGCCCCGTGCGCCAGCCCGCGCGCCCCGCAGCTCCGCCACCGCTCGCCACGGACCACGCAAGTCCGCCCCCGTGCGGGGGCTGCGACGGCGGAGCGCCGCGCATAAAAAAGCCCCCGCCCAAAGGACGGAGGGAAGGCGGGACAGCGCCCGCTCAGGTCGTTATCCCCACCCACGCCCGCTCTCGCGACGGTCGTTGGCAAACGCTGGTGTGCAGGTATCCTGGCTTCGCAACGGCCTAAGCCGTCACTTCACAGTTGCGGGACAGCGCCGGTTTCGCACCGGACTTCCCCTGCTTGACGCCCGCTCCCGAATCGTTTAACTGGGAGTGAGCGCCACCATCGCGTACATATTCACTTACGGGGAGGCTACCAGATGGGACGAGCGGTGTCAAACAACAGCCAGCGCACCTCCTGAGGCCACGCTACGACCAGAGGGAGCGCGAAGCGCCTGTCTCGGCGACCTTTTGTGGAGAGCATTCGGGCCTTGCACGATTTTGGTCCCGTACGTATCCTTGTCAAAATGCCCCTCGCCCGCTATAGTATGGCGATGCTGCCAGGTGTCCGTACACCGCCATGACGGACCCCACCCGCGCTGGCAGGCGAGCGGCACAATAATAGCCGCGCGTCCGTGCGCGCGAATGGCCTGGAACTCACGCCCCGGCAAGTAGAGGGCTGGTGGCGCGCAAATGGACCGACTCGGGCCGAAGCGCCGAGGTTCGGAGGAAGGGAACGCCGCCATGAAGATCATTCTGACCCAGGATGTCGTGAAGCTCGGCGCAGCCGGGACGTTGCAGGAAGTCAAGCCCGGTTACGCGCGCAACTACCTGATCCCGCAGGGGATGGCCCAGGCCGCCACCGCCGGGCTGATCAAGCAGGTGCAGGAACGGCAGGCCGCCGAGCAGAGTCGCGTCGCCAAGCAGGAAGTCTCGATGCAGTCGCTGGCCGACCGCATCCAGGGGTTGCGTCTCACCTTCACCGCCCGCGCGGGCGAAACGGGACGCCTCTTCGGCTCGATCACCAGCGCGGATATCGCCGAGGAGCTGTCGAAGCAGGTCGGCGAAGAGGTCGATCGCCGCAAGGTCGATCTGGCGACTGGCCTGCACGAGGTCGGTGAGTTCCCGGTCACCATCAATCTTGTCGGGCGGCTGAAGCCGCAGATCGTCGCCATCGTCGTCCCGGAGGGCGGTTACCCGGTCACCGCAGCCGAAGAGGCAGAGGGCGACCTGAGCGGCGGCGTCACCGCCGACGAGTTCATGGGCGACGAGTCGGGCGAGGACGAGACAACCCAGGCATAGGGGCACCGGTTTCGGCCCGCCACACGTCGCGGCCAGGAGCAGCGCCCCAGAGGAGCGGTCTGTGCAGACGATCAGTGAGACTCGACTGCCACCCCACAATCTGGAGGCGGAAGAATCGGTCCTCGGGGCCTTGCTACTGGACCGCGACGCGATCATTCGCGTCGCCTCCACCCTCAAAGCCGAGGATTTCTATCGCGGTGCCAACGCCGCGATCTACCGCGTGATCCTCGATCTCTACAATCGCCGCGAGCCCGCCGACTTCCTCACCGTCGCCGCCGAACTCGATCGGCGCGACGAATTGGCGAATGTCGGCGGGCACGCCGCCCTGTCCGATCTCGCCCTCAAGGTGCCCACCTCGGTCCACGTCGAGTTCTATAGTCAGATCGTCGAGCGCACCGCGACCCTGCGAAAGATCATCACCGCCGGCACCCAGATCGTGAACATCGGCTACAACGAGCGGATGGAAACCGACGAGGCGCTCGATGCGGCGCAGCGCGCGATCCACGAGGTGGCGCAAGGACGCAGCGGGCGCGACTTCGTCTCGATCGGCGAGGTGCTGGAACAGTATTTCGACAAGCTCGACTTCCTCCAACAGCATCGCGGCGAGGTCGTCGGCGTGCCGACCGGCTTCCAGGATCTCGACCAGCTCACCGGCGGCTTCCAGCGCAGCGACCTGATCATCCTCGCCGCCCGCCCCGGCGTCGGCAAGACCTCCTTCTCGCTCGCCCTGGCCTACAACGCGGCGCTCGCGGGCAAGATCGTGGCGGTCTTCAATCTGGAGATGCCCGCCGAGCAGTTGGTGCAGCGCCTCCTCTCGATGGAGACCGGCATCGACTCCCACCGTCTGCGCCTCGGTCACATCAACGACGAGGAGTGGGAGAGTATATCCCGCGCCTTCGGCAAGCTCTCCGAGTTGCAGATCTACATCGATGACACGCCCGGTATCGGGATCATGGAGTTGCGCTCGAAGGCGCGTCGCCTGCAAGCGGAGCGCGGCCTGGATTTCGTGCAGATCGACTACCTCCAGCTGATGCAGGGGAGCCGCCGCAGCGACAACCGCGTGCAGGAGGTTTCGGAGATCTCGCGCGGGCTGAAAGGGCTGGCGCGCGAACTGAACGTGCCGGTCCTCTCGATGGCGCAACTCTCCCGCAGCGTCGAGAGCCGTTCCAGCCACATCCCCATGCTCTCCGACCTCCGCGAGTCCGGCTCGATCGAGCAGGACGCCGACATGGTCACCTTCATCTACCGCGAGGAGCTCTACGATCCCGAGACGGAGAAGAAAGGGCTCGCCGAACTGCACATCGCCAAGCACCGCAACGGCCCGCTCGGCGTCGTCAACCTCCGCTTCTTCGAGAAGACGACCCGCTTCGCCGACCTCGAACTCTACCGCGAGCCGGAGTTCTAACGTGCCAACACCCGAACGCGCGGTTCCCTCATCCGCGACGCCGCCCGCCGCCCCTGGGCGGCAGATCGTCCCTCTACTCCTGCTCTGCCTCGCGCCCCCCGTCGGGCACGACGAGGCCGGGGCCGAGTTCGGTTTGCTCGATAAGGCGGGTCGGCTACACGCTGGGGAGCGCCAGCCCGATGGCGCGCTCCACTATGCCTTCGATCTGGAGATCATCGGCCATGATCGGGACGCGCAACCACGCTGGCGCGGAGTGTTTTTGCACGGCACCGCCGCCACGCCGTTCCGCTACCTCGGCTGGCGGCCGCTGGATGCTGGTGGGCCGGTTTGGCTGCGCCGACTGAAAATTCCGCTAACGACGATCACGCGCGCCCAAATCGATGCCGTCGCTACTGGGAGTGGCGCGCTGACGGCGACCATCAGCGGCGAAGGTAGCGGCACGGTGCCGCTGCTCGGAAAGGGCTGGATAGCGAGCGGGACGAGCCATGCACAGCCGCATTAATCGCAGTCCGGTCCGTCTGCTCGTATGGGGGCGGGGCCAGTGACCCGCCGCTTCGGGGGCTTCCTCACCAGCGAGGAGCCTTCCCTCCAGATTCCGCGCGTCTTCATCGACGAGGTGCTGCCGCAGATCGCGGACGTAGTCGAGTTGCGCGTTACTCTTTGCCTTTTCGATCTGCTGACGGAGGCGGGCGGCTACGACGCCCCGCTGGCGGAGGAGATGGTCTATCGTCACCCCGCGTTACGGGCCAGCCTGAAACGGCTCGGCTCGCCGAAGGAGCCGGACGAGAGCATCGGGCGCGGGCTGGAATTGGCGGTGAGCCGTGGCACTATGCTACGCTTTATGGCAACGGACGTGCTGAAAGGCGCGAACGGACGCGGACCGAGCTGGTTTTTGTTGAATACGCCGCGCAACCGGGAAACCCTGATGCGGTGGGCGCGCGGGGTCATCGCCCCGCCTCCGCCCCTCACGCGCGACGACGCGCCCGCGCCGCTGATCGAGCCGGAACGCCCGAACGTCTTCCGGCTCTACGAGCAGAATATCGGGCTGCTGACGCCGATCATCGCCGACCAGCTCATCGAGGCGACCGAACGCTACCCGCTCGCTTGGATCGAGGAGGCGTTCGGTGAAGCGGTCGAGAACAATAAACGCAGCTGGCGCTACGTGCGCGCGATCTTGGAACGGTGGGCGACCGACGGGCGGAGGGAACGGGATGAGGAGCATCGGGGACGTCCTCAAAGCAATGGAACGTTCGATCCCGCGAAGTACCGACGCTGGCGCGGTGGTGGTGTCGATTGAGGCACCGGCCTGCCCGATCTGTCGCGACGCCGGTTTCCTGCGGATGGACGTTCCGGTCACCGATCCCCGCTTCGGTCAGCTCGTCCCCTGCGAATGTCGCCTGCGCGAGCAGGCCGAGCGCAAGCACGATGAATTGCTGCACATCGGCAATCTCGGGCCGTTCGAGGACAAATCGTTCGACAACTTCGATCCCGGCATCAATCAGGATATCCGCGAGGCACGGTCGATCGCCCTGCGCTACGCCGCCGATCCTTACGGGGCGGGGAAACCCTGGCTCTTCTTCATGGGGCGTTGCGGCACCGGCAAGACGCACCTCGCGGCGGCGATCGCGAACTATTACATCACCCATCAGGAGGGGAAAGCCCTCTTCACGATCGTCCCCGACCTCCTCGATCATCTCCGCGCCACCTTCAACCCGGCGGCGACCGACGGCGTCTCCTACGATCAGCGCTTCCAGGATGTCCGCACCGTGCCGCTGCTGATCCTGGACGACTTGGGGACGGAGAATGCGACCCCCTGGGCGAAGGAAAAGCTCTTCCAGATCTTCAACCATCGCTACAATCAGCGCCTCGCCACCGTCGTCACCACGAACCACGACTTCAGCCAGATCGACGAGCGGATCGTCTCACGCCTCCTCGATGGTGGCCTCTGCCAGGACGTGGTGATCGAGGCGGACGACTATCGTCTGCGCGGGCGCACGATCGCCTCGGCGGGGCTGAACACGCGCCAGCCACGGCGGCCCAACGGGCGCGGCGGCCAGCACTATTAGCGGCGCCCGCCCGCCCGCCCGACGACTCAGGACGAAATACTGTCTCAGTACCAGGCAAAAGTACTACGCCGCCGCCTTGTGGCGCTCGCCCATCTTTCCCTATACTCGCAAGTGAGCAATTGTCGGCGCACCCTCGGGGGGCGCTGCTGATACGACGTGAGCACTTGCGAGGCAGCGACCAGGCGCGTAGCTTGGGCGTCAGGAACGGGAGTCACCCATGATCGCCAAGGTAGATACCGCCGCCCTTGCCGGTGGGGGGAAAGAAACCCAGCTGCGCCGCATCATCGAGCGCGCGACCGATCTGGAAGAAACCGGCGATCTGGACGGCGCGGTCAACGCCTACGAGGAAGCCCTGCTCGCCGGATTCGCGACCGTCGAGGTCTGCTACAACCTGGCGCTCCTCTACAAGCAGCAACTCCTCTACGAGGATGCCCTCACTCTGCTGCAACGCTGCCTCGATTCCCCGGAGTACGGGGCCTCGGCGCATTATGCGAGCGGCGAATGTCACCTGGCGCTCGGCAGCCTGCGCGCCGCGAGCGAGCACTTCGATCGCACGGTCAGCCGCCTCGCGCTCGATCGCATCCCGACCGCGCAGGTCGGCGAGGTGAGCCACGTCCTCCAGGTAACGCTCGACACGCACATCGCACTCGACAACACGGAGCGCGCGGAAGCGCTCGGCAAGATCCAGGCCGAATTTCTCGCGGCGCACGGGCTGAGCGCCCCCCCCGCCCCCATTACCACGCGCAACGGGGCCACCGCCTATGGGCCGCAAGAGCAGGCCGTCGTCGAGGAGGAGCCACAGGCGGAGACGACCGACCGCTCGCAGACGACCACCGGACGCCTCCGCACGGTCTATCGCCGCGCCACCGGCCCGCTCGGTCCGCAGGCCGTACGCCAGCAAGCACCCGGCAGCACCCGGCACGGACGTGTCGCACCGGGCGAGGCCACTGAGGGTGCGGGGACACGCTCGCTCGCCCCGACCCCGCTCTTCACCCGCATGCCGGTGGCGATCACGCCGACGATCCCGCTGCCAAACGAGAGCAACCAACCGGCGGAGATGCGCGTCCTCCTCTCGCGCTCGGCGGAAGACCTGACGCACGCGCGCTATACCGCCGTGGTCGATGACTGCCTCCAGATGATGGTCCTCGCGCCGGACTATCTCCCGGCGCATCTGCGCCTCGCGGAGACGTACGCCTTGCAAGGGCGACGGACCGAGGCGGCGGCCAAGTGCGAGCAGTTGATCCTCCTCTATGGGCAGATCGGGAAGCCGACCGACCTGCTGCGCGCGCAGCGCCTCCTGGGAGCGATCGAGCCGCACAATCTGCCCCACCTGATCGCGATGGCCGATGGCTACTTCGCCCAAGCGGCGGACCCGGCCCTCGATTTCAGCGAGGATATTCGGGCGATCGTCGAGGAGGCCGAGCGCCAGGGCCAGGATGAACTCGCCCTCGAATACGCCGAGAAACTGCTGCGCCACCAGCCCGATAGCGCCACCGCCATCCGCCTCGCGGCCCGGATGCACCTGCGCTCGGGTAATCCCCATCGTGCCCTGGCACAGTGCCAGGCGCTATTGCGCCGCGACCGCCACGACGCGATCGCCATCGCCGGGGCCAATCTGGCGCTGACGCTGATCGAGGGGACGATCCACTGGCCGTCGCTGGAGACGCTGACCGCCACCCTGCGCGGGCACGATGCGGCGACCCGTGCGGCCTGCCTGAGCATTTATACGTCGACGATCGACAATTTGGAGCCGAGCCGTCGTGGCAACGCCCAGGTCGCCGCCGGGCTCGTCGCCCTCGCCTGCGACGACCCGAAGGCCGCTGTGACGCACCTGGAGGCGCTGCGACAGGCCGGGAGCACCGGACAATCCCTGAAGCCCGCCGTGCGCTTCGCGATGGCCTATGCCTTCCGTCAGGCCTACGGCGCGCTCGGCGATGGCCCCAACGAGCGCCAGTGGCTGCAACACGCCGCCGATCTCCTGCGCGACGAGCGGGTCCGCTCCTTCGTCGATCAGACGCGCCTCTTCGGCGAGCCGATCTCGGTCGGAGCCCTCCATGTCGGACTGGCCGAGAGCCTGGTCCGGGCCGGGAAGCTCGATAACGCGACGATCGTCCTCGAAGCGGCCAAGGCCGATCTGCCGGAGGACGCCACGATCCGTCGCCGCCTCGCCAGCCTGTACAGCGAGCAGGGGCGCCTGGGCCAGGCACTGGACGAATTGGACGACCTCTCCACGCACCAGCTCAATGCCGGTCGCCTCGACGCGATGATCGAGACGCTGCATCAGATGTCCGCGCTTGCCGGGGACAATCTGACCGTCAAGGCCCATCTGGTCGATCGCTACCTGCGCCGGGGCTGCCCGGATGAGGCGCTCGCCGAACTCGACCAGATCTCCGACATCCAGCGCCGTGCCGGGCGACCGGACGAGGCCGCCGATGCCCTGCGGCAGGCCGCCGATACCGCCTGGATGATCGGCCAGCACGAACGCGCCTTCGCCCTCTACGATCGGGTGCTCGCGCTCGCGCCGGACAACGTGACCCTGCGACAGTCGTACATCAACTGCCTTCTCCAGGCCGGGAGACAGCCGGAAGCAGCCACGCAGCAGCGCATGATCGCGCGCCGCTTCTGGGAGGCCCGGCGCGTGCAAGAGACGATCGCCGCGCTCCACCAGGTGATCGTGCTCGATCCGCGCGATGCCGAGTCGTATGGCCTGCTCGGCGAGGCGCTCGCCTCCGTGGGCGAGTATGGGCAGGCCGAGCGTGTTTACCGCCGCCTGGTGCGCCTCACCCCGGACGATCCGGTGGCGAAGGCCAAACAGGCGGCGATGGTGATGCTCATCCGCGAGAATCGCCCCCGTCCATAGCATTTTCGGCAGCGGCGTCGGCCACGAAGGCGGAGGGGGTGCGCCCCTGCCCGACGCCGAACCATGCGCTGATGGTAGAATAAGGGAAAAGGACAACCTCCCCCGCAGACTCGCAAGGGAGTTGCATGCCTGATCTCTTCTGGCTGGCCGCACGGCTCAATCCGGCTGCCGCCCTCGACATTCTGGTAGTGGCCGCGATTTTCTTCTGGCTGCTGACAATCGCCCAGGGGACGCGGGCTGGATCGCTCGTCCGTGGCGCGATCATCTTGATCGTGCTCCTCGTCCTGCTGAGCACGATCCTGCCGCTCAACGCCCTGCGCTACGTGCTGCGGAGCGCCTTGCCGGCCCTGCTCCTCGCGATCCCGATCATTTTCCAGCCGGAGTTGCGGCGCGCGCTCGAACAGCTCGGCCATACCGGCACCTGGTCGTCGTTCCCCTTCATCAACACCGATCATCCGCATCCCGGTGCGGCGGCGATCGAGGAGATGGTCAGCGCCTGCGTGTCGCTCGGGCGGCAGCGCATCGGCGCGCTGATCGTGATCGAGCGCGAGGGTGGCCTGCAAGAGTACGCGGCCAAAGGGGTGCGCCTCGACGCGACCCTGACCCGCCAACTGTTGATCAACATCTTCTTCAAGAACTCGCCGCTGCACGATGGCGCGGTGATCGTACGCGGCGACCGCATCGTGGCGGCGCGCTGCATCATGCCCCTCTCCGAGGGAACCCTCCCCGGCTCGTTCGGCACGCGGCACCGCGCCGCCCTCGGCATCAGCGAGGAATCGGACGCGGTCTCGGTGATCGTCTCCGAGCAGACCGGCGGCATCTCCCTCGCCCACGACGCGCAGATCGACCGCGAGTTGACCGGCGATCAGCTGCGTGCCTCGCTGCTCACCCTGATCGAGCCGCCCAACGGCGGGGCCAACGGTCGCAGGCGGATGATCCGCGCGCGCAGCCGGAGCTGAGTGATGGCATCGCAGCGGCTCGCCACCCTCCGCACTCGGCTCGGTCCCGGCCTCCTGGCGCGTATCCTCTTCTCGCTCGTCCTCGCGGCGCTCCTCTGGGGCTGGGTGACGACGCAAGACGACCCGGAGATCGATCGCCCCTTCCAGAACATCACGCCCACCATCATCAACAAGGCCGACGATCTGGTGATCGTGGACGAGGCGCGGCTCTCCACGGTCACGGTTACGGTGCGCGGGCCACGCTCGGAGATCAATCAGCTCACCGCCCTGGACATTCAGGCGACCCTCAACCTGGGCGAGGTACGCGATCCGAGCGCTGCCGAGATCGAGGTGAACGCTAAGGTCACCCCGCGCCGTGGCGTGCGCGTCGTCAGTTCGACCCCCGCGCGGATCGCGGTCAGCGTCGATCGTCTCGTGAGCAAGGGTTTCCCGTTGGAAGTCGATAAAGGGGCATCCGTGCCGCCCTACAGCATCGGCAACGTCGATTACAACCCCAAGCAGGTAACGGTGCGCGGACCGCAGGCGCTACTCGACAAGGTCACGCGCGTCGTCCTGCCGATCAACCTCAGCGATCGCCGCGACAACTTCGAGGCGCAGTTCACCCCCGAGCCGCGCGACAATACCGGCACGCGGGTCAATGGCCTGACCGTCGAGCCGGGGAGTGTGACCGCGACGGTGACGGTGGAGCGCGTGGGGCGCACGGTGAACATCGTCCCGAACATCCAGGGGACGCCCGCCACCGGCTTCCGCGTCGGCAACACCCAGGTCAGCCCGCCCTCGGTCACGGTCAATGGCCCGGCGGATGTCCTCGCGCAATTGGTCGTCATCTCGACCGCGCCGATCGACGTGAGCGGGAAGAGTGAGCCGTTCTCGGTCTATGACGTGGCGCTCACCCTCCCCTCCGGCTTGCAGGTGATCGATCGCAACACGGTCAATGTCGAGGTCCAGGTTGACGCCGAGCAACAGCGGCAACAGGTCGGCGTCTTCCGGGTCACCCCGATCAATATCGAGCCGGGGCTGCGGATCGTGGGGAGCATCGCCCCCACCGAGATCGCCGTGACGGTCAGCGGGCCGCTCGCCAGTATCCGGCAACTCAGCGCCAACGACGTGCAGGTGCAGCTCGATCTGCGCGGCTACACCGGCGCCGGCACCTATACGCTCACGCCCAACGTGCTCGTCCCGAGCGATCTCCGTGTCGATACGCCGCAGAGCATCCGCGTCCAGCTCGAACGGATCCCCGCCACCCCGGCGACACCACCCCCGGCTTCCCCACTCCCGGCGTCCCCGACGCCGACGCCGACGCCGACGCCGTTGCCACCCACGCCCGCGCCCGCGCCCGCGCCGCCGACCGAAACGCCGAGCGGCCTCACCCGCCGCCATGAGTGGGCGTAGGGGGCGTAGGGGGTGAGTGAGCCGGGGGAGCGGCGCCGGTTATCGGTCGGCAGGGGATACGGAGCGGCGCGACTGTATCCTTCAGCGTTCGTACTTCACCGCTCGCCCACTACGCCCACTCGTTGAAGACGGCGGCGCTATCGCTCGGCGGTGAAATACTCCAGCGCGGTTACCCCGGCCCGCTTGCTCGTCGAGAGCTGCCCGCCGTAGGGGGCGCGGAAGGTGCCGGAGGTCGGGGCGACATCCCCATAGTCGCGCCCCACGGCGATCGTGATGTAATTCAGGCCCGGCTCGGTGCCGTGCGTCGGATCGAGGGGGTGTGCGACGTAGGTGCCCGCTCGCTCGCCCGGCAACAACACCTCCAGCCAGGCGTGCGTGCCCCCTTCGCCGAGCAGGTGCCCGGAGACATAGCGCGCGGGGAGATCGCAGGCGCGGCAGATGGCGATCATCACGTGGGCGTAGTCCTGGCAGACCCCCTGCCGCAGGGCGAACGCCTCCGCCGCGCTCGTCTTCACCCCCGTCAGGCCATGTGCGTAGCGCATCTGCCCGTAGACCCACCCGTTGATCTGCCGGGCGAGCGAGCGGCCCGTGAGGCCGCTCGCTCGCCATTCCGCAGCGGCGGCGAGGAGCGTGTCATCCGGCGCGGTCAGGGCGGAGGGCTGGCGGAAAGCGACATTGTGATACGCCGCGCTGGTGATCTCGACCGGGCCGGCATCCGCGTCGCGCTCCACCACGATCCAGGCGGTGAAGGTGATCGTATTCGCGACGTGCGCCGCGTATAAGGACAGGACGCGATTGCCGAACGGATCGGTTATGTCGTCCCGATCGCCGCCCGACTGGGAAACCTCGAGCTTGTGGGTGACGAGCCGCTGCCCGCCGTAGCGTTCCGGCGGGACGATCACCAGACGCTGACGCAGGTCGCGCACCTCGCCGGGGTATTCGTAGCGCAAGTGTTGGTGGATCAGGTAGGCGGTCCGGCGCACGCGCTGCCAGTCAACCCCGCGATGATCGACCGTGCCGAGGGTCGCGATCAGCGTATCCAGATCGTGCCGTTCCAAGATCGTCTCCCCGCCGTTATTTGGCCGCCCGTTCGCCCGCCACGATCTCGTCGCACCAGACGGTCATGCGCTTGAAGAGCGCCGGACCGTAACTCGTCACCATCGCCACATCGACCGCGTCGCGCCCGCGCCCGATCGGCACGCGCCCGATCAGCGGGCGATTGAAGCGCGCATCGAAGGTCCACCAGCGCCCCTTGTCGCCATCGACCAGGTACACCTCGAACCAGGCGTGGAAGTCCATCGCCGGGTAGGGTGGTGCGAGGCTGATATCGGGCATGTAGCCGAAAGTGTAGCGCGCGGGGATGTTCAGCGCGCGGCAGAAGGTGATCGCCAGATGGGCGAAGTCGCGGCACATCCCGCCCGATGCCACGTAGACATCGGTCGACGTGGTGAGGGGGGTGCTATAGAGGCCATAGGTGATATTGGCGTTCAGCCAGTCGCAGACGGCCTGCACGCGCGCCCAACCGGGCTGCGTGTAGCCGAAGAGCCGCCACGCCGTGCTATTCAGCGCGTCGGAGTGGCAGTAACGACTCGACAGCGTGTACATTAGCACCTCGCCCGGCAGCTCCTCGATCGGCAGTTGCCGGGCGTTGGGCGCGATCCGATCCGGCTCGCGCGTGACCTCCACCGTCGCGTCGTAGCGCAGCCGCGCCGCGCCGGTCGGCAGGACCACGCGCCGACAACGATTCTGGTAGACATCGGCGAATTCTTGGCCGACCAGCGGCGGGTGCGACTCCCAGCGTTCCAGCGCGATCGCGTGTTCCCCATCGGGGTGCGGGGCAACGAGCATAATCGCCGGGGTGGGCGCGGTGGCCTCGTATTCGAACTCACAACCCACGCGCAGTTCCATCGTCTCGCCTTCTCCTCACGTCCCGCGTTCGCTCATGCCCGGCGGCGAGTTGGCGATCGCCGTCCCTGTTGCTGCTGTTGCGGTTGCTGCCGGGGAACCTCGGTCTCCCCTTGCTGGAAGCGCATCCCCAGCCCCTCGCTGAAGGTCGCCGAGCCGAGGGTCTGCGTCATCCCGCCGAGGGTTTGGGTCATCGCCCCGAGGCGCTGCATCTGCGCCGCCGCGCCCAGCGTCTGATATTGGACCAGCCGTTTCCGGTTGGCATCCTCGCCGAAGGGCCGCGTGGCCGCGATGTCGCGGGTATCGCCCAACGTCTCGCCGCGCACCGCCACCGCGAGGGTCGCCTCGCCGCCCCCGCGATAAGTGCCGCGCAGGGGCGGGACATCGGCGTAGTCGCGCCCGATCGCCATCTTGACGTGCCGCCCGGTGCAGAGGGTGCCGAGGGTCGGATCGATGCCGATCCAGCCGTAGGGCGGCACATAAGCTTCGGCCCAGGCGTGCGACGCGCTGCTCTGCCCCACGCTGCCGAGGTAGCCGCTGACGTAGCGCGCCGGGAGGCCAACATGACGGCACAGGGCGATCAGGAGGTGCGAATAATCCTGGCAGACGCCGCCCCCCCCCGCGATCAACTCGGCCACGGTGGTCCGCACATTCGTCGCCCCCACCTGATAGGTGAAGTGCTCGCGGATGTAGGTGCCCGCGCGTGTCAGGAAGTCGAGGGCCGACAGGCCGGGATCATCCGCCAGGATCGCCAGGGCCAGGGCGCGCGCCTGCGGCTCCAGCGCGACGTAGGCGCTGGCGTTGAGGAACTCCGACCACTGATCGGCGATCAGCTCGTCGGCGGCGAGGGCCGTGAGCGGCGGGGCGTCATCGGGTTCACCGGCGCGCGGCCCGCCCAGCGGCTGATCGGCATCGGCGAAGGTGACCACATCGCTCGTCGCCTCGATCGTCAGGTGATCGTGGAGATAGGGCACCCCGAAATCGTGGACCATGTTCCCGTAATAGTCCATGAAGGTGATGATCGTGGCGGGCGGATCGATCGCGAGGTCGAAGCTGAGGCAGTTCTGCGTCTGCGTGGATGAGGGCTGCAACCGCACCTCGTTGAAGCTTTCGTAGACAGGGCTGCCGTAATGATAGGTCGTCCGGTGGACGATGCGATATCGCATAGGGCTCCTCAGGCGCGTCGTGAGTTGTGAGTCGCCAGTCGTGAGAAAGTCGCGGGCCATTGGCGATACGCAAGCCGGAGCCTCATACGACGACCTCTTCGGCGCGGAGGACCCGCCCGGCGAAGTACTGCGCCTCGATCAACTCACCGATACGATAGCACTGGCGCTGCAAATCGAGGAGGTAGGCGTGCATCCCCGCCTCGAAGACCTCCTCGACCCGCTGGTAGGCCAACACCCCCTTCAGGCGACCGACGGCGCGCTGTGCCTCGCTCGGTCGGCCCGGGCCGATAAGCGCGTACCCATCGTCGTCAGGCTGGGTCGCCATGTGCGTGGCGAGGAAGTGCAGGGCGCTGTCCACCTCATCGATCGCGAAGCGGATCGAGCGTGGGAAGATCGGCGAAAGGGTCAGCATCTCGATCGTCGCGCGCGGACGCACCGCGCTGCGATAGATCTTGTTGTACGCCTCGTAGGCCGAGAGGGAGCGCAACAACGCGAGCCACTGGTGCCAATCGCGCGGGACAGCATCGGCGGAGGCGAGTTGTGCGGCCTGCTCGGGCGACGAATCGGCGATTAACAGGTGGTATTTCGCGTCGAGGGCGCGGGCGGTCTTCTCCGCCCGTTCCAGGAACTTGCCCAGTTGCAGGAAGTACCACCCCTCGTCGCGCGGCATGGTGCTATCGGTGATGCCCTGGAAGAGGTGACTGAACTCGATCACCCAACGGTAGAAGTTGTGTGCATTCTCCGCTCCGCGCTGGGCCTCGCCGGTCTGGGAATGACGCTGCAAATCGAGATAGAAGCGGTTGAGCACTTCCCACATCTCGCTGCCGAGTTGGTGGCGCATCGTCCGCGCATTCTCGCGGGCGAGCGCCACGCAGGAGACGATCGAGAGCGGATTCTGCGGCGCGAAGGTCAGGAAGAACGGGACCGTCTCGTCGTTCGCTTCCTCGTAGGTCTGATAGAAACGCTCCTTGTCGCCGACGATCGCGATGAGCGCATCCCAGTGCCGACCGCGCCGCACCCGCGCCGTATCCGAGGTGCCCATCTCCAGCGTATGGTGGAAATTGACATCGGTGATCCGCGCCGTGTCCTCGGCGCGCTCCACGTAGCGCCCGATCCAGTAGAGCGATTCGGCGATCCGGCTAAGCATCGTGGCCCGCCATCCGGCGGCGAGGCCGATCGATCATCGCAGCACCCATGTGTCCTTGCTCCCCCCACCCTGCGAGCTGTTGACCACCAGCGAACCGCGCCGCAAGGCCACGCGCGTCAGCCCGCCGGGCAGGACATTGATGTCGTGCGCGCCGCTGAGGATGTATGGGCGGAGATCGATGTGTCGCCCTTCCAGGTGTCCGCCCGTCTCGTCCCCATCGGGAACGAACGATGGCGCGCGCGAGAGGGGTACGACCGGCTGGGCGATGTAGTTGCGCGGATCGGCGAGGACGAGTTCGCGGAACGTGGCGAGCTCCTCCTCGCTGGCGCGCGGGCCGATCAGCATCCCATAGCCGCCGCTCTCGTTCGCCGCCTTCACCACCAACTGATCCAGGTGGTCCACGATGTACTCGCGCTGCTCCGGGTCGGTCGGCAGATAGGTGGGAACATTCCCCAGGATCGGCTCCTCGTTCAGGTAGTAGCGGATGATCGCCGGCACATAGTGGTAGACGACCTTATCGTCCGCGACCCCGGTGCCGATCGCGTTGGCGAGGGCGACATTGCCGGCACGCACCGCGCCGAGGAGCCCCGCGACCCCCAGGATGCTGTCCGGGCGGAAGGCGAGCGGATCGAGGAATTCATCATCCACGCGCCGGTAGATCACATCCACCGACTGCCGCCCGCTCGTCGTCCGCATGTAGACGCGGTTGTCGATCACGAAGAGATCGCGCCCTTCGACCAGCTCGATCCCCATCTGCTGCGCCAGGAACGCATGCTCGAAGTAGGCCGAGTTGTAGGTGCCGGGGGTCAGCAGGACCACGGTTGGTGCGCCCCGTCCGCTGGGACGTGGGGAGAGGCCACGCAGATTTTCCACCAGTTGTCCGCAATAGTGATCGACCGGGCGGACGCCCAGGCCGGTGAACCAGTCCGGGAAGACGCGCGTCATCGAGGTGCGGTTGGCGAGGACGTAGGAGACGCCGCTCGGCGAGCGCAGATTGTCCTCCAGCACCAGGTAACGCCCGTCGCGGTCGCGTACCAGGTCGCTGCCGACGATGTGGATGTACTGATCGTGCGGGACATCGACCCCCACGACCTCGCGGCGAAAGTGCCGCGCCTGCACGATCAGGCGGCGCGGCACGATCCGGTCGTTGAGGATCTGCTGAGCGTGATAGAGGTCGTGGATGAACATGTTGAGGGCGCGGATTCGCTGGCGCAGACCCTCGTCGATGATCCGCCACTCGCCGGCGGGGATCAGGCGCGGGATCAGATCGAAGGGGAAGATCCGCTCGGTCCCCTGGGCGTCGTCCGAGTAGACGGTGAAGGTGATCCCCTGATGGAGGAAGGAGCGGTTCGCCAGATCGCTCGCCCGGCGTAGCGACCCGGCGTCGATTTCGCTCAGGCGCTCCACCAGCGCCCGGTAATGTGGTCGCGGCTCGACGCCCCCATCGGCGCGTGGCACGAACATCTCGTCGTAGAATCCGCCGGTCGCGTAATCCGCGACCAGCGCACCGCCGCTTACCGCGCTCATCGTTCCCATCCGATCATCGTCCAGCACGTCGAGGGATCCCCACGCAGCCCCCGTCGCCCCGCTGTAATCGCCGGGTATTCGGGTATCGTAGTCGTTCGCGTATGCCCCCGCAAGTGGACAGCTGCATAACCTCGACAGGGCGATTGAGGCTGGATGCACAACGGCCCTGTCGTCAGCAGATGCAATGCCGTACACGGCGGCTCGCCCCCCACTATAGTCCTGAATTTCGCCTCGCTGGGTCCACAACGGACAACCACGGCCCTACAATGGCGTTAGGACAATGGCGTTAGGAATTGTGAGCGCGGCAGCGGTAGGTCGTCCGCGCCGATCAGCGGTCGCGTCGAAACAGGGCAAAGACGATGCAAGAAGCAGAAAGCCGCCCCGACGGGCGGGCGCTGACCCGCCGCCAATTGTTGCGCTACGGCGGCTATGGCCTCCTCGCGGCACCGCTCCTCCCGCTGGCACGGGCCCTCGGGCCACAGTTCGCGGTGCAGGACGCCGCCGCCGCACCGAACACGAACGGGCAGACCCAGGCGGGGGAATGGTCGCTCGATGAGCGCGTGCGCGCTTTCGGCGATGGTGCCGTGGAGTTCACCGCGCCCTATCTCTGCGGCGCGGTCGGCGCGCACTGGGCCGCGAACGGCGCTGCCGGCGACACCCACCTGGCGATCAGTACCAGCGCCGATGGCGCGACGTGGAGCGCCTGGCAAACCCTCCACCCCGAAGGGCACGGCCCCGACGCCGGGCAGACACCGGGTCGCCCGGATCGCCGGTTCGGCGAATTGCTGATCGTCGCGCCGAGCAGCCGGGTCCGTTGTCGCGCCGTCGATCACGATGGCGGGCCGCGTCCCTTCCCCGCCGACCTCCGACTCGTCTACATCGATGCCAGCGCCGGGCCGTCAGCCGCGCCGGAGCCGGTCATCAGCGCCTTCGCCGCCGGTCGCCCGCCGATCGTCCCGCGCGCGCAGTGGGGCTGCGACGAGAAGCTGCGCCTGGACGGCAAGGGGCAGGAGCTCTGGGAGCGGGAATACTACACCACCGAGAAGATCATCATCCACCACACCGATACCTCGAACAGCCAGGATCCGATCCAGGCGATCCGCGCGGTCTATTACTATCACGCGGTGACGCAGGGCTGGGGCGACATCGGCTACAACTTCCTGATCGATCGGAACGGCGTGATCTACGAGGGGCGCTACGGTGGCGACAACGTCGTGGCCGGGCACGCCCTCCAGTACAACTACGGCAGCGTCGGGATCGCCCTGATCGGCGATTTCACGCCCGCCCCCCCCGCCACCCCGACCCCGACACCACGCCCCGGCACGCCCACTATCACGCCGACACCGAAGACGACCCCGACGCCGACCGTGGCCCCGCTCGCCAGCCCGGCGATGGAAGGGGCGCTGTACCAGCTGGTGGCCTATTACGGGCGCTACCTCGACCCGCAGGGCAAGTATTTCTTCATCGACAAGATGATCCCGAACATCGTCGGCCACCGCGACGTGCTCAGCACCTCCTGCCCCGGCGACAACTTCTACAGCCGTCTCCCTGCGGTTCGGACCAGCGTCGCCGCGATCAACGGCGAGACGCCGAAGATGGACGTGGCGATCGTCGGGGTCAAGGGGAACGGCACGATGGTCGCCGCCAAGACGGCCTATACCGTCACCGTCACCGTCAAGAATGTCGGCACGGCGGTGATCCCCTCCTACTTCGACAAGGGGCTGACCTACACGGAGGGGGAGGACTACAACACCAAGAAGGCGGGGTCCGTGCAGGGGCGCTTCCGCATCGTCGCCGACACCGCAGACAGCGCGACCGCCAAGACGCCCGGCAAGGAACCTTATCGCTGGGGCTTCGGCAAGTCGCTCAATCCCGGCGAGACGGTCGATGTCCCCTGCCGGATCACCTTCACCGCCGGGGGGACGCGCGCGCTGACCTTCGGGCTGGTGCAGGAGACGGTGGGGCCGTGGGGGGAGAAGACCGCTGGGCCGACGGTGCGGGTGATCGGCAATCCGGTCGATCCGGTCGCGAAGCCGACGAACCTCGGCGACACCATGCTCTTCTTCGCGGAGACGGGGCACACGCTCGGCGGCACCACGCTGCGCTACTGGAACAAATTCGGCGGGCTGGCGCAGTTCGGCTACCCGCTGACCGAAGAGTTCACGGAACTCAGCGAGTCGGACAACAAGGAATACACGGTCCAGTATTTCGAGCGGGCGCGCTTCGAGTTACACCCGGAGAACGCCGACACCGACTATGCGGTGTTGCTTGGCCTATTAGGGCGATATTACCACGCGACCGATGCGCCCACCAGGGCGCTCGACGGGCAACGCTTCTTCGCCGAGACCGGGCACAACCTCGGCGGCTCCTTCCGCGCCTACTGGGAGGCGTACGGCGGGCTTTTCATCTACGGCCTGCCACTGACCGAGGAATTCAAGGAGAAGAGCAAGACCGACGGCAAGGAATATACCGTGCAATACTTCGAGCGCGCGCGCTTCGAGTATCATCCTGAGAACATCGGCAAATCGCAGATGCTACTGGGCTTGCTGGGTCGGCAGTTGTTGCTGGACCGGGGGTGGCTGAAGTAGTCCGTAGTCGGTGGTCCGTAGTCCGTAGAAAAAGAAAGGGCCAGGGAGGAAATTCCTCCTGGCCCTTTTCGCAGACGACAGATGAAATCGGCGACCGCCGCCTACCACGGACTACGGACCACCGACTACGGACTCGCTTACCGCGTCTCTCGGTGCAGCCGGTGATGCCGACAGCGCGAGCAGAACTTGCGGAGTTCGAGGCGGTTCGGGTCGTTGCGGCGGTTCTTCTCGCTCGTGTAATTGCGCTCGCGGCACTCGGTGCATTCGAGCGTGATCACGATGCGATCGGCCTTGCCTCGCTTCGCCATCGGGATACACCCCTTTCGTAATCAGGCGGCACGACCCTGACCCATCATCGTGGGCCAGGGTCGCCGCCAACGGACCGACGACAGTGCGCCGGGAATGCGTGCTACTTGATGATCGCGGTGACGACGCCGGCGCCGACGGTGCGCCCGCCCTCGCGGATGGCGAAGCGCAGCCCCGGCTCGATCGCCACCGGCACGATCAGCTCCACGTCCATCTGGATGTTGTCCCCCG
>JAABUP010001095.1_pt1 | contig 57492 bp, 55 predicted proteins | sample 5559201 | NCBI WGS metagenome assembly JAABUP01 (sample SAMN10711887, study PRJNA513373) | rock metagenome | isolation source: Antarctica rocks | place: Antarctica | reverse complement strand
TGATATGGTCGCTGACACGAACGCCGGCCGGAAGGCCGGCAGGAACACCCGCCATCACTGTCCACCCCAGAAAACCTAACCAGCAATATGGGGACTCCAAACACTTAAATGAACCGTATTGGGGCTACTACGGGTTCCTGTCCTACCTGCCGTCGGTCCTGGCAGTCCGGCAGCATCCTGCGTCGGTGACGGCGTTCGTGCTCACGGTCGCGACCTGGAGCAACCTGCCGGCAACCGTCGTCGGCGGCTCGCTGGCCGGGCGGTTCGGCAACACGCCGGTTTTCCTGGCCGGCACCGTGGCTGGCGTGGTGGCGGTGGCCGGGCCGGCCTTCGTCGACTGGCCGCTGCTATGGGGCGTGCTGTTTGGCACCGTCGCGTCGCTGCACGCCGGCGTCATCGTGGCGGTCGGCACGCTTTCGGCGCGGCCGGAGAACCGGGCGGTGGGCATGGGGTTGTTCTACACGGTCTACTACGTCGGCGGCACCCTGCTGCCGGCGCTGTGCGGCCGGGCCGCGGACCTCGCTGGGGACCCGGCGGGCGCGCTGCTCGCCGCCGCGTCCGTCGCGGTGCTGGCGGCGCCGCTCTATGCGCTGCATGGCTGGCTGGCCCGCCGGCCGTCATGATCCGACCCATCGAGACCGCCGACGCTGCCGCGGCAGCGGCACTGATATGCGCCGCCTTCAGCGCCATTCCGGAACCGCTCGACCCCGCCCCCAGCGCGCTCCGGGAAACCGGGGCCAGCGTCCTGGCGCATTTGGCCCACGGCGGTGGCGCTGTCGTGGAGCAGCCGGGCGTGGAGCAGGCTGGCATCGTGGCGTGCGTGCTGTGGTCGGAACAGGACGGGGGCCTTTATCTCGGCCGGCTCGCCGTTGCGCCGCCGTGCCGTAACTGGGGCCTCGCCGCGCAATTGGTGCTCGCCGCGGAGGCTGAGGCGCGGCGGCGCGGCCTGCCGCGGCTCCACCTTGGCGTTCGGTTGGCGCTGCCCGGCAACCGCCGCCTGTTCGCCCGGCTGGGCTTTGTCGAAACGGCGCTGCACGCCCATGACGGCTATGCCAACCCGACTTGGGCCGCCGCCGAGAAATGGCTGGCTGCGGCGCCGCTGCCAGGAACAGCAATCTGACGTGATTTTTGTCCCATTCACCACTGTCTGTCACGAAGCGGCCCTGAACACGGCGTCGGGGGCGGTGCCCTCCTCCGTTCTCCATGCAGTGACAAGATGTTCCGTCATCCACCGCGCCGCCGGACCGGGCGGGTGCGCCGCCCGCCATGCAACGTTCATCAGCAGGCGCACCGGTTCTGGAGTTGCCTGTGGGCGGATCAGCCGCAGTTTGCCGTCCTCCAGGTCGCCCTCGACCATGTGGCGCGGCATGGTGCCCCAGCCCAGCCCGGCACGAAGCATGGCGTGCTTGGCGCCGAGATCGCCCAGCCGCCAAGTTCTGCTCGCCAACACGCCGTAGTCGCGGGTGCCAGTCAGGCCGGAGCGGTCAGTCAGCACAAGCTGCACGTGCGCGTTCAGCGTCTCCGGCGGGACCGGCCCATCAATGAGCGCCAGTGGGTGCCTTGGGGCTGCCACCGCAACAAGCTCCACTGTGAGCAACGTCTGCCGTACCAGCGCATCCGTTTCACTGCAGAACGCCGGCAGCAGGCCCAAGGCGGAGGTGCCGTCGAGCACCAAGCCGGTCGCGGCGCCAAGTGCCTCGACATAGATGCGGGTCGCCATGGACGGATAGCGGCGGCTGAACTCGCTCAGGGCCTCGACGAGGCGCTGCATGGGAAACAGGGCCTCGACCACCATGGTGATCTCTGCCTCCAGCCCGCTGGCAATGTCCCGTGCCTGGGCGCGCAGCCTGTCGGACTCCTCCAGAAGCCGGCGTGCCCTGGGCAGCAGCGCATGTCCGGCGACCGTCAGGACCGGCCGGTAGCCGGAGCGGTCGAACAACTCGACGCCGAGCTGGGTTTCCAGCCGCTGGATGGCATGCGTCACCGCGGATTGCGCACGGCTCAGTGTCCGCGCGGCCCCGGAGAAGCTGCCGTGCTCAACGGTTGCGAGCAGCACCTGCAACTGGTCGAGGGTCAGGCTGTCCATTGTGTCCATCTACTTCGTTGATAGAGACACGCCAAGTTTTCCCACTATTTGAGTGCAGAATTTACATCTATCAGAAATCGGTTTGCACGCAGTCCAGCTACGTTCTGCTTGGAGAGTAGCACGGGTTGCATTTCGTCTGTGACAGTCGCTCCCGCTGATTTTGCTGCTGCTGTCAATACATCATAGTCCAGGTAGATAAATTATATAATATGTTAAGATAATATATAAGTATCTGATTAAGACGGGATGGTATATTGAAATCTACTTATTGAAATTTTTGCTGGATATCCAGACTCTATAGATGCAGTGAGACTAGTTTTACTTACTCATAACTCGTTTATGTTCAGATAATCTTGCCGTATGACAATGCAATAATCGTAAGAAGACAAAAAAACGTCAGGCAGCAGCAATGTTTCGAGTGGTTCAACAAGTCGCCAAGCAGGAGGCATGTCCTTTCTAGGCGGCAGTTTCGATTTCAGCGCCTTCTAGGGTAGTTCGGGCAACGGCAGCCAGGGCGGACTCTCCCCCGTCAACCAACCGGACCCCAACTATGTCAACTACGACTTCACCGCGTTCAACGGCAACGCCACCAACGGCAGCCAAGGTGGGCTTGCCCCGCTAAGTCAGACGGCAGCGCCGGCTTCCCTGCTCGCAGGTTCCAGCATGATGGGCGCTCTCATCGGCAGCAGCACGCCTATCGTATAGCTGGCAACGGCATCTGGACCGGGGTCGCCGTCAACAAGCCTCGTCTGGAAAACGTCGAACCACGGGTTGGCAGCGCGGTCATTCGCGCTGCCAACTCTGCCGCAGTTTGCAGTCATGCCCGGCAGTGAAAATCTAATGCTCAGCATTCACAGGATGCTTCCACAGCCGGAGTCCGGCCAGCATTTCCGTAAAACGCTTCCGTCAAACTCTATCCACTAGCTGTCCTCAGCCATCTCCGCCTCAAGCGCTTCAAGCTTGCGGTCAAGCTGCGCCATCACATCGTCCTCCAGCCCAAGCTCCGCCAACTGCCGGCGCAACGCACCCCGGCAGCCGTCGAACTCCGCACCCAGCATGTCGGACGGCGCAGCCGGCGCCTTCTTCCGCGCCAAACAGGAAAGATAGCCGTTGCGCGCCGCCGCCAAACCCGGATGGTCCGGCAACGTGGCAAAAACGTCGTCCAGCCGCTTCTCCACCCAGCCCGGCGCCGACGCGATCTCCTCCGTCACCGGGCCGCTCCCAACGTCCAGGCCAGCACGCCCTTCTGCGCGTGCAGCCGGTTCTCCGCGCCGTCGAACACCACCGATTGCGGGCCGTCGATCACCTCCGCCGCCACCTCTTCCCCACGGTGCGCCGGCAGGCAGTGCATGAACACCGCGTCCGGCGCCGCCCGCGCCATCAGCGCCGGCGTCACGCAGTAGGGCGCCAGCAGGTTGTGCCGGCTCTCGTTCGGGTCGTCCGCCATGCTGACCCAGGCGTCCGTCACCACGCAGCGCGCCCCGCGGACGGCGTCGACCGGGTCGGCGAACACCTGGATGTCGGCCCCCTGCGCCCGCGCCCAGTCGAGCAGTTCCTGCGCCGGCCGCAGCATCTCCGGCGTCGCTACCCGCAGGCTGAAGCCGAAGCGCGCCGCCGCCTCGACCCAACTGCTCAGCACGTTGTTGCCGTCGCCGCTCCAGGCGACCACCTGGCCGGCGATGGGGCCGCGGTGCTCCTCGAACGTCATGATGTCGGCCATCAACTGGCAGGGGTGGCTGCGGTTGGTCAGCCCGTTGATGACCGGCACCGTCGCGTGCTCCGCCATCTCCTGCAGCTTGGCCACATCATCGGTGCGCAGCATGATGGCGTCGACATAGCGGGACAGCACCCGCGCGGTGTCGGCCACCGTCTCGCCGCGGCCGAGCTGCAATTCCTTCGCGGACAGCGTCACCACGTCGCCGCCCAACTGCCGCATCGCCACCTCGAAGCTGACGCGGGTGCGGGTGCTCGGCTTCTCGAAGATCATCGCCAGCGTCTTGCCGGCGAACGGCCGCGACGAGACCCCGCCGGCCTCCTTGTAACCCGAAGCGATGTCGAGCATGTGGCGCAGGGTCGCCGGCTCGAAATCGCGCAGGTCGAGGAAGTGCCGGGGGGGGCCTTGGCCCTCCCCCACGCTGCTGCGGTCGCCCGCGCTCTCGCCCGGACGCTCTACGGCCCGGCGTAGCGCGCCGCTCACTTTGCCGCCACGGAAACAGGGGCCGGCAGGCAGCGCCGCGCGCCGCGGCGGATCATCTCGACCGCCGCGTCGCAATCGGCGTCGGTCAGCACGAGCGGCGGCACCAGCCGCACTACGTTGTCGCCGGCCGCGACCGTCAGCAGCCCCTCGGCCGTGAAGGCGTCCTGCAGCTCCGCGTTGGGCACGACGGCCTTCAGCCCCAGGATCAGCCCGGCCCCGCGCACGTCGGCCAGCACGGACGGATACTCCGCCACCACCGCCTCCAGCGCGAACCACAGCCTGCGCGCCTTGCGGTCCACCTCGGCCAGGAACCCCGGCGCCAGCACCACGTCCAGCACGGCGTTCCCTGCGGCACAGGCCAGCGGGTTGCCGCCGAACGTCGTGCCGTGGGTGCCGGCCACCAAGTACTTGGCGACAGCCTCCTTCGCCAGGACCGCGCCCATGGGGAAGCCGCCGGCGATCCCCTTGGCAGCGCTCATGACGTCCGGCGCGATACCCGCCCACTCGTGCGCGAACAGCTTGCCGGTGCGCCCCATGCCGCATTGCACCTCGTCCATGCCGAGGATGATCCCGTACTCGTCGCACGCCGCCCGCAGGCCGCGCAGGAAGTCCAGCGACGCCGCACGGATGCCGCCCTCGCCCTGCACCGGCTCCACCAGCACGCCCGCGGTCTCCGGGCCGATGGCGTCGCGCAGCGCGTTCAGGTTGTTGAACGGCACATGGTCGAAGCCGTCGACCTCCGGGCCGAACCCGGCCAGGTACTTCTTGTTGCCGGTGGCGGCCAGCATTGCGAGCGTCCGGCCATGGAACGCCCCGTCGAAGCAAATCACCCGGTAGCGCTCGCCGCGCCCGGTCCCGTGCATGGCCTTGCGCATCATCTTGACCATGCCCTCGTTCGCCTCGGCGCCCGAGTTGCAGAAGAACACGCTGTCGGCGAACGATGCCTCGACGAAGCGCACCGCCAGCCGCTCGGCCTGCGGCACGCGGTACAGGTTGCTCGTGTGCATCACCCGCGCCGCCTGCTCGGCGATGGCCTTCACCAGATGCGGGTGGCCATGGCCGAGCGAGGAGGTCGCGATGCCAGAGCCGAAATCCAGGAATCGTCGCCCGTCCGCCGTGTGCAGCCAAGCGCCTTCGCCCCGCTCGAAAGCGAGGTCGGCACGGTTATACGTCGGCATCAGGGCGGAAATCATGGGAACTCAGCACCTCGGTGCATTTCCCCGGACCGTTTCAACGCCCAACGACCCGTCGCGGGCGGTTCCGGGGAGGAAGGAAGGATGCGGTACGCCCTCCAGGGAAGTCAAACGCTAATCGGCCGGCCCCAGCCTAATAGGCAAGATTCTAACAGATGAAATTCGGCATCGCATTGAGCGTGTCCTTGGTCGCGCCCGGCAGCGTCACATGGTCGGCGTCACGCTTCAGTTGGTCGAACGACACCACGACAAGCTTGCTGCCGATGCCCAGGAACCCGCCGACCGCGATGACCGCTGCCGTGACCTTGTCGTCCTCGGTCATGATCAGGTCGTCGACGCTGCCGACCCGCTCGTTCTGGTCGCCATAGACGGCAGCGCCGATCAGCCTGCTGGCACGGACGCCGCCCTCCAGCCGCACGGAGGCGACCGCGAGGTTGGGGTTGTCCACGCTCGGCACCGCCCCAGGCGGCGTGATCCCAGCAAGCGGCGCGGCCGTTCGGTCCATCTGTTGCGCCGCCGCCGGCCAAGCGGCCAGGGCCGCAACTACGGTCGTCACGGCAACAAGAGGGAACTTCGGCACAGGGTACCTCAACTAAATGCGGGTCTGCCATCGAACGTAGCGTGGCCCGGCCGGGTTCCGGCGCCGGGCGTCCCGTGCCATCGTGCCGCGATGGCCAAGCCTCCCATGCCAGCCTTCCATGGATGACGCGAAAGCGGCCGGACCTGGCCGCGCCAGCCGGCGTGCGCCCAAGCCAGCGGGTTCGGCGCCGACCCGCGCCCGCCTGCACGACGCGGCGCTGGCCCACCTGGCGCGGTTTGCGGCGACCGAGGCCGGGCTGGTCCGCGTGCTCGACCGCCGGATCGACCGCTGGGCACGCACGGCCGGCGCCGAGGGCACGCTCGATCCCGACGCCATCGCCGGTGCGCAGCAAACAAGCCGGTTGGCGGCACGGGAGGTCGCGCGTGCCCTGGTGCAGTCCGGCGTTGTGGACGACACGGCGTTCGCCGGGGCACGCGCCCGCAGCCTAACCCGCGCCGGCCGCTCCCGCGTGGCCGTCAGCGCGCACCTGGCGGCGAAGGGGGTGCCCCAGGCGGTGGCCCAGGCAGCGTTACCAGACCCTGAGAGCGAGTTGGCCGCCGCCCTGGCCTATGCCCGCCGCCGCCGGCTGGGTCCGTTCCGGGCCAGCGACGCCGACGAGGATACCCGCCGCAAGGAGCTGGGCGCGCTGGCGAGGGCCGGCTTCCCGCAACCGGTCGCGCAGCAGGCGCTGCGCATGGCGCCGGATGACGCGAAGGCGCTCGTGACCCGGCTGAAGCAGGGCTGATGTCGCGGGCCCGTCCACGGTTCTCCCGCGCGGCGGTGCTCGAAGGCGCGCGGCGCAGCCTGCCGTTGCAGGTCGCGGTGGCGCCCTTCGGCATGGTGTGCGGCGTCGCGGCGCAGGGCCAGGGGCTGTCGCTGACCGAGGCCACCCTGATGAGCGCGCTGGTCTACGCCGGGTCCGCCCAACTGCTGGCGCTGAGCCACTGGGCCAGCCCGGCGCCGGTGCTGGCGGCGGCCGTGGCCTCGTTCGTCGTGAACCTGCGCCTGGCGCTGATGGGGCCGGTGCTGGGCCCCTGGCTCGACCGGCTGCGCGGCTGGCGGCTGTGGGCCAGCCTGTTCGTGATGGCGGACCAGAACTGGGCGCTTTCGGTGGCGGAGATGCAGGCCGGGCGAGGCGACGCCGGGTTCCTGTTCGGCTCGGGCGTGCTGATGTGGGTGGTCTGGGTGGCGAGCACCGCGGCGGGGCACGTGTTGGGCGCCACGATGCGCCCGGCGCCCGGCCATCCGCTGTTCTTCGCGGCGCTCGCGGTGTTCGTGGCCATCTTGGTGGCGATGTGGCGGGGGCGGCAAGACGTCGTGCCCTGGGCCGTGGCGGCGCTGGCGGCCCTGCTGTCCGCCCGGCTGATGCCGGGGACGAGCTGGTACATCGTGGTTGGCGCGTTGGCCGGGAGCGCCAGCGGCGTGTGGCGCGACCGGCGCCGGGAGGGCGCCCGGTGACGCTCGACCCCTCGGTGCTCGCCGCTATCGCCGCGATGGCGGCGGCCACCTTCTTGACCAGGGCGGGCGGCTACCTGCTGTTCCGCGCGTTTAGCCCGCCGCCGCTGGTGCGCGCCATGCTGGCCTATGTCCCCGGCACGCTGTTCGTCAGCTACGTGGCGCCGGCGCTCGCCAACGGCGGCGTGCAGCAGTGGGTCGGCGCCGCCGCGACGCTGGCGGTGATGCTGGCGACCCGCAACCTCGCGCTGGCGATCTTGGGCGGGACGGCGGCGGCGGGCGTCGTTTGGGCCGCAGGGTGAGCAGTCGGGTGAGCGGCCGGACCATCCAGCGCAGCGCGGCCGGCGCGATGCTCGCCGGCGGCTGCGCCACGCTGCTGGGAGTGGGGCTGCAACGCTTCGCCTACGCGCCGCTGCTGCCGGCGATGGTGCTGGCTGGATGGCTCATGCCGGGTGCTGCGGGGGTGCTGGGGGCCAGCAACCTCGCCGGCTACCTTTTCGGCGCCGCTGCCGCGCCGGCGGTGGCGCGGCGGTTCGGGCTGCTGGCGGCACTGCGCGGGGCGATGCTGACGGCCGCCGCCTGCTTCGCACTCTGCGCCTGGCCCGGCGGCCTCGCCTGGTTCCTGCCCTGGCGCATCCTGGCCGGTGTGGCCGGCGGGTTGCTCATGGTGCTGGCCGGCCCGGCGGTGCAGCAGGCCGTCGCCGCCAGCCAGCGCAGCCGTGCGGCGGGAGTGATGTTCGGCGGCGTGGGCCTGGGCATCGTCGCCGGCGCGGTGCTGGTCCCCGTGCTGCTGCCAGCGGGGCTGCCGGGCACCTGGCTCGCGCTGGCGCTGGCGGGATTCGTGCTCGCGGCGCTGTCCTGGCGGCTGTGGCCCGACGTGCCGCCGCCGCCCCGCCTGCCGGTTTCTGCGGCTGGGGCCTGGCGCCTGATCCTGTGCTACTCGCTCGCCGCGGCGGGTTCCACGCCGCAGATGGTGTTTTGGCCGGACTATATCGCGCGCGGCCTCGGCCTGGGCGCGTTCGAGGGGGCGGCGATGTGGACGGCCTACGGCATTGCCGCGGCGGCCGGCGTCACGCTGTGCGGGGCGCTCGCCAACCGGGTCGGCATCCGGCGGCTCTACGTCGCGGTCTTGGCCGTGCAGGCGGCCGGGTTGGCGTTGCCGTTGCTGGACCAAAGCTTGCCGACGCTGCTCGCGTCGTCGGTCCTGGCCGGCGCGGCGGCGCTCAGCACGGCGGCGCTGACCCTGCTGCTGACGAAGGAGATCGCAGGTGACGCCTCGCCCGGCGTGTGGCAGGTGGCGACGGCGGCGTTCGGCGCGGCGCAAACGGCGTGCGGGTTCGGGCTTGCTGCGCTTTATGCGGCGACCGGGTCGCATCTGCCGCTTTTTGCCCTGGGCTTGACGCTCACGCTGGTTTCGCTGCCGCTCGCCCGGCGGTAGCATCGCGCGGGCGGGACCAGGGGGCGGCATGGGACGGCGCTGGGCGACATTGGGGTTGTTGGCGGCTTCGCTGCTGCCGGGCTGCGGCGCTGGTCCGCGCGTTGCTGCGTCGGTGGGCGCCTCCACCTCATTGGAGTGCGCGCCGTTCGCCCGGCGGGTCTCGGGCATCCAGCTCTACGGCGACGCCTACTCCTGGTGGGACCAAGCCGCCGGGCGCTACGCCCGCGGCACGGAGCCGGCGCCGGGCGGGGTCCTGGTGTTCCGGCGCGGCGGCCGGCTCGAATCCGGCCATGTGTCGGTCGTCGACCGCGTGGTTTCGGCGCGCGAGATCACGGTGACGCAGTCCAACTGGGTGCATCGCCGCATCACCCGCGGCGACCTGGTCCTCGACGTCTCCGCCCGCAACGATTGGAGCGCAGTGCGGGTCTGGTGGGCGCCGATTGGGGCTTTGGGCGGCACGGTCTACCCGACCTACGGCTTCATTGCGCCAAACGGGCGAACGGGTGGCCTAGTCGCCGGGCCGTGACCCCGGCCAAATCGCTTGCAAGCATCTCCGCTCCGCGCCATGTCATAGTCGGAGCGGGCCGCGCCCGCCTATTGCACTTGGGTAGTATGCCAACGGGGCGTACGCCCGCACGGAGGAACCATGGGTAGCTTCAGCATCTGGCACTGGATGGTCGTCCTGATCGTTGTCCTGCTGCTATTCGGAAGCGGCAAGGTCAGCGGCCTGATGGGCGATTTCGCCAAAGGCATCAAGTCGTTCAAGAAGAACATGGCCGACGACACCGATGCGTCGATGGAGGCCAGCGCCAGCGAGCGCCCGGCCGGCACGATCTCGCCTCCTGGCGCCGCGGCTCCGGTGCGCGAAACGACGGTTGTGCGCGAGACGACGGCCACCCGCCACGGCTAAAGCTTACCGCTGCGTGGGAGCGGGGCTGGGTAGAGGCAGGTTCGGCGGCAATTCATGGTTGGGTGGTTCGCGCGGTCATCCAAGGCGGGTGCCTGGATGCGCGATGCCGGGTGCTGGCACCAGGCTGGATTTTGGCGCAGTCGCCGGGCGATACGGGCTTCCGGCCACGCAATGATCACGCATACGTCATTGAACGTCGTTCATTGCATTGCGTTGCCGAAACTCGCCGCATCCGGCGTGACAAGGGAAAAATCGATGCCGATATACGATGCCACCATCAAGGCGCTCAAGGCCGGCGCCAAGAGCATGACCGTGAACGCCGCCGTGAAGAACATCGAGAGCTGGGAAGCGACGCTCGAGAAGGTCGAAGTCACCGGCGTGAAGACGATCGTGAAGGATTTGGAGAGCCTGAAGAAGCACCTCCACAAGGAGGAGATCGACGGCGAGGCGGTGCGCAAGCTGATCGCCAAGCTCGGCAAGGAGACGGTGGTGATCGCCGGCCGGGCCGAGGGCAAGCAGGCCGAGAAGGTGAAGGCATTGGGCGAGGCGCTGAGCCATGCGTCCGAGGAAGAAAAGGCAGCCTGATAACGAGGCTGGCCCGCCCTGGCCGCTCCGGGGCGAGCACATTGCGGCATGCGGCTGCCAATTACGAGGTCCATTCCGCGATGCCCTTTGCCGGCGGATGTGGTTCGCGGCATAAAGCCCCAACCGCACGGAGCCGCCCATGACCCCCGACGCCGCCAACACACCCGAGCACGCCGGCCTCTCCGCCCAGCGCCTGCAAAAAATCGACGGTTGGATGGACCGCCTGATCGACGACGGCCGGCTCGCTGGGCTGTCGGTGCTGGTCAGCCGCCGTGGCCGCCTCGCCTACGAGCGCCACGCCGGCCTCGCTGACATCGCCCGCGGCCTGCCGATGGCAGCGGACAGCATCCTGCGCATCTACTCCATGACCAAGCCGCTCACCAGCGTGGCGCTGATGATGCTCTACGAGGACGGCCTGTTCCAACTGGATGACCCCATCAGCGGCGCGCTGCCCTACTTCAAGCACGTGCGCGTCTATGCCGGGGAGGGCAGGGAGCCAGTGCCCGCCGAGCGCGAGATCACCTACCGCGACCTGCTGACCCACACCTCCGGCCTGACCTATGGCTTCATGAACGCGACGTCGATCGACGCGATGTACCGCGACCAGGGCGTCGACTTCCAGACTTCAAACGGCACCCTCGCTGAAGTCGTGCAGCTCGCCGCGACGCTCCCGCTATTGGCCCAGCCCGGCGCCGCCTGGAACTACAGCATCGCCACTGACGTGCTGGGCCACCTGGTCGCAGTCCACTCGGGCCAGAGCTTCGAGCGCTTCCTGCACGACCGGGTCATCGCCCCGCTCGGGATGGCTGACACCGCGTTCCATGTGCCCTCTGACAAGCTCGCCCGCTTCGCCGCCAACTATGCCCGCGGCGAGGACGGCCGGGCCACGCTGCTCGACGACCCCGCGACCAGCCTGTTCGCCGCCCCGCGTGCCATCGCATCCGGCGGCGGCGGCCTGGTCGGCACCGGGCGCGACTACCTGCGGTTCTGCCGCATGATGCTGAACCGCGGCACCCTCGACGGCGAGCGCCTGCTGGGCCGCAAGACCGTCGAGCTGATGACCGCGAACCACCTCGGCGGCGACATGGCCAGCATGGGCCAGGCGCGCTTCAGCGAGAGCAACTACACGGGCATCGGCTTCGGCCTGGGCTTCTCCGTCATGCTCGACCCGGCTCGTGCGCAAATCCTGGGCTCGCCGGGCGAGTATGCCTGGGGCGGGGCGGCCAGCACCGGCTTTTGGGTCGATCCGGCCGAGGACATGGCGGTGATCATGATGACCCAGCTCACCCCCAGCTCGACCTACCCCAGCCGCCGGGAGTTGCGGGTGCTGACCTATCAGGCGATTGTGGACTGAACCGCCTCGGACACCGGGGCCGGTGGTGCTACGCCCAAGTACTGGTCCATCACTTCCTGCGGCGTCCCATCAGCCTTGATCCGGCCCTGGTCGAGCCAGAGCACCCTCGTGCACCACTCAAGGATGACCGGGGTCGAATGCGACGACAGCACCAGGATGTCGGCGCCGCGCACCATGTCCTCGAGCCGGCCCCGCGCCTTGTCCATGAACGCCGCGTCGCCCGCCAGCAGCCATTCGTCCATCAGCAGCACCTGGGGGCGGATGGCGGTGGCCAGCGCGAAGCCGAGCCGGATGACCATGCCCGAACTGTAGAACCGCACGGGCAGGTCCAGGAACTCCGCCAGCTCGGCGAACTCCTGCACGTCCTGCTCCAGGCGGCGGATCGCCGGGCGCGGCAGGCCGTTGTACAGCCCGCGCAGGGCGATGTTCTCGCGCCCGGTCAGCTCAGGATTCATGCCCAGGTTGGGGTCGAGCAGCGCGCCGATGCTGCCGTCGACGCGTACCGAGCCGACGACGGGCTCATAGATGCCGGCGAGCGTGCGCAGCAGCGTCGTCTTGCCCGCGCCGTTGCCGCCGATCAGGCCGAGCCGGTCGCCGCTGCGCAGTCGCAGCGACACGCCGCGCAGCGCCTGCACGACGATGCGGTGGTGCTGGTCCTCGTGCAGGCGCCCGCTCGCGGCGGCGAACACGGTGCGCTTCAGGCTGCGGCTGTTGCCGTGGTAGATCGGGAAGCTGACGTGGACGCCCTGGACGTCGATTGTCGCCATGCCGGTCAGACCCAGAACGCCAGGCGGCTGCGCACCCGCGCGAACAGCATCCATGACACGCCGCACAGCAGCGCGCTGTATCCCAGGGCCGAGAGCCAAACCGGCCAGTCCGCCAGGCCGCCCAGTAGCGGGGCGCGCACGACTTCGAGCACGGTGAAGAACGGGTTGAACGGCAGCCACTCGGCCTGCTGCCCGTGCAGCAGTTCCGGCTTCCAGATGACCGGGCTAACGAAGAACGCGATTTGCATGATGCTGCCGACGATCGGCGGGATGTCGCGGAACCGGGCGCACACCGCGCCGAGCAGGAAGCAGACGGCCAGCCCGTCCACCACCCAGAGCAGCACGCCCGGCACGCACGCCGCTGCAACGAAGCCCGGCCAGGTGTCGAACGTGGCGTAGACGAACAGGATCACGACCACATTATGCGCCAGCACCAGCAGGTTCCGGACGACGACCCGGATGGCGTAGAGCGTGAACGGCATGCGCTGCGAGCGGATCATGCCCTCGGCTGACTGGAAGCAGCCGCAGGCATCGGTCACCAAGCTGCCGATAAATCCCCAAAGCACCAGCGAGAGCGCCAGGAACGGCAGGTAGTCGTGCAACTGCATCTTAAAAAGCTGCGAATAGAGCACGCCAAGGGCGGCAACCATGACGCCGGTCGACAGCGTCAGCCAGAACGGGCCGAGCATGGAGCCGCGATAGCGCAACCGGATGTCGAACCAGCCGAGCGTGCATCCCAGCCGCCAGAGCCCGAGTCCATCGTGCACGTCCTCGACGGCCAGGCGCTGCCGCGCGCCTGTAGAAAGGTCTGAGAGCAGCACGAGCTGGGCCGTGCCGCGAGGTTCCATGACTGCGCTCACCAGGGCGCGATAGCCGATTCGACGCTGCACTGCAAACAGCGGCGGCCCGGCCGCACTCCCGGCGCCGCTCCGCCGCCGGGGCCGCACTGCCGCGGCTGCCCGGCCTCCGCTGGATTTCACCACGAAATCGTTACAAAGCCTTGCAAGGGAAGCGTAGCTGGTTTAACGCGTTAAACTGTACTTTCATCTGTTCACCTGAGCGACGGCCCATCAAGCCGTTGTGCCCTCCGGCCACTCAAGGCCGCGCCACGACGGAGGTCGACCATGCCGCGCTGCCCACTCCCATCAGCCTCAACCGCCCAAATCCGCTCCGCGGCCTGTGCGGCGGTCAGCTTGGCGGTGATCGCCCTGCTGTCCGCCTGCGCCAACAGGGCGCAGATCAGCGCGCAGCAGGAGTCGACGCAGTACCTGACGCACGCCCGCCGCACCTACGCGCCGCCGGGCGACGCGGGCGACCCGTGGGGACCCTACATCAGCGAGGCATCCGGCAAGTACGACGTGCCGGAGCGCTGGATACGCGAGGTCATGCACCAGGAGTCGGGCGGCCACCTCTATGGCAGCGGCGGCGACCTGATCACGTCCGGCGCTGGCGCCATGGGGCTGATGCAGGTCATGCCCGGCACCTACGACGAGCTGAGGGTCCGCTATCACGAGCTTGGCGGCGACCCGTTCGACCCGCACAACAACATCTTGGCGGGCACGGCATATATCCGCGAGATGTACGACATCTACGGCTCGCCCGGTTTCCTTGCGGCTTACAACGCGGGGCCGGGCCGCCTGGACGACTACCTGACCCGCGGCCGCACCCTGCCGCAAGAAACCCGGCGCTACGTGGCCAGCATCGGACCCAGGATCGCCGGGTCGTTCCCCGCCACCCGTTCGCCGGGCGAGCAGTATGCGATGAACGCGCTGCCGGTGCAGATCCCGGAGGGGCCGCGCTATGGCGGCGGCTGGGCTGCGCCGGCTCCACAGCAGCCGTACTCACCTGCGCTCGCCATGGCACTCAACCCGGTTCCCGATGCCATGCCGGCCGAACCAGCCCCGGTGCTCCAGGCGGTGCAGGCCGCACCGTTGCCGGAACTGCCGCAGGCTGAGCCGCAAGACAAGTATATTACCCTGTCGCCACAGCCCCAGGAGGCGCAACTTCAGGCGCAGCTCCCGGAGCCGCCCCGCTCCGAGCCGCAAGACGGGTACTCCGCCCCATCGGCGTTCAGGCCGATGCAGGTTGCACGGGCTCCGCAGCACGTGCTGCCGACGCCGCCGCGCCTCCGGCCGTCGGAGCCTGCCCGGCAGTTCGCGGCCCTTGCACCGCTTCCGCCGCGCCCGGCCACGTTCAGCCTGATGTCCCCGGCCAATGCGGCACCGCTCGCCGTCCACCGCGGCGGCTTCGCGCCCGGCGGTTGGGCAGTGCAGGTCGGCGCGTTCGGGAACGCCAACCTTGCCTCCGCCGCGACCGCAGCCGCCCGCGACACCGCGCGCGACGTGCTGGGCGGCGCACGCGGGGCTGTGTCCACCGTCCGCCAGCCGCGCGGCACACTGTATCGCGCCCGTCTCGTGGGCCTGTCGCACGACGCGGCGGCCCATGCGTGCGAGCGGCTCATGCGGACCCGCACCAACTGCATGCTTGTCTCGCCTGAGGCGCAGTCGTAAGGTCGCAACTGGCCCCAGGCAGCAACCCTCAAGCTGGTCCTGTGCAGACCAACACCTCGTTGTTGAGCGTCCGCTCCGGCGCCGTGCTGTGCTCCATCGTCTGGCGAGTCCGGCCCAGCCTGATTTTCCTGCCCTGAGCTTCGGGCATGGTCAATCATCGTGCGCGGCGGCACGATCGGTCGACCGCGTTCTTATGGCCGATCCGCCACTCGATCATGACCTTGAAGTGACCTAAGTCACCCTTACGGCAGGAAACAACTACCCTGAAAGACGATGCTGCCGGATAAACCTGGCGCACTGCATCAAGTCGCCATTTCGGACAACAAACTCTGCTCTGTCCTGGTCAACTGACTGCGGTGTTACAGGAGAGAAAGCTCATGAACGTCAACCGCAGGCAAATGATCTTTTGCACCACAGCGCTTGTTTCAACAATATTAACAGAACGTCCATCTGCAGCACAGGCGCCGAGCGTCGGCGACGGCTTTCGCGATACGTTTGGGACGCCCAACTACGGCGCCCCATCCGCAAGCATGCAGTTCCTCAAACGGTCCCAGGAGCAACGGACGATTGTGCCGCGCGACCGCGAGCAACTCGATGCCTACATCACCCGGCTACCGGTCTTGCGGCAGATGCAGGACACACTGACGCCTGAGCTTTACCATCTGATGCAGTGGAATGCGTTCTGCCTGGATATGACATCGCTCGACCACACGACCGAGCAGACCGGGTTCGACCAGAATGGGAAACCCCTGCCCGATCCACTCTACGCGGAACAGATTGGGCCGCATCAGTCGAGCCGAGCGCTGGCGATCGTGCATCTCGCCATGTTCGAGGCCGTGAACGTGATATATCGGCGTGCGCAGAGCTATCACGGTATTCAGCAGAAGGTCTTTTCGGCCCTCCAGCTCACGCCGAACCAGGTCGACCCGACCACAGCCTCCGTCCGGGCCGCGATCGGATCGGCAGCGCATAGAACATTGGTTGCGCTCTACCCGAAGAAGCAGACTGCGACCGACCTGTTCTATCGCAAGATCACGCCGCTGATCGGTGACAGCCCGGAGGTGACCACGGCCGGCGTCAGGATCGGCACGGCGGCGGCCAACCTGATCCTGGCGGACCGAAACTACCAACCTTCAACCGGGCGGTTCGCGGACGGATCGGAGGTCGATGACAATGGCGCCGCGCTGACTAAAGGACCGAACAACTCGCTGGACCTCGAACCATTTGCGTTGAAACTCTTTCCCCATCCGACGAGCACGGAGTGGCAGATCGATCCAATTACGAAAGTCGGACGCGCGATCGGCGGCTATTGGCACAACTGCCGGCCGTTCGTGCTCGACCCCAAGGCCCTTTTCATCCCGAACGGCCCGCCTGCCGCGAACAGCGCGGCCTTCCAAAAGAGCTACGAAGACGTGCGGCAAAAGGGCGGGGACCCCAACCCGGTGCCGCTCGGTGCCCGTCGGAACACTCCCACCACTCGCACTGGCGGGCCGAATGATCCGCTGGACGGCAACAACGAGACGTTCAAGGCCAATTTCTGGGCCTATGACGGGACTGCCCTGCTCTGCGCCCCGCCGCGCCTCTACAATATGATTGCGACCTCCATCGCCCTCGATGAACACAAGATCGAGGAGGTGGCCGAAATGGCCCGCTACCTGGCGCTTGTGAACGTCGCCCTGGCCGATGCCGGGATCGCGGCGTGGACTGCAAAATACAAGTTCCACTTTGCGCGGCCCGTCACCTACTTCCGCAACAATGATCCAAATCATGTCGAAATGAACGTGGCCAACAAGGACTGGACGCCTCTCGGCGCCCCGGTCTCGAACGGCACGCCTGACGGCGCCAACCTGACCCCGCCGTTCCCATCCTACCCATCCGGCCATGCGGTATTCGGGGGTGCCTTGTTCCGCACGCTCCAACGCCTGCTCCCAGTCGAGGCGGCGCCGTTCGAAAAATTCTCGTTCGTGTCGGATGAATATAACGGCCTGAACCGAGGTCCGACAGGGGACCCGCGGCCTCGCGTCGAGCGGACCTTTGCGTCGTTCGCCGAGGCCGAGCAGGAAAACGCGCGCAGCCGCATATTCCTCGGCATCCACTGGCAGTTCGACGCCGACGACGGGATCGCCCAGGGCCATGCCGTGGCCGACTACATACTCGGCCACGCCTTGCAACCGGTCTGACGGCGGGAACGGGCTGGAGGAGCGAGGGAGCCGCTCAAACGGGTTCTTATGGGATCTTCGTCGTCCCGGCTGCGGTCACGCGCGACCGCATCGCCTTCTCCAGCACGCCGCTCACGCCCTCGCGGCGGTGCAGCTCGGCCCACACGTCCGCCGGCTCGATCCCGGCCGCCACCCACATCACCAGCAGGTGATACAGCACGTCCGCGCTCTCGGAGACCAGCGCATCCTTGTTGCCCAGCGCCGCCTCGATCAGGCACTCGACCGCCTCCTCGCCGAACTTCTGCGCGACCTTCGCCGTGCCGCGGGCCAGCAGCCGGGCGGAGTGGCTGTGCGCCGGGTCGGCTGTCCGCCGGTCCAGCACGACGGTCCAGAGTCGGTCCAACACCTCCCCGGTGAACCCCGCCGAAACCTTTGGAACCGCAACCTGGCGCTTGGCTTTCGGAGCCGCAACCTGGCGCTTGGCCTTCGGCGTCGCCTTTTTCGCTGTCTTCGCCACCGCTAGGCCGCCATGACCACAGGGGGCCGCACCGGCAGCCCCGCCGCACCCAGCGCCGTCTTCACCTGCGCGACCGTGAAAGTCCCGAAATGGAACACCGACGCCGCCAGCAGCCCGGTGGCCCCGGCATTCGCGCCGTCCACGAAATGCTGCAGGCTGCCGACCCCGCCAGAGGCCACCACCGGCACGCGCACCGCGCCGCACACCGCCCGCAGCAGCTCAAGGTCGAAGCCGCGCCCGGTGCCGTCCCGGTCCATGCTGGTCAGCAGGATTTCGCCCGCGCCCAGGGACGCCACCTGCTCGCACCAGCCAACGGCGTCGATGCCCGTGGCGGTGCGCCCGCCATGGGTGAACACCTCCCAGCGGCCGGAGCCGGCCGACCGGGCATCGACGGCGACCACGACGCATTGGCTGCCGAACTTCATGGCGGCGTCCCGCACCAGCCCCGGCCGAGCAACCGCGGCGGAGTTCATGCTGCACTTGTCCGCCCCGGCCAGCAGCAGCTTTCGCATGTCCTCGGGCGACCGCACGCCGCCGCCGACGGTCAACGGCAGGAACACCCGCGCGGCCGTGCGGGACACGACGTCCAGGATGGTGTCGCGGTTCTCATGGCTCGCCGTGATGTCCAGGAAGGTCAGCTCGTCGGCCCCGGCGGCGTCATAGACGGCGGCCTGCTCGACGGGGTCGCCGGCGTCGCGCAGCGCCACGAAGTTCACGCCCTTGACGACACGGCCGTCCTTCACGTCCAGGCACGGGATCACACGGAGTTTGAGCATGCGCCCATAGACCCGGCCGACACAGCCAGCGCAAGCGCTAGCTGCAAAGGCAACGGAAAAACACTATACGAATAGGCCGATGGTTGCGGCGGCTCACCCGAGCGCCGCAAGCGCCGCCGCCACTCCGACCCGAGCGTCATATAGCGCCCGCCCCACAATCACCCCGGCTACGCTGGGCACCCCGGCTACGCCGTCCATCGCCCAATTGCGCAGCGCCTGCAAATCGGCGAGCGACCCGACGCCGCCGCTGGCGATCACCGGGGTCCGCAGCCGGGCGGCGAGGGCGAACGTCTGCTCCAGGTTAAGTCCGGTCAGCATCCCGTCGCGGCCGATGTCGGTGTAGATCACGGCAGCCACGCCCGCGTCCTCGAAGCGGAGCGCCAAGTCGGCAGCGGGCACGGCCGACGTCTCGGCCCATCCCTCGGTCGCGACGAAGCCGTCCCGTGCGTCGATGCCGACGGCGATCCGGCCGGGAAAGGCCCGGCAGGCTTCATGCACCAGTTGCGGCGTCTTCACCGCGGCACTGCCCAGGATCACCCGCCGCACGCCTGCTTGCAGCCAGCGCTCCACCCCCGCCATGTCACGGATGCCGCCGCCCAACTGCACCGGCACTGTCGCCGCGGTCAGGATTGCGCCGACCGCCTCGACGTTGACGGAGCGCCCGGCGAATGCGCCGTTCAGGTCGACCACGTGCAGCCACTGGCACCCGGCGTCCTGCCAGGCCCGCGCCTGCGCGCCGGGATCGGCCGAATAGACCGTGGCGTCCTCCATGGCCCCGCGCCTGAGCCGGACGCAGGAGCCATCCTTCAGGTCGATCGCGGGATAAAGGACCAGGCTCAAGCCTTCGGGTCCCGTTGCAGCAGCTTGACATAGAAGATGCCGCGTATGGTGCGCCCGCCGACCCGCGCATAGGACGGGTGTTCGCCCCAGCGGTGGTAGCCCATTCCTTCGTAGAGGCGGATGGCGACTTCCTGGGTCTCGCGCACGTCGAGGTTCAGCACTTGGTAGCCGAGCGCACGCGCGCCGTCCTCGACGCGCTGGGTCATGAGCCGGGCGAGGCCGTGGCCGCGGGCATAGGGGGCGACAAAGGCGTGCATGAGCGTCGCCGCAAAAGCCTGCGCCTCGTTGTTGCGCGGGGGGCGGACGAGCTGGACGCTGCCGACGATCACGCCGTCCAGCCGTCCGATGAACAGCTCCCGCTCCGGCACCAGCAGCACGCCGCGGAAATAGCTTTCAAGCGCCAAGCGGCCCGGCGACTTCACCCAGCCGAAGCCGCCGCCGTCAAGGATGGCGGCGTCGGCGGCCTCGCACAATGCATGGAGGTCGTCGTCGGGCATCTCAGTGGCGCGCTCGACCAGAAGCTCGGGCGTCATAACGTCGACCATTCAGCTACGGAATCCTCACCGTTAAGGCGTCCATTACTTTCAAGGCGTCCAACGCAAGAAGTTGGCCAGGATGCGCAGACCGACCCCCTGGCTCTTTTCGACGTGGAACTGCGTGCCGGCGCGGTTGCCGCGGGCGACGAGGGCCGGCACCGGGCCGCCGTAGTCCGTGGTGGCCAGCACGTCGCCGGCGGCGCCGTCGCGGAGCGCGTAGCTGTGAACGAAATAGGCGTGGTCGCCGGGCCGCAGCCCGTCCAGCAGCGGGTGCGCGCCAGGCTCGAAGTCCAGGCCGTTCCAGCCCATCTGCGGCAGCCGCAATCCCGGTGGGTCCATCGCCGCGATGTCGCCGCTGATCCAGCCGAACCCCGGCGTGACCGCGTGCTCCAGCCCGCGCGCGGCCATCAACTGCATGCCGACGCAGATGCCGAGGAACGGACGCCCGGCCTCCACGCTGTGCTCGATCGCCTCCCGCATCCCCGGCACCGCCGCCAGCCCCGCCGCGCAGTCCGCGAACGCGCCCTGGCCCGGCAGCACCACGCGGTCCGCCGCCGCCACCCGCTCCGGGTCGTCCGTGACCTCGACGGCAGCGGCAAGCCCCGCCCGCTCCGCCGCCACCGTCAACGCCCGGCTGGCGGAGGCGAGGTTGCCGCTGCCGTAGTCCACCACGGCGACGCGCATCATCCGAGCTCGCCCACCAGCACGGCGTTCAGGTCGGTGCGGGCTTGCAGCAGCCGCGCCAGCGCGCCCTCCGCGTCCCGCGCTACCAGCACGTGCGCCAGTAAGTACTCGCGCCGCTCCAGCGACCAGCGCACCGCGTCCCGCCCCAGCAGGCCCGAGAGCACGCCAAGCCCCAGGCCGATCACCAGGGCCAACTCCGGCGGCGCGGCCACCTGGACCACGACGACAACGGCCGCGAACAGCAGGGCCGGAACCCAGGCGCGGTGGAACAGCAACCAGAGCGGCCCGAAGACCGCGGCGCCCCAGCTCCAGCTGTCGGGTAGCAGGACCGGGGGGCAGTCCGGCTTGATGTGCGCGGTGTAGCTCCTCATAGGGCGCCCTTGGTCGACGGGATGGCGCCGGGCGCCCGCGGGTCGGTCTCGGTGGCGGCGCGCACGGCGCGGGCGACCGCCTTGAAGCACGCCTCGGCGACATGGTGCGCGTTGCGGCCGGCGCGTTGGGTGACATGCAGAGTCATAAGGGCGTTCATCGCCAGCGCGCGGAAGAACTCCTCGAACAGCTCGGTGTCCATCTCGCCGATCTTGTCGCGCTCGAACGCGACGGACCAGGCGAGGAAGGGGCGGCCCGACAGGTCCAGCGCCGCGTCGACCAGCGCCTCGTCCATCGGCACCACGGCGTGGCCGTAGCGCCGGATGCCGCGCTTGTCGCCCACCGCCTCGGCGAGCGCCTGCCCGAGCACGATGCCGACGTCCTCCGTCGTATGGTGGAAGTCGATGTGCAGGTCGCCCTGCGCCTGGACGGCTAGGTCGACCAGCGCGTGCCGGGCGAACGCGGTCAGCATGTGGTCGAGGAAGCCGATCCCGGTCGCGACCTCAGCCTGCCCGCTGCCGTCGAGCAGGAGGCGGACGGTGATCGCGGTTTCGGAGGTGGTGCGGGTGATCTCGGCGGTGCGGGCCATGCGCGGCTGATACCGCAAAGCCCTGTCCGGGGGAACCGCCCCCACGCGGCAACCCGGTCATTTGCCTATATCTTGTGCAGGCCCGCCGCTGACCCCATTTTGCCGTCATCATGCAGACATCATCACCTTACGATCCCGTCGGCTGGCACGGCACAACCATCCTCTGCGTCCGCCGCAACGGCCGGGTGGCGATGGCCGGGGACGGCCAGGTCACGCTCGGCCAGACCGTCATCAAGGGCAACGCCCGCAAGGTGCGCCGCATCGGCAACGGCGGCAGCGTGCTGGCCGGGTTCGCCGGCGCCACGGCGGATGCGTTCACCCTGCTCGAACGGCTGGAGGCCAAGCTGGAGCGCTTCCCGGCCCAGCTTGAGCGCGCCTGCGTCGAGCTGGCGAAGGACTGGCGCACCGACCGCTACCTGCGCCGGTTGGAGGCCATGATGGCCGTCGCCGACGACGTTCACAGCTACACCCTCACCGGCAACGGCGACGTGCTGGAGCCGGAGGACGGCGTCATCGCCATCGGCTCCGGCGGCAACTTCGCCCTCGCTGCGGCGCGGGCGCTGCTGACGGTGGACGGGCTGGAGGCGGAGGAGATCGCCCGGCGCTCCATGCGCATCGCCGGCGACATCTGCGTCTACACTAACTACTCCGTGATCGTGGAGACCCTGTGATGGATGTTCCGACCTACTCCCCGCGTGAGATCGTCGGCGAGCTCGACCGCTTCATCGTCGGCCAGCAGGACGCCAAGCGCGCCGTGGCGATCGCGCTGCGCAACCGCTGGCGCCGGCAGCAACTGCCGGAGGGCATCCGCGACGAGGTGGTGCCAAAGAACATCCTGATGATCGGGCCGACCGGCTGCGGCAAAACCGAGATCGCCCGCCGGCTGGCGAAGCTCGCGCAGGCGCCGTTCATCAAGGTCGAGGCGACCAAGTTCACCGAGGTCGGCTATGTCGGCCGCGACGTGGACAGCATCGTGCGCGACCTGGTGGAGGCCAGCATCGCCATGATGCGCGACGCGAGCCGCAAGGACGTGCAGGCGAAGGCGGACCTCGCGGCGGAGGACCGGCTGGTGACGGCGCTCGTCGGCGAGGGCGCCAGTGCCGACACCCGCGGCAAGTTCCGCAAGATGCTGCGCAACGGCGAGCTGGAGGACAAAGAGGTCGACGTTGCCGTGGCGGATGCCGGGCCGGCGATCGGCCAGATGGACATTCCCGGCATGGCGCCGGGCCAGATGGCGAACCTGGGCGAGATGATGAAGGGCATGTTCGCCCGGCCGCCGCAGCGCAAGCGCATGACGGTTTCGGCTGCCCGGACGGCGCTGGCGCGGGAGGAAAGCGACCGCATGCTGGACAACGACCAGCTCACCAAAGATGCCGTGCATCACGCCGAGCAGAACGGCATCGTGTTCCTGGACGAGATCGACAAGGTTTGCGCGCGGTCGAGCGAGGGCGGCTTCCGCGGCGGCGACGTGTCGCGGGAAGGCGTGCAGCGCGACCTGCTGCCGCTGATCGAGGGCACCACCGTCAGCACCAAGTACGGCCCGGTGAAGACCGACCATGTGCTGTTCATCGCCTCGGGCGCGTTCCACCTGGCCAAGCCGTCCGACCTGCTGCCGGAGTTGCAGGGCCGCCTGCCGATCCGCGTCGAGTTGGCGCCGCTGTCCCGCGCGGACCTGCGGCGCATCCTGACCGAGCCGGAGCACAGCCTGTTGAAGCAGTATTCGGCCCTGCTGGAGACCGAGGCGGTGACGCTCGACTTCACGCCCGGCGCCGTGGACGCTTTGGCGGACCTGGCGGCGGACATCAACGACCGCGTGGAGAACATCGGCGCCCGGCGGCTGGCGACGGTGTTGGAGAAGCTTTTGGAGGAGATCAGCTTCACCGCGACAGACCGTGGCGGCGAGCTTGTCACAGTCGATGCGGCCTATGTGAATGAACGGGTCGCGCCGCTTGCAGCAAAAGGTGACTTGAGCCGATTTATCCTGTAAACGTAATTTTGACATAGGCAGTTCGTTTCTGCTGTGTCGAATTGCATTCAGGAGATTTCCCATGCGCGCTCAGATCGCTGTTTTCCTTGTTCTCGCCGCTGGCGTCGCGGGTTGCGCCAGTACGCCACCGCCTCCGCCCACGATGGCTGCGGCCGAGCCTGCGCCGTCCCCGCCGCCTGCTCCGATGACGAACGGGCCGGTGAGCGGCATGTATAAGGGTCCGATCGCGTCGACCGACGACTCGCGCCCGCGCTGCCGCAAGATGCCGGCCATGGCCAGCACGCGCGTCAGCAACAACAGGTTCGTGCTGGGCGGCATCCACGCCAAGATCGGGCAGGACGGCAATGTCATGGGCCGGGCGCGCAACGGCACGACCATAACCGGCATGCTCGCCAACGCCTCGCTCGACGTGACGACCATGGGCCATGGCTGCGGCTACCACTACTCGCTCGCGCGCAGCTAAGCCTGCTCAACCAGCGCTTGCCTGAACGGCCCTGCCCCAAGCGCATAGGGCAGGGCCGCGGGCGTGGCTGCGCCTCCAGCATTCGGGCAAATGCGGGGTTGAAGCTTTCATCAGCGGACCGTACATCCCGGCATGACCACAGCACCCTTCGTCCAGCCCGAAGACGCCTCCGCCGCCGACGCCATCGCCGCCATTGGCGAGGAGTTGGACGTGTTCGACGACTGGATGGACCGCTACCAGTATATCATCGAACTCGGTCGCAAGCTGCCCGGCTTTCCCGCCGAGTGGCAGGACGACGCCCACCGCGTGCCGGGTTGCCAAAGCCAGGTCTGGATGGAGGCCGCAGTCCAGGACGGTCGCCTGCTGCTGGCCGGCGCGTCCGACGCGGCGATCGTGTCCGGCCTCGTGGCCCTGCTGCTGCGGGTGTACTCCGGCCGGCCGCCAGCCGAGGTGCTCGCGACCGATCCGGTGTTCCTGAAAGACCTTGGCCTGTTGGAGGCGCTGTCGACCAACCGTGGCAACGGCATCGCCGCCATGGCGCGGCGCATTCGGGACGTGGCGCAGGCCTGCACGGCCACCGCCTGACTTGTGGGCTTTGGCGACGGGCAGCGTGTCGGCCTCTTCCTGGCGACGTTCTTCGCGGCTGGCGCCATCACCACCGCCTACCTGCCGGTCTGGTTCGCTGACCAGGGGCTGACCAGCGCCGAAATCGGCCAGGTGCTCGGACTCGGCTCGTTGCTGCGCGTTTTGACGGTGCCGGGCTGGGGTTGGCTGGCGGACGCGGTGGGACGGCGCCGGGCGGTGCTGTTCGGCGGCGCGGCGCTGGCGGCGGGCGCCGCGGCGTTGCTGCCGGCGGCGCAGAGTTTCCTCGCGATCCTGCTGGTCGCTGCGGTGCAGGGGGCCGCGGCCTCTGCGCTCACCCCGCTCTCCGACGCGCTGACCCTCGCCCTCGCTGCGGTCCGCAGGCTCGACTACGGACGCACGCGGGCCTACGGCTCCGTTGCCTACATGGTCGCTACGGCGCTGGGCGGCGTCCTGCTGGGCCGGCTCGGCAGCGGCATGGTGCCCTGGATGGTCGCGGGCTTCTACGCCCTGACGCCAGCGTTGCCCGGCGTCATAGCCCCGGCAGCGGCAATCCGGCTGCAACAAGGGCCGCTGTTCAACCGGGGCTTCCGCCTCGCGCTGGTCGCGATGGCCTTGGTCCAGGGTGCCCATGCCGCCTACTACGGCTTTGCCACCCTCTACTGGCGTTCGGCCGGCATCCAGGACGGCGCTATTGGCCTGCTGATCGCCGAAGGGATCGTGGCCGAAATCGCGCTGTTCATCTGGGGGCGTCCGCTGGTCGAACGGCTCGGACCCGCCGGGCTCACGGCGGTGGCCGCTGTTGCCTCGGTGGTGCGCTGGACCGCGACCGCCTTCATCACCGATGTCCCGGCGTTGACGGCCGTGCAGCTCCTGCATGCCGGGACCTTCGCCTGCCAGCACCTGTCGACCATGCTGGTGCTGCGGACCATGCCGGCGCACCGGGCCGGGACGGCGCAGGCGCTGATGTCGGCGCTGGGCTTCTCGGCCCCGACAGGCCTGCTGATCTGGTTCTCCGGCCAGATCTACGGCGAGGCCGGTGGGCTGACCTTCCTGGTCATGGCCGTCATCGGCGGCTCGGCGCTGCTGTCGGTTCCGGCAATGGCACGGACCTTTCCCCGCCCTGGCCCCCACGCCGCAGCGCGCCATCAATAAGCTCGATCTGCCGTACGATGCGCGCCGTCGAGCTGCCGGGTTCGGGCGTGGGCTGGCCCGGCGGCAGCGCCGTTCCATCAACCAGCGACCGGAACGCCAGCCGCAGCCAGCCGCGCCAGGCCGCAAGCGCCGCCTTGTCGGGCGCCGACGCCGGATCGTGCTGTATCGACGACAGCCGGCCCGCCAGGCGGCGCAGCGCGGCGTCCACCACCATCGCCGTCTCAAGCCCCTCGCGCGCCGAGCGGCGCGGCTCCTGCAGCGCGCGGGCCAGCGAGGCTTCGAGGTTGTTGCTGGCGACGCCCGCCGCCCGGCGCATCCGGTCCAGCGCATCCGCCGGCGCCTCGCCCAGCAGCACAGCAAGTTCGGTGTCGGCATAGGCGGCGTGGGCGTCGAGCGCCGCACGCAGCTCAAGCGCCACCCGGTCAGGCTCCCAGCTCGGCCACAGCACCGCGCAGCCGAACACCGCCAGCGTGCCGCCCAGCACGGTGTAAAGCGCGCGTATCCCCGCGATCACGAGTTCGCTCTCGCCGGGGCGCCCAAGTTCCGAGAGCAGGACGACAAGCGGCGTCATGCAGGCCATGAACAGGCCGAAGCTGACGTAGCGCACGGCGAACGCCATGACCGCGAGCGGGAACAGCACGGCCGCGGTCGCCAGCGGCGTGTGGACGACCAGCGAGATGGCGGCTGCGGCCATGCCGCCGACGACGGTGCCGATGATCCGCTCGACCGCGCGCTGCCAGGTGAGGGCGAAGAACGGCTGCAACGTCAATACGAGGGTGATGGTGAGCCAATGCGCGTAAACGTTGCCGGACGACAAGGTGATGAGCAGCGCCGGGCCGGCGACCACGGCGGCGCGGAACGCATGGCGGAAGGCGGCGGACGACCAGGCAAGGTTGGCGCGCAACGGAACAAGGACCCGGTCCCGCCAGGAGTCCTCGCTGGGCTGGTCGGCTCCGGGCCGCAACCCGGCCGGCGTAGTCAGCAGGGCCGCGATGCGCAGGCGATCGACGATCGAGCCGGTGACGCCGGCCAACGCCGTGTCGGCCCGGCCGACCGCCGCCAGGGTGTCCAGCAGCCGTTCGATCATGGCGCGGCGGGCCGGGTCGTCGGGCGCGGCATCCAGCGCCGTGTCGCCGGCGATTGCGGCCAGCAGGAGGCGCAGCGCATGCAGCAGGCGCACGGCGACGGCGCGGGTGGCCGGCCCTGTTGATTCCAGCACTTCCGACAGGGCGATCAGGCCGCCGAACAACTGGTCCGCGGCCTCGACCTGGATCAATGCCTGGCCGGCCCGGGCGCTTCCCTGGCCGCGGGCGCGCACCGTATCGAGCACCAGGGTGCGCGCCAGCTCGATGCCGTCGCGCACGTGCCGGCGGTGCGCGCGGGCGTGGTCCGTCCAGGCTTTCGACGCCGCCGTTTGCGAGGGGGACGCCGCCGAGACCAGCGCCGACAGGTCGCCGGCCAGCACGCCCATGCGGCGGAACACCTCGGCGACCGCGCGCCGGGCCGGGCGGAACGGATGCAGGCGCCAGATCACCATCGTGAGCAGCAGCGCCCACAGGCTGCCGCCCACGAATGCCGCGGCCAGGACGCCGGCCTCCTCTGGATCGAGGCTGCGGTCCATCGCCAGCACGGCGACCACCGTCGACAGGTTGCCGACCTGTAGCGCGCCCTGGCCCCAGATGCGGGCCAGGCTGGTGCAGAAGATCAGCAGGCAGGCGACCGGCACGACGACCGGGAGGCCCATCGAGCGCAGCAGCCCCAGCCCGGCCGTCAGGCTGGCGCCAATAGCTGCGAAGGCCAGCAGGGGCAGGACCCGGCGGCGGATCGGGCCGCCGGCGTCGCACAGGCACGTCAGCAACGCCGCCAGCGCGGCCTCGTTCAGCGGCGGGAACGCGATCCACTCGTTGGCCGCGACGATGACGGCGACGGAGAGCGCGGCGCGCACCCCCTCCGCCACGCTGAGCGCCCGCAGGTCGAGGCTGACCGGCAGGTGCCCCAGGTCGGCATCTGGCCCCGCCCTGAGCAGGCGAGGCCGCGCCATCTAGGCGGCGCGGGCCATCTCCCGCAGCACATAGTGCAGGATGCCGCCGTTGCGGTAGTATTCGACCTCGTCGTCGGTATCGACCCGGCACTTCAGCATGACCTCGTCCGTCCGGCCCGCCTCGCGGTGGACCAGCATGCGCAAGTCCATGCCGGCTCGCAGCTCCTCCAAGCCCAGGATGTCGATGGTCTCGTGCCCCGTGAGGCCCAGGGACTGCCGGGTCGCGCCGTCCTTGAACGTGAGCGGCAGCACGCCCATGCCGACCAGGTTGGACCGGTGGATGCGCTCGAAGCTCTCGACCACGACGGCTTTGATGCCCAGCAGCGCCGTGCCCTTCGCCGCCCAGTCGCGCGACGAACCCATGCCGTACTCCTTGCCGCCGAACACCACGAGCGGCACGCCGTCCCGCTTGTAGCGCTCCGCCGCGTCATAAATCGGCATCTGCTCGCCCGACGGCTGGTACTTGGTCCAGCCGCCCTCGACGCCGGCGACCATCTCGTTCTTGATGCGGATGTTGGCGAAGGTGCCGCGCATCATGACCTCGTGGTTGCCGCGGCGCGAGCCGTAGCTGTTGAAGTCGCGCTGCATGACCTGGTGCTCGCCGAGGAACTCGCCGGCGGGGGAGGCCTTCTTGATGTTCCCCGCGGGGCTGATGTGGTCGGTTGTGATGTTGTCGCCGAACAGCGCCAGGATGCGGGCGCCGACGATGTCCGTCACCGGCGCGGGCGTCATGGTCATGCCGTCAAAGTACGGCGGGTTCTGCACGTAGGTGGAGCCACTGTTCCAACGGTAGGTCTGGCTGCTGGCGTCGATCTTGATCGCCTGCCACTCCTTGGTGCCCTGGAAAATCTCGCCGTAGCGCCGGATAAACTGCTCGCGGTTGAGGCTGGCCCGCACCGTCTCCAGGATTTCCTGGTTGCTGGGCCAGACGTCTTTCAAGTACACCGGCTGGCCGTCGCTGCCGGTGCCGAGCGGCGCCGTCGTGATGTCCTCGTTCATGGTGCCCAGCAGCGCGTAGGCCACCACCAGCGGCGGGCTGGCCAGGTAGTTGGCGCGCACGTTCGGATGCACCCGGCCCTCGAAGTTGCGGTTGCCGGACAGCACCGACACCGCGACGAGCTTGTTGGCCTCAATGGCCTCCGCGATCGCCTCGTCGAGCGGGCCGGAGTTGCCGATGCAGGTGGTGCAGCCGTAGCCGACGAGCTGGAAGCCGAGCGCGTCCAGCTCCTCGCTCAGCCCGGCCTTGTCGAGGTACTCGGTCACGACCTGGCTGCCGGGGGCGAGCGACGTCTTGACCCAAGGCTTCGGCCGCAGCCCCTTGGCCCGCGCCTTCTTCGCCAGCAGCCCGGCGCCGAGCATGACATACGGGTTGCTGGTGTTGGTGCAGCTCGTGATCGCCGCGATCACCACGTCGCCATGGGTGATCTCGTAGTTCTTGCCGTTCACCGCGACCTTGGCGTTGGCGTCGTTCGCCGGCACGCCCAGGCCCTTGGTGAGGTCGGCGCGGAACGCAGCGGACGCATCCTTCAGCAGCACGCGGTCCTGCGGGCGCTTCGGCCCGGCGATGCTCGGCATCACGGTCGACAGGTCCAGCTCGATCACGCTGGTGTAGACGGCGTCCGGCGTGGAGCCGTCCACCCACATGCCCTGCGCCTTGGCGTAGGCTTCGACCAGGTCGATCCGCGTCTCGTCGCGCCCGGTGAGGCGGAGGTAGTCGAGCGTCGTGGCGTCGACCGGGAAGATGCCGCAAGTCGCGCCGTATTCCGGGGCCATGTTGGCGATGGTGAGCCGGGTCGAGACCGAGAGGTTGCCGAGGCCGGAGCCGAAGAACTCCACGAACTTGCCGACCACGCCGGCCTTGCGAAGAATTTGCGTGACCTGCAACGCGAGGTCCGTCGCCGTCGAGCCCTCGGGCAGCTCGCCCGTGAGGCGGAAGCCGATCACGTCGGGGATCAGCATGGCGATGGGCTGGCCCAGCAGCGCCGCCTCCGCCTCAATGCCGCCGACGCCCCAGCCGAGCACGCCGATGCCATTGGCCATCGTGGTGTGGCTGTCGGTGCCGAACAGCGTGTCGGGGTAGGCGAAGGTCTTGCCCTCGATGTCGGCGGTCCACACCGTCTGCGCCAAGTACTCGACGTTGACTTGGTGGCAGATGCCGGCGCCGGGCGGCACAACCCGAAAATTCTGGAACGCCGTCTGGCCCCAGCGCAGGAAGCTGTAGCGCTCGCCGTTGCGGCTGAACTCGGCGTCCATGTTCTCGTGCAGGGCATTGGCGGTGCCGGAGTAGTCGACCATGACGGAATGGTCGATCACGAGGTCGACCTGGATCAGCGGGTTCACCTGGTCGGGCCGGCCGCCGAGCTTGGTGATGCCGTCGCGCATGGCGGCGAGGTCGACGACGCCGGGGACGCCGGTGAAATCCTGCATCAGGATGCGCGCCGGGCGGAACGGCACCTCGCGCGTGCTGCTGCCGGTGCGGGCCCACTCGGCGATGGCGCGGGCGTCGTCGACGGTGTAGCTGGCGCCGTTCTCGAAGCGCAGCACGTTTTCGAGCAGGATCTTGAGGCTGACCGGGAGGCGGCCGGTCGGTTCGCCCAGCGTCTTGGCGGCCTCGGGGACGGAGTAGTACTCGTAGTCGCGCCCGGCTGCGGTCAGCGTGCGGCGGGTCTTCAGGCTGTCTTGCCCAATCATCTTCATGGCAGTGGCGCCTTCCTCTGGGCCGCACGCCGGCTGGGAGCGGGACGGGCGGGATGCTTCAAATTGCAATCGGCCTTAGACCATATATGACGGGCTGGCGTCCACTGAGCGGGCCGACTTAGAGGGGCGCCATGCAGAATTTAAGCCAAACCGGCCTGGTCGCCAGCGGCGTCGCGGCATTCCGCGGGGAACGGCTGGTGTTGCGCGACCTTTCGTTCCATGTCCCGGACGGCGGGGCGTTGCTGCTGCTGGGCGCGAACGGGTCCGGGAAGAGCACGCTGCTGCGGGTGCTCGCCGGGCTGAAGCGTCCGGATGCCGGGCAGGTGACCTGGCGCGGGCAAGACGCGCGGGAGCAGCCGGCGACCGTGGCCTACCTTGGCCATCTCGACGCGGTGAAGCCGGGGCTGACCGCGCTTGAGAACCTGGCGCTCGCCGCGCGGGTCGGGCGGGGCAGCGCGGCATCGGCGCTGGAGGCAGTCGATCTTTCGGCGCTTGCGGACTTGCCGGCGCGGCTGCTGTCCGCCGGGCAGAAGCGGCGGCTGGCGCTGGCGCGGCTGGTCGTGTCGCGCGCCGGGCTGTGGCTGCTGGACGAGCCGACGCTTGGGTTGGATACGGCGTCGGTCGAACGGCTGGGGGTGCTGCTCGCGGCGCACCGGGCGGCGGGCGGGGTGGTCGTGACCGCGACGCACCTGCCGTTGCCGCTTGACAGCCCGGCGGAGCTGCGGCTGTGACAGCCTTTTGGGCGATGCTGTTTCGGGAGCTGCGGCTTTCGGTCCGGCACGGCGCCGACACGCTGGCGGCGGTGTTGTTCTTCGTGCTGGCTGGCGCGCTGTTCCCGCTGGCGATCGGCCCGGCGCCCGAGACGCTGGCGCGCATGGCGCCCGGCATTGTCTGGGTCTGCGCATTGCTGGCGGCGCTGCTGCCGCTCGACCGGCTGTTCGGCGCGGACTTTGATGATGGGTCGTTGGACCAGTTGCTGCTGAGCGGGCTGCCCGCGGGCGCGGTGGCGGCCGTGAAAGCGCTGGCGCATTGGCTGGCCACTGGGGTGCCTTTGCTGCTGGCGGCCGGTCCATTGGCTGTGATGCTGCAACTCGATCCGGCCGCGGTGCCCGTGTTGTTGGCCGGACTGGTGCCGGGCACGGTGGTGTTGTCGCTGTTCGGCTCCCTTGGCGCGGCCGTGGTGCTCGGCGCCCGCCGCGGCGGCGTGCTGCTGCCGTTGTTGGTGCTGCCGCTGGCGATGCCGGTGCTGATTTTCGGCGCGGCTGCAACCGAGGCCGCCGCTGCTGGCGAAACGCCGCGCCCGCATCTTCTGCTGCTGCTGGCCGTGCTGGCGGGGGCGCTGCCGCTGTGCCCGTTGGCCGCCGGCGCGGCGCTGCGGGGTGCAGCGGAATAGCCTAATGGTGAGGTCCGACCCGGAGTCGAACCGGGCTAGAGGGATTTGCAGTCCCTTACATAACCGCTCTGACATCGGACCATCAACACAGGCTCATACGCGATTTTGCCCGCGAGGCAACCCCTAAGCGGCCGGCTGCCTGGGCGATTGCACTTGGCCCGGCTTGCCTTCAGTCCCAAAAGAACCCGTCGTTGCGAGCCGGCTTCAGCGCGACAATCCAGGGCCGCGTGGGCAAAGGTTCGGGTTTGTAGCCCTGGATTGCCACGTCGCAAGCGTTCTCCGCAATGACGAAAGGGCAAGTGCGATAGCCCTGGGCCGGCTGCTTACCGCACCAGTTCAGGGTGCCCGCGACCTTCTCCGCACGACTCGGCGCACAATCGTAACTGACTGCCGGACCGCGCGCGTCCTCATGCCCCGCCCACCGTCTCGTCAACGATGTCCAGCCGCCGCGTGATGTGCTCCAAGTCGCTCCCCATCCGATCTACGCGCCGGAACAAAGAAGCCACGCTCCCTTCCAGCGCGCCTACACGCTCTTTCAACTCCGCGATATCGGCCCTTAAATCTGCCACGTCTGTCCGGATGGCCCGAAGCAGCACGGGAGTCGTGTCATCGCTCATTTGTTCATCTCCTACTCGGGCCAGGACGTTTTTGGCATCCTGAAGGTTTGCGGGTGCCAGATGGGCACACCGTGTCCTCTGCACCAACACTCTGTCACCGGACCCCAAGGCAGTCACCGCTCCAAGGGGCGGGCAGCCGCATATGTCGGGCGCACGCCGAACCCGGTTGAGCGTGGCGCCTCACGCCAAGCGGGGCACCAAGCGGCCTCGAAGCTTTGCACCAAGCGGCCACGCCACCTATAACACCGCGGCATCGCAACACGGGCCACCCATGGATCAGGCTTCTTCCACCCAACTGGCCGACTACGCCTCGGCGCGCGACCATATGGTCGACGGCCAGGTGCGGCCCAACAAGGTCATCGACCCCCGCATCATCCGCGCCATGCGCAGCATCCCGCGCGAGCGCTTCGTGCCGCCGCACCTCGCGAGCCTTGCCTACGTCGACGAGGACGTGCCGCTCGACCGTGGCCGGGCGCTGATGGAGCCAATGGTGATCGCCCGCCTGGTGCAGCTCGCCCGCGTGCGGGAGGGCGACCGCGTGCTGGTGGTCGGCGCCGGCCCCGGCTACGGCGCGGCGCTGCTCGCGGCCTGCGGCGGCCAGGTCACGGCGCTGGAGGAGGATGAGGCGCTGCTGGCCATCGCCCGCCGCACCCTGCCGGAGTTCGCGCCGGGCGCGGCGCTCGTGGCCAGGCCGCTGGCCTCCGGGCTGGCGAACGGGGCGCCCTGGGACGTCATCCTTATCGAAGGCGCGGTCCGCGCGATCCCGGCCGCCATCGCCCTGCAGCTCAACCCGGTCGGCGGGCGGCTGGTCACGGTGCTGACGCCGGGCAACGTCGCGTCGGGGGGCCAGGGCGTGCTCGCCGAGCCGGGCCAGCACAGTGCCCCAAGCGCCACACTCCGGGCGGCGCCGATGTTCGATTGCGCGACGCCGCTGCTGCCGCCCTTGCTGCCCGTGGCGTCGTTCCAATTCTGATGCTCATCGTAAAGGCGGGCCGGTGATGGCGTTTGGGCGCTGTTCGTGCCACGTTGCCGTCCAACGTCCGTTGCCCCGGCCAACGCAGGAGCTTTGTGCATGCGCCTTCTAAAACTGTGGGTAATCGGCACAACCGCCCTCGCATCCGGCAGCGCCTTGGCGCAGCCGCGCACGCTACAGGACGCGCTGTCATTGGCCTACCTTTATAATCCGACCCTTCAGACCTCTCGCGCCCAGCTCCGCGCCACGGACGAGGGCGTGCCGCAGGCGCTCGCCGGCTGGCGGCCAACGGTCGTTGTCGGCGCGGGCTACGGCTATGGTTTCGGCTCGTTGCGGTTCAACGGGACCGGAAGGAATGGCGGTGGCACGAGCCGGGAGAACCGCGACATCACGACAGTGACCCCGACGATCACGCAGCCGCTTTTCCGCGGCGGCCAGACACGGGCCAACACCAACCAGGCCGACAACCGGGTTTTCGCCCAGCGTGGCCGCCTGATCGCGACCGAGCAGCAGGTGTTCACCAACACCATCAACGCCTACGTGAACGTCATCCAGACCCAGCAAGTGCTCCAGCTCAACATCAACAACGAGCAGGTGCTGGCCCGCCAGCTCCAGGCCACCAACGACCGGTTCCGCGTGGGCGAGATCACCCGCACCGACGTGGCCCAGGCCGAGGCGGCGCTGGCCGGCGCCCGCGCGACCCGGCAGACCAGCGAGGGCAACCTGCAGACGGCGCGCTCCAACTACCGCCTGTATGTCGGCGACCTGCCGGACCAGCTCGTCGAGCCGCAGCCGATCAAGCTGCCGATCAAGAACCAGAACGAGGCAACGCAGCTCGCGTCGCAGAACAACCCCAACGTTATTGCGGCGCAGTTCGACGACGCCGCGTCCCGCGACGCGATCGACGTGGCGTTCAGCCAGTTGATGCCGCAGTTGAGCCTGCAAGCGCAGGGCGGCCTCACCAACGGCCAGACGGTCGTCGGCCAGAGCACCTTGGGAGCCACCGTGCTGCTCAACGCTTCGGTGCCGCTCTACCAGGGCGGCGCCGAGTACTCCCGCGTGCGCCAGGCGCGGCAGACCGAGCAGCAGGCCCGCAAGACGGTCGACGACCAGCGGCGCCAAGCCATCCAGCAGGCCACGCAGTCCTGGGAGACGCTGGTCGCCGCGCGGTCCACCATCGAGAGCACCCGCTCGCAGATACGCGCCAACCAGATTGCGCTGGAGGGCGTGCAGCGCGAGGCCATTGTCGGCAGCCGCACGACGCTCGACGTGCTGAACGCCGAGCAGTTGCTGCTGAATTCCCGCGTCACCCTGGTGCAGAACTTGTCGAACTTGGTGACGGCGTCCTACTCGGTTGCGGCTGCGATCGGCCGGCTGACGGCACGGGACCTGAACCTGAACGTGCCGATGTACGACGAGACCGCCTACTACAATGCGGTCCGCCAACGTTTGTTCGGTACTGGCGACTACGCCGTGGGCCAACCGGGACGATAGGAATGGCGACGCCCCCAACCAACCCACCGCAGCCTGCCCTTGCGCCCGATCCCTCGATGGAGGACATACTTGCCTCTATCCGCCGCATCCTAAACGAGGACGAGGCGCCGAAATCCGCGCCCGAACCCGAGGGACCCACCGGCGGCGTGCTGATGCTGGACAGCTCGATGATGGTGCCGGAAACGCCACCTAACGCGCCAAAGGCGAAATCGCCTCCCGAGCCGTCGGCAACCCTGGAGAATACGCCTTTGCCCGACCCTAAACCGTTCATCCCGCCGCCGCCCGCGTCCCCTACGCCGCCTGTTGCACAATCCGTACAGTCCGCACAGCCTGCGCCGTCCCAGCCATCCGCATCCCCGGCGGCGTCAGCCGACACGGCGTCGCTGGTGGCGCCGGCCGCTGCCGCCGCCACCGCCGCCTCGGTCGACACGCTGATGCGCACCCTCGCCACCGAGCGCAACACTGCCGTCCAGCGTGGCGGGCCGACCCTTGAGGACGTGGTCCGCGCCGTGATTCGTCCGATGTTGAAGGACTGGCTCGACGCCCACCTGCCACCCTTGGCCGAGCGCCTGGTGCGGGCCGAGATCGAGCGCGTCGTCAGCCGCATGGCACCCTGACGCTGCCCTGGCTTCCCGGCGCCGCGCCGCCGGGTTAGAAGCTGGGGTCATGCTGAGCAAATCCTTCGTTCCCGCCGACGTCGAGCCGGCCCTCTACGCCGGCTGGGAGGCCGTTGGCGCATTCCACGCCGACCCGGCCGCGGCGGCGGCGCCCTACACCATCATGATCCCGCCGCCCAACGTCACCGGTAGCCTGCACATGGGCCACGCGCTGACGATGACCTTGCAGGACACGTTGATCCGCTGGCGCCGCATGCAGGGCCGCGACGCCCTTTGGCAGCCCGGCACCGACCACGCCGGCATCGCGACGCAGATGGTCGTCGAGCGCCTGCTCGCGCAAACCAGCGACCAGAGCCGCCAAGAGATTGGCCGCGAAGCATTTGTCGACCGTGTTTGGGATTGGAAGGCGTCATCCGGCGGCACGATCACCGAGCAGCTCCGCCGGCTCGGCGCCTCGCTCGACTGGGCGCGCGAACGCTTCACGATGGACGAAGGCTTGTCCGAGGCGGTGCGGGAGGCGTTCGTCACCCTGCACCGCGAGGGGCTGATCTACCGCGACCGCCGCCTGGTCAACTGGGACCCGAAGTTCCAGTCCGCGATCTCGGACCTTGAGGTCGAAACGCAGGAGGTGCGCGGCAACCTGTGGCACATCCGCTACTTGATTGAGAGTGAAGCCGGGGGCACGGACCAGCATATCGTCGTCGCCACCACGCGGCCGGAGACCATGCTGGGCGACACCGCCATCGCCGTGCATCCGGAGGACGGGCGCTACCGTGGCCTGGTGGGCCGCCACGCTGTCCTGCCGCTGGTTGGACGCCGTATTCCGATTGTCGCCGACACCTATTCCGATCCCGAGAAGGGCACCGGCGCCGTCAAGATCACCCCCGCACACGACTTCAACGACTTCGCCGTGGGCCAGCGGCATGGGTTGCCGATGCCGTCCGTGCTGGACCGCGAGGGCCGGGTGACGCTTGCGGAGCTTGACCTGACGGCATCCGTGGACTTCGTGCATAGCCTAGAGGGCCAGGACCGCATGGCGGCGCGCGGCGCTATCGTGGCGGAATTGGAACGTTTGAGGTTGCTGGACCGCATCGAGCCGCACACCCACCAGGTCCCGCACGGCGACCGCTCCGGCGTGCCGATCGAGCCGTTGCTGACGACGCAATGGTACTGCAACGCAGCCGAACTCGCCCGGCCCGCCATCGCCGCCGTGGAGGCGGGCGAGACCGTGTTCGTGCCCCGGCAATGGGAGAACACCTTCTTCGCCTGGATGCGCGACATCCAGCCCTGGTGCATCAGCCGCCAGCTTTGGTGGGGCCACCGCATTCCCGCCTGGTTCGGCCCCGACGGCCACGTGTTCGTCGAACGCACCGAGGCCGAGGCGCAGGCCGCGGCCCGCGCCCACTACGGCCGCGACGAGCCGCTGGAGCGCGACCCCGACGTGCTCGACACTTGGTTCAGCTCGGCGCTCTGGCCGTTCTCGACCCTCGGCTGGCCGCAGGACACGCCGGAGCTTGCGCGCTACTACCCCGGCGACGTGCTGGTGACGGCCTTTGACATCATCTTCTTCTGGGTCGCCCGGATGATGATGATGGGCCTGCACTTCCGGCAGCGCGTGCCGTTCCGCACCGTCTACATCCACGGGCTGGTGCGCGACGAGCGCGGGCAGAAGATGTCGAAGACGAAGGGCAACGTCATCGATCCGCTTGACCTCATTGCGGCCTATGGCACGGACGCGCTGCGCTTCACTGTGTGCGCGCTGACCGGGCCGGGCCGCGACGTGAAGCTGGGTGCTGCGGCGGTTGAGAGCCATCGCCGGTTCGTCACCAAGCTGTGGAACGCCGCCCGGTTCTGCGAGATGAACGGCGTGGCGCCCAGTACGCTTTCTGGCCCCGGCTTCGACCCGGCCATCGCGCAATCGCCGCTGTGCCGCTGGCTGCTCGACGCGGCCAACCAGGCGATTGTTGAGGCCGACGCGGCGCTCGAAGCCTACCGGTTCAACGACTACGCCGCCGCCTGCTACCGGTTCACGTGGAATACCTTCTGCGACTGGTTCCTTGAGTTCGCCAAGCCCGTGCTGAACGGTCCCGACGGGCCGGAGGCCGCCGAGCTTCGCGCCACCGCCGCATACGTGCTGGGCGTCATCCTCCGCCTGCTGCACCCGGCCATGCCGTTCGTGACCGAGCACCTGTGGGACGAGATGGGCTATGGCCCGCCGTGCAGCCTGATCCGCGCGCCCTGGCCGCAGCCGGGCCAGGTCGCGGACCCGGACGTGGCGCGGTCCGAGCTTGATTGGGTCGTGCGCCTGATCGGCGAGGTCCGCACCGTGCGGTCCGAGATGAACATCGCGCCCTCGGTGCTCACGCCGGTCCTGCTGCGCGACGCGCAGCCGGAGACCTTGGCCCGTGCGGAGCGCTGGGCCGAGAGCATCCACCGCATGGCGCGTGCGTCGACGGTCGGGCCGCTGGACGGGCCGCTGCCGCCGGGCAGCGCGCAGGTGGTGGTGGACGAGGCGACCGTCGTGCTGCCGCTGGCCGGGGTGATCGATCTTGCCGCCGAGCGCGCCCGGCTCGGCAAGGAGCGGGCGAAGGCGTTGGCGGAGGCCGACAAGGTCATGCGCAAGCTCGACAACGCCGAGTTCGTCGCCAAGGCGCGGCCCGAAGTGGTCGAGGAAAACCGCGACCGCCTCGCCGCCTTCCAGCACGAGGCCGCGCGAATCGAGGCCGCCATGGCCCGCATCGCCCCCTAAGCTCCTCTACTTTCCCGTATTATCGAACGGAGGCCAACATGCTCAAGAAGCGCTGGGACAAGTCCCGCCTGCCATCCCGCCATGTCACCGTAGGGCCGGACCGCGCGCCGCACCGCAGCTACTACTACGCGATGGGCCTGACCGAAGACGAGATCAATCAGCCCTTCGTCGGCGTCGCCACCTGCTGGAACGAGGCCGCGCCGTGCAACATCGCGCTCAGCCGCCAGGCGCAGTCGGTGAAGCGCGGGGTGGCCGAGGCCGGCGCCACGCCGCGCGAGTTCACCACCATCACCGTCACCGACGGCATCGCCATGGGCCACCAGGGCATGAAGTCCTCGCTGGTGTCGCGCGAGGTCATCGCCGACAGCGTGGAGCTGACCGTCCGCGGCCACTGCTACGACGCGCTGGTCGGCCTGGCCGGCTGCGACAAATCGCTGCCCGGCATGATGATGGCCATGCTGCGGCTGAACGTCCCGAGCGTGTTCATGTACGGCGGCTCGATCCTGCCCGGCAGCTACAAGGGGCGCGACGTGACGGTGGTGGACGTGTTCGAGGCGGTCGGCCAGCACGCCGCCGGCAACATGTCCGACGCCGACCTGCACGAGCTGGAATGCGTCGCCTGCCCATCCGCCGGTGCATGCGGCGGACAGTTCACCGCAAATACAATGGCGATGGTCAGCGAGGCGATCGGGCTTGCCGTGCCGGGTTCGGCCGGGTCGCCGGCGCCGTATGAGGACCGCGACCGCTGGGCCGTCGAGTCCGGCCGCGCCGTCGTGGCGTTGATCGAGAGCGGCCTGCGCCCCCGCGACATCGTGACCCTGAAGGCGCTGGAGAACGCGGCCGTCGTCGTGGCGGCGACTGGCGGCTCCACCAACGCCGGGCTGCACCTGCCAGCGCTGGCGCATGAGGCCGGCATCCGCTTCACGATGGACGACGTGGTCAACATCATGCGCCGCACGCCCTACATCGCCGACCTCAAGCCCGGCGGCAAGTACGTGGCGCTGGACGTCCACCGCGTCGGCGGCATCCCGGTCATCCTGAAGGCGCTGATGGACGGCGGCCTGTTGCATGGCGACTGCATCACCGTCACCGGCAAGACCCTGGCGGAGAACCTGGCCGATGTCGTGTTCCCCACGGACCAGGACGTGATCTATCCGGTGTCTCGCCCGATCTCGGCGACGGGCGGGGTGGTCGGCCTACGCGGCAACCTCGCGCCCGACGGCGCCATCGTGAAGGTTGCCGGCATGGAAAAGCTGCAATTCGAGGGCACCGCGCTGTGTTTCGACAGCGAGGAGGAGGCGTTCCAGGCCGTGCAGGAGCGCGCCTACAAGGCCGGTGACGTGATCGTCGTGCGCTATGAGGGGCCAAAGGGCGGACCCGGCATGCGCGAGATGCTGTCCACCACCAGCGCCATCTACGGCCAGGGCATGGGCGACAAGGTGGCCCTCATCACCGACGGCCGCTTCTCCGGCGCCACGCGCGGCTTTTGCGTCGGCCATGTCGGGCCAGAGGCCGCGGTGGGCGGCCCGATCGCCCTGCTGCGCAACGGCGACCGCATCCGCATGGACGCGACGGCGGGAACGATGGAGGTCCTGCTGTCCGACGCCGAGCTTGCCGAACGCCGCGCCGCCTGGACGCCGCGCACGACGGACTACAACAGCGGCGCAATCTGGAAATTCGCCCAAACGGTCGGCCCGGCCCATCTGGGCGCGGTCACAAATCCGGGTGGCGCCGCGGAGACGCACTGCTACGCCGACATTTGAACGGCGCATCCCGCTTGCCCTCGCCGGGCGAGCGGGATAGCTTGCCCGCGTGCTGTCGTCACTAACCATGCAGGTGCTAGCCCGCGCGCTCCGTTCAGCGCTGCGCTATTTCGTGCGCCTGCTCGGCTTCGCCCTCCTTCTTCGACTTATCCGCCCCTAGGCGCCTTGCCGGGCTGATCTGTGCCGGCACCGCTTAGGGGACACGTCCTGAGAGCACGCCTGCACAAATTCGAGGACCCCACCCATGGCCATCAACCACCCGAGCTTCGGCGTCATGCCGGACGACCGCGTCATCATCTTCGACACTACGCTGCGCGACGGCGAGCAGTCGCCGGGCTTCTCCATGAACCTGACGGAAAAACTCCGCATGGCGGAGGCGCTGGCCGAACTCGGCGTCGATGTCATGGAGGCCGGCTTTCCCATCGCCTCGCCCGGCGACTTCGAGAGCGTGCAGGAGATCGCCCGCAGCATCCGCGGACCCGTCATCTGCGGCCTCGCCCGCACCGGCCAGGCCGACATCCTGCGCGCCGCCGAGGCGCTGCGCCCGGCCGAGCGCAAGCGTATCCACGTCTTCCTCAGCACCAGCCCGCTGCACATGAAGTATAAGCTGCGCATGGAGCCGGAGGCCGTGCTGCAACTGGCCATCGACTCGGTGACGCTCGCCCGCCAGCACGCCGACGACGTCGAATGGTCCGCCGAGGACGGCAGCCGCACCGAGCCGGATTTCTTGTGCCGCTGCGTCGAGGCCGCCATCAAGGCCGGCGCCACCACCATCAACGTTCCGGACACCGTCGGCTACGCGGTGCCGGAAGACATGGCCCGCATCTTCACCATGCTGCTGGAGCGCGTGCCCGGCGCGGACAAAGTTGTGCTGTCCACCCACAACCACAACGACCTCGGCCTCGCGGTGGCCAACACGCTGGCGGCCCTGCGCGCCGGGGTGCGCCAGGTGGAATGCACCATCAACGGCATCGGCGAGCGCGCGGGCAACGCGGCGCTTGAGGAAACGGTGATGGCCATACGCACCCGGCCCGACGCCGCCCCGTACCAGACCGGGATCACCACCACGAACATCCTGCGGGTGTCGAAGCTGCTGTCGACCATCACCGGGTTCGACGTGCAGCCGAACAAGGCGATCGTCGGCCGCAACGCCTTCGCGCACGAGAGTGGCATCCACCAGGACGGCGTGCTGAAGAACGCGGCCACCTACGAGATCATGACGCCGGAGAGCGTGGGCTGGACCAAGAGCACGCTGGTAATGGGCAAGCACTCCGGCCGCGCCGCGTTCCGGGACAAGCTGCAGGCACTGGGCTACGGCGAGCTTGGCGACAACAAGCTGAACGATGCGTTCCGCCGCTTCAAGGACGTCGCCGACCGCAAGAAGGTCGTCTATGACGAGGATATCGTGGCGCTGGTGGACGACGAGGTTGGCCGGGACCACGAGCGGGTGCGCTTTGTGTCATTGGACGTTCACGCCGGGTCCCGCGCGCCGCAAAGTGCGGAGCTGGAGTTGGAGGTGGACGGCGTGACGCACCAGGCGCGTGCCACCGGCGACGGCCCGGTCGACGCGACGTTCAACGCGATCCGCGCGCTGTTTCCGCATGAGGCAAGGCTCGTGCTATTCTCGGTCGGCGCGGTGACGGAGGGGACGGACGCCCAGGCCAAGACGACGGTGCGTCTTGAGGAGGGTGGCAAGATGGTGGACGGTCAGGGGGCCGACACCGACACGATCGTCGCCTCGGCCCGTGCCTACGTCCATGCGCTGAACAAGCTGCTGGTGAAGCGGGCACGGACGGAGCCGATGGCGTTGTCGGCCTGAGGGCGTCCGGCCGGGAGCGGGCCTCCCGGCCGGGCTTGGCCTAGTAGCCGTATGGTCGCTGCTGGTAGTACTGCGGCGCTTGCTGGTATCCTGACTGCCCATAGGGCTGCTGGTAGGCTGGCTGACCATAGGGCTGTTCGTAGGCTGGCTGACCGTCGGGTTGTTGCTGGTAATACTGCTGCTGACGGCCCGGCGTCGTCGCCGCGCCGCCAAGCGCGCCGGTGCCGCCGCCGACCAGCGCGCCGATTGCGGCGCCGTGGCGCCCACCGGCAAGGCTGCCGATCGCCGCACCCGCGCCAGCGCCGAGCAACCCGCCGCCAACGGCACGCTGGCCGGGGTCATAGGGGTCGGAGCAGGCTGACAAGCCCAATCCTGCCACCAACGCCAGGCTCATCGCGACTTTCTTGTACATTCAAAATGTCTCCAAACAGGCCCCTAGCGGCGGGGCGCAGTGGTCGCGCCGCCCAGGGCGCCAATGCCACCGCCAACCAATGCGCCGGTTCCGGCTCCTACGCCAGTCACCGCGCCAAGGGCCGCGCCGCCGCCGGCACCCAGCAGGCCGCCCGTTACGGCGCGCGTGCCGGGCCGGTCCCCGCATGCGGCAACGCCCAGCGTCAGGGCCAGCGCCAGTGCCGTATTCGTAACAGTGCTCATTACAACCTCCTTGTTTGACCTTGGCTCGACCGCACGTGCCATCAGTGCGCGAGGAGATGATCAGTGTGCGACGGGACTACGGCGGGACTATGGCTCATATTTGTTGAACGCAGCCCTTGCTGTGCCGGATCACGAAGGCTAAGCCATCAGCCACGCTGCCCCTCTTAACACACAGAGCCGGCCCCTCCTAAAAAATTAGAGGTTTACCGCATGTTTGGACGTTTGCTGGGGTTCATGTCCGCCGACATGGCGATCGACCTCGGCACCGCGAATACGCTGGTCTACGTAAAAGGCCGGGGCATTGTCCTCAACGAGCCCAGCGTGGTGGCGATCGCCGACGTGCGCGGCAAGAAGCAGGTGCTCGCGGTCGGCGAGGAGGCCAAGCTGATGCTTGGGCGTGCGCCCGGCAACATCTCCGCCATCCGGCCGTTGCGGGACGGCGTCATCGCCGACTTTGAAGTCGCTGAAGAAATGATCAAGCATTTCATCCGCAAGGCGCACAAGAGCCGCGGTTTCTCCAGCCCGTTGATCATCGTCTGCGTGCCCTCCGGCAGCACCGCCGTGGAGCGCCGGGCGATCCAGGAAAGCGCCGAGGGCGCCGGCGCCCGCAAGGTGCTGCTGATCGAGGAACCCATGGCCGCGGCCATCGGCGCCGGGCTGCCGGTGACGGAGCCGTCGGGCCACTTGGTGGTCGACATCGGCGGCGGCACGACCGAGGTTGCCACCATCGCGCTCGGCGGGATCGTCTACTCCCGCAGCATACGGGTAGGCGGCGACAGGATGGACGAGGCGATCATCAACTACGTGCGCCGCAGCCACAGCCTGCTGATCGGCGAGGGCACGGCCGAGCGCATCAAGCTGGAGATCGGCGCCGCGGTCCCGTCCGGCGCGTCCGATGACGGCCCGTGGCGCGAGGTGAAGGGCCGGGACCTGGTGCAGGGAGTGCCGCGGGAGATCATGGTGGGCCAGCGCCAAATCGCCGAGAGCCTGGCCGAGCCGGTGGCGGCGATCGTCGAGGCGGTCAAGGTCGCGCTGGAGAACACGCCGCCGGAACTCGCCGGCGACATCGTCGACAAAGGAATTGTGCTAACTGGCGGCGGCGCGTTGCTCTACCGTCTGGACGAGGTGCTGCGGGACGCGACCAGCCTGCCGGTGATGGTGGCGGAAAATCCGCTGAGCTGCGTGGCGCTCGGCACCGGGCGGGCGCTGGAGGAGCCGAGGCGCCTGCGCAACGTGCTGACGTCGATGTACTGAAGCTTTCAACGAACAGCTTGACCGTAAAGGGCAAAGGCGTGTGATACGGCTTTCGATCTCCGCTCGTCAGGTCCTGGCTCGGCTGACCCTGCCCGTGCTGATGGCCGCCGCCTTTGGCCTCATCCTGCTCGGCAAGGCCGACGCGCTGTTGGCCGAGCGGGCGCGCATGGCGCTGGCGGATGCCTCGGCGCCGATCTTTGCCCTGGTCGCCGAGCCGCTGCACGCCGCCCGCGCCGCGATCGGGAGCATGGGCGGCCTGCTGGCGCTGCGGTCCGACAATGCCCGGCTGCGCGCCGAGAACGAGCAACTGCGCCGCTGGCAGGCGGTCGCCCTGGCGCTCGAAGCCGAGAACGCCACGCTGAAAGCCAACCTCCGCTGGGTTCCGGACCCGGCGCCCTCCTATGTCACCGCCCGCGTCGTCGCCGACGCCGGCGGGGTCTATGCCCGCGCCGTCCTGCTGTCCATCGGGCTGGACCACGGCTTGACCAAAGGCCAGATCGCGCTCGATGAGCGCGGCCTCGTCGGCCGGGTGACGGAGCTGGGCACGCGCAGCGCCCGCGTGCTGCTGGTGACGGACCTGAACAGCCGCATCCCCGTCACCTTGGAGGGCAGCCGCGCCCGCGCCATCCTGATCGGCACCAACGGCCCGCACCCCCGCCTGATGCACTGGCCCGAGGGGGTAGTGCCGACCGAGGGCGAGCGCGTCGTGACGTCAGCCGAGGCGCAGGCGTTCCCCGCGGGCCTGCCAGTTGGAGTCGTGCGCTACAACGCCAGCAACACGCCCGAGGTGGAGGTTGCGGCGCGGCTGGACCGCCTGGATATGGTGCGTATCTTCGACTACGGCCTGCGTGGCGCGTTGCCGCCGGAGTCGGCCGCGCGCCTGGCCGAGCGGCGCAGCAAGTAGGCATGGACACCCAGCGCACGCCAGGCATCCGGTCCCGGCCCACGCTATGGCGCCGGCTCGACGCAGCCTCCCGTCAGTCATTCCCGGCGGCCTGCACGGCGCTGCTCCAGCTGCTTGCCGCCGCGCCGCTCGGCTTGCCCGGCCAGGCGCAGTTGCAACCGGCCGTGGCGCTGGCCTGCGTGTTCTTCTGGTCACTGACCCGGCCGGCCAGCATGCCGCCCCCGGCCGTGTTCCTTCTGGGCCTGCTCTGCGACCTGCTGAGCCTGTCGCCGCCCGGCGTCTCGGTGCTGATCCTGTTGGCGGCGCATGGGCTGGCCGCAAAATGGGGCCAAGCGCTGGCCGTGCAGGGCTTCCTGGCGGCCTGGCTGGCGTTCACCGCCGTCGCGGCCGGCGCTGCGGCGCTGCAATGGCTGGCCACGAGCCTGATGAGCCTCCAGGTGCTGCCCGCCGGCGCGGCGCTGCTCCAGTTCGCCCTGACGGCCGGGCTCTACCCGACGCTGGCTGCCCTGTTCACGCGGGCGCACCGCGGCCTCGCCAACCCGGACCGGGCATGACGTGAGCGCAACCAGGAAAGCAACGGGCCGCAGCGGCGTGTTCACCCGGCGCGCGTTGCTTTTGGGGGCCGGCCAGCTCGGCGCCTTCGCGGCGTTGGCCACGAAGCTGTACCAGGTGCAGGTCGTGGACGGGGCGCGCTACGTCACGCTGTCCGACAGCAACCGCATCAGCGTGCGGCTGGTCGCGCCGCCGCGGGGCCGCATCCTGGACCGCTCTGGCACTGTTATCGGCGGCAACCGGCTGAACTGGCGTGCCCTGCTGACGGCCGAGGAGACCGGCAGCGTCGACGCGACGCTCGACGCCTTCGCCCAGGTCGTGCCGCTCGCCGACCACGAGCGCGCCCGCATCGAGCGTGAGCTGCGCCGCCGCCACCGTTTCATCCCCGTCACGGTGCGCGAGTTCCTGAGCTGGGAGGACATGGCGCGCATTGAGGTGAACGCTCCCGACCTCCCCGGCATCTATGTCGACGTCGGCACGACGCGGCTGTATCCGCAGGGTCCGGCGCTGGCGCATGTCGTGGGCTACGTCGCCCCCCCGAACGAGGCGGATGTCGCCAAGGACCCCATGCTGTCGCTGCCGGGACTCCGCATCGGGCGCGCGGGCATGGAACGGGCGCACGACGCGGGGCTGCGCGGCCATGCCGGAGCCGTGCAGATGGAGGTGAACGCCGTCGGCCGGGTCATCCGCGAGCTGGACCGGCAGGAGGGCACGCCGGGGCAGGACCTCGGCCTCACGATCGACGCGGGCCTGCAGAACTCGGTGCTGGCGCGCCTGGGCGACGAGAGCGCGTCGGCGGTGGTGATGGACGCGCGGAACGGTGAGGTGCTGGCGATGACCACCAACCCGTCCTTCGACCCCAGCCTGTTCAACTCGGGCGTCAGCCAGGCGCAGTGGGCGGAGTGGACCGGCAACCGCCGCGCGCCGGTGATCAACAAGGCGGTGGCCGGGCTGTATCCGCCGGGCAGCACGTTCAAGATGGTCGTGGCGATGGCGGCGCTGGAGTCCAAGGTGATGACCCCTGCCAACCGCATCACCTGTCCGGGTTTCCTCGACGTCGGCGACACGCGCTTCCATTGCTGGAGCAAGCATGGCCATGGGTCGCTCGACATGCGGGGCGGATTGAAGAACAGTTGCGACGTGTTCTTCTACGAGACCGCCCGCCGCACTGGCATCGACCGCGTCGCGGCGATGGCCAACCGGTTCGGCATCGGGGTCGACCTCGATATCGAGCTGCCGGGCGCACGCAAGGGCCTGGTGCCGAACCGCGCCTGGAGCTTGGCGCAGGGCAGGGCCTGGAACATCGGCGACACCATCAGTTGCGGCATCGGCCAGGGCTATGTCCAGACGACGCCGCTGGCGCTTGCGACCTATGTCTCCCGCATCGCCAGCGGCCGGGCGGTGCAGCCGCATTTGACGCGCTCGGTCGCCGGCGTGGTGCAGAAGGGCGCGCAGCCGGCCGACTGGCCGCTGCTCGACCTGCCGGAGTACGGCCTGCACCTGCTGCGCGAGGGCATGTGGGCGGTGGTCAACGAATCCGGCGGCACGGCGCCGATCGCCCGCATCAACCTGCCGGGCATGCAGATGGCGGGCAAGACCGGATCGAGCCAGGTGCGCCACGTGTCGCGCGAGCAGCGGGAACATGGCAACTACAGGTCGGACAAGCTGCCGTGGGAGTTCCGGCCGCACGCGCTGTTTGTGTGCTACGCGCCCTACGACGCGCCGCGCTATGCCGTGGCGGTCGTGGTCGAGCATGGCAACGCCGGCGCTGCCGCCGCTGCCCCGCTGGGCCGCGACATCATGATCGACGTGCTGACCCGCAACCCGGCTCCCCACCAGGACGCGCCGGCCGAGCGGGTTGCGGAGGCGAGGTTGTGATCGTGGAAGAACGACCGTGATCATGGAAGGACGACCGTGATCGTGGGAGGACGACCGTGATCAACGGGCGGCGGCTCATCAGGGCGGAGCCGTCGTTCGGCCTCGCGGCCAAGCTGGGGCGGGTGAGCTGGACCTACGTGGCGCTGTTGTGCGCGCTGGCCGGTGTCGGCTACGTCGCGCTGTACTCCGTGGCCGGCGGGGCGCCGGAGCCGTACGCCTCCCGGCACATCCTGCGCTTCGGGTTCGGCCTCGCCATGATGCTGTGCATCGCGCTGGTCGACATCCGCCTCGTCGCGCGGCTGTCCTGGCCCGTGTACGGCGTGTCGGTCGCGCTGCTGGCGCTGGTGCTGCGCATGGGCCATGTCGGCAAAGGCGCGCAGCGGTGGATCGAGCTGGGCGGCCTGCAGCTTCAGCCGAGCGAACTCGCCAAGATCGGGATCGTGATGGCGCTGGCGGCGTGGTTCCACCGGGCGAGCTGGGAGCGGATGGGCAACCCGCTGTTCCTGGTCCCGCCCGCCGTCATGGTGCTGGTGCCGGTCGGGCTGATCCTGAAGGAGCCTAACCTGGGCACCGCGGCCATTGCCGGCATCGTCGGCGCGTCCGTGTTCGTGGCGGCGGGCGTCCGTTGGTGGACGATGGCCCTGGTGGCGTTGCCGGCGCCGTTCGCGGCGCGGTTCGCGTTCGACCACATGCACGACTACCAGCGCGCCCGGATCACCACCTTCCTCAATCCCGCGGGCGACCCGCTCGGGGCCGGGTACAACATCATCCAATCGAAGATCGCGCTGGGCTCCGGCGGCATGTGGGGCAAGGGCTTCCTGCAGGGCACCCAGGGGCATCTGAACTTCCTGCCGGAGAAGCAGACGGATTTCATCTTCACGACGCTGGCCGAGGAGTTCGGCCTCGTTGGCAGCCTGGCGGTGCTGGGCGTGCTGGCGTGCCTCGTGGCCGGCGGCATGCTGGTCGCGCTGCGCTGCCGGCACCGCTACGGGCGGCTGCTGGCGCTCGGCATCTCGGTGAACTTTTTCATGTACGCCTTCGCGAACGTGGCGATGGTGATGGGCGCCATCCCGGTGGGCGGCGTGCCGCTGCCGCTGGTGTCGCATGGCGGCTCGGCCATGCTGACCGTCATGTTCGGCTTCGGCCTGCTGATGTCCGTCCACGTCCACCGCGATGCGGAGTTCGCCGACGGGCGCGGGGACTGACGCCTTGCGCCCCACGGTCCTGCCGCGCCTGCTGCGGGCGTTCCGCGCCACCGACTACAATGCGGCGGGCGCCACGGCCCGGATCGGCCGGCGCAGCGCCGCGGTCGACCGGCTGCTGTGCGCCCTTGGATCACGGCGCGGCGCGTTCCTGACGGCGTGGAACCCCGGCGCTCGGCGGCAGCCCTTGGGATGCAACCTGCGCGCCGGCCTCGCGCTCCGTGGATGGCTACGGCGGGTTGCCGCGGAGCCTGGCTTCGGCTGCGCGCCCGGCTGGCACGAGGCGCACTGGCTGGTGGCGGCGGACCCGCGCCGGGTCGCCGTGCTCGGCCGCTGGTTCCGTCAGGTCGGCATTGTCGTCGTGCAGCGTGGCCAGAACGCTAGGCTGCATCTTCTTTCTGCGGCAGGGCGAGGCCAGCCGGCTGGTTCGACGCCATCTTGGCCGCCGTGAGCAGCGCGGCGGCCCGCTCGATCGAGCGTATCACCGACTCCCCGGCCCGGCGCACCGCGGGATCGCTGTTCTCGATCAGCCGGTCCGAGATGATCAGCGCCGGGGACAGTGCGCCGCGGAGGTCGTGCCGAAGCCCCGCGGCTTGTTTCTCGATTGCGTCGATCCGGGCCTGGGCGGCGCTGGCCGGGTCCGGTACTGTTGGGGCGCGCCGCGGCATCGCCGCATACAGAACCAAGCCGACGCAGGCCGACGCCGCCAACGCGGCGAGCAAGAACGGCACGCCGGCGCCCATCAGCGCCAGCACCAGCCCCGCCGCCCCAAACGCCGCCCCGGCACCGATCAGCGGAATGCGCACGTTGATTGGCATCATCGCACGGTAACAGCACCAATCGGGGCGCGGCTCAAGCGGTATGTGGGCAGAACCATCGCATTTGGCCCGTCTTGCCTTCGGCTTCAGGGAGCTCGTCATTGCGAGCCGTCTTCGGCGCGGCAATCCAGGGCCGCATGGACCGATATGGAGGCGTGCGGCCCTGGATTGCCGCGTCGCAAGCGCTTCCCGCAATGACGAAAGGGGGCAAATGCGACTGCCCTGGGTACGTGGGCCAAGCCCACGGCCGCCGGATTGACGCAACCCCTCCCAGGCGACTATAAGCCGCCCCTTGTCATAGGGGTTGCCGGGCCGGTTCGTCCGGGACCGCCCCTGTCCGGCTGCCGAGCGGCGAACCCGCCCTGCCTCGCAGCCGCACCACTGGGATCGGAGTTCTGTCGTGAAGCGCACGTATCAACCTTCCAAGCTGGTCCGCAAGCGCCGCCACGGCTTTCGCGCCCGCATGTCCACCGTCGGCGGGCAGCGGGTCCTTGCGAGCCGTCGCGCCAAGGGCCGCAAGCGCCTGTCTGCCTGATACGGCCAGTGCTGCCATGGCGCCGGATGCTGCCAAGCCGGCAGAGCGCCTGAAGCGCCGGGCCGAGTTCCTCCGCGTCGCCAGCAAAGGCCGCAAGGCCGCGGTGCATGGGCTGGTGCTGCAAGCGCTTGCCCGCAGCGACACCGAACCGGCGCGCGTCGGCTTCACCGTGACCAAGAAGGTTGGCAACTCCGTCATCCGGAACCGCACCAAGCGCCGCCTGCGCGAGGCCGCCCGGCTGTTGTTGCGCGCGGCCCCGGTACATGGCGTTGACCTCGTGCTCATTGGCCGCGACACGACTAGGGGCCGCCCGTTCGCGCTGCTGATCGACGACCTGCGCCGCGCCCTGGCCAAAGCGGGGGTGTCTTGACCGCTGCGTTGCTGGTGCTGTGCGTGCGGGCCTACCAATGGACGCTGCGGCCCTTCATCGGCGCCCACTGCCGCTTTGAACCCACCTGCAGCGCCTATGCGATCGAAGCCCTGCAAACCCATGGCGCTGGCGCCGGCTCCGTTCTCGCGGCCCGGCGCGTGCTGCGCTGCAATCCTTGGTGCGACGGCGGGCTTGACCCGGTGCCGTCCTGCCGATGCCCCCCGAAAGTGATGGCCCTGTGATGGACCAAAAACGCTTGTTCATCGCGATCGCCATCTCGGTCGCGATCCTGCTCGGCTTCCAGTTGCTGCTGCCGAAGCCGCCCCGGCCGCAGCAGGCCGCGTTGCAGACGACCCAGACCACTCCGACCACCGCCACGCCGCGGCCGACCGGCGATGTCGCGACGCCGGGCACCCAGCCTGTGGCCGTGCCGCCGCCGCGCGAGGTCCCGCGCCTCAAGATCGCAGCGCCCCGCGTGCAGGGCAGCATCAGCCTGGTTGGCGCACGGCTCGACGACCTCGTGCTGCGGGACTACCACGAGCAGGTCGATCCCGACTCGCCGCTGGTGCGCCTGTTGGAGCCGCGCGCCGACCCGCAGCCGTACTACGTGCAGTTCGGCTGGACCGCGGACAGCCCGAACACCAAGGTGCCGGACCTCGACGCCGTGTGGACCGCCTCCGCGCCGGAGCTGACAGTGGCCACCCCCGTCACGCTGTCCTGGGACAACGGCACCGGGCAGGTGTTCGAGATCGCGCTGTCGGTCGACGACTACTACATGTTCACCGCCGAGCAGCGGGTGCGCAACAGCGGAACCGCCGCCGTCAGCGTGCATCCCTGGTCCCGCATCCGCCGCGACTACAAGCCGGTGACGGCGGGCTACTACATCTTGCATGAGGGCCTGCTCGGCGTGCTGGGCGGGGTCTTGCAGGAGCAGACCTACGACAAGGCAAAGACCGAGAGCGAGAAGACCCATGGCGCGTCGCTGGACATGGCGACCACCGGCGGCTGGGCAGGGATCACCGACAAGTATTGGCTGACGGCGCTGATCCCGGACCAGGCGGTGCCGGTGGTCGCGACCTTCCGGCACCTGACGGAGAACAACAGCGACCGCTACCAGGCCGATTTCGTGTCCAAGGACCCGCTGGCCGTCGGGCCCGACGCCACGGCGGGCAGCGTCACCCGGCTGTTCGCGGGCGCCAAGGAGGTGCAGCTCCTGGACCGCTACCAGCGCGACCTTGCGCTGCCGAACTTCGACAAGGCGGTCGACTTCGGCTGGTTCTACTTTCTGACCAAGCCGATCTTCTACGCGCTGGACTGGCTCTATCACATGACCGGCAACTTCGGCATCGCGATCATGATCTTCACGGTGTTCGCTAAGGCCGTGTTCTTCCCGCTGGCCAACAAGTCCTACAAGTCCATGAGCAAGATGAAGCTGCTCGGACCCAAGATGACGGAGATCAGGGAGCGGCTGAAGGAGGACCCCGCCAAGATGCAGGGCGAGATCATGACCCTGTACAAGTCGGAGAAGGTCAACCCGGCCAGCGGGTGCCTGCCGATGGTCGTGCAGATCCCCGTGTTCTTCTCCTTGTACAAGGTCATCTTCGTCACGATCGAGATGCGCCACGCGCCGTTCTTCGGTTGGATCCGCGACCTTTCGGCCGTCGACCCGACCAACGTGTTCAACCTGTTCGGCCTGCTTCCGTTCGACCCGACCGTGTATTCGCCCATGCTGCATCTCGGCGTCTGGCCGCTGATCATGGGCGTCACCATGTTCCTGCAACAGAAGCTGAACCCGCCGCCGCCGGACCCGGTGCAGGCCCGCCTCTTCCAATTCATGCCGATCATCTTCACCTTCATGCTGGCGAGGTTCCCCGCCGGCCTGGTGATCTACTGGAGTTGGAACAATCTTCTCACGATCGGGCAACAATGGATGATCATGCGCCAGACCCGGCTGGCGACGCCCCGGATGGCCCGTTCCTAGACGCCGGGCCGCAGCCGCTCGGTCCGGAGCAGATCGAGGCCGGGCGGCTGCTGTTCGCCGCCGAGTGCCGGTTCTTCTATGCGGCGCAGCGGCTGGACCAGTTGCCGGAGACCGGCCTGCCGGAGGTGGCGTTCGCCGGGCGCTCCAACGTCGGCAAGTCGACGCTGATCAACGCCCTAACCGGGCGCAAGGCGCTGGCCCGCGCGTCCAACACCCCTGGGCGGACCCGGCAGCTCAACTTCTTCGACCTCGGCAGCCGGCTGACGCTCGTGGACATGCCGGGCTACGGCTACGCGCAGGCGGCAAAGGAGGTGAAGGAGGACTGGCAGGGCCTGATGTTCGAGTATCTCCGCGGCCGGCCCACCTTGCGCCGCGTGGTGCTGCTGCTCGACAGCCGGATCGAGCTGAAAGCGTCCGACCTGGCCGTCATGGACCTGTTGGACCGCGCGGCTGTCACCTACCAGCTTGTGCTCACCAAGGCGGACGGCGTGAGGCCCGGCGCGTTGCTCCGCAAACAGGAGGAAGTGTCCGCCCTGGTCCGCAAGCATCCGGCCGCGCACCCGGAGTTGCTGACCACCAGCAGCGAGACCGCACTCGGCATGGAAGCGCTGCGGGCCGAGCTGGGCGGCCTGGCCCTGCCGGCTTGACCCCAGCCTGCTTGACCGCAACCGCACGCCCCAAGTAGGGAACGCGCATGACCCTGACCCCGGACCAGTTGCAAATCGCCGCCGACCAGGCGGACCTCTTGGTCCAGGCGCTGCCGTTCCTGCGGCGCTACGCCGGGATCACCGTCGTTGTGAAGTACGGCGGCCACGCCATGGGCAACGAGGCATTGGCGGCGCAGTTCGGCCGCGACATCGCGTTGCTGAAGCAGGTCGGCGTGAACCCCGTCGTCGTCCACGGCGGCGGGCCGCAGATCAACGCCATGTTGCAGCGCCTCGCGATCCCGTCGAGCTTCGTCGACGGCCTACGGGTGACGGACGCCTCGATGGTCGAAGTCGTCGAGATGGTGCTCGCCGGCACGGTGAACAAGCACGTGGCCGGGCTGATCAACCAGGCCGGGGCGCTGGCGGTCGGCATCTGCGGCAAGGACGGCGGCCTGATCCGCGCCCGCAAGCTCACCCGCACCGTGCGCGACCCCGACAGCCATATCGAGCGCGCGTTGGACCTGGGCTTCGTCGGCGAGCCGGAGAGCGTGGACGTCCGGGTGATCCATGCGCTGACCGGCGCCGGGTTGATCCCGGTCATCGCGCCGGTCGCCATGGGGGCGGATGGCCAGACCTACAACATCAACGCCGACTCGGTCGCGGGCACCATCGCCGGGGCGCTCGGGGCGCAGCGCTTGCTGATGCTGACGGACGTCGCAGGCGTGCTGGGCGCCGACCGCCAGTTGATCCCGGACATGACGATAGCCCAGGTCGAGGCGAACATCGCGAGCGGCGTGATCTCTGGCGGCATGATCCCCAAGGTGGAGAACTGCGTGGACGCGGTGCGCAAGGGCGTGCGCGGCGCGGTTATCCTGGATGGCCGCATGGGGCACGCCTGCCTGCTGGAGCTTTTCACCGACGGCGGCATTGGAACCTTGATCAGGGCATAGCAAGTTAGCCCAGCCCGCGCCTGACGACCCCCTGCTTGACAACCCCCGCGCGGAGCATTGGTGTGCCGCCGCCACCAAGGATGCCCGCGAACCATGTCCAACCCTGGAGAGTCCGACACGACGCCGATTGCCTCCGTCCGGCAGTTGGCTGACCACATCGCCGCCGGCTGCAAGCCGAAGTCGGAGTACCGCATCGGCACCGAACATGAGAAGTTCGGCTACCAGTCTGCCGACTTCCGCCCGCCGCCGTATGAGCCAGACGGCATCCGCACGGTGTTGCAGGTCTTGGCCGCCGCTGACCCGGCCGGGTGGGAGGTGATCCCGGAGCGCGGGGCGCCAATCGGGCTCAAGGGGCTGGGGCCGCACCGGAAAGCCTCGGTTTCACTGGAGCCGGCCGGCCAGTTCGAGCTGTCCGGGGCTCCGCTGCCGGACCTGCATGCGACGCACGCCGAGCTGGCCGCGCATACCGCCGCGCTCCACGCGGTCGCTGGGCCGCTCGGGATCGGGTTCGTGCCGCTGGGCCACCATCCGACGCTCGGCCGGGCCGACATGCCCTGGATGCCGAAGGGCCGCTACGCCATCATGCGCCGCTACATGCCGCTGGTCGGGCAGCTTGGGCTCGACATGATGCAGCGCACCTGCACCGTGCAGGTGAACCTGGACTATTCATCTGAGGCGGACATGGCCCGCAAGCTCCGCGTGTCGCTCGCGCTGCAGCCGGTGGCGACCGCGCTGTTCGCCAACTCGCCGTTCATCGACGGCAAGCCGAGCGGGTTCCTGTCGAGCCGTGCCCGCGTCTGGACCGACACCGACGCCAGCCGGTCCGGCATGCCGGCCGTCATGTTCGAGGAGGGTTTCGGCTTCGAGCGGTATGTCGAGTGGCTGCTCGACGTGCCGATGTATTTCATCGAGCGCCATGGCGCTTACAAGGACGTCGCGGGCGAGTCGTTCCGCGAGTACATGGCCGGGCGCCGACCCCACATCGGCAACGGCCGCGCGACCATGGGGGACTTCGCCGACCATATGACGACGGCGTTCACCGACGTCCGGCTCAAGCAGTTCCTGGAGATGCGCGGCTCCGACGCCGGCCGGCCCGACATGATGGTCGCGCAAAGCGCGCTCTGGGTCGGGCTGCTGTATGACGACGCCGCGCTGGCCGCCGCCGAGGCGCTGGTCCGCCGTGCGCCGTGGACGGACTACCAGGCATTGCGGGCCGAGGTGCCCCGGCTTGCGTTGGGCGCTCCATGGGCTGGCGGCACCGTGCGCGACCTGGCGCGCGACGTGGTCGCCATCGCGCGCGACGGCCTGCGCGCCCGCGCCTGCCTCAATCCAGACGGCGAGGATGAATCCATCTATCTCGCGCCGTTGGATGTGGTGGTCCATGGTGCGCCCAATCAGGCAGAACATTGGCTAGACCGTTACAACGGCCCCTGGCACGGTGACGCTACCCATATCTTTTCTGAGGCAGCGATCTATGAACCAGGGCATATTCTGAATTCTGCGCGAGTTGCCACCAACTCATGATAAGTTATGCCGGTTGGGCCAAATTCACCTTGTATCAGGGCGTTAGATCAGCGGTAATGCCGTGATGAATATTAGTTCACCTGACATAGGCCACCAACGGGCCGGCATCGCCTTCGGCGACCTCGTGGCGGTGCGCCTGCGCCTGATCGGGCAGATGGAGGCGTGGACGCTGAACAGCGAGAGCGTCCTGCCGCCGGGCCGCAAGACGCGCGCGTTGCTCGCGATCATCGCGTTGTCGTCGCCGCGGCCAGTGCTCCGCTCGCGGCTGGCTGAGTTGCTGTGGAGCCGCCGCCCGGAGGAACAGGCCAGGGCCTCGCTCCGCCAGGAAATCCATCGCCTGCTCGAGGTGTTGGCCCCGGTCGGCCAGGACGTGCTGTCCATCAACCGGGACAGCCTTGCGCTCCGGCCCGGCGTCGTCTGGGTCGACGTCGAGGAGGTGCTGCGCGCGACCACTACCCACCCCGGCTCGCTCGCGCTGCTCGACAGCGAGCTGCTGGAGGAGCTGGACGGCATCGATCCTGCCTTCGACGGCTGGCTGCAGAACGAGCGCGAACGCCTGCGCGACCGCGCGCGGTCCGTCGCCCAATCGCTGCTGCAGGAGCAGGTGTCGCCCGAAGCGTTGATCACCGTCGCCCAGCAGCTTTTGTCCATCGACCGCGCCCATGAGGGAGCGTGGCGCGCGTTGATGCGCGCCCACGCCGACCGTGGCGAACGCGGCATGGCGATCCAGTCCTATGACCGCTGCCGTGCGGTGCTGGCGGACACGCTGGATGCGACGCCTTCGCCGGAGACGCAGGCGCTGCTGGCCGACATCCGCTCTGGCCGGACCGCGCCCGTTGCCGGGCAGTCTGGCAGATATCCCGCTCCGCCGCCCGCCGAAATCCGGTTCGAGAGCCGCCCTGCGGTCGGCCGGGGCGGGGCGAAGGTCGGCGTGTTGCCGCTGGCCCTGGTCGGCACGGACGAGACCGAGGCGCACCTGGCGCTGGGCCTCGCCGAGGAGATCACCTCGGCGCTCCAGCGGTTCCGCTGGATGTTCCTGGTGTCCAGCTCGTCGATCGCGCAGTTCGTCCAGAATGGCCGCGACGACTCGGCATTGCGGCACACGTTCGGTCTCGACTTCGTGCTGGACGGCTCGGTCCAGCGCGTCGGCCGCCGCCTGCGCGTCACCTTGCGGCTTATAGACCTCCGCGACGGCAACCAGATCGTCTGGGCCCGGCGGTTCGACCGCCACACGCACGACCTGCTGACCCTGCAGGATGAAGTCGCGGCCGAGGTGGTGGGGCAGATCGATCCAGAAATCTTGCTGATCGAGACCCGCTGGGCGGCGCACCGCCCCCCGCAGGACGCATCGGCCTATGACCTGCTGCTGCGCGCCCTGCCTGGCCTGAGCCGGCTGGAACGCGGCCACTTCATGCAGTCCGGCCACTTGTTGCGCCAGGCGATCGCGCTGGAGCCCGACTACGCCGCCGTTCACGCTTGGTATGCCTGCTGGCTGCACTTCCTGGTGGGGCAGGGATGGGCGGACGACCCGGAGGCTTCGCTCAGCGACGCCGCGCAACATGCGGAGCGTGCGATCGTGCTCGATCCGCAGGACGCGAAGGGCCTGACGATCGCGGGCCATATCCGCGCCTACCTGCATCACCGCATCCGGGAGGGAGTGGCGCTGCATGAGCGTGCCCTGGCGCTTAACCCGAACCTGGCCATGGCTTGGGCATTCTCGGGTATCGCCTACCTCTACCTCGGCGATTGGGAGGAGGGCGAACGGCGGCTCCTGCGCTACAAGCAACTCTCGCCAATGGACCCGAACACGTTCCACTACGATGTCGGGTTCAGCCTCGTTGCGCTGATGAAGCGGGATTACGAGGGCGCCGTAGCGTCCGGGCGCACCGTCAGCGAGATGAACCCGGCCTTTTCGGCGGCCTGCAAACCCTACCTCGCGGCGCTCGGCCATCTCGGGCAGCTACAGGAGGCGGCTGTCGTGTGCCGCAGGCTGTTGGCCATTGATCCCAGCTTCACCGTCGAAAAGCATCTTAAAACCACGCCGTTCGAGCGGGCGCAGGATCGCGAGCATTTTGCCCAAGGCCTGCGGCTCGCCGGCGTGCCAGAGCGTGGTCCGCCAGACCCCAGTCCAATCGAGGTCGAGCCTGCCCCGCTCGCGCTCTAGTCTAAAGTAGCCCAGACTGGAACTTGCTTAAAAGAGCCGTAACAGCCTAGGTCTTGCCTTGATGGGGGCCATTGACAGGTCACGGGCGAGTACGAGTCAACGTGTCGATGGCACTGCCCGACGACACACTCCCCCGAGATGACGCATCGGCCGCGGCCGTCGCC